>WNEZ01005599.1_pt1 | contig 11011 bp, 10 predicted proteins | sample 5400521 | NCBI WGS metagenome assembly WNEZ01 (sample SAMN13153339, study PRJNA577476) | soil metagenome | isolation source: 120 cm saprolite under Douglas fir tree site 2 hole 1 replicate 1 | place: USA:California | collected 2015-04-18
GCAGTTCATGCCTTCGATTTTGAATACGGTGGTTTTCATCCTCTGCTCCGTTCGTCACGCAGCCCAGCTGCCGCTTCATCGAAATCGGACGCCGGACAGAGGTTAATCCTTGGAGCTAGCTCCCAGGTCAAGTGGTCACGGGCGGCGACCGGCGTCTATCGCCGCCAGGCGCTTTCGTTCTTCTGCTCGTAATCGTGAAAGGCCTTGATCAGGCCGCCCAGCACTTCCGCCGACGTCTCGAACATGGCCTTGAGCTGGGGCTCGTCGACTTTTTCGATGTCGCTGCGCAGATGATCTTTGATCTCTTGCAGGCGCTTTTGCATTTTCCGGGTGTGATGGCGCGGGTCGCGCCCGGTGGCGGGGGCGGCCATGACGGTCTCCTGGCAAACTGGGTTGACCGCGCTGTCTTGAAAGATTCCGTGCACGGATTGCCGGAAAAACCATCGAGCCTTACTCTTGGTTCCAAGCATCGGAGGGACAAGATAGGGACGATGTCGATTGCGGATGAAGTCATTGCCACGCAGGGAACCCCTCGCAACGGAACCTGGCTGGAGGTGTTGACGGTCTTCTTGCGCCTGGGTCTGACCTCCTTTGGCGGTCCGGTCGCCCATCTCGGCTATTTTCGCGAGGAATTCGTCACGCGGCGGCGCTGGCTCGACGACCGCGGCTATGCCGATCTCGTCGCGCTCTGCCAATTTCTGCCCGGTCCGGCCTCGAGCCAAGTGGGCATTGCGGTCGGCCTTCTGCGCGCCGGTTACGCCGGTGCCCTCGCGGCCTGGACGGGATTCACGCTGCCGTCGGCCCTGGCCATGGTCTTGTTCGCCTATGGCGCGACGGCGCTCGGCAATGCGGCCGGGTCCTGGTGGCTGCACGGGCTGAAAGTGGCGGCGGTCGCGGTCGTGGCGCAGGCAGTGCTCGGAATGGCGCGCACGCTGGCGCCGGATCGCTCGCGCGCGACCGTGGCCGTCGTCGCCGCGATCATTGCGCTTGCGATTCCTTCCGCCTGGGGCCAGATCGGCGCAATTCTCTTCGGCGGCGTCGTGGGTGTCGCAGCACTGTTGCGTCCGGAACCGGAACCCGACCACGGCGCGCTGGCGCTCGGCGTGAGCCGGACAACCGGCGCCATGCTGCTGGTCGTATTCTTTGCGCTGTTGATCGGCTCGCCGCTGCTCGCGGCGCTGACGTCGTCCCAGGGTATCAAGGAATTCGACGCCTTCTACCGCGCCGGGTCTCTGGTCTTCGGCGGCGGGCATGTCGTTCTCCCGCTGTTGCAGGCTTCCGTCGTCCCGCCCGGATGGGTGACGGATGACGCGTTCCTTGCGGGGTACGGCGCGGCTCAAGCGGTACCGGGCCCGCTGTTCACATTCGCGGCTTATCTCGGTACGGTCATGCGGCCCGAGCCGAGCGGCTGGCTGGGCGCGGTCATCTGTCTCGTCGCGGTGTTCCTGCCGTCCTTTCTGCTCGTGATCGGCGCCCTGCCGTTCTGGGACGAGCTGCGCCGCCGCAAGACCGCGCAAGCGGCCCTGCGCGGCGTCAATGCCGCCGTGGTCGGATTGCTGCTGGCGGCGCTCTATCGTCCGGTGTGGACGAGCGGCATCGAGAACGCGCCTGATTTCGCGCTCGCCATCGCGGCGTTTCTGCTGCTGTTCATGTGGCAGGTGCCGCCCTGGCTCGTGGTCATCGTCTGCGCGTTCGCCGGCGGCATGATGGCGGCGTTCTAGCGGCAGAATAATAGGTGAATGAGCGATTGCGTGCGGCCGGCGTGCGGTTCCGCAAGCTCCGGTTCGACTCCTCGAAGGCTCCGCCGAACGCATCCCGCTCGCCGACCGCAGCATCGATACGGTCGTGCTGACCTGGACCGGCTGCGGCATTCCCGACGTGTCCATGGCCCTCGGAGAAATGCGACGAGTGCTCAAGCCCGGCGGCCGCCTGCTCTTCGTCGAGCATGGCCGCGCGCCGGAACCGGGCGCGGGGCAGGACCAGCACTGGGCTGAAGATCGCGCGGCCGACTCGTAATGCCTCGTCCTTGCGAGACGGCCCCTTGGCGCCGCGGCACGTGATCGCCAAGCCAGCATCGCAGATGTCCGTCCGAGCAGGGCCGAGTTCACCGCCGGCGAACGCACCATTGGAGCGAATTGAGGTAACCTTCCATTTGCCATAACATCATGAATCGGAACGGCTAACCAGATAACAAGTAGACAAAGGAGAAATTTTCAAAGGCTCATCGGTATGACTTTGGTCGATGGCAAGCTCACCGCCTTTGCAATGCAGCGGTGGTTCTGGGCCGAGCACCGAGTCCCAGCCGTGGCGATCCATGCCCATTGCAGGTACCTCGTCTAGCCGCAATCGCGCACGTCTCGGCCCAGTCCGATTGTTTCTCATGTGCGGTGTGCTGCTGATAGCGGCCGTGGCCATAGGCACCGGGCTCATACTTTCCAATCTTCGCGAGCGCGCCCTCAGCGACCGCAAAAGCACGCTGCAAAATATCGCGTTGGTTCTCGCCGAGCAGACCGATCGTGCCTTCCAAGCCATCGACCTCGTCCAGATCGGCCTGATCGACCGAATACACACTCTCGGCGTCACGTCCAGTGCGGAGTACGAGCGGCAATTGTCCGGCCATGACGTCCATCTAATGCTCAAGGACAAGATCGCCAGTTTGCCGCACGTCGACGCCGTTATGATAATCAATGCGCAGGGCAAGCTGATCAATTTCTCCCGCTCGTGGCCGATTCCGGAGGTCAACGTCTCCGATCGAGACTATTTCAAGGCACTGCAATCCGATCCGCAATTGAGTTCTTTTGTAAGCGAGCCGGTACGCAATCCCGGGACCGGGACGTGGACGATCTATTTTGCGCGCAAGGTTGTCAGCCCGGATGGTGAATTCCTCGGCCTGGTGCTGGGTGCAATGGAACTGGGATACTTCGAGAAATTTTTTGGATCGCTTGTCCTTGGAGAAGAAAGCGCGATTGCACTCTTCCGCCGTGACGGGATACTGCTGGTACGTTATCCGCCGCGTGAATCCCCGGGACGTTCTTATGCCAAGGCCGAACTGTTCACAAAAATATTGGCGCACGCAGACCGTGGCGTGTTGCGGCTGACCAGTGTGATCGACGGAAAGGAGCTTCTGGTTGCGGCTCGCAGTCTCGCGCATTATCCGATTGTAGTGGGCGTCGCCACGACCGTAGCCGCTGCTCTCGCGGCGTGGCGAGGCGCGGCCACCTACATGACCGGCACTGCCGTTCTGTTCATCCTCGTCATCGGTGCGAGCGTTCTGATCGGCATAAAACGGTTCAAGAATTATGAGCTGCTTGCAAAAGCGCGTGCCGAGAAAGATCAAAAGATGCAGCTCGATGCGGCCCTCAACAACATGCGCCAGGGCCTCCAAATGTACGACGCGAAGGGGAGCGTAATTCTCACCAATCAGAAGTATCTGAAAATGTACGGCTTGCCGCCGGACGCGGTGAACCGCGACTGGACGATTCGCGATGTGTTGCATCTACGCAAGGCGGCCGGCACTTTGGCCGGAGATCCGGACCAGTACCTGGCGAAGATGATCGATCACGGGAAAGTTGAAACCAAAGTGGTGCGGCTCCCCGACGGTCGAACGATCTCGGTGACCAACGCCCCTGTGCCGGACGGCGGGTGGGTCTCGACGCACGAAGACATTACCGAATCGAAGTGGCGGGAGGCCTCTTTCCGCCTGCTGTTCGAGGGCAATCCATTGCCGATGTGGGTCTTCGACATCGACACCCTCCGATTCCTCGCCGTCAACGACGCCGCGGTCGCGCACTATGGCTTCAGCCGCGAGCGGTTCCTGGCAATGACCGTCGCCGACATCCGTCCGATCGAGGACCGCGAGCGGCTTGTGCAGTTCGTGCGTAGCACCCCAGGAACTCAACAGGGAGAAGAGCTCTGGCGGCACCGAAAGGCGGACGGCACCGAGATCGAGGTCGCCATCTATTCACGCGCCTTGCGCTACGAGCGCCGCGCGGCGGTCCTGGTCGCAATCCGCGACGTGACGGAGCAGCGGCGGGCTGAAATGGAACGCGCGCGTTCCGAGGAGCGGATCACGCATCTGGCGCATCATGACATGCTGACGGATTTGCCGAATCGCTTGCTGTTCAGCGAGCGCCTGGATCAGGCGCTCGCACGCGTCCACCGCGGCGAGCGTCTGGCGGTGTTGTACCTCGACCTCGACCACTTCAAGCGCATCAACGACACGCTCGGACATCCGATAGGGGACGAGCTGTTGAAAGCGGTCGCCGACAGATTGCGCAGCTGTGTCAGGGGGATCGATTCGCTCGCCCGATTGGGCGGAGACGAATTTGCCATTGTTCAAACGTCGCTCGAGCAGCCTTCGGATGCGGCGGCACTCGCAACGCGGATCCGCGAAACGATCAAGACACCCTACATCCTTGATGGCCACAAGGTCGAGGTGGACGTCAGTATCGGCATTGCTATTGCGCCGAACGACAGTATCGAGCGGGACGAGTTGTTGAAGAACGCGGATATGGCACTTTATGGGGGTAAAACCGCCGGACGCGGCATGTATTGCTTCTTTGAGCCGGAAATGAACGAGCGCATGAAGGCTCGCCACGAGTTGGAGCGTGATCTTCGAAAAGCGCTGGTCGGCGGCGAGTTCGAGCTGTTCTACCAGCCTCTTGTGAACGTTCAAGACAACGAGATCAGCGCCTTCGAGGCACTCTTGCGGTGGCGCCATCCGGAGCGGGGCATGATCTCGCCCAGCGAGTTCATCTCCGTCGCCGAGGAGATTGGTGTCATCATCCCGCTCGGCGAATGGGTATTGAGGACGGCTTGTGCCGAGGCCGCGACCTGGCCGGATGACATCAAGATTGCTGTCAACCTCTCGCCGGCCCAATTGACAAGCCATAATCTGGTGCAGCTGGTCATCAGCAGCCTCGCATCATCGGGCTTGCCGGCACGCAGGCTGGAGCTCGAGATCACCGAGCTGGTTCTCATGCAGAATACCTTCGCAACGCTCGACACGCTGCATCAGTTGCGCCAGCTCGGTGTGCGGATCGCGATGGACGATTTCGGCACGGGTCACTCGTCGCTGAGCTACCTGCTGAGCTTCCCGTTCGACAAGATCAAGATCGATCGCTGCTTCATCAAAGGCTTGCCGGACGAAAACAACTGCCTTGCCATCGTGCGAGCGATCGCCGGTCTGGCGAGCAGTCTCGACATGACGACGACCGCTGAAGGCGTGGAGACCGAGTCGCAGTTGGAGATGGTCAAAGCGTTAGGCTGTACCGAAATGCAGGGCTACATTTTCAGCCCGCCGAGGCCCGCCGGCGAAATATCGCGGCTGTTCCTATTGCCCGCCGAGAGCGTGGCGAACGTGGCTTGATTCATTCGTCCCAAGGCGTGGCACCCCGTGCAGTCCGCGCATCGCCGGCTGCGCAAAATTTTGTCGTCACAAGACGTCGGTGGCGGCGCCGGAGTCTGCCTGATCTACCTGCCGTCCACCGCTGTAAGATCGGACGCGAAAGAGCGCGAGGGTGGGTTCCTAGGATGACTGGATCCTGCCGCCGCTCATCGACCTGTCGATGCGCAACAAGCGGCTTCGTCCCTATCGCGAGCGGGTGGCCGGTGCGGCGGGACCGCGTCTTCGATGCCAGATGGCTACGGAACGCCGGGTACGCTACGGCTTCGCGGCCAGCAGCGAGATGCTCTTTACCCCGAACTTCTTGCTCGCGCCGCGCGCGTTATCCGAGATGAACTGGTAGCTCGGATTGTCCTCGACCGTGACGATGCGCAGGCCCGCGGCTCCGATCCGGCTTCGATAATCGTCCTGCTGCGAGGCGCCGCCGATGCAGGCGGCCCAGAGCGTCGAATTGCACACGATGCTCTCGGGCAACGGCACCTCCGTGACGATGTCGGAGATGGCGAGCCGCCCGCCGGATTTGAGCACGCGCGCCGCTTCGCGGAACACCTTGAGCTTGTCGGGCGAGAGATTGATCACGCCGTTGCTGATGACGATGTCGGCCGACGCGTCGGGCACCGGCACGTTCTCGATATAGCTTTTGACGTAGGTCACCTGCGCGAATCCCGCGCGGTCGCGCAGCCGCTCGGCCTTGGCGCGCTGCTCGTCGGTCATGTCGATGCCGATCACCTTGCCGGTCTTGCCGACCTTGAGGGCCGCAACGAACGTGTCCATGCCCGAACCGCTGCCGAGGTCGACGACAGTGTCGCCGTCCTTGACGTCGGCGAGATGGAAGAAATAACCGACGCCGGCGAAGGATTCGATGGCTTCCTTCGGAATGCGATCGAGATCGGCGGGCGAATAGCCGAGCCGCTCGGCCATGGTGCGCCCCATCTCGAAGTGAAACTCGCCGTGCGGATTTTCGGCGACGCTGCGATACATCGCCTTCACCTTGGATTCGAGCTCCTTGGGGTCGAACGCGACGGGGGTGGTGACCATGATGCTCCTCCTGGAAGCCGCTTGCAGTTAATGAGTTGGCCTTCAGCCGCCGGCGGCGACCGGCAACCCGGCCGCGCGCCACTCCGGAAATCCGTCTTCGAGCCGGCGCACCGTGAAACCACGTGCCCGCAGCGCTGCAACCGCTTCGAACGAAAGCACGCAGTAAGCCCCCCGGCAGTAGGCGACGATCTCGAGTGCGGGATCAAGCTCGGCGAGGCGCGCCTCGAGCTCGCGCAAGGGAATATTCACTGCGCCTGGCAGATGTCCGAGCGCAAACTCATCGGGCGGGCGAACATCGAGGACGGTGACGACGCCGGCGCGTGATTTTTCCAGAAGCTCCTCGCGAGACACGGGTTGCATGCTGTCGCGGTTGCTGAAGTACCGGCGGATCACGCGCTCGACTTCGGCAATATTCCGTTCCGCTATCCGGCGCAGCGCCGACAGGAGATCGAGCACGGCATCATCGGCGAGCGTGTAGAAGACGAACTTGCCCTGGCGCCGAGCCGCCACGATCCCCGCGCGCCGCAGCTGCTGCAAGTGCTGCGATGCATTGGCGACCGAGAGGCCGGTTCGCTGCGCCAGCACTTCGACGCTCCGCTCGCCCTGGGCCAGTTGCTCCAAAAGCTCGAGGCGGTGCGCATGCGCCAGCGACTTGGCGACCGCGGCGAATTGGGTGAACAGGGCCAATTTCGGATTGGACGTTGACATCGGGGAGCCGCGATCTTAAAACATTCAACTGAATGATTGAATAATGGCAATCGTGGCCGTTGTCAAGCAATCCGGGCGGTTCTGGCAATGCGCGGCGCCCTGTTCTCATATGAGCTATTGATCCGGCTGGGGACGTGCGGCGGCGTATTCGCCGCCGTGGCGATCTGGGAATTGATCGGGCCGCGACGGCCACAGACCGTCGGGCGCGGCTGGCGGTGGCCCAACAATCTGGGCGTGGTGATGGTGGACACGCTCCTGGTCCGCATTCTCTTTCCCACCACGGCCGTCGGTCTTGCCCTCGTTGCCGAGGCGCGCGGCCTTGGGCTGTTCAATGCGATCGCGCTGCCGCCCTGGGTCGCGGTCACCGCCGCGGTCGTCCTCCTCGATCTCGCGATCTACTTCCAGCATGTGCTCTTTCATGCCGTCCCGGTGCTGTGGCGGGTGCACCGGATGCATCACGCCGACCTCGAATTCGATGCGACGACCGGGCTGCGCTTCCATCCGTTCGAGATCCTGCTGTCGATGGCGATCAAGCTCGCCGTGGTCGCCGCGCTCGGAGCGCCCGCGCTGGCCGTGTTGATCTTCGAGCTGCTGCTCAATGCGACCTCGATGTTCAATCACGGCAATGTTCGCATGCCCGCGCGTCTCGATCGCATCCTGCGCTGGATCGTGGTCACGCCCGACATGCATCGGGTGCACCATTCGATCCTGTCGCGCGAGACCAACAGCAATTTCGGGTTCAATCTCCCCTGGTGGGACCGCCTGTTCGGCACCTACCGGGCTCAACCCGCGGCCGGGCACGAAGCCATGACGATCGGGATCGAGCAGTTCCGCGAGCAGCGCGAGCTCGGCCTCGATCGCATGTTGCTGCAGCCCTTCCGCGGGGATGCCGGCCGGTATCCACTGGGCCAGAGGAAAGTTGAACAATGAGCCTGGGCCGCTTGTTGCCCCGCGTCGCGCTGGCGCTACTGCTCGTGGCAGCGGCGGCATGGGCCGCCGTCCACCGCGACCAAATCAATCTGGCGACGCTCGATGCTTGGCTTGGTTCGCTCGGCCTGTGGGCGCCGGTCGTATACGTGGTCTTCTACGCTCTGGCCACCGTCGCTTTCGTTCCCGGCGTGGTCCTCACCCTTGCTGGCGGAGCCTTGTTCGGACCATTGTGGGGCAGCCTCTGGAATCTCACGGGTGCTACGCTCGGTGCCACCCTTGCATTCCTGGTCGCGCGCTACATCGCGGGAGGCTGGGTCGCGCGCAAGGCCGGCGGGCTCCTCAAGCGACTGATCGATGGCGTCGACGCGGAAGGCTGGCATTTTGTCGCCTTCGTGCGGCTGGTTCCGCTTTTTCCCTTCAATCTGTCGAACTACGCGCTGGGGCTCACGCAAATTCCGCTCCACCACTACGTCCTCGCCACGCTCGTCTGCATGGTGCCCGGTGCGGTCGCCTATACGTGGCTCGGGCATGCCGGACGCGGAGCGCTGAGCGGCGAAGCAGACGCGGTGCGCTACAGCCTGCTTGCGCTGGGCCTGCTCGCCACAATTGCCGTACTGCCGCGACTGATCGGGCGGCTGCGCGCGTCGTTCGCGTGGATCGAAGCAAACGAGCTCAAGCGGCGGCTCGACCGCGGCGAAGTCATGGCCGTTATCGATGTGCGAGGCCCCGACGAATTCACGGGGCCGCTTGGCCATATTGCGACCGCGCGCAATATCCCCGTCAACGAGCTCAATAGCCGCTTAGCCGAACTAGCCGGGTTTGAACGCACACCGATCATTCTCGTCTGCCGGACCGACCAACGCTCGGCAACGGCCGCGCGGACCTTGCGTGCGGCCGGCTTCACCCAGATCAGCGTCCTGCGCCGGGGGATGGGGCAATGGAACGCGGTTGGCCTACCGATTGAAGAGCGTGCCGTTGGTGCCGCAGCGTAAAGGACGTCGATCATGAAAATTCTGTTCATCATCAACGATCCACCCGATGGCACAGCGTGCGTCTATAATGCGCTGCGGCTCGCATCCCACAATGTCGTGGTGGTCTAGCCATGCGCCGCATCTATCTCGATTACAACGCGAGCACGCCGATCGATCCGGCGGTCGCTGCCGCGATGACGCCGTTTCTCGAGAATCATTACGGCAACCCGTCGAGCGGTCATTGGGCGGCGGCCGCGGCAAAAGCGGCCATCGAGACGGCGCGTGGGCAGGTGGCGGCGCTGCTCGGTTGCGAGGCCGACGAGATCGTTTTCACGAGCGGCGGCAGCGAGGCCAACAACCTCGCCCTCAAGGGCGTGTTTTTTGCGCTTCGCGACCGGGGCGATCACGTCATCACCACGCGGGTCGAGCATCCGGCGGTCATCGAGCCGTGCCGGTTCCTCGAACGCCTGGGTGCGCAGGTCAGCACCCTGCCCGTCGACGGCACCGGCCGGATCGATCCCGACGACCTTCGCAGAGGGATCACGCCGCGCACCGTGCTGATCAGCATCATGCATGCCAACAACGAGGTCGGGACCATCCAGCCGATCGAGGAATGCGCCCGCATTGCCCGTGCGCACGGGGTGCTGTTCCACACCGACGCGGCCCAGTCGGTCGGCAAAATTCCAACCGGCGTGAACGACCTCGGCGTCGATCTGCTCTCGATCGCCGGCCACAAGGCCTATGCGCCCAAGGGCGTCGGCGCGCTGTTCGTACGCCGCAATGCCTTGCTCGAACCGCTGATCCACGGCGCCGGACACGAGCGCGGTCGCCGCGCCGGCACCGAAAGCGCATTGCTGGCGGTCGGCCTCGGCAAGGCCTGCGAGCTCGCCCGCGACCTTGCGCCGATGATTCGCGTGCGTGCGCTGCGCGATCGCTTCTGGCATGCGCTGCAGGAGCAATTCGGAGCTCGCGTGGTGCTGAATGGGAATCCCGCGCATCGGCTGCCGAACACGCTCAATGTCTCCTTTGTCGGCGAGGTCGGGGCCGAGATTCTGGCGCGACTGGACGGCATCGCTGCGTCGACCGGATCGGCTTGCCATTCCGGCCGGATCGAATTGTCGCCTGTTCTGAAATCCATGCGAGTACCGCCCGCGATCGGCATCGGTGCGATTCGTTTCAGTCTCGGGCGAAGGACGACGGCCGATGAGATCGACGCTGTGGTTCAGCGCCTCGCTGGTGTTCTGCCCGCTCTCGTCACGACCTCGTAGAGTGCGACATAGCATGTTGCTTGATCAAAAGGCCCTCGAACGTCGGTCGCTGCGGCGGAACGAAGCGCTTTTCAGCCAGGGCGACGAAGTAACTGCGATTTATTTCATCGAAGCCGGGCGACTGCGGTTGGAACGGCGAACGTTTGACGGTCGCTCGCTAATTCTGGGCAACACACCCGCCGGGGAATTCTTCGTCGAAGCTGCGCTGTTCGCCGACACCTATCACTGCGATGCCATAGCCTCGGAGCCTTCACGGGTCCGCGTCTATCCGAAGGCCGCCGTTCTGAACGCGCTTCGCGCGGATTCGGCAGGTGCGATGTCATTTCTGGCACTCGTAGCGCGCCAAGTCATCGAGCTGCGGCAGCGGCTTGAGATCATGAAGGTCCGCTCCGCCAAAGAGCGAGTGCTGCTTTACCTCGATCTCAACGCCGGGTCGGACGGTCGCACGGTTAACCTGCCGGGTCAGCTGCAGGACATCGCGAGCGAATTGGGTCTGACCCGAGAGGCGCTTTACCGGACTCTCGCGGGTCTCGCGAGAACAGGTGCGATCGAGCGTGCCGGGAACCGCATCCTGCTCAAACGATCGGTCGGCAATTAGCGCATGTTTCGGTCAGGTTGATGCACAAACCGCGCGGCAACTCGGTGCGTTCCCTCCCCCGCTTGCGGGGGAGGGTTAGGGTGGGGGCACACAC
>WNEZ01012224.1_pt1 | contig 11011 bp, 9 predicted proteins | sample 5400521 | NCBI WGS metagenome assembly WNEZ01 (sample SAMN13153339, study PRJNA577476) | soil metagenome | isolation source: 120 cm saprolite under Douglas fir tree site 2 hole 1 replicate 1 | place: USA:California | collected 2015-04-18
CCAGCCCGCTGAGGCGCTCGGTGAAAATCTTATGCGGGCAGGTCGGCATGCTACAGACGAATTTGCGCACGGTGAGCATCAGGATCACGTTGCGACCCGCACAAGGCAAATCAGCGACCGTGCGTTGATAGTTCCCATGGATGCGAGTCGAGAGCTGGTGGCACTCCGGACACGGCATGCTGGGAGTATGGCACGCCAGACCCACGACAAGCTCTGTGGCACTGGGATGGACGGAGGTGATCGTGAGTCCAGCGGGGAGGTGTAAGACGGAAGACAGCAGAGCTGCCTCTCTGGGTTCCATTGAAAGAATACTCCTGATAGAGACTACTTCTGCTATTGTATCACAAAGCCGAGGCCGTATCAGCAAGCAGGCTCACTTAATTTGGGGAAGGGCCGAAGTTATTAACCGAGGCGGTATCACTGTATCGCGGAGACTTCATGGCTGGCTTCAGCCTACGTGATAGTGCCAATTTTGATGATTGGCAGTTCTTTCAAGCCGATAGCCTGCGCAGTGAGCTGGCCAAAGCGCTTGAACAACTTGCGCATTGTCACACCATACAGAATAATTTTGAAGCTGCTATTACATACGCGCGTCGTTGGCTGGCACTTGACCGGTTGCACGAACCAGCCCATCGGTACCTGATGCAGTTGTATGCGTGGGCCGGACAACGCGCCGCCGCCATTCGCCAGTACCGCGAGTGCGTGCAGGTGCTCGAACAAGAACTGGGCGTCTCTCCCCTGGAGTCAACTACCCAACTCTACCAATTGATTAAGGAAAATCAGATTCCATCACCGCCAATTCAGCCTTGGCCAGTGCAAGAGGGCGGAGCAAGAAAACCCAGGGCGGAGGCAAGCTCACGCCCCTACTAACCACGCAGAAGGTTAGTAGGGGCGGTAGGGACGCGAGCTTGCCTCCGTCCATGCCTCCGCCCTCTCCTGCGAGCTATCCCCTTGTAGGCCGGTTAGCAGAATGGTCAACGCTGCTCAAGGTCTATTCTGACATCCAAAGTGATGGGCATGTGATAGTCCTGGCGGGGGAAGCTGGCATTGGTAAGACTCGCCTGGCTGAGGAATTTGTGACGTATGTGCATACCCGAGGTGCAAGCAAAGTTACAGCCCGTTGTTACGAAGGCGAGACGCATCTCGCCTATGGACCCTTTGTTGCCGGTATACGTATGGCTATCGCTCAAAAACAAGACAATGCCTGGTTGGAAAATATAGCAGCACTCTGGCTCAGTGAAGCGGCCCGCTTGTTGCCTGAACTTAACAGCCTGCGTCCTGGCTTATCTGCAGCCCCGCCGCTCGATAATCCTGGAGCTCAGAGTCGATTCTTTGAAGGCCTCAGACAGGTACTGCTCGCCGTTTGCGGCGATGACCCAACTCATCCAGGCATCGTCTTTTTTGACGATGTGCATTGGGCTGATGGGGCATCACTTGATCTTCTGGCCTACCTGGTGCGCCGGCTACACGAGCAGCCATTCTGCTTGCTTATCACCTACACCACACAGCATATTTCGGCCTATTATAAAGATCACCACCTTCACCACCTGCACCGTTTGTTAGCCGATGCCCAGCGGACAACAGTTCTATCTTTGACGCGCTTGAGCCAACAAACCGTCCAGGAACTGGTGCAAATTACCGCCGCACCAGGTACGAAGCTGCCTGATGGGTTCGCTGAGCGATTGTATCAAGAGACGGAAGGCGTCCCTTTCTTTTTGAGAGAATATCTGACGGCCATAGCGAATGGCGTCCTGGCGCCTGGCAATGACAACTGGTCTCTGCCAGGAGGAGTGCGTGATCTGCTCCACGCGCGCCTGCACTCGGTGAGCGAAATTGGTTGGCAATTGCTCAATACGGCTGCCGTCATCGGGAGCTCATTCGATTTTGATACATTGCGCGAGGCAAGTGGTCGCAGTGAGGAAGAGACTATAACGGCTCTGGAAGAATTGATCAGTCTGGGCGTGGTTAACGAGGTGCAGAGAGGCCTGGATGAACAATCGCTGACCTATGACTTCAGCCATGAGAAACTGCGCGCCCTGGTGTATGAAGAGACAAGCCTCGCACGACGTCGACTTCTGCACCGGCGTATCGCTGAAGTGCTCGTCGGCCAGGAACGAGGCAATCGCAAGAGCAGCTTGGCTGGAAACGAAACTGCCGCCGCTGAATACTATACTTTAGCTGGTGAGCGTGCCCGCATCCTGTATGCTAATGCCGAAGCACTGGCATATTTTCGCTTGGCGCTAGCGTTAGGACACCCCGACACTGCCACACTCCACGAGGCCATCGGCGACTTGCAAACGCTTATGGGTGAGTACCCTGCCGCGCTCAACAGCTATGAAACTGCGGCAGCCCTGTGTGATCCTGCTAGACTATCCCATATCGAGCATAAGCTAGGCAATCTGTATGTGCGCCGTGGAGAGTGGGAACTGGCGGAAAGTCACCTGGAAGCGGCTCTTTCCGTGCTTGGGGAAGCCGGCCCGGCAGGAGAACGTGCCAAAATCTATGCCGATTGGAGCCTGGCCGCTCATCATCGAGGACAGATCGAACAGGCATCGAAGTTGGCTCACCAGGCACTGGACCTGGCAGAAACTGTTCAGGATACACATGCCCTGTCTCAGTCCCATAACATCCTGGGCATCCTTGCCAGCAGCCGGGGCGATGCAGAGGGAGCACGCCACCACCTGGAGCACAGCCTGGCCCTGGCCGAAAGCCTGAACGATCCAAGCATCCGCGCAGCCGCTCTCAACAACCTGGCCCTGGCTTGCGCTGCCAATGGCGAAGTCGAGCCAGCCCTCTCATTTGCTGAAGCCGCTCTTACCTTGTGTGCTGTGCAAAGAGACCGTCACCGCGAGGCAGCACTGCACAACAACCTGGCCGATATACTCTATTCTGCCGGCAGAGCAGAGGAGGCTATGTCTCACCTCAAACAAGCGGTGAGTATCTACGCTGAAATTGGCGTAGAGGCAGGGAATGTGCAGCCAGAGATATGGAAACTGGCGGAGTGGTAACGGGTGTAAGAAATCATCGTGGGCAAGTGAGCGGAGCTACCAGCATGGCGACCGCAAGCCTCCGGCATGGCGACCGCAAGGGCCCACCCGACCCTACCCTTCCTCCCTCGCCACTACTATACGACGTTGGGGCCGCGAAGCCCGTGTATAGTAGTGGCGAGAGTGGTGCAATGGGGATGGGTGGGCCCTTGCGGTCGCCATGCCGGATCATAAACCGTTCTCCCCCTTCACGCGAAAATCATGACGAGAGAAACCCCGTGCATCAGGCAGAGCGAGAGTCAGCCGTTTTGAGCTTGCCATTCGATGTATTTGAATTGTATTGCGATAAATCGGGCCCCTACTCCCCCATCTCCTCATTCTTCAGAGGAGGAAAAACGAGGATCAGCTCTCCCAGGAGCCTGGTATTTTCTGTATTGCTCAGATGGGCGCAACCAGAGCGAGACATGTGCTGGCTGCATCGTCTCCTGCACGACGGCCAGCAGGTGATCGTGCAACTGGTCCAGGTCCACCTCCTGGCGCAGCGTTGAACTGAAGGCGGTCACAATCTTGGCTGCATCGTACTTGCTGCGATAGAAGCGGTGGTCGATGATTCGCTGAATACGATGGCGTAAGGGTTGGAAGAGGGCGGCGATCGCCAGTGTCGAAGCAACGATGATGACGGGAGACTGCGAGACCTGCCCAGTGAACAGGCGCACCAGCGACTCGAGACCGATCACGAGTCCAACGTAGAGCAGGGCCAGGATCACCGTCAAGGTACTATAGACCAGCGTGCGACGAATGATGACATCAATATCCCACAACCGGGCGCGCAGGATAGCAATCCCCACACTCAGGGGCACGAACAGGAACGTGACAGTTGTGAGCGTTCCATTGGCCAGTTGATAGGGTGAGTCAGGCGCTCCCAGTCCTGGGAACAGGCCTCCGATGAGATCATAGAGGATAACCAGCACAAACAATCCCCCGAAGCCAAAGAGCAGCCACTTCGCCTGCTGCCGCTGTGAGTAACTGAAGATACGCACGTAGCGATAGATGAGCACACCAACCGTCCACCCATAAATCAACACCTCTTGGGCAGCAAAGAGCAGAAGAGGCCAGAGCGTGATATTGAATGGCCCGGGGATCTCATGCAGAATCGCCTGCACCAACCAGAGCACCACCAGCAACCAGCTCCAGTGGGGCACAAAACGGCCATCAGGAAACGTGACCAGGAAGTAGCCCAGCGCCGTAAAGACGCACAGACCATACATATTCCCGAAGATCACCTCTGGCGGGTAGGTCGTCGTAGGAAAGAAAGACCATAATCCAAAGCTCACAAGCATGAACGAGGCCACCAGACTAAGTGGTTCACTCGCCTTGCGCCAGAAAATGAACCCTCCCATACTGAGAAAGACCAGAGATTGCAGCAGTGCCAGCACTAGGTTGTAGGTGACATAGCTAGAAGGGGCAATCGACAAACGGTGCAGGGCTTGAGCCGTCGCTGGAGTCACATCGCAGCTTACAGCGATCGGGCAGATGGTAAAGCCCTGCCCGCGAGTCGCCACCAGCGTCAAGATGAACACCACGACGGCGACCAGCATGAAACCGATCCATGCTCCTCGTGATAGGTACAGCCAGAACCCCTCTAGTTGAAAGTTCGTCCTGGCAAGCCTGCTCGTGCTTGCGGAAAAATCTCTTTGTCGGTCTTGTGTCACGCCCTCACTCAGCTTCATTGGATTGCTCCCGCTCCTTGTCTCCTGGCTCCTTCGAAGAGCATACGATTACACTCGTTCTGATGAGTATAGTGTAGCATACGCACGTCTCAACAGCGTTACGAACTGCAAGACTTCTGGACCCCCGTGAATGATTTGCTCCTCAGACGAGTAACCGTTCTATATTACAGAATTCATTTCTTCAGAATGGGAAACAAGAGCATTCGTCATCCCAATGCCGCGTTTTCTATCCTGTTCGGGCTTGCGCAACCATAGCGAAACATGCGCCGGCTGCATCGTCTCCTGTACCACCGTTATCAGGTGCTCGCGTAGCTGGTCCAAGTCCACCTCATTGCGCAGCGTGGCACTAAACTGCGCCAGGGTACGAGTGGCATCATACTTGCTGCGGTAGAAACGACGATCAATGATCCGTTGAATACGATGGCGCAAGGGCTGGAAGAGAGCAGCTACGATCAGTGTTGAACCAACCAACACCACGCCGTTGCTCTGCCCAAGCAGGCTGACTAATAGGTGTTGTCCGGCGAACACGAGGAAGATATAAGTGACCAGCAGGATGGCGCTCAGCAGACCGTAAACCAGCGTGCGATTGATCAGAACATCGATATCCCACAGCCGGTAGCGCAGGAGCGCGATGCCAAGGCAAATCGGAATAGGCAGGTAGAAGAATCGGTAAAGGGGCTCTGCTCCCACCGGCAAGAGCGAGTCAGGACTACTGAGGGCAGGAAACAGCAACAGGACGAGTTGGAAGCAGACCGCTAGAATGAGCACGGGCACGAACCCATAGATAAGCCACTTGATCTGCTGGCGCTGCACTGGTGAGGCCATCCGCAGGTAGCGGTAGACCTGGGTACTGATCGACACCCCAAACACGATGAAAAGCCACGTGTACATGAGCACCGGAGGCCAGTTCTGGATGTTGAAGGGCGAGTTCGCAGGGGCTACCCAGAATACGAAATTCACAATCCAGAGACTGATCAACGTCCACGACCAGCGCGGGACGAGGCGACCATCGGGGAAGGTGAAGAAGAAAAAGCCGAGGCAAAGGTAAGCCAGGACCGCTAGGGGCTGCGCGACGATCCAGGCGAGGACGTACACGGGGTTTGGGGGTGCTGCCAGAAGCGAATTCGAATGTGTGGTAGAAAGGCCCAACGACCCGAAGTTCAGCAGGAAGAAGGAGACAAAGAGGCCCATCCAGGTATTCGCCTTACGCCAGAAGATCACTGCGCCGAGGAGTAGGAAGACCAGCGTGGCCAGCATGTCCCAGGTGAACACATAGAGTGCGTAGGCATGGACGGAGAGACCTGCATGCCGGAGCTCAGCCAGGGTCTGCGGGGTCAGTTGATCGTCCTGGCAGTTGGCGATGTACGTGGTGCAGACAACATGCAGCACGCGGTAGAACGCCGGGAGGCTGACGATGAGTACAAACAGGTCGCAGAGCACGAGGATGACCCAGAGCGCCTGTAAGAGGCGGAGCCGCAGCCCGCGTAGCGGTACCTCATCTCTATTTGTTCCCGTCGAGGTCGGGGTCAGACGTGTTGGTGATGTGATCGGGGACGGTGACATAAGCGCACTCCTCTTTCGATGCAAAGTATGCTGCCAGCAGCAACAAAGCGAGAGAAACTATTACAAATTCATTCCTCAGCATGGGAAACATGCGCATTCATCATCCAAATGCTGCGTTTTCCGTCCTGTTCAGGTTTGCGCAACCACAGCGAGACATGCGCTGGCTGCATCGTCTCCTGCACCACGGCCAGCAACTGATCGTGCAACTGGTCCAGGTCCACCTCCTGGCGCAGTGTAGCACTGAAGGCGGCCACGATCTTGGCCGCGTCATACTTGCTGCGATAGAAGCGCCGATCAATGACTCGCTGGATACGGCTGCGCAAGGGCTGGAAGAGGGCGGCTACAATCAGCGTCGAGCCGACGAGCACCAGCGGCTGAACGCTTTGCCTGCTGAAAAGCCCGGCCAGGCTTTCCAGTCCAATGATCAGGCCGGCATAAACCGCAGCTAGCAGCGTGGTCAGCAGGCCGTAGACCAACGCCTTGTTGATGATGATGTCAATGTCCCACAGTCGGGAGCGCAGGACAGCGATGGCAATCGAACTCGGTATCAGCAGGAAAATCATATTTACGAAAGAGTTACCATTGAACAAGAACAACAAGAAAAAACGGTCAGCACGAACAATGAATAAACTGATGAACCCCACGATGACGAAGACAAACCCAAACATAACCCACTTCGTCTGTTGGCGCTGGCCTGGTGTGGAGACGCGCAGGTAGCGATAGACCTGGGCTACTACAGCCGTCAGAATCAGACTAAAGTAGAACAACGCCTCCGGCGTCGAGGTGAACCCTCCGGGATGAAAAGCGAGAATGGTCCAGGCACAGTACACTGCATAGAGCAGCGCCGTCCAGCGCGTCCAGCGGGGCACAAACCGTCCGGTAGGGAAGAGGTAAAAGAAGAGGAAAAAGGACACCTGGCCGAGAAAATCCAGGAACTCGCCCACCGCATACCAGCCGAGCCAGAGTGGTTCCAGGCCTACTTGTAGCATGGAGGTAATGGATGTCCCGCCAAACGTCACGAGCATAAACGAGCAGAAGAGTGCCATCGGCTCATCCGAACCGCGCCACAAGAGAAGCGCGCCAAGCATGACCCAGACCAGCACCGTGAGGCTCTGCACAGCAACGGTAAAGGTGGCAAAGGCACTGAGTGAACCCCCCAACGCATGCAGTTCTTGCACCTCCCTTGAGGTGAGTTGGTTACCAAAGCAATTCGCTGATGCAGGGCACACAATCTGGAGGACCGCATGATAGTGTGGGATAGCCCCAACATTAAGCCCTAGAACCAAGAGGACCAGAACGACCCATGCTGCCCGCGCGAGGAACAGCCAGCGCCCGCGAAGGCGCGTCTCTGACTCGTTGCGCGCGCTGGGGGATTCAACGCTGATTGTTGGGCTCTGCTCTCGGTTCATAGATGCTCCTGGTAACTGCCTCCATGAGAACTGTCTGTGCGTGCTTTCCTAGCTCTCATCTTACCATATGTGCGTCCTGAAAGCGTTACGAAAAACGTTACGAACGGCAAGACCTCACCGATCTTCCCCACTCTGAGGCACCCCCGGATGAGCCAGAACCAGTACAAGAGGAGCACACAAGCGAAAGGCTTCCTCGGCCTGCTGTTTGTCCTCCTCCAGATAGGCTCGCTCCAGCAGCCAGTCGAGGGCGGCGCGCAGGTTCTCATGCTCCTGCTCCAGCCGGGTTAGCCACCGAGCCGGTGCAGTTCCCTTCAGATGGGGCTCGGTCTCCTCCGAAAGCCGCAGATAGTACAGCGCATGCGCATGACGGGTTGCCTCCGTCTCCTTCGCGTCGGCTAAGCACTCCAGCCCAAACTCGCGCAGCGTCTGCAACATCCCAAAGCGCGGATCACCCTCCGCCTCTTCCTCTTGTCGCAGCAGGCTCTTGTCTACCAGGGAAGCCAGCCCTTCCAGGATGTCCTCCTCGAGATTGCCCGCTGCCGTGCAGACAACTTCGGTGGCCTCCAGCGTGCAGCCTTCCACAAAGACGGAGAGCCGCCGGAAGAGCATCTGCTCCTCGGGCGAGAGCAACTCGTAGCTCCAGGCAATCGCGCCCCGCAGCGTCTGCTGACGGGCGGGCAGGTCGCGCGCTCCCCCCGAGAGGACGGCCAGCCCCTGCTCCAGGCGAGCCAGCAAGGTCTGCGGTGGGAAATACTTAATGCGTGCCGCCGCCAGTTCAATGGCCAGCGGCAACCCATCCAGGCGCACACAAATGGCAGCCACGGCCGGTGCGTTGGCACTGGTCACCGCAAAGTCGGGCTTGACAGCCTGCGCCCGCTGGATAAAGAGTGCCACCGCCTCATATTGCGAGAGGGCCACCAGGTCCGGCAGGCGTTTGAGATTGGGCACAGAGAGCGGGGGCACGGCGAACTCGTGCTCAGCCCGCACGTGCAGCGTCACCCGGCTGGTCACTAGCACCTTAAGCCTGGGACAGGCAGCGAGCAACTCGGCCACCTGCAAGGCAGCGGCGGTTACCTGCTCAAAGTTATCCAGCAGCAGCAGCAGGTGCTTCTCTCGCAGAGACGCTTCCAGGAGGTGTAGGAGCTGGGCTTGCCCCTGCCCTTGCTCTGCGGTCTCTTTGACCTCAAGCGTCTGGGCAATGGCACGCAGGACGAACTCAGGCTCGCGTATGGGAGCCAGGTTCACGAAGAAGACGCCATTAAGAAACACCTCGCTCAGTTCTGCTGCCACCTGCAAGCCCAGGCGCGTTTTGCCCACGCCACCGGGACCGGTGAGTGTCACCAGGCGCGTATCCTCGTGGCCCAAAAGTTGTCGGACGGCAGCCACCTCTTGCTCCCTCCCAATGAGCGGCGTGGGCTGCACAGGCAGGTTGTTGGGATGAGCGTCGAGCGTTTTGAGGGGTGGGAAGTCGGCAGGCAGGCCCGCGATGACCAGTTGGAAGAGACGTTGGGGGCCTCGTAGGTCTTTGAGGCGATGCATCCCCAGGTCCCGCAGGCTCACATCATGAGGCAATTCCTGCTCCACCAGGTCACGGGTTGTCTGCGAGAGCAGGACTTGTCCACCATGCCCGGCGCTCATAATGCGTGCGGCCCGATGCACATCCAGGCCTACGTATCCTTCGGCGGTCAGAGATGGTTCGCCCGTGTGCAAGCCCATGCGCACACGCACCGTTGCGCCTTGGGGCCAGGAATGGCTGGCAAGCGCACGCTGTGCGTCCACCGCTGCCAAGACTGCGTCGATGGCGCGAGCAAAGGCCACGAAGAAGGCATCGCCCTGCGTGTCGACCTCGTGGCCGCTCTGGTGCTGGAACGCGGCACGTAGCAATTGTCGGCACTCTGCTAGCACGTCAGCGTAGCGGTCGCCCAACTGCTGGAGCAGGCGTGTCGACCCTTCAATGTCAGTGAAAAGCATGGTTTTTCCCAGTTTCGGCTCCTTGTTCCAGGGTAGGGACCCGATTTATCGCGTCCGTGAGACGAGGTGATGCTGCCTGCTGGTAGGCGCGTTCCAAGGTGGTGGCGAAGTCCTGCACACTGGCGAAACGCTGCTCGGGATCTTTGGCGAGTGCTTGCAGCACCACCTCTTCGACGGCAGGCGAAAGCTCGGGCACTTGCTCACGCAAGGATGGTGGCGACGCCGAGACAAGCTTCACAGCCACCTCAAGAAATGGACCCTGGAAGGGCGGTTTGCCGCAGAGCCACTCGTAGACGACCACACCCAGGGCGTATTGATCACTGGCGGGTTGTGCCCTGCCCCGAAGTTCTTCAGGAGCCAGGTAGGACGTAGTCCCCGCCAGCGCCTGTTCCATGGGTTCTGTGGCATTTGAGGAGAGCAGGTGAGGTGCAAGCATGACCAGGCCAAAGTCACTGAGCAGCACCTGGTCCTGGGAGCCGAGGAGCATATTCTCCGGCTTGACATCGCGGTGAATCAAGCCCTGGTCATGGGTGTACTGCAAGGCCGAAGCCACCTGCTGGACGTAGGGGAGGATCAGGTCAAGCGGCAGGCGCGTTCCCTTGGGATGCCGCTGCCGCAGCGTGCCACGAGGAGCATACTCCATCACCAGAAACGGCATTCCGTCCTCTACAGCAAAATCGAGGACGCGCACGATATGGGGATGGGTCAGGTGAACCAGGGTCCGCGCTTCCTGCAAAAAGACTGCTCGCTCTTCGTCTGTGAGCACCACGTGGCGGACTTTCAGTGCCGCCTGGCTCTTGAGGTAGACGTGCTCGCCCAGATAGACCGAAGCCTGGCCACCTTCTCCCAACAGACGAAGCAAGCGATAGTTGCCAAGCTGCTGTCCTATGCGATCGTTCATCCTTTATCTCCTCATAGGGATACTCTGTTATGTTCATTCATGAGCTGAGACATATCCTGGTGCTGCTCCTGGCGAGTGTCTCTTGCGCTAACTATACGCTACCATATGCAGAACTTCAACATCCACGTCTTTCTTGGGTGGATGAAATAAATGTAGGCGAGCGACCGTAGGGGCCGATTCATCGTGCCCACCGCCGATTTATCGGCCACGTGCTGGATAAATCCGCACTCTACAAAGATCCCACGAGCGACCGTTCATCATCGCCGACGGGGCCGATAAATCGGCGATGGGCGCAGTAATGGACATTAACGAAATACCCCGGACACCGTAAAAGGGGATAAAACGCCTGTAGGGGCCGATTTATCGTGCCCACCGCCGATTTATCGGCCCTGGCAAACCCAATGGCATGTCCAGATCAATTTGTTAATATGCATAACTGGCCCCTACGGC
>WNEZ01005600.1_pt1 | contig 11010 bp, 12 predicted proteins | sample 5400521 | NCBI WGS metagenome assembly WNEZ01 (sample SAMN13153339, study PRJNA577476) | soil metagenome | isolation source: 120 cm saprolite under Douglas fir tree site 2 hole 1 replicate 1 | place: USA:California | collected 2015-04-18
TCTGACCCCACGGGCTAAGAAAGTGGTGGAGCTTGCCGTCGACGAAGCGCGGCGCCTCCATCATCACTACCTGGGCACCGAACACCTCCTCTTGGGATTGCTCCGGGAGGGCGAAGGCATAGGAGCAGGGGTGCTGGAACGCTTTGGTCTCAGCTTGCAGGAGGTGCGGGCGAACATCATCAAGGTCCTCAATCAAAAGGGGGGGCCGATACTTGTGTGCTCCTTTTGCGGCAAACAGCAAGACCAGGTCCAACGTCTCGTTGCCGGACCCAGAGGGGTCTACGTCTGCGACGAATGCGTCGCGGTCTTGAGCCACGACCCTGAAGCACCCCAGGAAGAGCGGGGGCTGCGCTGCTCGTTCTGTGGGAAACACCAGCAACAGGTGCCATACCTGGCCATTGGCCCCCATGGAGTGAACATCTGTCAGGCGTGCCTGACGCTGTGCCGGGAGATCATCAGCGAAGAGGGATCGCACCAGCGCTAGGCGAACGGGAGGTCGATCTCACAGCGCCCGGTGTTCAGCGTCACCGGACGCTCCCCGATCACCCGCTCATCGGGTGACCACCAGCGCAAGAGATAGGCGCCTTTCGGGGCGAGCAATTCGAAGGCGCCATCCTCCTCGGTCAGGTATTGATCGATGGGGGTCCCAGCAGGGCCTTCCTGGGTGAGGTGAAGCTGGACGAGAGAGGATGCTGGCGGGACGATCCTCCCCTGGACCACGCAACGGTCGGGGGTGCGTAACCGCGCGGGGCGACCGTTACGGTAGCTCGGTTCGGGATGGCGGATGACCAGATCAACCCAACGTTGGGGGAGCCCTCCCGTCTGTTGATAGCATGAGAATGGTTCCTCCCCGACAGTTCCCACAGCCAGGCCGCCATCATCTTGAGCCGACCCGGCGGGCAGTACTTGTAGGCGTGACCGTAGCCCACCCAGATCAGGACGCGGGCAGCGGGCTCTTGCTAGAGGATGCGCTCGATGATGTGCTCAGCCATGCGCCGCTCGCGGAATTCGCCCGATTCGTCTGGATGCTCCTGCATCCAGATGGCCGCCTTACCAGCACCGCTACTACATCACCGACCTCGGCCTGTACGTACTGGTGAAGCGCTACCCCGAGTCGATCTCCGTTCCCAGGCTGGTGGCCTGCTACCCGGTGACCCGCACCGATTTGGTGGCACGCCTGGCCCGGCCCTTTGTCCACCTGGCGCTCTCTGACCTGGTGAGCAGGCTGATTGCCGAAAGCCCGCCCGGCTACCGTTTGACGAGCTACCAGCAGCCCTGGAAACAGACCTGCGACGGGATCACCGGGGGAGGGCAACAGACGTGGAGGAGCGATGCCGCCTTCCTACTGCAAACGCCGCATGGCACACAGCATGCGTTTTACGTGCGCGTCGATCAGCCGGAATGCCTGTTCAGCCAGGCGGAGGCAAAGCGCTGGCTCTCCCACCTCTTTGCCCTGCGCCGGGCCCAGCACCTACGCGGAGATGCCATGCCCCACCTCTTGCTGCTCTCCACACCAGCCCGGTTCCCCTTCTGGGCCGAACAGATCGAGCACGTCACGCTCTTGGGGAACACCTCGCTCCCCACTGGGTGCATCGCAGACTACACCCGGCTGGCAAGCGGCGCCTACGCCCCCATCTGGCTGCCGTTCTGCGAGCTGGTCTCGGGTGGCGGTCGCGATCCGGGGTGCGGTCAGGCGTCCATTCTCTCCCTCCTGGACCTTCCTGCTTTGCCTGATCTGGTCGAACAGTTTTCTCAGTACTTCACCTTCCAGCACCTCCTCATCAGCCGCACGACGGGGCCGCTCTCACGCCGCACGAAGTGGCTTTCGCGCTTCGTCGGCGATTCGCTGCAAGAGGAGGCGAGGCGCGAGGTACAACCACCAAGTGCAGCCGATCGCACAGGCATTCCGACGATGCTTTCCGAAGAACTTTACGGGGACAAGGTCGCCCGTTTGCGCATTGCCGCGCTGCTGAACCTGGCCCTCACCCGGCAGCAGAAAGCCATCCTGGCCCTCCTGGTTCGCCACCCACATCTGAGCCTGCCCGACCTGCTTGCGCTGCTGCACCCTGAAAGCCAGGACGAGAGAATCATCCAGCGCCAGCTCGACCCCCTGCTCATCGAGTTGAAGCTCGCGCGGAAGGACCCGTGGGAAGCCGGCGTGGGCTGGCGGGAGCGCGAGCGGTACCAGCTCTCTGAGATAGGCCTGCGTTTCCTCGCCATGCGGCATGGGCTCACGCCCGCGTACTACCTGATGCCTGAAAAAATGGTGCGCGACGAGAAGAAGAGAGTCTCACCGCGAGATCCCACGGTAAATTGGGAACAGAGCGGGGCCCTGTTGCTCGGAAGGCAGATGTGGCACACCAACGCGCTCTATCAGTGCGTGAGGGGAATCATAGGGGTGGGGGTGCGCAGCGGCGCGTACCGTATCATCTGCTGGAAGAGCGCCCGCGAGTCCGTGCGCTGCTACTACGACTCCGACGAGAGGGACTGGATGAATGTGTGCCCGGATGCGGAACTGCTCTGTATTCAAGCCGACTGCGCCCGGCTCGGCAGCGTGCTGGTCGAATACGACCGTGGTACGACGTATTACCGCGAGTATGCGGCCAAGTTCGAGGCCTACTCCCACTACCAGCGCTACACGAGGACGACGCTTCCGCCCATTCTTGTGGTGATCCAGATGGCATCTACCGCTAAAATCATTCGCAAAGCCATCGACGAGGTTGGAGCCGGAGATGTGGAGGTGGTGCTGGTGCTGGAGGCACACCTGCTGCAACACGGTCTCCTGAAAGCGCTGGCAAGCTCCTGACAAGAAAGGGCCCACTGCGCACACCATCCACGAACAACCTTTCAATCTTCTTCCCACCTTGCTCAACATGCTGTCCGCAGCTCTGAAATGGGCATTTGACAGTTTATCGAGTTTATCGCCAAAATCCCTATCTCCTGTGCATACTTTTCAAAAGGAAGGCTCTCTTCCGAGAGCGGGACCGACTGAGTGATGTCTGAAGGCGCTGCCCCTTCCTGCTCAGCAAACTCGTTCGGCATGGCTTTTGCCTCTCCCTGTCAATCATCGTTGTCCTGATGGTCCTCGCGGGCTTCTTCCAGGGCTTCACGTGTCTCGCCTACCAGCCAGAACAGGAACAGCAAGGAGGCTACATCCTCGGCCCACCACCACCCAAAGAATGCGTTCAAGCCCACACCGAGGAGTACCGCTCCCGCCATGTAGCCACAGGTGAAGGAACTATCCGCATCTCCTCGCAAGGCTGCACTGTCCAGGCGTGTTGCAAGGCGTCGTTTGGCCAGACCCAGGCCGGGCATTACGACGAGCGCCGCAATCGAGATCGCGATCCCCGACAGCGAACTATCTGGGTGGGAACGGGTCAGGAGTCCATACACCGCGGTGGCAAGGACGTAGACACATAACAGTGCCAGTGAGACGGCCACGACCCAGGCGGCTCGATGCTCAGCCCGTTCGACCTGTTCCGTTGTCTCGCCCCGCGCCTCGACGGACAGCCGCCACAGCAGGATCGCTCCGCTCACCAGTTCGACGACACTATCAATTCCAAAGGCCACGAGCAGGGCGCTCCGTGCGAGTACCCCTGCACCAAGGGAGACGGCAGCTTCCACAACCATCCACAGGACCGTAAAGATTTCGATCCGCACCCCAGTTCGCACCAGGGCTGCCCGAACACTCATTGCGCTGCCTCTTTCTCTTGAGGTACCGATGGTTGATGCTGAATCTGGCGCAAGAGTTGGGCGGAATTGGCGAGAATGCCCAGGTCAGGCAGTGATTGAGCCGCCGCCGCCACAATCGGAGGCACTATCCCAATGGCGGCAAGGGAGAGTCCTACCATATTGTAGAGGACGGTGAACCCGATGTTTATCTTGACGACGCGCATGGTGCGGTGTGCAATGGCGAAAGCGTCAGGGACCAGCTCCCAATTATCGCGCATGAGGGCCATGTGCGCCGCATCCATCGCGACATCAGTTCCGGCCACACCCATGGCAATCCCGATATCTGCCTGCGCAAGAGCAGGTGCGTCATTGACGCCGTCGCCAACCATGACGACGGTATGGCCCTTTGCCTGATACGCCTTGACTGCTGCAATCTTGTCTTCGGGCAGAAGCCCGGCTCGATAGTCGATGCCCAGGTGGTTGGCGAGGGAGCTTCCTGTCAGTTCATTGTCGCCGGTGAGCAGTTCGATCCGCTTCACGCCAAAGGCGCGTACCCTGGAAAGAGCCGTCTGGACCTCGGGACGAATCGTGTCGGCTGCGGCCAGCACGCCAATCAGTGTGTCATTTTTGGTGACAAACAGCAGCGTCTTGTCTTGCAGTTGCAACGCACGCGTGCATGCGTGGGACTTTCCCTGGGGAATCAGGTGGGTGTTGCCTATGGCAATGTTTGCTCCATCGATCTGTGCGCGTACCCCTTGACCAGGCACGGCCTCAAAGCGCTGCGGCTCAGAGAGAGCAAGGCCGTGGGCGACCGCTTCTCGTCTGACTGCCTCGGCCAGTGGATGTTCCGAATATCGCTCACAGCTTGCAGAGAGGCGCAAGAGATCATCGGGCGTGTGTTCATCCAAAGGAACAATATCGGTGATCTGTGGCCGCCCAAGGGTGACCGTGCCCGTCTTGTCGATAAGCAAGACATCGGCATGCGCCAACAGTTCCAGGTACTTGCCTCCCTTGATGAGTAGTCCGCGCTGCGCTCCCATGCCGATGGAGGCGAGCATAGCAATTGGGGTCGCCAGGGCGAGCGAGCAGGAGCAGGCGACGACCAGCACCGAAGCGGTCGAGAGCGGATTGCGACTGATGACGAAGGTGAGGAGCGCGATGGCGGCCACCACGGGCAGAAAGTACGACGAGAAACGATCCGCCAGGCGCTGCACATCGGCTCGGTGCGCTTCGGCTTCCTCCACCAGCTTGATGACCTTGCTAAAAGTGGTATCCGTGCCCACATGGGTGGCACGCAGACGCACGCTGCCTAGGCGGGCGATAGTCGCGGCAAAGACCTGGGTCCCTGGGCTCACTTCCACTGGCATGGATTCGCCCGTGATGGCAGCCTGATCGACGGTGGCCTGCCCGCTCACGACTTCGCCATCCACGGGGATCGCCTCTCCTGGCCGCACAACGACCGCCTCACCCACCTGGACCTCGCCCACAGGGATCTCTACTTCGTCACCATTCCTCACGACGCGGGCCGTTTTGGGCACAAGCGTTGTCAGATGCTTGATGGCCCGGCGCGATCGCTCGGTCGTGAAGGACTCGACAAAGTTGCCTGTATGCATGAAGAAGACGACGACCGCTGCTGTTGGCCATTGTCCAACAGCCAGGGCCGCAATGACGCCCAGACTCATCAGGGTATGGGAGATGACCTGTCGGCGCATGGCCTTCTTCAGCACATTCCAGAAAATGGGCGCACCAGCCAACAAGACCAATGCCCACCCAACCGGCCACGGCACCACATCGGTCACCCGCTCAAACAGCCCGAGCCACTCACCCGACACGACGATAAGCAGAACCGCCCCAACAAGAAGGCCGAAGAGCGTGAGGACGGGGCGAGTGAAACTGACAAGGGATCTCGTTTGGGCTCCTGGAACTGCCTCCACAGAGGGCACGGAGTAGCCTGCCGCTTCCACTGCTTTGTGTAACGTTTCTCTCTTGACCTGCGTGGGATCGAGGCGCAGCACCGCCTTCTCTGAAGAGAGAAAGACCTCGACAGAGGCTACACCAGGAACGGCGGCCAGGGCCTGTTGAACGTGTTGCGTACACTCTGTACAATCCATGCCGCGTACAGGCAACTCAACGACACGACAGACAGTGGGCGGGGTGGAACTAGTCATGCGCTTCTCCTTCCTGGCGGGCGATCCTTTCCACCTGCTCATACCGGGTACACTCGTAGATGCCGCGTGCCACGTCATGCAGCAGTTCCTCAGCCAGTCCAAGCAGTGTCGCCACTCGTGGATCGCTGAGCTGATACAGGGTGTAGCGACCCTGCGGAGTGGAGAGGACCAGATCACAATCGGACAAACAGCGTAAATGGTTGGAGACGTTCGATTGACTCAAGCCTGTCTTCTCGACAATGGCTCCGACCGTGAGCGGCCCATCGCGCAGGGATTCTAAGATCGATAAGCGCGACATATCGGAAAAGCCGCGGAAGAGCTTGGCCTTGAGCGTGGTGGCTTGGGGAACGAGTGCTGGCATAGGCGCTTCTCCTTCACATTTTTGTATCATTACCTAATGATAGAGTAATGTGATGGAGCAGCTCTGTCAATACCGAGTGAGCGCAGCGTTCCGCTTCCCTGTGCCGAGGTCACTACTGTCCTGCATCAGTCCATCGGGTGGACAAAGGCCTGCCCTGTGAGCGCCCAGGCGATGGTCGTCGTGCTCTCTTCTGAACGGACGGTGTAGCCAGGGCAAGCCTGCTCCTATGGCCGTAGCATCCCGATCTTGTCCACTCCGGTAAACCAGAGCGAATGGTCGGGACCCATCGCCATCGTCAGTGGTTCGCTGCCAGGCGTGGGGATAGGGTAGTAGACGAACCGCTTGGCAGCGACATCCAGATGTGCGATCGTGTTCTCTGCCAGAATCGTCACCCAGACGTCGCCTGCTGGGGTCACGACCAGGCCGTAGAGTCCGCCTGTCCCGTTCCCTGTGGATGATGCGTGATAGGAGGTGAAGGTAACAGTGCGCAGATCTAGACGGAGCAAGAGTTCATCGTTGAACGAGGTCGTCCAGATGATCCCATGCGCGTCACTGGCGATTTCCATCAGCTGCACATGCACTCCCGGCAAAGGGAAATACTGGATGCGGCCCGTGGCCGGGTCGAGGCGACCAATATGCTCGACGCCCATCTCGGTGAACCAGACCATCCCCTGCGGATCCACCGTCACCCCGTAGGGCGCGAGTTGCTGTACCGTCCTGTTGCCTGCAAGTAGATACTGCTGCATGCGTCCTGTGCGCGGATCGAGCCGCCCCAGGCGATCAGCGTTGAATTCGGTGAACCAGACATCACCATGGCTATCCAGTGCCAGGTCGTTGGGAGCGCTCGGAAGTGTGAGCGTCTTGCCTGCATTGCTGGGGTCGGGTACCGTGAGGGTAGGCAACGGGTAGAGCTGAAACTGCCTCATGGTGGGAAAGTAGTGCCCGATGTAGTTTGCGTATTGTTCGGCGAACCAGATGGTATCGTCAGGGGCAACCTGCATCCCCATCATCCCGAAGCGGCCATGTGGTGGCGTCATCTGCTGAAAGGTCTGTGTCCGCGGGTCGAAAACGGCGAGGTAATTCCGACCCATTTCCCCGAACCAGATCCGCCCTTCGTGGTCGATCGTCAGTCGCATGACCTGACTGTCTGACTGTGGGAGGGGATACTCACGAAACTGGCCTGTTGCCGTCACGGCCGAGGTGGTGGGCGGTTGGGTCCTGGTGGCCGCAGCAGGGGATACAGCCAGCTGTGTTCCATGCGCTTGTCCAGCAGGTCTGGCACCGCCGTTTGCAAGTGCCATGATAGTGACCACGCCCAGCAGCAGCACGCCCAGCAGCAACCAGGCGTTCCGTCGGCGGCGAGCCGACCAGCGAGCAGATCGCTGCCCCCTGGAGACAACTGCAAGAGGTGCCCGTTGGGGAACCTCACCGTCGTTGTCCTGTTCTCCAAGTGGAGGGGAATGCTGTCTATTGCTCATCGTTCTATCCTGATGGTGTGATCTCGGAAATCTTCTTGCTCTCAAGAGGTTGCTCTACCAGTCTATACGTTGGAAGTTACTCTCGAGGTAACTCCTCCTATGCTCCGCCACAACAATATTCCTCATTATTGTCATGCCAGGCGAAGCTGGCAATCAACTGGAGGTTGCTTTGCACTGTTTGCGCGGTCAATTCTCCAATCACCCTGTGGACGAACACGCCGTGACGGTCAATAAAGATCGTTTCAGGGACACCCGTGACGCCATAGTTAATGGCAACCGAGCCATCGGTGTCTACGACGTTCGGATAGGTGATCCCGTAGGTGTGCAAGAAACTCAACCCATCGCTTTGACTATCTTCAAAGTCGATGCCAAGAAAAACGATGCCCTGGCCTTGTACTCGCTGCCACATCGCTTCAAGGAGAGGAGCTTCCTGCTTGCAGGGGTCGCACCATGATGCCCAGAAGTTCAGCATGACCGGCCTCCCCTTGAGGCTTGCCAGGTGAATGGGTGGCCCAGGATGGGTGCTGAGCACACCTAACGTAAAATCCGGCGCAGGGTATCCATCAAGTGGACTGCTGCTACTTTGGGCACTCCCCGCGTGAGACTGGTTCTGAGCAGGGGTCAGGAGTTGTGACCCAAGCAAGGCGAGCAATCCTGCATTCAAGAGGGTCACGACGATCAATACGATGGTGCGCCGCTTGCGACTCCTCTTTTTTGATCCCGCGGGGAATGGCTCGGTGCGTATTTCGCCAGGTGATACCCCTTCAGATGGCTGCTCTTCAACTTCCATGCGTGTTGCTTTCTGCAGAGGAGAGCGGATGCGCTTGGCACTCCCTCTCGCGCTTGCTACCTGATACCACCTTGCTTGCCCACGAATTGCGCAACGAGCTGGTAAAAAGTAGCGAGCAAGCGTAAAAATGTGCCTCCTTACGAAGGAAGAAAACGAAAATCCTTTCAGTAAGGAGGACCCATGACCAGTATCGCGTATTCTCCTGTCAGTATCCAAACTTCTGCTCACTCCGTTCCTTCACTGCCCTGTTGGTTCGGGGAATCAAACACAACGAGAAACCCCACTTTTCGACAAGGTGTGTGGTGAGGTCACGGTAACTGATCCAGCCCATCCCCTCTATGGTCAAACACTCCCGCAGCTCCCCGTACGGATCAATCGCAGCACTCCCCATGTGATGGTGCTTCTGCCAAGCGGGCGGCGGCACATGGTTCCACGAGCTGCAACCAATCTAGAACGCCCAGGGGAGGCTGTCTCGCCTGCTTCTCCCTTGCCTGTTATCTCGGTCCGGACTATCCTACCTCTAGCACGCTTGGTGCACCAACTCGGGGCCTGGCCAAGGAGGAAAGCTATGCAGAGCAGGCAGCGTCAACCATCCATCCAACAGAGCACTGTTTCCCCAGTTCCCACGACGATCTTTCAGCGGCTTCCCCAAAGCCACCAGCAGCAACTCGCGCACCTGATCGCCGACCTCATTCGGCGTGTGCGAACCGCCGCACAGGACAGGGAGGGCGACCATGAACATTGAGTTGTTGCCTCTCACGCCGACCACCGAACAGCGGGCCAAAATGGCGTATGTCTACATTCGCCAATCCTCCCTCATGCAGGTCACGCGCCATGCAGAGAGCACCGATTTACAGTACGCATTAGTCCAGCGAGCGGTTGCCCTGGGGTGGCCACGTGAGCGCGTGGAACTCATTGACGAAGATCTGGGCAAATCAGGAGCACAAGCTGAGGCACGCGGTGGCTTCCAGCGGCTCCTGGCGGAGATTAGTTTAGCCCGCGCTGGCCTGGTGCTCAGCTTTGATGCCTCCCGCCTGGCGCGCAACAATCGCGATTAGTATCAACTGCTGGAGGTCTGCTCCATCTTCGGCACACTGATCGCTGACGGCGAACGACTCTCTGATCCCAGACTCTACCACGACCGATTACTGCTAGGGTTGTCGGGAATGATGAGCGAGGCTGAGCTGCACCAGCTCAAGCAGCGTATGCAGGCAGGAGCACGACACAAAGCCGAGCGGGGAGAACTGCGCCAGGGGTTGCCCGTGGGGTTAGCTCGCGGGCCTGCCAGAGAAGTGATTTTGAATCCTGACGAAGAAGTGCAGGCGCGCATCCGACTGGTCTTTGAGAAATTCCGTGCGCATCCGCTCGGCAAGCGGCGTGATGCGGTCTCTGCAGGCAGCGCGCTTGCCTCTGCCCGCTCGCCCCAGAGTCGGCCCTGCTCCTTACGAGGTAGTCTGGCAACCAGCGCGCACCTCTGCAATCCTCGATGTGCTCCACAATCCAGCCTACGCTGGGGCCTACGTCTATGGGCGCAAGCAGCTTGACCCCGCGCGTCGCACACCAGGCCACGACGACCAGGCGGCGCCGTGGTTTTTGTTTGCCATATGCTCAGAGCATAGAAAAGTGGGTGCAGGCCTCGACGATCTGGCCCATTATTCTATGCTGAGAGCATTGTTACACAAGTTCCGACGCCTGGTCGTCGCGCCGCTCCCGTTGCCTCACAATTTGCCGTTCCACCAGCTCCACCGCATGTGCATCGGGAAAGCAGGCAATGTTCAGCCCATAGCGTACAACCTTCATGACTGAACGGCTATCCTGGTGAATGAGGTTGGCCACATAGAGCGCGTATTCGGGGTAGTGCAAGGATTCGATCAAAATTGGGCCATGTAACATACTGTTCATTTATCCTGCTCTGATGACCACATTCGTTTCCTCGAGAGTATCCTCTGGAGTGAGGATCGGGACTTCCTACAGCAGCGGCTTGGTCTGGCGATTCCGATCGACCTGATACAGGCCAAACCGAATGATGTGCTGAGTAATAGAGGGATAGGGAGGGATAACCCATGAATGGACACGAGGAGCTGACGCTCGCGCCCTGTCCGTATTGCCAGGGCATACATCAGGCTGGCACACATGAGCAATGCCCCTTGAACCCGAACAGGGGAGAGCAGAGTAAGACCGTAACCAACGGGTATGCTACACTATAGTGGCACACGCAATGCGCGGCCCTGCTTCTCACCACACGTACAGAACAGCTCGTGCTTTCAGCAGAGACGACGCTTGCACTGCTTGAAATGCTCTATCAGCACAGAGACGAGATGATAGAGGCTGCATATGCGCTGTAAGACGCAGGGAGGAGACAGGACATGAAAGAACACATCCTATCAGGGACCGCAAAGGGACACACGCTAACAGTGCATGTCAATGAGCAAAGAGGTATCACGCTTGCAGAAATAACCTCACTTGAATTGAGCGACCATGATGTACTTACGGTGATTGCGTTTTTACGTGGGGTGAGTGCAAGGCATGAGCATCCTGCAC
>WNEZ01005601.1_pt1 | contig 11010 bp, 10 predicted proteins | sample 5400521 | NCBI WGS metagenome assembly WNEZ01 (sample SAMN13153339, study PRJNA577476) | soil metagenome | isolation source: 120 cm saprolite under Douglas fir tree site 2 hole 1 replicate 1 | place: USA:California | collected 2015-04-18
GCAGGCCAGCCTTCGCAACCGAAACATCGCAAGGGAACATGAAGGGGCGCGAAGGCTGCCCGTCGTAGCCCGAAGGGCGAAGACGGGCGCAGCACGCGATGACCTGCGTGATTGACTCCTTCGCCGCGGTCATGGCCAAAATGGTGCACGACCGCGGAGGCGCGATCCGCGGCAAAAATGCAAAAATGCAAAAATGGAAGAGTGATGGTTCAGCGGGGCGACGTACGGGCTCTCATCGACAGCGTGGTTGCCAACATCGAGGCCGGCCGCCCGCTCGAGAAACCTTTCTACCATCTCGAATTCGAGCGGGTGTTTCCCGCGGATATCTACGCCGCGATGGTCGAGCAGATGCCGAGCTCCGCGGACTATCGTCCGCTGCCCGGCCGCAACAAGGGCAATATCCGCGAGGACGGCACCTCGACCCGCGTGAAGATCGATCTCTTCCCGGAGTACACGCGCCATCTGCCCGAGCCGAAACGCACGCTGTGGGACACGGTCGGCCGCGCGCTCTGCTCGGCCGAGGTGCAGGCGGCGTTCATGCGCCGTCTCGCGCCCGGGCTCGAACGCCGCTTCGGCGCGGATTTCGCCGCGACCGGCATGTATCCGATCCCGGTATTGACGCGCGACATTCCGGGCTACCGCATCACCCCCCACACCGACACGCATTGGAAGGGCATCACGGTCCAGCTCTATCTGCCGCTCGATGACCGTCACACCAATATCGGCACGATCTTCCACGATCGCCTTGCCGACGGCTCGCTGCCCAAGGCCATGCAGATGAAATTCGCGCCGAACACCGGCTACGCCTTTGCGGTCGCGGACAACACGTGGCACTCAGCCGACCCGGTGGGCGGCGAGGTGGAGACGCGCGACAGCATTCTGCTGACTTATTTCGTCGACGCCGGACTGCTGCGCTTCCTGCGCAATCGGGGCAAGCGCCTGGGCAATTTCGTCACCAACGAGGTCAAGTATCTGACCCGGCAGTGACGCGACGCCTCTTGCGTTGCGCGCGCCCGAAATTGCATTCTGCGCCAATCGATCACGCGATCACGGGAAATGCCGGTGCGCCTCGATATCCTGCGCAAGCTCGGCGGGGTGACCGCCGCATGCCTGGCCGCGGCCCTGCTGGCCGGGCGTCCGGCGCTCGCCGCGACCGACATCGCGCTCTGGCACGCGATGCCGGGCGAGCTCGGCTATCAACTCGAGAAGCTCGCCAACGAGTTCAACGCCTCGCAGCGCGACTACCGCGTCGTGCCCGTGTTCAAGGGCCTCTATACCGAGACCATGCTGGCGGCATTGTTTGCGCAGCGCATGCGCGAGCATCCCGTGATCGTGCAGGTCGCGGAGGTCGCGACCGCCACCATGATGGCCGCGAAGAGCGCCATCCTGCCGCTGCACGAGCTCATGCGCGAGGAGCGCGAGCCGTTCGATCCGGCCGCATACCTTCCCGTCATCGCGGGCTATTACAGCGATCCCGGCGGAAATATGCTGTCGTTCCCGTTCAACGCCTCGACGCCGATCCTCTACTACAACAAGGACCAGTTCCGCGCCGCCGGCCTCAATGCCGATGAGCCGCCAAAAACCTGGCCGGAGCTCGAGGCCGCCGCCGAGAAGCTGCGGATGGCGGGCTATGCGTGCGGCTTCACGACCCATTATCCGGCGTGGGTCAACGTCGAGAATTTCTCCGCCTTCCACAATCTGCCGGTCGCAACGAGCGCCAACGGCCTCGACGGCCTCGACGCCGAGCTCGTCATCGACAATGCGGTGATGGTGAAGCATCTCGCCGCCCTCGCCATCTGGCAGAAAAGCAAGATCTTCGACTACTCGGGCCGCACGACCCGCGGCGAGCGACGCTTCATCACGCGCGAGTGCGGCATCTTCCTCGGCTCCTCGGCGAGCCGAGCCGACTTCCTCAGGGAGGCCAATTTCGAGGTCGGCTTCGGCATGCTGCCCTATTGGCCGGACGTGGCCGGGGCGCCGCGCAACTCGATCATCGGCGGCGGCAGCCTGTGGGTGCTGCGTGACCGGAACGATGCGGAATACAAGGGCGCGGCAAAGTTCTTCGCCTATCTGTCGCGCGCGGACGTGCAGGCGCAATGGCACCAGGTGAGCGGCTATCTGCCGATCACCCGCGCCGCCTACGAGCTGACGCGCTCACAGGGGTTCTATGACAAGAACGCGGGCGCGGACATCTCGATCAAGCAGATCACGCTCAACCCGCCGAGTGACGACACCAGGGGCGTGCGGCTCGGCTCCTACGTGACGGTCCGCGACATCATCGAGGACGAGATGGAGCAGGCGCTCGAAGGCAAGAAGCCGGCCGCCGCCGCGCTCAAGAGCGCGGTTCGCCGCGGCAACATCGTGCTGCGGGAATTCGAGGAGACCAACAAGTAGCGACGGCGAATTGAGCCATTCGCCATTCGCTGCTCGCGCTTCGTCACATCCGGTATTTCTCGACGGCGCTCGCGTTCCAGGCGAGGCCGTTGCCCGGCCGCTGCGGCACCACCGCGCAGCCATCGACGATCTTAAGCGGTTCCTCAACGATGCCCTCGGCCCAATCGACCCATTCGAGCCAGTGCGAGGTCGGCGTCGCCGCGAGCAGATGCGCGCTGACCTCGGGAAAGAGGTGCGAGGACATTTCGATGCGGTGCGCGGCCGCGAGCGCCGCGGCGCGCTGCCAGCCGGTGACGCCGCCGATCCGTTCGAGATCGGGCATCACGTAGTCCGCGGCGCCGGCCGCGAGCGCCGCCGCCATGCTGTGGACCTCGGAAAAGTTCTCGCCGATCTGGACCGGCGTCCGCAGCTCGCGCGCGAGGCGTGCGGCGCCGGCGTAATCGTCGTGGCGGATCGGCTCCTCCAGCCAATAGACGCCCTCCTGATCGAGCGCGCGGCCGCGCTGCAATGCTTCCTCAACGGTGAGCGCCTGGTTGTAGTCGACCATGATGAGCGTGCGGTCGGACAGGCGCTTGCGCACCGCATGCAGCGCCGCCAGATCCTCGGCGAGCGTCGGATAGCCGAGCCGAAGCTTCACCGCCGTGAAGCCGTGCGCCAGCTTTTCCGCCTCGTCGGCGAGCCGGTCCGCCGGCATCAGGCCGAGCCCGCAGCTGTTGTAGGCGGGGATGCGCTTCGCATCCGCCGCGCCGAGCAGCCGCGCGAGCGGCAGGCCGGACGCGAGCGCGAGCGCGTCCCAGGCCGCGACGTCGAAGCCCGACATCGCCATGCGGACGATGCCCTGCACGCCGATGAGCGCGAAGCGCTTCGCGAGCTTGCCCCAAAGATCGACCGGCGCGACCCGCTCGCCCTTGGTGACGCGCAGCACCTCTTCCAGAATCTTGGCGATCGCCGGCGCGGCCTCGCGCAGATAGCAAAAAAGATAGGCGCGCCCGGTGATGCCTTCCTCGGTCTCGAGATCGATCAGCAGCAGCGGCGCGCGCGTGATCGTCGAGCGGCTGGTGCCGAGCGCGTAGGTCATCGGCACTTCGACCCCGACCGCGTGAAGGGATCGAATGGTGAGATTTGGCGGCGGGGCGGGGGTCGCAATCATGGACGAGAAATGCCTGAAAGATCGGCGGCAAGGCAACCCGGCGCGGCGCACCCGGCCGTCCGTCCGCGCAGGCCAAAAAAGCCCCTTATCGATCCGACGGTTAGAGCGGACGTCCGCGGCGCCCCGGCAGGCGGGCATTCTTGAACCCTTAACCGGTTCCCCCCATATTACCTGTCAGATCGGACGGGCCAGGCGGGCTCGGCCGGTTGGGGTTGCCACAAGGGCCCCGCAAAGTCGCTATCACAGGACTTTGAAATGTCCCGAGTACCTTCGCTTTCAAGTCCCTTCCTGCTCGGCTTCGACGAGATCGAGCGTGCGCTCGACCGCGTCGCCAAAGGGGCCGACGGCTATCCGCCCTACAATATCGAGCGCGTCGCTCGTGACGACAGCCAGCCGGAACGGCTGCGCATCACGCTCGCGGTTGCGGGCTTCACGCGCGAGCAGCTCGAGGTGACCACCGAGGAAAATCAGCTGGTCATCCGCGGGCGGCAGCACGACGACAAGACCCGCCAATATCTCCACCGCGGCATCGCGGCGCGCCAGTTCCAGCGAACTTTCGTGCTGGCCGACGGAATGCAGGTGTTGGGAGCCGACCTGAAGAATGGCTTGCTCTCGGTCGACCTCGCGCGTCCCGAACCGGAGCGCGTCGTCAGGACGATTTCGATCGCGGATCATGACCAGTAACACCAGTAACCATGTCGTGTAAGTGAAGGAACCAGAGAGGACTCGACCTTGTTTAGCCAACGTAAGGAGTCGAGGGCCATGAACCAGATGAATTCTCGTTCACCCAACATTTCGCCCGAAGCGCTTGCCCATCTCGGCGATGGACAGATCGCCTATGTGAAGACGATCCGCTCCGAAGACGTGCCGACGCTGTTTCCACAGGCGCCCGAGATCGCGCCCGGCCTGCAATTGTTTGCGCTGCATGCCGCCGACGGCACGCCGATCATGCTCACGGACAGCCGCGAGGCCGCCATCGCCAACGCGTGGAGCCACGAGCTCGAAACCGTCAGCGTGCACTGACGCGCTTTCTCCAGCGTACAAGCAGGAATTCTGCGCGGCCCGGGTTTGCCCGGGCCGCCGGCGTCTTGACTTACGCTATGCGTGAGTCGACGGCATCGTCAGCACCGCGTAGATCGCTTCCGCATCGCGCGATTCCCGCAGCATCTTCGAGGTATCCGGCGTGCGCATGAGCCGCGCAACGCGCGCGAGCGCCTTGAGATGATCTGCGCCCGCGGCCTCGGGCGCGAGCAGCAGAAAGACGAGATCGACCGGCTGACCGTCGAGCGCTTCGAAATCGATCGGCCGCTCGAGGCGAGCAAAGAGTCCGAACAGGCGCTCGAGCTTCGCGAGCTTGCCGTGCGGGATCGCGATGCCGTTGCCGATGCCGGTGGAGCCGAGCTTCTCGCGCTGCTGCAGCACTTCCAGGATTTCGCGCTCGCCGAGACCGATCAGCTGCGCCGCGCGCGCGGCGAGCTCCTGGATCGCCTGCTTCTTGTTGTTCACCTTGAGCGCGGGAATGACCGCTTGCTGCGCGACGAGATCGGTGAGCGGCATTGGATGGGGATCCGGAACGCGGAAAACCGGGCGGCGCAAATCGGGGGCGCAACGGGCGGCGGACCATAGGGAGCGGTCCTGGACCCGTCAATAGGCGGGTTCCTCCACCAGGCGGACACGACGATCCGCACCGCTTTAGAACAGCCGAGGCCGCTGCAAGTTCCCGGGGCTCTCGCAGGAGTGACCGATACGACCTGCTCTTGCGGCACGCGCCGATGATCGCTAATCGGATGATCCCTGCGTCCTTTGCGGGCGCCTCACAGCGAACGATGTTCGATCCTCCCAGCCAACCGCGATTTTCCGTGCCGGCGCGCAGTTGCGACTGCCACGTCCACGTGTTCGGTCCCTTTGCGCGCTATCCGCTCGCGCGCGATCGGCTCTACTCGACCGATCCGGCGTTGATCTCCGATCTCTTCGCGATGCTCGACGGCGCCGGCATCGCGTGCGCCGTGCTCGTGCAGCCGAGCGCCTACGGGACCGACAACACCTGCATGCTCGACGCCATGACCGCATACCCTGACAGGCTGCGTGGCGTCGTCGTCGTCGATCCGGCTATTCCCCAGAAGGAGCTCGAGCGCATGCACGCCGCCGGCGCGCGCGGCACGCGGCTCAATCTCGCCACGTCCGGCGGCAAGTCGGCGAGCGAGACCACGCGGCTGGTCGAGCAGCTTGCCGCCAGGATCGCGCCGCTCGGCTGGCATCTCCAGATGTTCATCACGCTCGACATCGTCGCCGCGATTGCGCCGATGGTCACGCGGCTGCCGGTCGACGTGGTGTTCGACCATATGGGCCTCGCGCAAGCGAGGCGCGGCCTTGCCCAGCCGGGCTTGTCGGCCCTTCTCGATCTGCTTCAGACCGGCCGCGTATGGGTGAAGCTGTCGGGCACCTATCGCGTGTCGGGCGATGAATACGGCAGCCCGGACGTCACCGCCATTGCCCGCGCGCTCATCGCCGCCAACAGGGATCGCGTGGTCTGGGCGTCCGACTGGCCGCATGTCGGCACGCACGCGCATCACGTCGAGGGCGAAGCACCGCACGTGGATTATCGCCTTCTCGATTACGGGCGGCTCCTGTCGGCTTTCGCGGATTGGGCGGATGGCGACGACATTGCGCGCATCCTCGTGCACAATCCGGCGAAGCTCTACGACTTCGCGTGACTGCGGGCCGCCCGTGCGGTGAAGCGCTTATCTGAGGCCGATCCTGCCCGCAATCTCCGCCAACATTGCGGAAAACGGATTGAAGGTGAAGCGAACCGCGTGCTCGCCGGGCGGCAGCGCGACCGCGCGGAATATGACGTCCGCCCGCAGAATCTCCACCGGCGCCCCGTCGATGGTGGCGCGCCACCAGGGATGCCAGACGTCGTTGAGGAGCAGAAAGCCGCCGTCGGGTGCATCGACCCGCACCTCGATCTCGGTATTGGCATAACGCGCGATCCGCGCCGTGCCGGGACGCCGCGCCATGGACGGCATGCCCGCAGGCGCTGCCGTCAGCAGGAGCGTCTGGCGCGGATCGACCGCCGGCCACCCGGTGGCGTAGATGCGGTCGAAATCGGCGAGCTGCCAGTCGGGCACCACCATCACGCGCGGCAAGGCGCGGGGATTTTCATAGATATACGCTTCCTTGGTGTGGGCGACGAAGGTGAGATCGCCCGCCGCAAGCGAACGATCGATCTGCTCGACCGGAACGCCGGTCGCGATGATGCGCACACCGAGCAGGTCCGCGAAGGTCGAGCGATAAGACGGATAGAGCGGCGAGAATCCGCGTTGAATGGGCAGCGCGACCGTGTCGCCGACGCGCGTCGCCCGGTAGAACCAGCGCAGCCGCAGCGGATTGTGGCCGAAAACGTGATCGAGGTCGTGGGCGAGCGACAGGTTCTGCCAGTGGTACGCGATTCCGATCATCTCGACGCGGTCGCGCCGGTCGGGACCGGCCGCATCCGCGAGCCGCTGCTTGATCAGCCTCAGGGTCTCGTTCTTGGTGTCCGCGCTCAGCGCGTCGAAGGTCGCGGGCGGCAAGCCGGTCGAGACATGCGGCGCATCGTTCCAGGCAAAATCGACCGCCATGAACGTGGCGAGGACGAGCGCGGCCGCAAAGGGCGCGGTCCGATTGAGCCTGCGCGCGAGGAGCAGCGCCGCGATCGCCCCGGCCGCGCCGAGGATGCCGATCGCGACCGGACCCGAGACGGTCCCCGCGGTCACAACCTGAGCGCCAAGCCAAAAGGCCAGCGCGACGAACGCGAGCGGCAACGCCCATTCGAACACCCGCTGCATCCGGGTCGCCGGCCTGATCAATCCCTCGAGCCAGCGATGGACCAGATAGCCGCTCATGATGGCGAGCAGCGCGCCCAGCATGAAGGTGGCGTCAGCCGGCCGGCGAAAGAACGACACGCCGGGCACCAGTTCGTACATCGCGCGGAAGGCGGGCGTGAACCAGCCCACCGCGTAGAGCAGCATGAGCACCGCGGCGATCGCGAAAAACCGGATCTCGCGCGCCCATGCCTGGCCGCGGATCAATCCGAACGACATGAGCGCCACCAGCGGAACGGCGCCGGCATAGATCATTCCCATGTTCTTGCTGGTGTAGAGCTGGCTCTGCCCGAACGCCGCGTGCCAGAGCGGGCTCGGCGGTCCCCAGAACTCGATATCGGCCGCCATCGCCCGGTAGAGATCGGCGAACGCAAGCATCAGCAATGACAGCGGATGGAGCGACCCGTGCGCGGCCAGCTCGAGGCCGATCTCGGGCCGATTCGAGCGCGACGCGAGCAGCGCCGTCATCAGCACCGGTCCGGCGGAGATCAGAAGGCCGGTGATGCAGCCCGCCGCGAGCGGCTTGATGCTCTTGCGGAAGCGCTCGCGCGGCGCGCCAAGCCAGTAGGCGACGACGAAGCCCGCCAGCACGTAGAGCCCCAGAAGCGCGACCTGATCGCGCCCGAGCGCCAAAAGTCCGCCCAGCACGCCGGCCGCCGCGCCCCACCGCCACGATCCACGCTCGAGCGCGCGCGCCAGCAGCCACAGCGTGATCGGCAGATAGGCGAGGCTGATGATCTGGCTGGTGTGCTGGATGCGCGAGTTTGCCGAGCCGCCGAACGCGAAGACGAGCGCGGCGACCAGCGCGCCGGCGGGATGCCAGCCGCGATCGCGGAAATACAGAATGATTCCGACCCCGCCGAGAAACAGCAGCAGGAAGGTGAGGCGATCGAACGCAAGCGCGCTCGGCGCCGAACCGAATGCGGCGAGCAGGACGTGCAGCGGCGAGAACATCAGCGATTGTGGATCGCTGATCTGCGGCCATCCGGCGAAGACGTTGGGACTCCAGAACGGCCATTCGCCCCTTGCCAGCGACTGCGCGAGGAATTCGAGCTGAGGCCGGAATTGCGATTCCGCGTCCCAGGGAATCGTGACGGCGCCGGAGAGCCAGGGCCAGGCAGGCAGCAGAAATGCGACGGCGAAGAGGGCGAGCGTCAGCGCAAGCGAGGGCGCGCGTTCGACGGGCCGCGCAATGTCGCGCGGGGTCGGCGGCGCGGCGGCGCCGTCCCGCATGGTCCCTGCCCCCGTGTCCACGCGTTCGAGCATCGCTTTTCCCGCGGAACCGATGATAGAGGATCGCGATCGAGGACGAGGGGACGCAAGGTCGCACCTCGGGCGAAGAGCCGGTGGATCATTGTGCGACGCACCTCTATCATCCGGCGCCCACAAACGTCGAGATCAACCATGACCAATCCCATGATCCCGCGCGAGCGCTGCGACTACTCGGCCATCGTCGACCGGCCGCCGCTCGCGCTGCCGGGCGGCGCGCGCCTCGTGTTCTGGAGCATCGTCAATTACGAGGTGTGGGACATCAGCCGCCCGATGGCGCGCCAGGTGATCCCGGCGCCAACCGGCGTGCCGCTGTTGCCCGACGTGCCGCATTGGAGCTGGCACGAATACGGCATGCGCGTGGGCGCCTGGCGCTTCTTCGATCTTTACGCGGGGCTCGGCATCCGGCCGACGCTCGCGACCAATGCGCGCGTCTGCGAGGACTATACCCGTGTGGCCGAGGAGGCGAAAAAGCTCGGCTGGGAGTTCATGGGCCACGCCTACGACCAGATGCCGATCCACAAGGTCGAGGACCAGCGAGCGATGATCAACCGCTCGATGGACATCCTCGAGCGCTTCACCGGCAAGCGCCCGGTCGGCTGGCTCGGCCCCGGACTGACGCAGATGCTCGACACGCCGGAGATCCTGGTCGAGGCGGGCGTCAAATATATCGGCGACTGGGTCTATGACGACGAGCCGACCGTGATCCGCACCGCCAAGGGGCCGCTCGTCACCCTGCCCTACACGGTCGAGATCAACGACATCACCATGATGATCGTGCAGCACCACGAGAGCGAATATCTGCTCAAGCGCGCGAAGGACCAGTTCGACCGGCTCTATGCGGAGGGCAAGAAGCGTCCCAAGATCATGGCGCTCGCCATCCATCCCTATGTCAGCGGCCAGCCGCACCGCATCAAATACCTCGAGGCGATCTATGACTACGTGAAGCGCTTCGACGGCGTGCTGCACTGGAACGGCGCGGAGATCCTCGACTGGTACCGCGCCGGCGCGGGCAAACGGCTGCTGGCCGCAGAGTAGCGCGCCCATGACCGCCAAGCTCACGCTGAGCATCAGCTTCGCCGCCAATCCGCGGACCTGGCCGCTCATCGACGGCACGGTCACGGTCGACGGCGTCGATCTCGTCATCACGCCATCGCACCCCTCAGAGATTTTCTGGCGGCAGCTCAAGTTCGGCGATTTCGACATCAGCGAGATGTCGATGTCGTCGCTGATGATGGCGCTGGCGCACGGCGACGACCGCTTCGTCGGGCTGCCGATCTTCACGACGCACCGGTTCTTCCACACCAGCATCCTGGTGCGGCGCGACGCCGGCATCGAGACGCCCGCCGATCTCAAGGGCAAGCGCGTGGCCGTGCCGGAGTATCAGCAGACCGCGGCGCTGTGGACGCGCGGCGCGCTGCAGCACGAATGGGGGGGGACCGCGAAGGACATGGAGTGGTGGATGGAGCGCCCGCCCTCGCACAGCCACGGCGGCGCGACCGGCTTCAAGCCGCCGCCGGGCGTGACGGTGCATCCGATTCCGGTCGAGAAGAACATCGGCACCATGATGGTGGCGGGCGAGGTCGACGCGGTGGTGCATTACATCGTCAACGACAACCTCGTCGATCGCAGCACCATCGACCTGTGGAATCACCCAGCGGTGCGCCGCATGTTCCCCGATCCGATCGCGGAAGGCATCCGCTACTACAAGAAGACCGGGCTTTATCCGATCAACCACGGCATGGTGATCAAGCGTGCGCTTGCGGAAAAACATCCGTGGGTGATCCTCAACCTGATGAAGGCGTTCGACCGCGCCAATGCGATCGCGACACGCCAGCGCGTCGAGCACATGACCGATCACCTCGCGATCGGCGCCGTTCCGGCGGATGCCAGGGCGGCGCTCGCGCGCCCCGCGATCGAGCACGGCATCAAGGCCAATCGCGCGATTCTCGAGACTTGCGCGGATTACTCGCTCGAGCAGGGCCTCACGCCGCGCCGCATGAAGCTCGAAGAGATTTTTGCGCCGAGCACCATGGCGCAGTGAGAGACGGCGCAGGAGAAAATGCCATGATCGCACGCAGATCTTTTCTCGCCGCCGGCGCCAGCACCGTCGCTGCGGCTGCGATTGGCGGGTTTCCATACGGCCTGCGTTCCGCCTCGGCGCAAGGCGCGCCCAATCTCGGGCCAAACCGTCTCGTGACGCTCGGCACGCGCGGCGGGCCCGCGATCCGCACCGGATTCAAGCCGAGTCCCTCGGCCAACCTCATCGTGTTCGACAACGTCCCTTATGTCATCGACACCGGCTATGGCACGAGCTTCAAGCTGGTCGAGTCC
>WNEZ01005602.1_pt1 | contig 11008 bp, 5 predicted proteins | sample 5400521 | NCBI WGS metagenome assembly WNEZ01 (sample SAMN13153339, study PRJNA577476) | soil metagenome | isolation source: 120 cm saprolite under Douglas fir tree site 2 hole 1 replicate 1 | place: USA:California | collected 2015-04-18
TTGATCGAGAACGGCGGCTTTCCAGCGTCCACCGACGATACGCGCGGTAGTTTCCACCGGGCAGAGTTCTGGACGCTTGGCCATAATGGACCTAGTTCCATATTGTATACCACGTATCGGCCAGGTGTCACGCATTTCCATGTAACCATGCTCGCCCCTTCTTCATCTATCTTGACCACGAAGATATCGAGGCTGGTTTTGTAGGCGGCAGGTAAACTCCGAGCACCAATTGTGGAAATCCGAACGAGAAACGCACGAAACGACCTGGGAGAGGCAGATGCAACTGGAAACAACGAATCCAAGGATGAGTAAGAACCACAGCGCCCTGACGTGGCTGATGCTGGCCATCGGCCTCGCGACTCTTGCCGGCCTAGATGCCGGGTGTTCCAGTTCGGCTCAACCCAAGGCTCCAGCGCCGGCGGAAGTGAGTGTAGCGGAAGTTATTTGCAAGCAATTGGGTGACAGTGACGAGTTCACCGGGCGACTCCAAGCAGTCAACGCAGTCGAGGTTCGCCCGCGCGTTTCCGGCTACTTGCAGAGCGTGCAATTTAAGGAAGGTGCGATTGTTCGCCAAAGCGACCTCTTGTTTCAGATCGATCCGCGCCCCTTCCAGGCGGAAGTGGACCGTCTGAAGGGTGATCTGTCGCAAGCGAAAGCTCAACTTTCGCGGGCGCAAAGCGATTTTGAGCGCGCGGAACGCCTTCATAACAACGATGGGATGTCAGCCGAAGAGTACGACCGGCGGGCCGCCGTTCGCAACGAAGCCGAAGCTCGCATCGCGTCCACCGAGGCGGCCCTTCGTGGCGCGGAACTCAATCTGGAGTTCACACGTGTTACAGCTCCAATTACGGGACGTGTAGGACGGGCGGAGATTACGGAAGGCAATTTGGTCGAGAACGGCGCAGCGCAGGTCAAGCCCCTGACGACTCTGGTTTCGCTCGATCCGATCTACGTCTACTTCGATGTCGATGAGCAGACCTACCTCAAGTATGCGCGGCTGACGCAAAGCCACGGGACAAGTTCGCACGATCTGCGCAGCCTAGCGCTGTTAGGACTGGCGGACGAAGACGGGTTTCCCCACGTCGGACAAGTGAGCTTCGTGGACAATCAGGTCAGCTCCTCGACAGGAACGATTCGCTTGCGGGCCACTTTTGCGAACAAGAATTTGGCTCTAACCCCAGGGCTTTTTGCGAGGATTCGGTTGCAAGGAGGCGGAGCGCACAGTGGCTGCCTGGCGAAAGACGAGGCCGTCATTACGGATTTGAATCAAAAGTACGTTTTTGTGCTCGGCAAGAACAACACGCTCGAATATCGCGCCGTGAAACTTGGCCCTATGACGGAGGGATTGCGCGTCGTGCGTGATGGCTTGCACGACGGCGACGTCATCGTCGTAAACGGCCTGCAGCGCGTGCGCCCCGGAGCCGCTGTTACTCCCAAGAAAATCTCCATGACGGGTCAAATCATCGCCCCGGGCGAGGCATCCACGCAATCCGCCTCATTGCCTCGCGAAGAGAAGTCGCGCGAGCCGAAAGCACGGGAATAGTCCAGGACCGCCATGAATATCTCTAGTTTTTTCATCAAGCGCCCCATCTTTGCCGCGGTAATTTCCATCATCATTTTTGTCATCGGAGCACTCGCATATTTCCGCCTTCCTCTGAGCGAGTATCCGGAAGTCGTACCGCCCACTGTCGTCGTACGCACAAGCTACCCGGGCGCAAATCCCACTGTCATCGCGGACACCGTGGCCTCACCTCTGGAACAGCAGATCAATGGCGTCGAAGGCATGCTCTACATGTTTTCGCAAGCCACAGCCGACGGCGTAATGACTCTGACGATCACGTTCGGACTGGGCACCGACCTCGACAAGGCGCAAGTGCAGGTGCAGAACCGCGTATCGCAGGCCCTCCCGCGATTGCCGCAGGAAGTCCAGCGCCTCGGTGTAACGACAGAGAAAACCTCACCGGATTTGCTGATGGTGGTGCACCTGGAGTCTCCTGACAACCGGTACGACATGTTGTACCTGGCGAATCTTGCCATTCTCCAAGTGAAGGACGAGTTGGGCCGACTCCCTGGCGTCGGCAACGTACAGGTCTTCGGCGCGGGCGATTTCAGCATGCGCGTATGGCTCAACCCAAACAAGTTGGCTTCGCACAATTTGACGGCAACGGACGTGGTCCAGGCAATTCGCGAGCAGAACGTCCAGGTTGCGGCGGGAGTGCTTGGTGCTCCGCCGACAAATACGGGGAGCACGGCGTTTCAATTGCTTGTAAACACGCAGGGGCGCCTCACGACGGAGGAAGAATTCGGCAACATCATTGTGCGCGCCGGCAAGGGTGGCCAGATTACGCGCATCCGCGATCTGGGCCGTGTCGAACTGGGTTCCAGCACGTACGCACTCCGAAGTTTGCTGGACAACAAGCCGGCGGCAGCTCTTCCAATTTCGCAGCGGCCAGGCTCGAACGCACTCGAAACGTCGCAACAGGTGCGTGACACGATGGAACGTCTAAAGAAGTCATTTCCGGAAGGCGTGGACTACAAAATCGCCTACGATCCAACGGTTTTCGTGCGCGAATCGATTCAGGCTGTCGGGCACACGTTTGTCGAAGCGCTGATCCTGGTCGTGATTGTGGTGTTGATCTTCCTCCAGACGTGGAGGGCGTCCATCATTCCTCTTTTGGCGCTCCCCGTCTCGCTGGTCGGAACTTTTTCGATCATGCTCTTACTCGGCTTCTCTCTGAATACTCTGTCGCTGTTCGGGCTTGTGCTGGCAATTGGCATCGTGGTGGACGACGCGATCGTCGTTGTTGAGAACGTTGAGCGAAATATCGCACTAGGACACGAACCCCATGAAGCTACGCGCCGCGCGATGGAAGAAGTCAGCGGACCGATCGTGGCGATCGCTTTAGTATTGTGCGCGGTTTTTGTTCCCACGGCGTTCATTGTGGGGCTTTCGGGACAGTTCTATAAGCAGTTCGCGCTGACCATCGCTATTTCCACGGTGATTTCGGCGTTCAACTCACTCACGCTGAGTCCGGCGCTGGCAGCGCTCCTTTTGAAAGCTCATGATGCCAAGAAAGATCGTTTCACAAGGGCGATTGATTTTGCATTTGGGTGGTTTTTCAAGTTGTTCAACAGGTTCTTTGGCCGTGCATCGGGCGGGTATGGAAAGCTCGTCACTCACACCTTACGGTCGAGTGCAATTGCTGTTGCGGTTTATGCGGGCCTTATCGGGCTGACGATTCTCGGATTCTCGCGCGTCCCGACAGGATTTGTTCCCACCCAGGATAAGGGATATCTCGTGTCGTTCGCGCAGTTGCCGAATGGCGCGACGCTCGATCGCACCGAAGATGTGATTCGGAGGATGTCTGACATGGCGATGAAACATCCGGGAGTGCAGAACGCTGTTGCATTTCCTGGGCTATCGATCAATGGCTTCACCAACAGCCCGAATTCCGGAATTGTTTTCGCCACTTTGAAGCCTTCGGAGGAGAGAAATCGTCCCGAACTGACTGCGAACGCCATAGCCGCCGATCTAAACAAACAGTACGGCTCCATTCAGGAAGCGTTCATCGCTATTTTTCCTCCTCCGCCTGTCCAGGGTTTGGGAACGGTAGCCGGCTTCAAACTTTACATAGAAGATCGGGCTGGCCTGGGCCTGGAATCGCTCTACAAGGAGACGACCTCCACGTTGCAGAAAGGCAACCAAACTCCCGGGCTTGCGGGAGTGTTCTCCAGCTTCGACATCAACGTGCCGCAAATCGATTCGCATGTGGACCGCGAAAAAGCGAAGACCTACGGGATTCCCCTCGGCGATGTGTTTGACACCATGCAGGTTTATCTAGGTTCGCTCTATGTGAACGACTTTAACCGTTTTGGGAGAACGTACCAGGTAAATGTGCAGGCGGAGTCGCCGTACCGCCTGCAGCCGGAAGATATCGGCCACCTAAGGACAAGAAACCTGTCCGGAGAAATGATTCCGCTGGGATCGGTGGTCAACGTTACGCCTATTTTCGGACCGGACCGCGTCATGCACTACAACGGATTTCCAGCTGCGGAAATTAATGGCGCGGCTGCGCCGGGATACAGCACGGGCCAATCGGAGGGTGCGATCGCCAGGGTGCTTGACGATCAGTTGCCAAACGGAATGAAGTACGAGTGGACAGAGCTTACCTACCAGAAGATTCTCGCTGGCAACACGATGGTTTACATCTTCCCGCTTTCCGTTTTCCTGGTATACCTCGTCCTGGCCGCGCAGTACGAGAGCTGGTCGTTGCCCCTTGTAATCATCCTGATTGTTCCCATGACTCTGTTTTCCGCCATCGCCGGGGTCTGGCTGCTGAATGGCGACAATAACGTCTTCACCCAGATCAGTTTGATCGTTCTCGTCGGGCTGGCCTGCAAGAACGCCATCCTTATCGTGGAGTTTGCCAGGGAGAAACAGCTTCAGGAGGGGATGAACAGAGTCGATGCGGTGCTGGAAGCGTGCCGGTTGCGTTTGCGGCCGATCCTAATGACGTCTCTCGCCTTCACGATGGGCGTCATTCCTTTAGTGCTGTCCACCGGAGCTGGGTCAGAAATGCGCCGTGCCATTGGAGTTGCAGTATTTTTCGGGATGCTTGGCGTCACTGCGTTTGGGTTGGTGCTGACTCCGGTCTTCTACGTAGTAGTTCAGCGATTCGTGGAAGGGCGGGAGACCAAGATATCGGCTGCTAGTGCAGGACTCGCGCCCAGCGCTTCGGTGGAGGCCTAGAACCATGTCCAGACGCCTCTTGAAATACCCCGTGCTCTTCGCCACTGTACTCGGCGTAAACGGCTGCGCGGTCGGCCCGCACTACAAGGCGCCACAGCCCGCAGCGGTGACCTACCATGCGGCGGATCCGCAACTTGTCACCGAAGCGCCGTTCGATCCGCGCTGGTGGAAACAATTCGACGATCCTATTCTCGATTCGCTGATTCAAAAGTCGCTTGCGGCTAACACCAGTATTCGCGTGGCACGAGCGAGGCTCGCGGAATCGCGCGCCATCTTTGATGAGCGAAAACTGGATCGTTACCCTACCGTTCCTGTCGAAGCGAGTTACAGTTATGCAAAACAACAGCTTCCGGGATTCTTTAATGATCCCATCACCATCAATACCTTCCGTTCAGGCTTCGACGCTTACTGGGAGATCGATTTATTCGGACGAGTTCGTCACGGCGTGGCTGCCGCCAGAAGCGACAATCAGGCGTTCGAAGCGGACCTGCACGATGTAGAGGTCAGCGTGGTGGCTGAACTGGCGAGCAACTATTTTGAGTTGCGCGGAGCGCAGTGGCGCCTTGCAGTCGCAGAACGCAGTTTGAAGAATCAGCGAGACACACTGCGATTGACACAACTCCGTCGCGACGCGGGGGTGGGCGAAGAGCAAGATGTGGCGAGCGCGGCGGCTCGCGTCGCGGCTACGGACGCGACGATACCGCTGCTGGAACTTGAAACGAAACGGGCGGAATACCGGTTGGCGGTGCTAACGGGAGCACGACCAGGCGAGCTTTCTGCAGATCTTGCTCCGCGGAACTACGCTCCCATCGACAAGGCCTTGCCGATTGGGAACGCCTCTGACTTACTGAGGCGCCGGCCGGATGTACGCGCAGCGGAACGGCGCCTTTCTGCGGCTACCGAACGTCAGGGAGTTGCGGTTGCTCAACTATTCCCTCAAGTCAGTGTCTCTGCCTTTGTTGGATTCCTGGCGGGGCGCGGCAATCTCTTCTTCACAACACGATCATTTGCGTCTACGGCGTCGCCCGCTGTCACCTGGTCGGCCTTCGATCTGGGCCGTGCCCGAGCGCGCGTACGCGCTTCGAACGCAGTCACGGACGAAGCTCTCGCTTCCTACGACGAAACAGTCTTACGCGCTCTTGAAGAAACGGAACATTCCTTCTCCAATTACCACGCGCAACAAGAACGACTCGTAAAGCTGAACACGCAGGCGCAGGAGAGCAAACGCGCCGCGGACATCGCGAGGCTACGATACCGCGAAGGCGTGATTGATTTCTTGTCACTGCTAGATGCCGAGCGCACTCAGCTACAAGCGGAGGACGCAGTCGCCGAGAGCGAGCGAGACGTCTACGTAGCGGTCATCGCGCTCTATAAGGCACTGGGAGGAGTACCAATCTGACCTAAGCATACGGGCTGAAGCGCCACGGCTCGTCGTGCAGAGTGCGGTTTTTTGATCAATCCGACTTCGGTTTGCAACCGAAGGGTTGATTTCAGTTATGGGGAAATCGTTCCGCGACGTCTCGCTCCTTGTTCGCTGTGGGGAAAAGTGTGGGGACTCCATGCATGCGGAGCCACATACTCGTACATGGTGCCACTACCAGAATTTGTGATAAGCCTTTTATTTTCAAAAACAAGATTGAAAAGGAAGGACTGCCAAGAGATGGCCCGGCTGACTTGGAGGCAGGCGTACTACTCAATTATGAGCATCTGCTTAGAAGGCAGACGCTCTATCCAACTGAGCTACGGGCGCACTGGCTATGTTGATTCTAAATCATTTATCGCGGGTGACGATACCATTTTGGACGCCTTGAGCATCTGTCGTGAGGGGCAGACGCTCTATCCAACTGAGTTAAAGGCGCATCCTTGGCTATTTATTTGATTCTACTAAAGTTGCGAAACCAATTCGACAGCCGATTCTTCCGAAATCTTGGAGCAACTTGGAGCAATTGGAAGGAGCGAATGGTAAACCCGACGCCAAATTACTCAGCTTCCGCAAGACGAAGGTCGAGGTCCAAATCCAAACGAGAATAAGTCTCCGCGAACGGTGTCTTGATGTTAGGTATCGGTTTGGAAGTGCTGCTTGCTGGGTGCTGAAATGAGATCGTTCCTCGCACTTCTGTTCTATGTCCACTATAAATGCTGCACGCAGCCGGAAATTCGAAAAACGTTCTTAGTGTTTGCGCTTATCTTGGTCTTCCTCTTGTGGCCGCCTTGGCGCCTTTGCTTTGCCCTGTGTTCGACGTTTGTCCTGCTCCTCTTGTGCGAACTGATACGGCTCCCGAGCCTAAGCCTAAACGTCGTCGGGTAAAGCCCTCCAAACGCCTCGCGTCAACTCCAGCCCCAATCTAAGCTCCAGCGGAGCTTTCCGTTCAACTTGCCGTCCAGCCGTAGCCTCCTTGAGGAAACAGTTCCGCGGTCGCCGTCCGGAGGTAGTGAGTGAACCGGGAGCGAGAACCACCCTTAGCCGCCATGCCATTTTCCGGAAACTGTCATTCGGCCGACCATTCGGGCGTTATCTCAAAGTAGCTCGAATCGAAATGCGGAGTACTGCCACTTCTAGGGGTAGCGCATTACACGGCCACTCCACGGGCACGTGCAGAAAACAGTTGTCGAGTGCGGGTAAGTACGTCGAAGGTGGAGAACACGGGTTCGCGTGCTACGCTTCCAGAGCCTACTTGCTTTCGAACCAACTGCGGTCATAATGAAGGCCAATCGGAGGTTGGCCGGCCCACCCATGGAATGTCCTGTTTGCGCGGCTAAAAACCCAGATGCAGTCTCCCAGTGTGGAACATGCCACACACCTCTTCCCGTTCCTTCATCCCAGGAAACTCTCAATGAGGGGGGAGCTCCAGAAGCGTGGTCGGTGGCGGTCACTCCGGAGCCGGCGGGGGTTGCCGGGGCAAGCGGGGATTTAGGAAAAGGAGCAATCTTGGCGGGCCGCTACGAGATTCTCCAGTTGCTGGGCCGAGGAGGTATGGGGGCGGTCTATAAGGCGCGCGACATTGAACTTGATCGCGTCGTTGCCCTCAAACTCATTCGCCCGGAACTTGCGATAAACCCCGAGATCTTGCAGCGCTTCAAGCAAGAATTAATTCTTGCCCGTCAGGTTACGCACAAGAATGTGATTCGCATTTTTGACCTCGGGCAATCCGACAGGATCAAATTCATCACCATGGATTTCGTCGAGGGCCAGGACCTCCGCGAATTGTTGCTCGAAAGAGGCAAATTCCCTGCCGAGCAAGCGGCTCGATCCATGCTACAGATCTGCCGGGCCCTGGAAGCGGCCCACGCAGAAGGCGTGATTCACCGCGACCTGAAGCCGCAAAACATCATGTTGACTGCGGACGGGCGAATCTACGTCATGGACTTCGGCATTGCGCGGTCCGCGTATCTGCCTGGAATGACTCAGACGGGGGCGCTCATCGGTACTCCGGAATATATGTCTCCGGAGCAAGCTCGTGGCGAAAAACTCACCGAGCGGTCCGATCTGTTCTCCCTCGGAGTCATTTTTTACGAGCTGCTTACCGGCAAGTCGCCCTATCCAGGTGACGCGCCATTAGCAACTTTGTGGAAGCGCTTGCAGGAAAAAGCAAAACCTCCTGCAGAAATCGATGCGACGGTACCGAAGCCCCTAAGCGACATTGTCATGAGCGCGCTGGAGATCGAACCGGAGAAACGATTGTCGAGTGCACGGGAAATGGCCCAGCAGTTGGAAATCTGGCTGGGGCCCGCGGCGGGGAGCTCAACGATTTTTCTGCCTGCGCCGCGAACACCGGCCTATTGGAAGTGGGCTTCAGCAGCTCTCGGCGTGTTGCTGGTGGTGGCGGTGGTTGTAATCCGGGTGATAAGTCCATCCAAGCCTGTACCTGCACATGGTCCGGTTTCCGTCCTGGTGGCAGACTTCACTAATTCCACTGGAGACTCCGTCTTCGATGAAACTCTGGAACCGCCTCTCAGTGTTGCACTTGAAGACGCATCCTTCATCAGTACCTACAATCGCAATCAAGCCAGGAAAATTGCGGCCCAATTGCAACCGGGCGCAACCGGGCTTGATGAGACGGCCGCGCGGCTGCTGGGAGTTCGCGAGGGCATCACATACATCGTGGCAGGGGGCATTGAGAAAAAAAGAAGCGGTTACGAAGTCAGGTCCACGATTCTTGAAACTTCGACCGGCAAGATCGTTCTGGAGTCGAAAGAGGAAGCCAGCGACAAGAAGAGCGTGCTCGGTATAGTGGAGAAGATTGCCGCCCGGACGCGCCGCGCGCTCGGCGACTCGACGCCGGAGTCCGTGCAGTTGTCAGCAGCCGGTACGTTTACCACCGGCTCGCTCGAGGCAGCCCACGCTTACGCTCTGGCGCAGGACCTGCAGTGGGCCGGCAAGTGGGAAGAGGCCATCCCGCTGTATGAGCAAGCCATCCAGTTCGATCCGAATCTTGGCCGCGCTTATGCCGGGCTCGCCTCCACCAGCGCAAACATGGCGCGCCGCAAGGATGCAGAAAAATACTACCAGCTGGCCCTGGCCCACATCGACCGCATGAGCGATCGCGAGAAGTATCGCACGCGGGGCGGATACTACCTTGCTCACCGTGAGCCGCGCAAAGCCATCGAGGAATATTCGGCTCTGGTTCAGCAGTTTCCTTCGGACGGCGCCGGCTATTCGAATCTTGCGCTTGGCTACTTTTATCTCCGCGACATGCCCAAAGCTCTGGAGCAAGGCCGCCACGCCGTTGAACTTCTGCCCAAAGCCCTGCTGCAATTGAATAATCTTGCGCTCTACGCCGTCTATGCGGGCGATTTCGCAACTGCCGCCGATGAAGCGCGCAAAGTAATCGCCCAGAATTCTTCCTATGTGAACGCCTACGGTGCTTTGGCGATGGCCCAGACCGGTCAAGGCCACTTCGGCGAGGCGGAGCAGACTTATTTAAAAATGGAGGCGATCAGTGCACGGGGCGCAGAGATGGCGGCGCTGGGACGGGCCGATCTTTTGCTATACCGAGGGCGAACGAAGGACGCGATCGCGCTCCTGCAAAAAACGTCCACTCCCTCATCCGGAAAAATAGATGATTCGGTTCTTGCCGCCCATCTCATACTGCTTGCGGAGGCGAAACTTGCGGCTGGGAAGACTTCCGACGCAGCCGCCGATGCGAAGTCCGCTCTCGCGCGTGACAATGGCGGCACGGTGCAGTTCTCCGCTGGCCGCATCTACATCGAAGCTGGACAAGCTGCTGCAGCGCATTTGCTTGCCTCCCAACTCTCTTCTCGTTTGGATCCTGATGATCAGGCTTACGCAAAGCTGCTCGAAGGGGAAGCAACTTTAAAACGTGGAGACGCCCAGCGCGCGCTCACGTTTTTCGAAGACGCACAGAAACTGTCAGACACCTGGATGGGACGATTTGATCTTGGCAGGGCGTACATTGAAATGGGTGCCTACACGGAGGCGGATTCGGAATTGGAAAAGTGTCTCAAGCGCAGGGGCGAAGACAGCGCCGTCTTTCTCGATGATGTACCGACCTTCCGCACCTTTCCGCCCGTTTACTATTATTTGGCCCGCACCCAGGAAGGGCTCAAGAGCCCCGCAGCGGCTGATTCCTACAAATCTTTCCTTTCCATAAAAGAGAAGAGCGACGAACTAGGCCTTATTTCGGACGCGCGCCGAAGAGTTGCGGGGCATTAGGACCGGCCGCCTTTCTTCATCCTTCATCCGATTATGGTAACTGCTTCTCTGCGAACCCGGCTCCCCAAAAGTGAATTCCAGCTCTGCGTCTGAGGCGCAGAGGTGGAAGATGGACCGGATTGCTCACCATTGATTCCTACTGCACGTTGAAGGGCACCGAAATCGCGGTCGCCCCATTCTGCGGGCTGGTGACCAGCGCCTTCAGTGTGTAGCCATTCCCCACCATATTGATGCCCAAGCTGCTGAAGACGGCAATCCCGCTGTTTCCGGTGGTTACGATTGTCAGGCCGGTGAGCGACGCCCCGGTTGGGTTCGATGCGAGGCTCATCTGCACCGTCGCTCCGCTGAGGGAATTGCCAAGGTTGTCCGTCACAAGAACCTTGACTGCCGGAGTTATCTGCGACGATGCCGACGACGTAGTACTCGGCTGCGCTGTGAAAACGATCGAAAGCGTCGAAGCTGCGCTGATCGTGAACGACGCAGTCGTAGACTGTTGCGGCGAACTCGCGTCGGCTGCTTTCACCGTGAAGCTGAAAGTGCCCGTCGCGGTGGGTGACCCGCTGATGACACCGGTAGCGCTCAAC
>WNEZ01021196.1_pt2 | contig 11008 bp, 7 predicted proteins | sample 5400521 | NCBI WGS metagenome assembly WNEZ01 (sample SAMN13153339, study PRJNA577476) | soil metagenome | isolation source: 120 cm saprolite under Douglas fir tree site 2 hole 1 replicate 1 | place: USA:California | collected 2015-04-18
GGTGCGTGCCGCCATGCAGAAGCGCATGACGGGCGGCCAGCTCACGCCTGCCGAGCAAGCGCTGCTGCGCCAGGTGTTCTCGCAGTTCGGCGGCCACGGCGGCGGCGGGGGCGGCGGGGGCGGCCCCGGAGGGGCAAGCATGCGTCGCAGCAACAACTTCTCCGGCAACTTCATCGTGTTCGCGCTGCGCAACGGCAAGCCGACGCCGGTCAACATCCGCACCGGCCTGACCGACCTCGACTACGTCGAGGTCGCCAACGGGCTAGCGGACAAGGATACGGTGCTGCTGTTGCCGAGCGCCTCGCTGGTGCAGTCCCAGCAGGACATGAAGAACCGGTTCCAGAATATGACCGGCGGGGGACTGCCAGGGCTGCGCCAGCAGAGCGGCGGCAGCGGAACGACTAAGAACTAGCCATGCTACTCGGTGAGATCATCCAGGTCGCGCTGCAGGCGATCCGCGCGAACAAGCTACGGTCGCTGCTCACCACGCTGGGCATCATCATCGGCGTCGGGGCCGTGATCACAATGATCGCGCTTGGCTCGGGCGCCCAGAAATCGGTGCAGGATCGGATCCAGGCCCTGGGCCCGACGCTGCTCACCATTTTCCCCGGCCAGAACTTCCACGGCGGAATCGCGATCATGGGGGCGATCAGCATCACCATGGGCGACGACACCGCGCTGACCAATGGCGCGCGCTACATCGACGCGGTCATCCCCGAGCTGTCGCGGAACGTGCAGGTGAAGAAGGGCAACCAGAACATCAACGTGAGCGTGGTCGGCACTACCTCCAACTACGTGCCGGTACGCAGCTATACCGTCACCTACGGCCGCATGTATACGCCCGGAGAGGACGATGCTCGCCAGCGCTATGCCGTGCTCGGCTCAGCTGTCCCCGACATGTTCAACGTCAACCCCGCGGGGATCATCGGCCAGGACATCCAGATCCGCGGCATCACCTTTCAGGTCATCGGCGTGTTGAGCCAGAAGGGCTCCCAGGGGTCGTTCAACAACCCGGACGAGCAGATCCTCATTCCGCTGCAGACCGCTCGCTATCGCATGTTCGGCCCCGATCGACTGCGTTCCATCACGGTGCGCGTGGTAGACTTGGACCACATGAACCTCGCGATGGTCGAAATCGAGCGGGTGATGCGACGCATGCATCACATCCGCCCGGGCGGGGACAACGACTTCCAGATCCGTAACCAGACCGACATCCTGGCCACGTTCCAGCAGACGACCCAGACCTTCGGGCTCCTGCTGGCGGGCATTGCCGCGGTCAGCCTGCTGGTAGGGGGCATCGGCATCATGAACATCATGCTGGTCTCGGTGACCGAGCGGACCCGGGAGATCGGGGTCCGCAAAGCCCTGGGCGCGACGCGCTTCAACATCATGTTCCAGTTCCTGGTGGAGGCGCTGGTGCTGTGCCTGGGAGGCGGGCTGATCGGCGTGCTGTTCGGTTCGCTGGGCGCGCTCGTGCTGTCCAAGATGTTCCATTGGAATACCCTCATCTCGCCCCTCGCGATTCTCCTGGCGTTCGTCTTCAGCGCGATGGTCGGCCTGTTCTTCGGCATGTGGCCCGCGCGGCGGGCGGCGCAACTCGATCCGATTCAAGCCCTGCGCTACGAGTAGCACGCGGAAGTCGGAGCGGGAAGTTGAACTGACGATTCGTAGGCGGCCGCTGGCGCCGTTCCGCGTTCCGACTTTCGCGTTCCGCGTTTATCTTGCTTCCCATGCTCCCGCTCTTTATCGCGCTGCTGCAAGCGGCGGGCGATCCGGGCCCCGTCTATGACGGCCACGCCCGCCAGCTCGACGTCCACCCGCCGCGGATCGAGGCGACGGTGGTCATCGACGGCGTGCTCGACGAGCCTGTCTGGCGCGCGGCGGCCCGACTCACCGGCTTCACGCAGTATCGCCCCGTGGACGGCCGCCCCGCGGCGGATTCCACGGTCGTGCTCGTGTGGTACGCCCCCGACGCGATCTACTTTGGCATCCGCGCCTACGAGGCCCATGGCAAAGTGGTGCGCGCGACCCTCGCCAACCGCGACAATATCGACGCCGACGACCACATCCAGATCCTGTTGGACACCTACAACGACCATCGCCGCGCCCTGCTTTTCTCGGTGAACCCGCTCGGAATCCAGGAGGACGGCGTCCGCAGCGAAGGCCAGGACGCGGGCGCAGCCGGCGGCGGCGTCGGCACCGGGCGGTTCGATGGCATCGTGGATCTCAGTCCCGACTTCGTCTACCAGTCGCGCGGCCGCGTGACGCCCTGGGGCTACGAAGTCGAGGTCCGCATCCCGTTCAAGAGCATCCGCTATCAGAGCACCGACCCGCAGGACTGGGGGCTCCAGATCGTTCGGATCACCCAGCATACCGGCTACGAGGACAATTGGGCGCCCACCGTGCGGGCCAGCGCCAGCTACCTGATCCAGGCCGGCCGGCTGCGGGGGCTCACCGGCCTCCACCGTGGCCTGGTGATGGACTTGAGTCCCGAATTCACGACGCATGTGGACGGGGCGCCGCGCGGAGGAACGGGACCGGGGTACGTCTACAAAGGCGATCCTCAACCCGGCGGCAACTTGCGCTGGGGCGTCTCCCAGAACCTCAATGCGACCGGGACGATCAACCCTGACTTCTCGCAGGTCGAGGCCGACATCGCTCAGGTGACGGTGAACCAGCGCTTCGCGCTGTTCTTTCCCGAGAAGCGCCCCTTCTTCCTGGAGGGGCTCGAGCAGTTCGACACGCCCAACCGGTTGATCTATACCCGGCAGATCGTGGCCCCCATGGCCGGCGCCAAGCTCACCGGCAAGCTGGGCGGCACCAACGTCGCCTACCTGGCGGCTGCCGACGACCAGGGGCAGTCGCGCACCGGCGCCACCCCCGTGTTCAATTTGCTCCGGGTACAGCGCGACCTGGGAACCAGCTCGACGGTCGGCCTGGCGTACACCGATCGCCTCGACGGCGGCGATTACAACCGGGTCCTCGGGGCGGACGCGCGGATCATCTGGAAGCACATCTGGTTCTCCCAGGTCCAGCTGGTCGGCTCATGGGACCAGAACGCCGGCGTCCCCCACGCGGGCAAGCTGTGGGACGTGACGCTGTTCGACCGCACGGGGCGCTCGTACGGCAACCACGGGGAGATCGTCGGGATCACCCCCGACTTCGTGGCCCGGAGCGGCTTCGTGAACCGCGTGGGGATCGTCACGGGGCGGCTCTTCGACCGCTACACGGTATACGGCCGGCCCGGGGCGCTCGTCGAGCAGCTGAGCACGTTCCTGCTCGTGAGCCCGCTGTGGCGCTACGACGACTTCCTCAAGCTCCGGGGAACGATCGAGGGAGGGTACACGGTCACGTCGACCGCGAACATCCGCGGGGGCTGGAGCCTCAACGCCGCGGTGTCCAACAATCTGCAGCGCTTCGACGCGGCGCTCTACGCGGGCTATCAGGTGAACCGCACCGTCGATACGATCCCGTTCACGCTGCCGCACGGGTTGTACAACCTGTGGAGCGCGAACGCCAGCTTCACCACACCGAACCGCGTGCTCACGCTCGGGGGGAGCGCGGGCTACGGTGCAGCCCCGATCTTCGCCGAAGCGGCCGAGGGACGGCAGGTCGCAATCAGCGCGACGGCCAGCTGGCGGCCCACGTCGTCGATTCGGGTTGACGCCCTCTGGACCCACGTGCGCCTCAGCAGGGCGCGGGACGGCAGCCGCTTCTCGACGGCCAACATCCCGCGCCTGAAGATCGAATACCAGCTGACGCGAGCGATCTTTTTCCGCTACATCGGTCAGTACTTCGCGCAGGATCACGTCGCCCTCCAGGATCCACGCACCGGCCAGCCGCTCCTCGCGAACGGGACGGCCGCCGGGCCGCAGGCGACCAACGACTTCCGTAACGACGTCCTGTTCTCTTTCAAGCCGACCCCGGGGACAGTGTTCTTCTTCGGCTACGGCGCCTCGCTCGACGAGCCCCAGGCGTTCGCGTTCCGGCAGCTCCGCCGCACCGGCGACGGCTTCTTCCTCAAGGCGAGCTACCTCTTCCGGATGTAGTTTTCCCCGCATGCTGGCCTGGACGTCCATCGAAGCGCAGCTGGCGCAGGAACGCGCCGCCAAGCGCCGCCAGTACGTCCGCGCGACGACGCGCGCCCGCTGGGGCTTCGTGGGGTCCGCGATCACGCTGCTGCTGGCCGTCCGCCTGGGACACCTCGTCCCGATCTCCTGGGCCTTCATCGCCGCCTTCGCTGCCGCTTTCCTCGTAGCGAATTACGGGATGTCCCAGGTCGCGCGAGACCCGCAATTCCAGCCCTGGTACGCTCAACTCAACATCGCCATCGACAGCGCGATGATCTCCGCGGTCCTCTACGCTCTTGGCCCAACCGGCCACGTGCTGTACGCCGTCTACCTCGTCGCCCCGATGCAGGCGGCGCTCTACCTGGAGCGACGGGAGGCCTGGGGTGCCTTGGCGATCAACCTGGCGGGGTTTGCGATCGTCGGTGTCGTGCAGGTGCTGCAGCTGGCCTGGTCCTGGAGCGTCCTCGTCCAGGAGGCGCTCGTGCTCCTGGTCGCGTGCCTCGGACTGATCCCCTTGCTCTCCCGCATTGTCGATCGGCTGCGGGACACGCGCGGCGTGCTCGCGCAGGTCGAGCGCGGAGACCTCACCATGAGGGTGGCCGACGCGGCACCCGACGAGCTCGGCTACCTCGGCGTGAGTGTCGACCGCACCACGGACGCCATTGCCGACATCGTGCGCCAGGTGCAGCAGCAGGCGCAGGAGCTCGCCGCGATGGCGCAGGAGCTCGCCGCCTCCGCCGAGCAGCTCCAGGCGTCCTCTCAGGAGATCTCGGCGACCACTGTGCAGCTCTCCGCGGGCACCGAACGCCAGCGGCAGCTCATCGGCCATGGTCGCACCGACACCGATGCCGCGGCGGCCATCGCGGTCACGTTGCACGGCCGCGCCCAGGAGGCCGAGCAGGAGATCGGCGCCATCGCCCAGGAGGCACGGCGGCACGGCGAGGAAATCGCCCGGGCGCGCGAGCTGTTGCGGACCCTCGTCACCCACATCGACCAGGTCGCCCAGGCCGCCACGACGCTCGAGCAGGGGTCGAAGGAAGTGGGGAAGCTGGTGGACAGCATCACGCGCATTGCCAGCCAGACCGATCTCTTGGCCCTGAACGCCGCCATCGAGGCGGCCCGGGCGGGCCAGCACGGCCTGGGCTTTCGCGTGGTGGCGGCCGAAGTCCGTAAGCTCGCCGAGCAGAGCACGCGCGCCGCCGGCGAGGTACAGACGCGAGTTGGCCAGACCCAAGACCAGATCGGCCGCGTAGTGGCCGCGATGAGGGAGAGCCGCACGACCGCGCAAGGCGTGGGGGCAGTCTCGACATCAGTGCAGCAGGCCCTCGACGCCATCTTCGCCGACCTGAACCGGACGGTACAGTTCGCCACCGCCTTCGCGGCCGAGACCGAAGGCCAGACACGACGGATGCGCGAGGTCGTGCGGCGGATGGAGGAAGTGGCGGTAATCGCCGATGCGGCGGCGCAGGGCGCGCAGCAGACCACGGCGGCGACTCAGCAGCAGATCGCCTCGCTGGGTGAGCTCACCGCAACGTCGCAGCACCTCTCGGTCGCGGCGGCGAAGCTGACCGAGACGATTCAGCGGTTTACGGTGAACGGAAAGAGCAAACCTTGAAGTTCCGGCAGTGCTGCTGGCTGCTCGCCTCGCTGCTCGGCGCGAGCGCCACGCTGTGCCCCACCCCAGCGCGAGGCCAGGACAACTTCGAGATTCAAGTCTATGGCTCCGAGCTCGTCACGCCCCGCCGCACCATGCTCGAGCTCCACAGCGATTTCACGGCGTCCGGACGGCGCAGTGTCTTGGACGGTGTGTGGCCCAGCGACCGCGCGTTCCACGAAACCCTCGAACACGAGCGTACAAAACGGCGGGGATTGGAACTGGGTCGGCACCCACGCTCGCCCGCGCCTGCGAGCCCCGGAGAGCTGGCACTGGCCCCTGGGAGCCAGCCTGTCATTCGAGTTCGGATACCAGCGGCGCACATTCTCGACTGACACCTGGTCCCTGGAGATTCGACCGATCATCGATCGCCGCTGGGGCGCGTGGTATTGGGCGGTCAACCCGGCGCTGGAGCGGTCGCTCAAAGGCGCCGGCACCTCTCGGGGCTTCGCCTTCGCACCCAACGCCGCCCTCACCTATGACGTGACCTCGAGGATCACCGCAGGACTCGAGTATTACGGGGCGGTGGGACCCGTGACGGGGTTCGACCCGTTGAATCAGCAACAGCACCAGATCTTCCCGGTCATCGACCTGAACCTGTCACCCAGCTTCGAGTTCAATGTGGGGGTAGGCATCGGGATGACGGCAGCAACGGACCACGTCATCGTCAAGATGATCACGGGATACCGCTTTTAGCGAGGCGCTCACATTCCAATCGTCTCCCGCAACCGCGCTCCCCAGCGATTCGCCTCGCGTCGAATCTCCGAATAGTCCGCCGTCAGCAACTGGCCGTCCTGCACCACGAGCTCTCCGTCCACGACGACGTGGCGCACGTCACTCGCCCGCGCGCTGTAGACGAGGCGCGAGACCAGGTCCCCCGCCTCCGGCTGCGCGTGCGGGCCGGAGAGGTCGAGCGCGAGGAGGTCGGCGCGCTTGCCCGGCTCCAGGGAGCCGAGCTCATCCTCCAGGCTCAGCGCGCGGGCGCCGCCGAGGGTGGCCAGCTCGAGCGCCTGGCCCGCAGGGAGCGCGTCGGGTCCTAGTCGCGGCTTCTGGATGAGCGCCGCGAGCCGCAGCTCGGTGAAGCCGTCGAGCCGATTGTTGCACGGCGCGCCATCGGCCCCGAGCGCCACATGGCAGCCGGCGGCCAGCATCTCAGGGACGGGAGCGATGCCACTGCCCAGCTTCAGGTTCGAGCTGGGACAATGGACCACATTGGTGTGTTGGCGCGCCAGGCGCCGGATCCCCTCGCCGTCCACCCAGACGCAATGGGCCAGAGTCGTGCGCGGGCCCGCAATGCCCACCGAATCCAGATAGGCCAGCTCGTCGTTTCCCGTTTCCCGCTTCACGGTTTGCAGCTCCAGCGGCGTCTCGGCGGCGTGCGTGTGGATCACCGCGCCGGCCTTGGCGGCCAGGTCGCTCACGCGGCGCAGCAACGGGCCGGTACAACTGGGCGCGAAGCGCGGCGCGTAACACCAGCGGAGCCGGCCGTCCGCTCGGCCGTGCCACGTGGCGCACAGATCGGCGGCCTCCTGCAGCGCGCGGTCGGTCCGTTCCCGCAGCTCCGGGGGCGCCGCCAGCGCGTCCATGAGACATTTGCCGGCCGTGGCGCGCAGCCCAATCGCCTCCAGCGCCTGAAACGCCGCCCCCGTGTGGCGGACCGTCTCCATGTCGAGGATCGCCGTCGTACCGCCGAGCAGCAGCTCCGCCGCGCCCAGCATCGCCGACCAATAGACGGAGTCCTCAGTGTGGGCGGCCTCGAGCGGCCAGATGCGCCGGGCGAGCCATTGTTCGAGCGGGAGGTCGTCGGCCAGCCCCCGGAACAGCGTCTGACAGAGATGGATGTGCGCCTGGATCAAACCGGGGAGAATCACGAGGCCTGCGCAGTCGAGAATCGTCCTTCCGTCCGACGGTCCGACACTGCGACCGTCCGACCTCTCTCTCAGCGCCGCGATCCTCTTCCCCTCGACCCACACGTCTGCGTCGAGGATCCGCCGCCGCGGATCCATTGTCACGACACGGGCGCCGGCGAGCACCAGCGGCCGTGGGGTGTGGGAGGGCTCGCGCACGCCTACGTCGTCACCCGCGGTCGCGCTTTGGTGGTGTCCTGGGGCAGGTCGAAGTAGGCGGCGACCTCGTCCACGAGGTCGTCGTCAGCGTATGTGCCGGTGAGAATCCGCTCCGGGCTCCCCGGCTCGACCAGGAGGTACCCGAACGGATAGTCCAGGCCGGAGAGGAGGATCGGGCGCCGCCGTCGGTTGGGCAGCGCCACGTAAACCGTCTCGGCGTGCGTGGGAAGCAGCTTGATGTTGTACGCCGTGAGCTGAGGGAGGATCGCCTGGGTGGCGGACGTCAACTGATCGAACGCGTCCACCGCGTCGTCCGGATTGAGCGTGTCACCGCCAGCTGGGAGCCAGAACACGATCACCGTGGGCCCCGTGACGAGGCGCGGCACGTGCAGGCTGTCGGTGGAGTCGCGCGTGAACTGCGCGAGATCACCAGCCGGCACGCTCCCTGCCCGGGGAGTATTGGCGACGGTGCGGGAGTGGCAGCCCAAGAGGAGCCCCCCCGCACCCACCAGCGCCGCGCACCAAGCCGGTCTCATGCCCGAAGTATATCGCCCGACCGACGCTACTCGATGGCCGCCAGGGCGTCATGGAGCTGCGCCGCGCCGCGGTATCGCTCTTCGGGCCGCTTCGCCATCGCCCGGAGGACGACCGTCCCGAGCGCATCCGGCACCTCGGGGTTCAGCGTGCAGGGGTCGGGGGGCGCCTCCTCGAGGTGCTTAGCGATTAGCGACCACGTCGTGTCGGCCTCGAAGGGGAGGCGGCCGGTGAGACACTCGAACAGCACCACCCCCGCCGAGTAGAGATCGCTGCGCGGGTCGAGCTCGGCACCCGAGAGCTGCTCGGGCGACATGTAATCGAGCGTGCCGATCGTCGTGCCAGCCTCTGTGAGACCCCGCCCCCCTTGCTTATCCTTGGGCGGGTCGGCGAGCCGCGCGATGCCGAAGTCCATCACCTTCAGGAAGCCGCTGGGCTCAACCACCATGTTCTGCGGCTTGATGTCGCGGTGGATCACCCCCTCGGCGTGCGCCACCTCGAGCGCGCGGCACAACTGCTTGCCGATCGTCAGCGTCACCGGCACGGGCAGCTTGCCGCGGCTCGCGATCAGCAGCTTCAGCGAGGTGCCCTCGACGAGCTCCATGGTGAGGTAGTACATCCCATTCACCTCGCCGAGGTCGTAGGTGCGGACCACGTTGCGGTGGGCGATCCGGCGCGCGAGCCGGATCTCCTGCTTGAAGCGCTCCAGGGCCACCGAGTTCCCCGTGAGCGTCTCGGGTCGCAGCGTCTTGATGGCGACTGGCTCCTGTAGTTCGCGGTCGAACGCGCGGTACACCACACCCATCCCGCCAGTGCCGAGGATTTCCTTGATCTCGTAACGGCCCGCGAAGGTCGAGCCCGGTCGCAGGACGTCCCCACCCGAGGTGATCGAGGGCCTACCCCCGACCTCGCGGATGGCCGTCGCAGCGCCACCAATTGGTTGGGTCGCGGCGGCTCCAGAGGCGCGCATCATGTACTCAACCAGGTCGGATTTGTCCTTCAGGTCCTCGACCAGGCTCTTGAACGCCCGCGCCAGCACGCCGATCTCGTCGCCCGTGGAGACGTCGATCGCCACAGCGTAGTCGCCGTCCTGGACCTGGCGTGTCGCGAGGGCCAGGCGCCGCACCGGCCCGGCGATCTGACGCGCCTGGACGAAGGCGAAGACGAGGGCGAGGACGACACCGAGGCCTATCGCGAGCACGATGGTGCGTTGCAGTGCCTTGAAGGCCGCCAGCTCGGCATCACGCGAGCGCAGCGCCAGCACGCCCCCATATACGTCGCCGCCCGCCGAGCGGATCGGCGCGGCGACCCCGATCAGGTGCTCGCCGTGCATTATGGTGGCCATCCGTGTCGGAGAGGTGTCGCTCAGCCCCTCGGGGTGCAGCTCCGCGGCCAGCGCCGAGCCGACCTCCGTCCGGAGCAACGTGCTCCCGACCACGACGGGGACGCTGTCGCGGCGGAACGCGAAGAACACGACCTCGGAGTTGGTCGCCTGCTTGAGCGCCGCAGCGAGCGAATCGTCGAGGGCGTAGGCGGCAACCAGGACGCCCTGCGGCGCGGCGCCCCGAGCGGCGAGCGGCGTGGCCACCGCCACGTACAGCCGGATCGCCGCGGTATCCCGGTCGTCGCTGAAGGCGCCGCTCGTCTGCTCGCCGGACAGCGCGGTCGCGATCAGCGCGCCGTGCGAGAGGTCGCGGTCGTATTCCTCCGGATAATCCGTGCGCGCAAGCAGGATGCCGTCGCGGTTGGTGACCAGCACCAGGGCCGCGCCGATGAGGTCGCGATACTCCCGCGCTTGGTCGAGCACGTTCGCCCTGTCTCGACTCGTGAGCAGCCGCTCCCGAAACTGCGGCACCTCCGCGCTTACCACGCTCATCCCCTCGAACGCGCGCGTCCGGGCCGCGAGCAGGTTCGCCACAGCGCGCCGCGTGTTCTGGAGCGCGCTGTCCACTGCCGCGTCCGCCGTACGGTTTGCCTGCAGCGACGTGAGGCCGAACGTCGCGCCGAGCACGGCCACGACGAGCAGCGTCGATGCCAGAAAGATCCTTCCCGCCAGGCCGAATAGCGGCGCCTTAGTAGCGCTCGCGGCCTTCATTCGTCGGGTAGTCCTGCCCGAATTTGTTCATGTGGGGCTGCCACTTGTAACCGCGCGCGTCGAGGGTGATCTGGAGATCGCCCACGCCGGGAGGCGCGACGGTAACGTCGGTGACGACCTCGGCCGCGACCCGCTCGTGCCAGACGTGCAGCCGGTAGCGCCCGGAGGGGACATCGTTGATCGTGAACGTGCCGTCGCCCGACGGCTGAGTAAACCACCGGTTCGCCAGGACGATGACGTACGCCACCATCCGCGGGTGCACATTGCAGAACACCCGCACCAGGCCGGGCGCGGTAAACGTGTGGCCTTTGGCCTCACCGCGGCCGTACAGCCCCAGATCGAACTGGTTCGGCTCGCTCACCGAAAACACGTTGTGATTGAACGGGTCGAGGTTGGGAAAGCGCACCGTCGAGCCGGCAGGCACCACCACCACGTGCGGCACGTAGACCTTGTCGCGGATGACAACGTCGGCCGTGGCGGTCCGCGCGCCGGGTCCCGCCCCTTGGAGATAGATCACCGCGTCGCCGAGATCGGGGCTCGGCTTGTTGTGCCGCTCCAGAATCGTGACGCGTCCCGCGACCCGGGACCC
>WNEZ01014328.1_pt1 | contig 11005 bp, 7 predicted proteins | sample 5400521 | NCBI WGS metagenome assembly WNEZ01 (sample SAMN13153339, study PRJNA577476) | soil metagenome | isolation source: 120 cm saprolite under Douglas fir tree site 2 hole 1 replicate 1 | place: USA:California | collected 2015-04-18
TTCGGGCTGCATTACAGCGAGATCACGGCTTCGAACCTGATCCTCATCGACATCGACGGCAATCCGCTGCGCGAGTCGCGCTGGCCGGTGAATCAGGCCGGCTTCGTGATCCATTCGGCGATCCACGGCGCGATCGAGCAGGCGCACTGCGTGATGCATACGCACACCACGACCGGCTGCGCGGTGGCCGGGCTGAAGGACGGGCTGTCGTACGACAATTTCTACGGCGCGATGCTCCATGGCCGCGTGGCGTACCACGACTTCGAGGGCGTCACGGTCGACCCTGGAGAGAAGGAGCGCCTGCTGCGGGACATCGGCGACAAGCCGGCGGTGATCCTGCGCAATCACGGCTTGCTCGCGTGGGGTGCCAGCATTCCCGAGACTTTCCTGCTGCTCTGGACGCTGCAGCGCGCCTGCGACGTGCAGATCGCTTCCAGCGCCGCGGGCGAGTTGTATCCGATCCGGCCCGAAGTGTTCGAGCAGACGGTGCGCGAGGGCGGCCCGGCCGAGAAGCGCACCTGCGACGACGTCTTTGCAGCGATGGTCCGGCTGGTGGAGGCGAAAGACCCGTCGTTCCGAGATTGACGTTTACGTAAACGTAAACTAGGCTAGCAGGATGACCGACCTGTCGGACTCAGCCAAGCTCGTCTACAAGGCGAAGCACAAGATCCGCTTCGTCACCGCGGCAAGCCTGTTCGACGGCCACGACGCGTCGATCAACATCATGCGGCGCATCCTGCAGGCCTCGGGCGCCGAGGTGATCCACCTCGGGCACAACCGCTCGGTCGAGGAGATCGTTCGCGCCGCGCTGCAGGAGGACGTGCAGGGCATCGCCGTCTCCTCGTACCAGGGCGGGCACATCGAGTTCTTCAAGTACATGCTCGACCTGCTGCGGAGCCGCGGCGGCGAGCATATCAAGGTGTTCGGCGGCGGCGGCGGCGTCATCGTGCCGGCCGAGATCAAGGAGCTGCAGGACTACGGCATCGCGCGCATCTACTCGCCCGAGGACGGGCAGCGCATGGGCCTGCAGGGCATGATCAACGACATCCTGGCGCGCTGCGACTTCGATCCGACGCAGTACGCGCCGAAGGAGCTGAAGAAGGGCGATCTGCGCGCGCTGGCCCAGATCATTACCGCTTTCGAACTAGGAAAAAAAGAAGCCTTGAAGGGAAAAGCGCACGAGGTACCCGTTCTCGGGGTCACCGGCACCGGAGGCGCCGGCAAATCTTCGCTGACCGACGAGCTCGTGCGGCGCTTCCGCCTCGATCAAGGTGACGATCTGCGCATCGCGGTGCTGTCGGTCGACCCGACGCGCAGGAAAACCGGCGGCGCGTTGCTGGGCGACCGTATCCGCATGAACGCGATCCACCATGCGGGGATCTTCATGCGCTCGTTCGCCACGCGCGAAGCGGGGAGCTCGCTGTCCGCGGCGCTCGGCGACGCCATTGCCGCGTGCAAGGCGGCGGGTTTCGAGCTGATCATCGTCGAGACGGCCGGCATCGGCCAGGGCGATGCCGCGATCGTGCCGCATGTCGACGTGTCGCTCTACGTGATGACGCCCGAATTTGGCGCCGCGAGTCAGCTCGAGAAGATCGACATGCTCGACTTCGCCGATTTCGTGGCGATCAACAAGTTCGACCGCAAGGGCGCGGAGGATGCGCTGCGCGACGTACGCAAGCAGGTCCAGCGCAACCGCCAGGTGTTCGGCACAAGCGCCGAGCAGATGCCGGTGTACGGCACCATCGCCTCGCGCTTCAACGACGACGGCGTTACCGCTCTGTACCACGCCATCGCCGCCCGGCTCGCGGAGAAGGGGCTGAAGCTCAAGCCCGGTCGCCTGCCAAAGCCTGCCGTCAAGCTGTCTTCCGGCGTGAACGTCATCATCCCGCCCAAGCGCCAGCGCTACCTCGCCGAGATCGCCGAATCGGTACGGGGGTATCACGAGTTTGCTTTTCAGCAGTCGCAGGTCGCACGTGAAAGGCAGCAGCTCGCGGCGACCCAGGCGATGCTCGGAAAAGAGCTGCCTGAAATACAGTCCCTGCTCGCGAAAAGATCGCTCGATGCGGAGGTAACGGCGCTGCTCGATTCCTGGCCCGAGACGCTGAAGACCTATTCCGGCGACGAACGCGTCGTGAAAGTCCGCGGCAAGGAAATCCGTACCGCGCTCAGGAGCACGTCGCTATCGGGCACCAAGGTTCCCAAGGTCGCGCTGCCGAAATTCGAGGACCACGGCGAGCTGCTGCGCTGGCGCCTGCGCGAGAATCTGCCGGGCGAGTTTCCGTTCACCGCCGGGGTGTTTCACTTCAAGCGCGAGAATGAGGACCCGACGCGCATGTTCGCGGGCGAGGGGAGCCCCTTCCGCACCAACCGGCGCTTCCACCTCCTGTCGAAAGACATGCCCGCGAAGCGCCTGTCGACCGCGTTCGACTCGGTGACGCTGTACGGCTTCGACCCCGACGAGCGGCCCGACATCTACGGCAAGGTCGGCAATTCGGGCGTGTCGATCGCCACGCTCGACGACATGAAGGTGCTGTACTCCGGCTTCGATCTGTGCGATCCGGCCACCTCGGTGTCGATGACGATCAACGGGCCGGCACCGACCCTCCTCGCGATGTTCTTCAACACCGCGATCGACCAGCAGGTGGAGAAGTTTTCCAAGACGCATTCACGGCAACCGGACGCAAAACAGCTTGAAACGATAAAAAAGGAAACGCTGTCGGCAGTGCGTGGCACGGTGCAGGCCGATATCCTGAAAGAGGACCAGGGCCAGAACACCTGCATCTTCTCGACCGAGTTCTCGCTCAAGGTGATGGGCGACATCCAGGAGTACTTCATCCGCAACGAGGTGAGAAACTTCTACTCGGTGTCGATCTCGGGCTACCACATCGCCGAGGCCGGCGCGAACCCGATCTCGCAGCTCGCCTTCACGCTCGCCAACGGCTTCACTTTCGTCGAGGCCTACCTCGCGCGCGGCATGTACATCGACGATTTCGCCCCGAACCTGTCGTTCTTCTTCTCGTACGGCATGGATCCGGAGTACGCGGTGCTCGGGCGCGTCGCGCGCCGCATCTGGGCGGTGGCGATGAAGCGGCGCTACGGCGGCAACGAGCGCAGCCAGAAGCTCAAGTTTCATTCGCAGACCTCGGGGCGCTCGCTCCACGCGCAGGAGATCGCGTTCAACGACATCCGCACCACGCTGCAGGCGCTGATCTCGACCTACGACAACACCAACTCGCTGCACACCAACGCCTATGACGAGGCGATCACCACGCCGACCGAGGAGTCGGTGCGCCGCGCGATGGCGATCCAGATGATCATCAACAGGGAATGGGGCGTGGCGAAGAACGAGAACCCGAACCAGGGCTCGTTCGTCCTCGAGGAGCTCACCGATCTCGTCGAGGAGGCGGTGCTGAAGGAGTTCGAGGCGATCTCGAGCCGCGGCGGCGTGCTCGGCGCCATGGAGACCGGCTACCAGCGCGGCAGGATCCAGGAAGAGTCGCTCTACTACGAGCACAGGAAGCACGACGGCTCCTACCCGATCATCGGCGTCAATACCTTCCGCAACCCGCGCGGGGATTCAACGTCGCAGAAAATCGAGCTGATCCGTTCTACCGAAGAGGAAAAACAGTCTCAGCTGAAGCGCCTGCGGGATTTTCAAAAGAGGAATTCAGCTTCTTCTTCGGAGATGCTGGAGCGTCTGCGTCAAGCAGTGATGCGCAATGAGAACGTCTTCGCGGTGCTGATGGACGCGGTCCGGGTCTGCTCGCTCGGGCAGATCACCCATGCCCTCTTCGAGGTCGGCGGCCAATACCGCCGCAACATGTAACTCAGGACTTCTTGTCGGCGAGCACCGCTTTCCAGCGCGCCAGCTCCGACTGCACGAAGCTGCCGAACCCCTCGGGCGTGGAGTGCTTCGCGACGAGGCCCATGTCGTCGAAACGCTTGCGGACGTCGGCGCTCGCGAGCGCCGCGCCGAGCTCGGCGTTCAGCTTGAGGACGACCTCGCGCGGCGTGCGGGCGGGCGCGAACACCCCGCCCCAGCTCGCGAAGTCGTACCCAGGCACACCGGCCTCGATCGCGGTGGGCACATTCGGAAAGGACGCGTTAGGCGGCCAAGGGATCGATCATGAAGCTGATGCGGTTCGAGATCAGATCGGGATGCGCGGCGGAGCTGCCCTTGTAGTGCACTTCGGTCATCTTCGGCAGGCCGGTCATTTGCGCCAGCAGGAAGGTCGCCAGCTGCTGCGGGCTTCCTGGGCCCGCTGTTCCAAACGTTGTTTGCGTTCCATGGCGGATCGACGCGATCAACTCCTGCAGCGACGTGACCGGAGACTGCGCGCTCACGACGAACACATACGGCGTGAGATGCGTGAGCGACACCGGCGCGAAGTCCTTCACCACGTCGAACGGGATGTCCTGCATGAAATACGGATTGATCGCCAGGTTCGCCGCCGCCTGCAGCAGCGTGTAGCCGTCCGGATCCGATTTCGCGACGAATGCCGAGCCGATCACCATCGACGCCCCGGGCCGGTTCTCGATGATCACCGGCTTGCCGAGCGAAGCGGAGAGCTTTTCGCCGAGGATGCGGGCCACGAGATCGCTCGGCCCGCCGGTGGTCACCGGCACCACGATCCTGATCGGCTTGGCGGGCCAGCCGCCTTGCGCCCAGGCGCCCACTGAAACGCACAGCGCGATGCACCACGCGACAAATCTCATCTACGTTTCTCCTCAGTTGACCGTCGCGCCGGTAGCGCGAACCACCTTGCCCCACTTCTCGTACTCGGCGCGCAGGAAGCCGGCGAGTTCCTGCGGGCTCATCGGGCTCGCTTCCACGCCCGCCGCGCGAAAGTTTTGCTGCAGTTCCGCATCCTGCAATGCCTTCGCCGTTTCCGTGTAAAGGCGCTGCACGATCTCGGCAGGAGTCCCCGGCGGCGCGGCGAGATTGAGCCACAAGGTCGCCTCGTAGCCCGGCACGCCGGCTTCGGCCACGGTCGGCACCTCCGGCAGGTCCGGCGCACGCCGCGGTGTAGAGACTGCGAGCGCGCGCAGACGTCCCGCCTTGACGTGGGGCAGGACGTTGGGGATACCGGCGAAGGAAACTTTCACCTGTCCCCCGAGCAAGTCCTGCATCGCAGGCCCGCTGCCCTTGTACGGGACGTGGTTCAACTCGATGCCGGCCATCGAGGCGAACAGCGCGCTCACGAGGTGCTGTGCGCTGCCGTTGCCCGAGCTTGCATAGTCGATCTTTCCGGGCTGCGCTTTCGCTGCGGCGACGAGCTCGCGCACCGAATTCACCGCCAACTGCGGATTGACCACCAGGACGTAGGGTCCGGAGGCAACCAGCGCGACGGGCTCGAAGTCCTTGAGCGCATCGTACGGCAGCTTTTTGTAGATCCAGGCGCTGATGACATGGGGCGTCCCGGTGAATAGCAGGGTATAGCCATCCGGCGCGCTTTTCGCCACGAAGTCGGCGCCGATGGTGCCTCCTGCGCCTGGCCGGTTTTCGACGAAAACGTTGTACCCCAGGAGGCTCGAGAGCCGTGCCGCGAGGATGCGGCCGGGAACGTCGGCAAAGCCGCCCGGGGAGAGCGGAACGACCATGCGGATCGGACGGGAAGGCCAGCTCTGCGCCCATCCATTGAAGACAATCGATAGAAAAAAAATGAAAAGTGCTAAACGCATCATCCGCGGTACACCGGTTCGGGCTGGGTGAAAAAGCCGTGCAGCAGATGGTAGACCGTCAGATAGTTTTTCTGCTGGAAGCTCGCGTGCGAGATGCCTTCCATCACCGAGAACTGCTTGTCCGGGTGCGGCAGGCGGCGGAAGAACTTGAGCAGGTCGTCGATGCCGGCGATACCGTCGAACTCGCCGCGCAGGACGAGCGTCGGCACGGTGATCTTGGCCGGGTCGACGAGCGGCAGCTTCGAGCACATGTCGACGTAGGTACCGGTCGGCACCGAGTCGTCGAGCGCCAGGATCGCGGTGGCGAACGCCTCGATGGTGGCGTCGTCCGCGGTGCCGGGGTGATCGCGCTGGAAGATGCTGCGCACGAAAGCGCGATCGATCGGGCGGCGGTTTTTCGACTGGAACTCGGGTAGCCGCTTCCTGCGCTCGGCGAGCGTCGGGCTGCCTTCGCCGGTCCAGACGAAGGCATCGAGCGCGAGCCGCGCCACGCGCTCCGGATGGCGCTGGGCGAAGAGCGCCGCTTTCAAGGCACCGGAGGAGATGCCGTAAACAAGCAGTTTCCTATCGATGTACTGGGAAGCCACGGCCACATCATCGGCGCCGTTCGAAATGTCGCAATTGATCGGCCGCGACTTGTCCGAGCGGCCGTAGCCCTCGTTATCGAGGCACCAGGTATCGAAGCCGCGCGCGGCGAACCATTCCATCGCCGAGGAATCCGGCCGCCCGGGCACCTGCAGATCGAAAGTGGGCTGCGACGCCATGGACGAGCCGTGCACGAACAGGATCGTTCCCTTGGGGGCAGCGGCCGGGGATTTCTGCCACAGGAAAAGCTTGATGTCGCCCTTCCTGGTCCAGTGTTCCTTGCCCTTCATCGCTTTCGCAGTTATACCGCAAATTTTGTGCAAGAATCCGCCGGCTCACGGAGGAGGGGCTCCATGGCCACGGACGCTGGGACGCCGGACACGTTCCCGAAGCTGCTGATGCACCACGCACGCGTGCGCGGCGCGCGGCCGGCTATCCGGGAGAAGGATCTCGGCATCTGGCAGACCTGGACCTGGCAGCACTATGCCGACGAAGTACGAGCGCTCGCCTGCGGTCTTGCGGAACAGGGCTTCAAGCGCGGCGACCACCTCGCGCTGATCGGCGACAACCGTCCTCGCCTTTACGCCTCGATCTGCGCCGCGCAAGTCCTCGGCGGCGTTCCGGTTCCCTTGTACCAGGACGCCGTCGCCACGGAGATGGCGTTCCCGATCCAGAACGCCGAAATCGCCTTCGCCTTTGCCGAGGACCAGGAGCAGGTCGACAAGCTGCTCGAGATCCTGCCGCAGTGCCCGACGCTCGAGCGCATCTACTACGACGACCCGCGCGGCATGCGGCATTACACGCACCCGCAGCTGATGAGCTGCGACAAGCTGCTCGAAATCGGACGCGCGTCGTTAGCGCGCCGCCCCGAGTTTCTGGAAGAAGAAATCGAGAAAGGACGGGGCAGCGACACCGCCGCCATGTTCTTCACTTCCGGCACGACCGGCGTGCCGAAAGGCGTGGTCCTCACGCACGAAAACCTCATCGACCGCTCGCGTGCGGTGGCCGAGATGGAATCGCTGGGCGATCACGACGTCGTGCTCGCCTTCATGCCGCCCGCCTGGATCGGCCAGAACATCTTTTCCTATGCGCAGCCGCTCGTTGCCGGCTACTGCATCTGCTGCCCCGAAGCGGCGGAGACGGTGGTCAGCGACATGCGCGAGGTCGCGCCGACCTACTACTTTGCGCCGCCGCGCGTGTTCGAGGCGCTCCTGACCCAGGTCTCGGTGCGCATGGAAGACGCGAGCGCGCTCAAGCGCTGGCTCTACCGCTCTTTCATGGCCGTGGCCAAGCGCGTGGGAACCAGGATTCTCGAGCGCCAGCCGGTCGGCCTGCTCGACCGGATTCTGTACCACCTGGGGGACTTTCTGATCTACGGGCCGCTGCGCAACGTGCTGGGAATGAGCAAAGTACGCATCGCCTACACCGGCGGCGAGGCGATCGGACCGGATCTGTTCTCTTTCTACCGCTCGCTGGGCATCAACCTGAAGCAGCTTTACGGCTCGACCGAGACCAGCGTCTTCGTCTGCGTGCAGCCCGACGGCCAGGTGAAGTCCGATACCGTCGGCCCGGCGGTGAAGGGCGTCGAGCTCAAGTTCACAGCGCAGCGCGAGCTCCTGATCCGCTCGCCCGGCCTGTTCAAGGAGTACTACAAGAACCCGCAGGCGACGCTGGAGGCGAAGGACGCCGAGGGCTGGTTCCATACCGGGGACGCCGGCTACGTCGACCAGGACGGGCACGTGCGCATCATCGACCGCGCCAAGGACGTCGGCAAGCTCGCCGACGGCACCCTGTTTGCCCCCAAGTACCTCGAGAACAAGCTGAAGTTCTTCCCCTACATCAAGGAGGCGGTCGCCTTCGGCGACAAGCGCGAGCGCGTCTGCGCCTTCATCAATATCGACATGGAGGCCGTCGCCGACTGGGCGGAGAGGCGCAACATCGCCTTCTCGGGCTACACCGACCTCGCGCAGCATGACACGGTGTACGAGCGGGTGGCGCAGTGCCTCGAGCAGGTGAACGCCGATCTCGCGCGCGAGCCCGAGCTCGCCAACTCCCAGATTCACCGCTTCCTGATCCTGCACAAGGAGCTCGAAGCCGACGACGGCGAGCTGACGCGCACGCGCAAGGTCCGCCGCGGCTTCATCGCGGAGAAATACGGCTCTCTGGTGGAAGCCATGTACCAGGGAAGGGATTCGGTTCACGTCGAAGCGCAGGTGAAATACGAGGACGGCCGCAGCGGGACCTTCGCCGCCGAGCTCAAGATCCGGGACGCGAAGACCTTCGCGCCGGCCGCGGCCCGTCGCGCGGCATGAGCACCGCGCGCCGCATCGGCGATGTGATCCTTGCGGTGGACAACGTGTCGCTGGCGTTCGGCGGCGTGCGCGCCTTGCAGGGCGTGTCGTTCGACGTGCGGGAGCACGAGGTGCGCGCCATCATCGGACCGAACGGCGCCGGCAAAAGCTCGATGCTCAACGTGCTCAACGGCGTGTACCACCCCCAGGAAGGGAAAATTTCTTTCAGGAATTTCGAGTTCCGCGACATGAATTCACGCCAGGCGGCGAAGCTCGGGATTGCGCGGACCTTCCAGAACATCGCGCTCTTCAAGGGCATGACGGTGCTCGACAACATCATGACCGGGCGCAACCTGAAGATGCGCTGCAACTTCCTGCAGCAGGCGCTGTGGGTGGGGCCGGCGAAGCGCGAGGAGCTCGCTCACCGCAAGGCGGTCGAGGAGATCATCGACTTCCTCGAGATCCAGCATATTCGCAGGACGCCGGTCGGGCGGCTGCCCTACGGCCTGCAGAAGCGCGTCGAGCTGGGCCGCGCGCTTGCCGCCGAGCCGGCGGTCCTGCTGCTCGACGAGCCCATGGCCGGCATGAACCTCGAGGAAAAGCAGGACATGTGCCGCTTCGTCCTCGACGTCAATGACCACTACGGCACCACCATCGTGCTGATCGAGCACGACATGGGCGTGGTGATGGACATCTCCGACCGCGTGGTGGTGCTCGACTACGGCCGCAAGCTCGCCGATGGCACGCCCGACGAAGTGCGCGGCGACCAGAAGGTGATCGACGCCTACCTTGGAGTGGCGCACTGATGGATCTTCGAAAATCAGGGACAGACCACGTTTTTCCACCCACCCACGGCCCTTCCGGCCACCCCTCCTCAGGGAGGAGGGAAAAAAACGTGGTCTGTCCCTGTTTTTTAAGCGCTAGATGGAACTGATCTTTTTCATCGAGGTGCTCGCAGGCGGGCTGCTCGCGGGGGTGATGTACGCCCTCGTCGCGCTCGGCTTCGTGCTCATTTACAAGGCCTCGGGGGTGTTCAATTTCGCCCAGGGCTCGATGGTGTTCTTCGCTGCGCTGACGTTCGTCTCGCTCACCGAGCGCGGCTGGAATTTCTGGCTCGCGCTGGTCGCGACGCTCGGCGTGATGGTGCTGCTTGCGGTGGCGACCGAGCGCGTGGTCCTGCGCCCGCTCGTCAACCAGGCGCCGATCACGCTGTTCATGGCGACGATCGGCCTCGCCTTCGTGCTGGAGGGCCTGTCGCAGCTCTTGTGGGGCTCCCAGCCGCACGGCCTCGAGCTCGGCATCCCGGACGTGCCGATGGAGTGGCTGTCGCAGAAATGGAACGTCAACATCAGCCAGTTCGACCTCTTTGCCGCGTTCGTGGCGGGGGCGCTGGTGGCGGTGCTCGCGCTGCTTTTCCAGAAGACGCGAATCGGACGGGCGCTGCGCGCGGTGGCCGACGATCACCAGGCGGCGCTCGCGGTCGGCATCCCGCTGCAGCACATCTGGGCGATCGTGTGGGCGGTCGCCGGCTTCGTCGCGCTGGTGGCCGGCGTGATGTGGGGCGTGCGCAACGGCGTGCAGTACGCGCTGACGTTCGTCGCGCTGAAAGCCCTGCCGGTGCTGATTCTCGGCGGCTTCGAATCGATCCTCGGCGCCATCATCGGCGGACTGATCATCGGCGCGGGCGAGAAGCTCGCGGAGGTGTACCTCGGACCCTACGTCGGCGGCGGCATCGAGAGCTGGTTCGCGTACGTGATCGCGCTGCTGTTCCTGCTGGTGCGGCCGGAAGGCCTGTTCGGCGAGAAGCACATCGACAGGGTCTAGCGATGCTCTACCGCGAAGCCGGCCAGTTCAAGTCCACCTACGCCGAGGACCAGCAGATCTTTCCGATCCGGCAGGACCGGATCGCGCTTGCGGTGTTCCTGGCGTTCGCGCTGGGGGTGGTGCCCGTCATCGGCAATCAGTACTGGCTCGGGGCCCTGCTCACGCCCTTCCTGATCTTTTCCCTGGCGGCCCTCGGGCTGAACATCCTCACCGGCTATGCCGGGCAGCTTTCGCTCGGCACGGCGGCGTTCATGGCCGTGGGCGCCTTCATGGCCTACAACTTCATGCTGCGCCTGCCGTGGCTCGGCGTCATTCCGAGCTTCATCCTCGCGGGCCTGTGCGCTGCCGCGGTCGGCATAGTGTTCGGCCTGCCGAGCCTGCGCATCAAGGGTTTCTATCTCGCGGTGGCGACGCTCGCCTGCCAGTTCTTCGTGCTGTGGGCGATCCAGCGCTGGGGCTGGATCACGAACTACAGCACCTCGGGCGTCATCACGGCGCAGCGCATCGTCATCCTCGGCTACGCCTTCGACACGCCGGCCAAGCTGTATCTCTTGACGCTGACGGTGGTCGCGGTGATGGCGCTCCTCGCCAAGAACCTGATGCGCAGCGAGACCGGGCGCGCG
>WNEZ01023948.1_pt1 | contig 11004 bp, 7 predicted proteins | sample 5400521 | NCBI WGS metagenome assembly WNEZ01 (sample SAMN13153339, study PRJNA577476) | soil metagenome | isolation source: 120 cm saprolite under Douglas fir tree site 2 hole 1 replicate 1 | place: USA:California | collected 2015-04-18
CTTATATCACTGCTGAGTGCGGGGATTTGCGCCGCCCAGGAACAGGAACAATCGCCTTCAGAACGTCCGTTGAACACGGTGGCTCGGGAAAAATGGACGCGCAAAGCGAAAGTCGGGATTACGGACGACGATATGCCCAGCCATGCGAAGCCGGCTCCAGAACCTTCGGTGACCGCGAGTCCGGAGATAGCAGCGGCCAAGAAAGACGAAGCTGCCAAGCAACAGCCCAAACAGACGACTGCCCCCACCCCCCTGTCGCAGCCGGTCAGATTAGACCAGGCACAGCAATTGGTAGAGCAACTTAAGCAGCAGGAAAAAATGCTGATCCATAGCTATGACGAGCTAGAGCGCAAGCTGGCGGAAGCCGATAGCGAATCGCGGCGCCGGATCTTTTCCGAGTCTCTGGCAAATCGCGACCTGAGTTTGGCACGAAAACGAAAGCAGATCGAGGAAGCGGAGCGCGCCCTGCAACGAATCGATAAGGCAGGACCGCCCCAAGGAGAAACAACCGATGCGGCGAAATGAACGTGGAATAGCACTGTTGTTGTGCATCTTGTCATTGATGGTACTGACTGGAATTGCCATCGGGATGATGTACATGACAGATTCCGAAACCATGATTAACGCCAACTACCGCTCCTCCCAACAAGCATACTTTTCCGCTCTTTCCGGTTTGCAGAGCGTGCGCGAGCGTATGACGCCCGCCAACCTTGCCCCGCACCTGATCGTGGGGCCTGGGGTGACGCCAGGGAACCCGTTATCCGTACTGTATGTGGTGAATCCGAGTGCTGCTGACGTCGTCGATCTGGCCGCCATCACCACCGCCAACAATCCTTTTTATGATAACGAGCTCTGTACGGAGCTGGCCGCGCAAGGACAGAACTGCGTGATGGCAGGTGGAAGTTACGCTCCGCTGGTGGCCGAGGATCCTCCGTCTGCCAATCCGCCGTACTTGGGCACAGTGAATTACAAATGGGTACGCGTCACCGCTAAGGCGAATGGCGCAACCGCCCCGTACTACACCAACGGCAATGCCAATGGTGGCGGCGTCAACCCGGGAACGCAGATCTGCTGGAACGGCAGCAGCGAAGTGCCGGCGAGTAAGCTTGGGGTCGCGAATTGCGCCTTGGGGGGCGCGCCGCCTGCATGGAACCCCGTATACCAACTGACGTCGTTTGCCGTCACCCCGACCGGTTCCACGCGCATGTTGCAAATGGAAGTCGCGCAAGATCCGCCGTTGAGCACGCACGGTGCGGTCGATTCTCAGGACCACGTTACCCTGAACGGTAAGCTCGATATCAACGCCTACGACTACTGCACTTGCAAATGCACGGCATTCGACAACCAAGGGAACTGCACACAGTGGGGAAACCGTCCCGGCAAGACATGCGATCCGAGTAAATACGCCATTTATGCCGCGGGCAGTGTGGATAACCCCAATGGTTCGGAAACGTTCGTTTCCGGCCAAAACCCGGCAATCGCGCAAAACCAGCCCTGGACATGGGATATGGACGCGTTAATCGCCCGCTACACCTCCGATCCAAACACAGTGAATGTAACCCAAGCGCCGTACAACTGGAGTTGCACAGCCGGGGATTGCGGCGGCCATTCAGGAGCGACGTTCGGTGTTCCTCCGACTATGCCGCCTAGCCCTCCAGATAACCCGGCGGGCGCGGGTCAGTACACGCAAACCACCTACGTTCCAGGAAACCTCCAGATCACGGGCGGCCCCCAGGGGAACGGAGTGCTGATCGTAAACGGCGACCTCGACATTCACGGCGGGCTGGAGTTCTATGGCCTGATCATCGTGAAAGGCGTGATCAAGTTCACTGGTGGTGGTTCGTCACAGGTGAACGTGTATGGAGCCATCGTTGCTGGACAAGAATCGCTGGTGGATAACGTATTAGGCGGCAGCGCCGTGATCGATTACGACTACTGCGCTCTGCCCCAACCGGATAAAACCAAGCCTCCGCGAACGCTGGCGTTTCGCGAGTTGAACTTTTAGGGGATTCTGAGTGAGTGGTTTGGGCGGCGCCGAATTGACGCCGCCTTTTTTTATTTCCGGATTTGCATTTCTTACGCTTCCGCAAAGCTATCCAGAGCGCCAATCATGGCGCGCACCATCGGACATGACCGAGTGATGCTGTGACCAAGTTGATTACCTGTTTCTGCCCCGTTAGGCTTGTGATACTCTCGAAATTCCCCATATTCTCTGGTTTCGACTGGTTCCCGTGGCCTTTGTGTCTGCTAAAAACAAACAAGGAATCCACATTGCGTGGAAGACGGTTACCTATCGCAGCGTGATGCTGGCGATATCGCTGGTAGTGCTGGTGCTGTTGGGTGGCGTGCGGCTGGCCTTCCCGCAATTCACCAGCAACAGCGTCAAAGCAGTGAACAATCTGGCCAGCAACCTTTTAGAAAGGATTGCGGGAGCCGCGGGCAATCCCGTCAAGTCCGGGCCGATGAATTCCGTACAGGCACACATCACTGCGCTCGATGGCACGGTACGGGTAAAGAAATCGAATAGCAATTCCTGGGTGGCTGCCGATTACAACGTCCCTTTGGAAAAAGGTGATGTGGTGCAGACCGGTTCAGAAGGCATGGCCAAGATCGTCTTCAATGACGGAACAAACTATACCGTGAAGCAGGATTCGCTGATTGTGATCGAAGAAAACTCGGCCAACGATCAGCAGCAAACCAGTGTGACAGTCGAGGTAAGCACGGGCACGGTGGATCTGACAACTGCCACCTACGTGCAGGGTTCCAAGTCAACGGTGGTGGTGGGTGGCGCTACGGCTTCGTTGGCCCCCGAGAGCGCGGCCATGGTGCAGAACAATCCTAAGAAGGATCAGCAGGAAATTCTGTTCAGAAAAGGATCGGGCGACGTCACACGCAACGGGGAAACGGTTCATCTTTCCGACTGGGAGAAAGTCAGTTTTGGCAGCAAGTCGCCGACTATGGCGAAATTGAAAGAGATTGGGCCACCGACACCGATTTCTCCCGCCAACATGATGCCGATTTTCGTCTCCGGCGAGCCCAAACCAGTGGAGTTTTCCTGGACAGCAATGGCCAATGCGGTCGGCTACCGGCTGCGTATTTCGCGCAATCCTTACTTTTCTTCGACTCTGGTGGACCGCAAGGTGAATACTCCGGACGTTATCGTCTCGGGTTTATCCGAAGGGGCGTATTACTGGATGGTTCAGTCCTATGATGCAGACAGCAAGGAGTCGGTAGAGAGCGAAAAGAACCGCTTCACCATCATTCCCAAGGGTAAGGACTCCATCGCCATCAACCTGGAGCTGGAACCCATGGTCCAGCATGGTCATGTCATTGAATTAACAGGAAAAACTGAGATCGGGGCCCGCGTCATGGTGAACGGCCGGGAAGTGCCGGTCATCGGAAACGATGGCAAGTTTCATTACTTCACTCCATCCCTGCCCCCGGGCGAAAGCGTGATCACCATCACGGCGCAAAATTCCAAGGGTGGCGTGAACACGCAGCAGAAAAAAGTGGTGATTCAGTAGGTGGGATGAGTTTTGGGGTTGCCTCCCGAGGTGCTGGAACTTTGGTGTGGGGCAAGAGCAGAGAATATCTCATAGAATTGAAGACCAGTAGGACGCGGTAAACAGATCGAAAGATCGTATCCAAGGGATCAAGAGAGAAGTTTCGCGTATGTCATCGAATGGCTTTCACTCGAATTCGCGGATGCACAACCTGCGGTCGCTATTCAGCATGTTTTCCAGCGACTTGGCCATTGACCTGGGCACTGCCAACACTCTGGTGTACGCCCGCGGCAAAGGCATTGTAGTGAACGAGCCATCGATCGTGGCCATCAACAAGAACACGGGCGAAGTGGAGGCGGTTGGCAAAGAGGCCAAAGAGATGCTGGGCCGCACCCCGGGAAATATTGTTGCCATCAAGCCCATGAAAGATGGCGTGATTGCGGATTTCAAAGTCACCGAGAAAATGTTGAACTATTTCATTCAGAAGGCGCACAACCGCAAGATGCTGGTGCATCCGCGCATTGTGATCGGTGTACCTTCAGAGATTACGCAAGTGGAAAAGCGCGCCGTCATGGACTCTGCTTATCGCGCCAAGGCTAGCGAAGTTTACCTGGTTGAGCAAGCCATGGTGGCAGCGATCGGCGCCGGACTTCCCATTACCGAGCCCAGCGGAAACATGGTGGTGGATATCGGTGGGGGCACCACCGACATCGCGGTCATTTCGTTGAGCGGCATTGTCTATTCACGCTCGGTTCGCATGGCGGGCAATCAGATGGACGAAGCTGTCATGAATTACCTGAAGCGGAAATATAATCTGCTGATTGGCGAGCGCACTGCGGAGCAGATCAAAATCGAAATTGGAAGCGCTTATCCGCTGGACAAACCGCTGACCATGGAAATCAAGGGACGCAACCTGATCGAAGGTGTTCCCAAGACCATCACGGTGGATGACAGCGAAATTCGCGAAGCCCTTAGCGAATGCGTTTCCACTATCATGAATGCAGTGCGGGTCGCACTGGAACGTACGCCGCCGGAACTCTCGGCCGATATCAGCGATCGCGGCATTGTGCTCACCGGTGGAGGCGCGCTGCTTAAGAATCTGGACAAACGCATTCGTGAGGAAACCGGGCTTCCGGTATCGATCGCCGATGACCCGTTGTGCAGCGTAGTGTTAGGTACCGGCAAGATGCTGAGCGATTTCAAACTTCTGCGGAAAATTTCGATTGAGTAGTTTGGAGTTTCTAGTTTTCAGCTTCTGCCTGGTCCCTCCGAAGCGTCAAAAGTGCCATGGCGCCAATGGTGTTTCTTAAAAGCTGAAGCTGGAACTCGGAATTAGGCCATGGAAAACCTGATCAGCCGCTACCGCAACGTCACCGTCCTGGTGGCGGTTTTGTTTGCCCAGGTCCTCGGACTTGCAGTCCAAGTCAAGCGCTCCAGCGAGAACGAATCCAGCCGTCTGATCCGTGTCTGGGTAGTGAATGCAATTACTCCTTTTGAAAAAGGTATCGTGGGCCTTCAAGGCGGCGTCGGCAATTTGTGGCGCAACTACTTTTACCTGCGGGGAGTGCGCAAGGAAAATTATGAACTGAAACAGCAGATCGAACATCTTCGCCTGGAGCAAGTCCGGTTGAATGAGGATGCGGAGCAGGCGCGCCGCTTGCAGGCGCTGCTCGGCTTCAAGGAGCAGTTCATCTCGCAAACCCTGCCCGCCCAGGTCATCGGATCCAGCGGCAGTGAGCAATCGCGATCCATCTATATAGATAAAGGCGGTCACGACGGCATCAAGCAGGACATGCCCGTCATTACTGCGGACGGCATAGTTGGCAAAGTGCTGCGCGTATTTGGAACTACGTCGCAGGTGCTGCTGATCGATGACCAGACCAGCGGAGTGGGCGCGATCCTCGAAAAATCACGCTTGCAAGGCGTCCTGCGAGGTACGCCTGCGGGCGAGATCGTTTTGGAAAAAGTTACAGCCGATGAAACCGTGCAGCCCGGGGAAAAAGTCCTGACCAGCGGCGGAGACCAGGTTTTTCCCAAAGGATTGCCGGTGGGAACGGTTACGGCACGGTTACGAAGGTTTCGACAGCTTCGGACCTGTTTTTGAATGTACGGGTCAAGCCAACCGCCAATCTCAGCAAACTCGAAGAAGTGCTGGTGATCACCAAGAAGGAAGAAAGAATGCCTTCTGTGGCCACCACCGGAGGGGCACGCGCCGTGGATATTTTGGCGCAACGATTGCCCTCAGTCCCCGATAAACCGGCGGAAGTACCCAAGAAACAAAGTTCGGCTGCCGCGGCCGCTACCCCCCAACTTGGTACCGACAAGGTAAAGGCTCAGCCGACCGGGATTAGTCCCAAGCCGATGGAAGGCAATTCCCAGGCAGGATCGGTCCACGACGCAAAGATCATTCCCGGTGCGCCAGAAGCGGCAACCTCGACCAAACCCGCGAGCGGCGATCTGAAGATTAAATCGCCGGGGATCAAATCGGCGGGGAGCACCATCATCAAGCCCGCAACCCAACAGAAAACCGTGCCTCCGCCGATGAAGGTTTCGGAAAAAATCGCCAAGCCGGCAGTGAGTACCCCCAAGCCTCCGGCAAAGCAGCCTCCGCCAAACCAATCCGCGCCAAATCAGCCTGAGGCAAGGCAGCCGACGAATCCGCCCGTGACAAAGCCGGCGGCGCCGCCACAGGAAGAACCCGTGCCACAGGATTTTCTACAGGCGTTTGTGCCACTGCGTTTTCCTTTCTTCGCGATTTTCGACCTGCCCCTGCTGGTGACTATTTTTTTCGCCGTGGTGCGGCGTAATCCGGTTACTGGGCTGCTGACCGGCTCCGTGATTGGCCTGTTACAGGATTCACTTACTCACAATCCGATTGGGCTGTACGGCATCGCCAAGACAGTCGTGGGATACGGAGCATCATCACTGGGAGTAAGGCTTGACGTGGAAAACGCCGGGGCGCGGCTGCTGCTGACCTTGTTTTTCTACATGGTCCACGAAATCGTGTATTTCATGGTAGGTCGAGGACTAGTGGGGCTGACTGCACATCCCAGCTGGGCTTACGAGTTGGGCGCGGCTTTCGCCAATGCGGTGCTGGCGGTGCTGTTGTTTGCCGCGTTGGATAAGTTTAAGCAGAGAACGTGAGAGAGCAGTTGCCAGTGGTCTGTTGTCAGTTGCTAGTGCAAATCCTATTATTTCTGACCGCCGGTTACTGGCAACTGACCACTGACCACTTCAGTTCTCAGCTATCAGTTCTTAGTCAAGAAAATTTTCCGCTGTTGATGCCCTTCCGTCACCCGAGTGGGCAACACCTCCAGCAGGTCACCGCGTTACAATGAGAGTAACTCTCCCGAAAGGATGATTTCTGGTGTTCGGACTGTGGCGGAAGTGTGGCCACTCAATACCTGGCATTTGAATTATGTTTGGCCGCGACGAAAAAGTTTCGCATGCCCGATTGACTGCGGTGCAGTACATCATCCTGGGCATTTTTTTTGTGCTGGCCTATGGGTTATGGCGTTTACAGGTAGCGCAGAGCGATCTTTATTCTTCGCTGGCGGAAAAGAATCGAGTACGCAATGTGCCGATTCTGGCGCCCCGTGGCAGGATCCTGGACCGCGAAGGCCGCACCATCGTGGACAATTATCCTTCGTTCACTGCGTTACTCCTGCGTGATTCCTCGCGCGATCTACTGGCGGACTCCGACGTCATTGCCCACGGTCTGCATATGGATCCCAAAGAGATGCGTGAGCGCATCCGAAAATTCTCCTCGATGCCGCAGTACCAGCCAATCTATCTGAAGGACGACATTACACCCGACGAACTGGCCTTCATTGAGGCACACCGTAACGAACTGCCCGAGTTGGATACGATCATGGCGCACCGGCGTCTGTACCCCCGCAATGGTTTCATGGCCCATCTGGTCGGCTATGTCGGTGAAGTCAGCGAAGAAATGTTGAACCAGGCGCGTTGGGAACTCTACAACCCAGGCGACGTGGTGGGGAAGTCAGGCGCGGAACTGGAATACAACCCGATTTTGATGGGCAAGAACGGCTACCGTCGCGCCATCGTGAATAGTCGGGGAAAAGAAGTTGGACGGCTTGATGAAACTCCGGCAGTACCGGGGAAGCAGCTTAAGCTCACGATCGACATCGACCTCCAGATCGCCGCGGAACAGGCCCTGGAAGGAAAGAACGGAGCCATCGTGGCGATGGATCCCCGGAACGGTGAAATCCTGGCCATGGTGAGCCGGCCAACTTTCGATCCCAATGATTTCTCCATCCGCATCTCGCGGGATGAGTGGACGAAACTGGTTAACGACCCGGATCACCCATTGCTGAACAAGGCAATCCAGGCCCAGTTAGCTCCGGGCTCGGTGTTCAAGATCATCATGGCGACTGCCGGGCTACAGGAAGGCATCGCGCAGGACATGAAAGTAACCTGCAACGGTGGCGCGAGTTTCTATGGACGCTATTTCAAATGCTGGGTAGTCGCGGATCACCGCGTACATGGGCTGGTGGATATCAGCAAGGGCATATACCAGTCTTGTGACGTGTTCTTCTACACGCTGGCACAAAAACTCGGTATTCAACGCATTGCGAAGTACGCTGCGGCCTTTGGATTGGGGCAAAAAACTGGCGTTGACCTGCCCCAGGAAGCCAGCGGCGTAATGCCATCCGAGGAATGGAAGCTGCGCACCTTCAAGCAGAAATGGTATGCGGGTGAAACCATTTCTGTGGGCATCGGCCAGGGCGCGGTAGCAGTGACTCCTCTACAACTGGCGCGGGCCATCGCGGGAATCACTAGCGATGGAATGATGCACCGTCCGCATGTGGCATTTCCAGAGCAGTTGCCGGCAAATCTGATTCCCGCCGCAGCGTCGGATGGAGATGTAAAGGTACCCATCGATCCCAAGAATTGGGAGATCATCACTAACGCCATGGCGAACGTGCCTACTCCTCTGGGGACGGCAGGCAGTGCGCATTTGCAAGGTATTGATTTTGCCGGCAAGACAGGCAGCGCGCAGACCATCAGCAATATGACGAAAGCAAAATTGGCGCGTGGAAAAGCCGACTTCAAGGACAATGCCTGGTTCGTAGGAGTCACTCCGCGGCGCAGTCCAGAGCTTGTGGTCGCGGTTTTATTTGAAGGTGGGGAGCACGGACAGTTCGCTGCCCGTATTGCAGCGCAAGTAGTCAAAGCATACGTGGACAAGCAGCGCCGGCAACCAACCAAAGTGGCCAAGGGAGACGGAGACGTGGAGGTAGGCGCGGTGTGGAATGCGTCCGAAGGTGATGATGAGGTGCTTCGAAGCGGACACTTTGTTTTGCCTGTGTCGAAGAAGCGGGTGCCGCTGGCGGTGGCGGCGCCGGGCTTGGAATAAGGCGAGTAGGAGCGTTTAAAAGCAGTAACTTTTGTGCTGAGGTTGAGGGGCGCGGGGGTCCTTCGACTTCGCATGATCCGTCGCGGCGACGGATCATGCTGCGCTCAGGATGACAAAACTTAAAAAATGTCGCGTTACATTTCATTCCGCGATTTTGATTGGGTGCTGCTGATCTTTGTTCTGCTCATCTGTGGGCTGGGCGTGATGGAGATTCAGAGTGCCACCGTCCACACCAAGTTTGCGGGGGCACACATCAAGCAGGTTTATTGGGTGCTGGGTGGAGTTGGAGGAATGTTCCTGGTAAGTTTCATCAATTACCAGGTGCTCCTGGATCGAGTGCACTGGCTATATTTTGCGTCCATTGGGTCGTTGATGGCGGTCCTGATTTTCGGGCAGAAATATTTGGGGGCCCGGCGCTGGGTGAAGATGCCGGGTGGAGCTCATTTCCAGCCATCGGAATGGGTGAAGCTAATTCTGATCCTCGCCGTAGCGAAATATTTCAGCGACATGCATCACAAAGACCTTTCCTGGTCGGACTTTATTAAGGCAGGTGCCATTGTAGGCATCCCCATGCTTATGGTGCTGGCACAGCCCGACCTGGGGACCTCGCTTACTTACACGCCGATTGCGATCATGGGATTGTTCCTGGGCGGAGTACGCTTCAAGCACGCGTTTATCGTCCTATTGGCTGCCGCCTTACTGATGCCACTGGCTTGGCATGCTCTGAAGCCTTACCAGCGCGACCGTCTTACGAGCTTCATGGATCCCGAGGCCGACCGGCAGGGTTCGGGGTACCAGGTGAACCAGTCACTGATTGCGGTGGGTTCAGGCGGAATATGGGGCAGCACAGCGGGGTCGCAGACCCATCTGGCCTTCCTTCCGGTCCCACAAACGGACTTTATTTTTGCCGCTTTTGCCGAAGAACATGGATTTGTGGGTGCTTTGGGGGTGATGCTGTTATACTTCATCGTGTTGATGCGATTGACCCAGAACGCGCAAACGGCTCCCGACCGGGCTGGCACGTTCATCGTGATGGGTGTGGTGGCTGTGCTTAGCTTTCATATCCTGGTCAACGTCGGCATGGTGGTCGGATTTATGCCGGTCACTGGAATACCCCTGCCGCTTATGAGTTATGGCGGATCTTCCGTGCTGTTCATGTTTCTGGCGCTAGGCATTGTAATGAACGTCCGAATGCGCCGATTCGTGAACTGAAGCAGGCGGAAGAAGGCAGGGAGAGTTGCTGCGCCAGCCAGGCGCGGTAGAAAACAAGATCAAGATTACGACCGCCCTCGCGTGAAGAGGGCACTCACCGGCCAAAAGCAGTCGAAGGCCGGGCAGGATTGAAGCGAAAGCGCTGCCGGGCGGGTAACGGCCCCCTCAAACGAGAGAGCGGTCACAAACCCGGTACAGCACCAATGCGATAAGTGCAAAAGATTCCAAAGCTTACGCCTCGGATTCGGTCGCGGAGAGAACTCCAAGGCCCGGGCCGCGCCCGATGTGGGCGGCCTATCGCAGCAGCTCCATCCTGCCTGTCCTTCCTGCCTTTGTTCCGGTGAATCCTGCCGCTTGAGAGTTGCAGGAATCCGGAGTCCGCATGACCAAAGAAATGTTTGTATCGTCCACTCCCCACGAAACCAGGGTGGGATTAGTGGAAGACGACCAACTGGCAGAAATCTATCTGGAACGTGAAAACGAATACACCCTGGCAGGTTCCATCTACAAAGGCCGCGTAACCCGCGTCTTGCCCGGCATGCAATCCGCATTCGTGGACATTGGGCTGGAACGCGACGCCTTCCTCTACGTCTCCGATTTCATGGAGTTGGAAGATCAGGACGAGTTGGACGAAGTTCCCACCGACCGTACCACTCCTGCTCCTGAGCCGAGACATCAGCGGCAACAGCACCGAGATGAGTTGCAACCAGCGTTGCCCGAAGCTCACGCTGCTACTTTCAACGATGCGGAGTCGCAGCCGCAGGCTGAGGCAGGGCAGCAGCCGTCGGAAAATAGTGACACCGCAAAATTCGGAAATCGGGAACGCGGTGGCTGGCGTGGCCGGCGTCGCCGTCGTGGCCGGCGTGGCGAACGCATGCCAGAGTCGAAGTTTGCCCGGCCAGCCGGGGA
>WNEZ01005608.1_pt1 | contig 11001 bp, 11 predicted proteins | sample 5400521 | NCBI WGS metagenome assembly WNEZ01 (sample SAMN13153339, study PRJNA577476) | soil metagenome | isolation source: 120 cm saprolite under Douglas fir tree site 2 hole 1 replicate 1 | place: USA:California | collected 2015-04-18
TGGCTCAGACGCTGGCGCACCGTGAGGTCTCCTTTCCTCTGACCGCTCCTTCTTGTGCGTGTGCCACAGCCATGCTCCTAGACCTCAGACGGGGGCTGAGGGAGCGCACTCGTGCTCTGCACGGGGAGGAGGCAGGGGGTCAGCACCCGCGCCATGAACGCCAGCAACTCCTCCGGCGAGGCAAAATGTGTCGCCTGTCCCGACACCACATGCTCCACTCGCCCCGCCAGGCGCCCCTGGGCCACCTCTGCCTCGGCGTGCACCTGCACAAGAAAGGCGCGCTGCGCCGGCAGTGGGTGGACAGTGTCTGCTGGCGGTTTCACATGCACCTCGTGTCATGCTATAGTGAGGTTCGAATGATCACGCAGGTAAAACTATACGCCGGGGCCGAGGGGAAAGTCCTCAGCAAAGGCTCAAGTTTCTCTCAAGTTTCTCTCAGGTTTCTCTCAAGCAGGTGCCATACCGACAGAGGATGGTTGATGGACGAGGCGTGGCGGGTGGACTGGGCCAACGAGTGTGTGTGGCATGGGAGGGAGAGAGTCCGTCTGCCCCCCAAAGTGTTTGCTGTCCTGCGCCTGCTGGTGGCGCAAACGGGCCAATTGGTCACCAAAGAGGTCCTGCTGCAGGCCGTCTGGCCGGAAACAGCGGTGAGCGAGGGTGTGCTGGCCATGTGCATTAGCGAGTTGCGCAAGGCGCTGGGAGAGACCGCGCAGGCCCCGCGGTTCATCCAGACGGTACATCGGCGGGGGTATCGGTTCATTGGGCATCTCCCCACGGGCACCCCCTCTGCACTGCCACCCTGCTCTCCCCCCCTAGCCTCCGCCCCCCCGCCGCTGCTCGTCGGGCGCGAGGGGGTGTTGGCCCACCTCCGGCGGTGGCTGGCGCACGTGCGGCAGGGAGCACGGCAGGTGGTATTGCTCACCGGCGAGCCGGGGATAGGCAAAACGACGGCGGTGAACGCGTTTGCGGAGTCGGCCACGGCTGAGGGGGACGTGTGGCTGGGGCGGGGGCAGTGTATCGAGCACTACGGCCTCGGCGAAGCCTACCTGCCCGTACTGGAGGCGCTGGGACGGCTGTGTCGAGCCCCCGAGGGCGCGGCGCTCCTGCCGGTGCTGGAGCGGCAGGCCCCCACGTGGCTCGCCCAGATGCCAGCCCTCCTCAGTACCGCGGCTCTCGAGGCGCTGCAGCGCCGGGTCCTGGGCGCCACCCAGGAGCGCATGTTGCGGGAGTTTGCCGAGGCGGTCGAAGTGCTCACGGTCACCTGCCCGCTCCTACTGGTCCTGGAGGATCTGCACTGGAGTGATTATGCCACGATGGACCTGTTGACGTATCTGGCCCGCCGGCCGGGCCCCTCCCGACTCCTTATCCTGGGCACCTATCGGCCAGTCGAGGTCCTGCTGCGCGGGCACCCCTTGAAGACCGTCAAGCAGGAATTGGTGCTGCACGGCCAGGGGGTGGAACTGCCCCTGGAGTTGCTCACGGCCACGGAGGTGGCGCAGTACCTGGCCCTCCGGGGCGCCGGTGGGGCTGAGCTTCCGCCCGCCATCCGTGGGCTCGCGCAGCTCATGTACCAGCGCACGGACGGTCATCCGCTCTCTATGGTGACAATGGTGGAGCACCTGCTCCACCGTGGGGTGCTCCGGGCGGGTGCCGGGGCGTGGGAGGTGCAGCCCGAGGTCGCCGCGGCGCTCCGGGAGGTGCCGGCGAGCGTGCGCCAGATGATCGAGCAGCAGTTCGATCGGCTCAGCCCGGAGGAGCAGCGGGTGCTCGAAGCGGCGAGCGTGGCGGGGAGCGCGTACGCCGTGGCCGCCGTAGCCGCCGGGCTGGATCTCGCCATGGAGGCGGTGGAGGACTGCTGTGCCGGCCTGGCGCAGCGGGGCCAGTTTCTCGTGGCCAGCGGCATCGAGACCTGGCCCGATGGGACGGTGACCGAGCGGTATGGCTGGCAGCATGCCTTGCATCAGGAGGTAGTCTACGCCCGGGTGCCCGTGGGACGGCGCCTGCGGCTGCATCGGCGCATTGGCGCCCGGGAGGAAACGGGCTATGGGGCGCAGGCCAGCGCGCACGCGGCCGAGTTGGCGATGCACTTTGAGCGGGGGCAGGACTATTGGCGTGCGGTGCAGTATCTCGGGCAGGCAGCGGAAAACGCGACCCAGCGGAGCGCGTATCACGAGGGCATCGGGCTCCTCACCAAGGGCTTGGAGGTGCTCGCCACCCTCCCAGAGACCCCGGCACGCGCGCAGCAGGAGCTTGCGCTGCAGATTGCCCTGGGGCCAGCGTTGATTGTCACCAAAGGTCAGGCGTCCCCCGAGGTGGAGCGTACCTACACGCGGGCGCGCGAGGTGTGTCAGCAGGTCGGGGATGCCGCACAACTCTTCATCGTGCTGCGCGGACAATGGATGTCGTATGCATCCCGAGGGCAATTCCGGATGGCGCAGGCCATAGGGAAGCAGTTACTCGCCCTGGCGCAGCGCCAACAGGACCCCGCCTGTCTATTGGAAGCGCATCGGACCCTGGCTCCCACCTCATTCTTTCTGGGAGAGTTCGCCGCTGCCTGCACGCACGCCGAGCAAGGCATGGCGCTCTACAACCCGCAGCAGCACTCCGTCCTGGCCTTCCGCTACGGGCAAGACCCCGGCGTGGCTTGCCTCGCCTTCGCCGCCTGGGCGTTGTGGCACCGCGGGTACCCCGAGCAAGCCCTGGTCAGGAGTCGTGAGGCACTGACCTTGGCGGGGCAGTTGGCTCACCCTCACAGTATGGTCCTGGCCCTGTATTTTGCTGCTGTGGTGCAGCAACTGCGTCGTCAGGTGCAGGCGACCCAAACACACGCCGAGGCTACCGTGAGGCTTGCAACCGAGCAGGGGTTTGCGTTCTATGCGGCCAATGGAACGGTGCAGCACGGGTGGGCGCTGGCTGTGCAGGGTCAGGATGCAGAGGGCCTCCACCAGATGCGCCAGGGCCTGACGGCCTACCAGGCGACGGGAGCCACGCTCCACGGCACCTACTTTTTGGCCCGTTTGGCCGAGGTGCACGGGAGTATGGGTCAGGTAGAATCAGGGCTGAACACGGTGGCGCAAGCGCTGGAACTCATGGAGAAGCATGAGGAACGGGTCTGGGAGGCGGAGCTCCATCGGCTCCAAGGGGAACTCCTACTCCAACAGGACGTTGCCAACGCGGCACAGGCGGCAATGTGTTTCCAGCAGGCGCTCGCTATCGCCCGCCGTCAGGAGGCGAAGTCCCTGGAGTTGCGGGCCGCCAGGAGCCTGGCACACCTGTGGCAGCACCAGGGCAAGCGGGCAGAGGCCTACGCGCTGCTCGCGCCGGTGTACGGCTGGTTCACCGAAGGCTTTGACACCGCGGACCTGCAGGAGGCGAAGGGGCTGCTGGAGGCACTCGGGGGAGAACACGCGGGCGGGGACACCCTGCGCTCCCGTGAGCCCAAGCGTGGCGGACAGGAGCGCCACGACCCGGGCAGGACACGCCGAGGGGGTCTGGCCTTGGGCTAGCTCTCTGGTACAAACAAATCGTGCCATAACCGCCGTTACAAGATGAACTCGTGTCCTGTCATGAAATGCCACAAGGCCTGAGCCCGTGCTACAGCACGCTGCGCGTGACCCTGACTCCTGGCTCATATGGAGAAAGAATCCATCCCGTAACGTTGTTGCGCGCCTCAAGCGAGCTCAAGAGAGTCTTGACAAGCTCGCCACTATCTCTAGTGCTAGCGGTTGCAGGACACACCCAAGCCACAGTCAACGCGCAGCAGCGCGATCTGCAGCGTTACCACGCGTCAGGCCCAGAGGCGTGCCGCAACGTGGCGCTCCTCCTCCCGTATGGTTGAAATAAACGGCTGATTCCACCCCGTTGAAATCGCTCAAATTGGGCGTATACTGACCCGAATAATTGCGTCACGGTTTTTAACGCAAGGACAAACCATGATCCTGCACGTGCTCATCGCCATGGTTGCCGGCTGGCTCCAGCGTCACCAGCAACAGGTGATCACCTACTTTATCGAAGAAAACCGTGTCCTGAAAGGACAACTCGGTGGCCGGCGGCTGCGCCTGACGGACACGGAACGCCGGCGACCCTCGTGACGCCAGAGACCCTCCTGCGCTGGTACAAGCGACTGATCGCGCAGAAGTTTGACGGCAACACGCAGCGACAACCGCTTGGCAGACCTCGTGTCGCTGAGGAAGTCGAGCAGTTAGTCATGCGCATGGCCGAGGAGAATCCCACCTGGGGTTACCGTCGCATTCAGGGCGCCCTGGGGAATCTCGGGCATCAGATCGACAAGCTGACCGTGCGCAACATCCTACGGCGTCATCATATGGAGCCTGCGCCTCAACGCCGCAAGACGGGCATGAGTTGGGCGCAGTTCTTGAAGATGCACTGGGAGGTGCTGGCCGCGACGGACTTCTTCACCGTGGAGGTGGCGACGTGGCACGGGCTGGTGACCTATTATGTCCTCGTGGTGATGGAACTGGCCACGCGGCGCGTCGAGATCGCAGGCATCACACCACATCCCACCGCGGCCTTCATGCAACAGTGTGCCCGCCAGTTGACCGAGCCCTTCGAGGGGTTCCTCCTGGGCAAGCGCTACCTGCTCCACGATAGGGACACGAAGTTCATACAGGCCTTCGACGGACTGCTCAAGGCAAGCGGTGTGGAGCCGATCGTCTTGCCCCCGCGCAGTCCGAATCTCAATACCCATTGCGAACGATTCATACGGTCTATCAAGGAGGAGGCCCTCGCGCAGATGGTCATGCTGGGGGAACGCTCCCTGTCGTATGCGATCCACCAGTATGTGAGCCACTATCATACGGAGCGGACTCATCAGGGTCTCGACAACCACCTGATCGCGCGGGAGGGGGCAGTGGGTTGCCACACGGGTCCCGTGGTGCGGCGGGAGCGCCTCGGTGGACTACTGAGCTACTATTATCGAGAGGTGGCGTGACACGACGCAGTATTTCAACCATACGAGTTCCAGATTGATCCATCTGATTTATCTGCGCGCAGCAGGTACACGACCCTGCGTTCCCTCTCACGTAGAAGTATATAAGGATACATGTTATAATTAGTGGATTGTGATAGAACGCCCATATATATTGCCAAATTTTTTCCAATTCTCTCCCGTCACTGGATCATCATTTAGTGGTCTTTTTCTTGCTTGACAGCCTTGTTGAGGCTGGGTACGCTTATTTTAGAGAGCAAGCACGCGGCGGGTGCTTGACAAAGCCATGCCGAGGTCCATGCAAGAGGCAGGTTGATGTGGCTTGCTCAGCACGCGCATGAGGGGGCTCACCGTCGAGGGCTAGAGAGTCCACCGCTCGCATGCTCTCACAGAAGAAAGGCAGGCGCCATGGTGAAGGTCATCAGAAGACTCCGCAAATTTCCGCTTACCTGCTTCCTCTCGCAGGTATCCATACGCTGGAGGAAGCGATAGGCCTGCCAGGTCTCAGGCCCAAGCGCAATGCTTGGCATCGTTTGGGGAGTGCCTGTGCTCCCTTGCGGTTGGGAGAGTGCTCTGCTCGTCTACAACAGTGGTGCACGGAGACACGTGATGGTCTTTCTTGTGACGAAGCAACTGAAATATCCTCTGCAGCGCTCCTCCTCACCAGGTGAGGCTATGTCGTTGGGAGGAGCTCCGGTTGTCTATACATAGCCAATGTGGTGTAGGCACCCACATCGGGCTGCCTATATGCGCATAGCGGATCGTGAAGACGGCCACTCTCAGGGGTGGCCGTTGGTGTTTGCGTGCCTCGGTCTTCGTCGCGAGGATTGTGCCGCAAATTTTGCTCAGAGGTCATGAAGCAGCACCAGAGCGCAGGCAGAGCAGGAGAAAGTGTATGGCGTCGATGATAAGCGTGCGCAGCAAGCCCGCACACTGCAGCAGATGACGGATCGTACGTGAGAGGCAAGCTTCATCGATGCCTGCTCGTTCACCTGTCCACCAACGGCGCTCTACGACACACCCCGAGACATTGCGCGAGGCGGCTCCATGCCAGGACCACCCTCTCAGCTGGCGCGCTACGCTAGGGCAGCAGTGCGTTGACCTCGTCCACTTCTGCTGGCGTCAGTGCCCAGGAGGCAGCTTTGACATTGTGGAGGACGTGCTCCAGGCGCGTGGCGCCCGTAATCACCGAACAGACCTGTGGCTGCGCCATCAGCCAGGCCTGTGCCAGTTCGTTCATGCCCCGACCCCGCGTCGCGGCCCAGGCCGTTAAGGCGGCCATCGCATCGTAATAGGGTGTCGTCATGTAGCGCTGCACGTTGGGGCTGCTTTCCCCTCGCGACTCAGCCGGAGGCAGTGTACCGCGCCGGTATTTGCCCGTCAAAAAGCCCCCAGCCAGGGGAGCGTAGGGCACAAAGCCCACGCCCGCGGCCCGGCAATACGGCAGGATCTCATGCTCGACCTGCCGTTGGAACATGTTATACTCGGATTGCAGCACTACAAAGGGGGTCCAGCCACGCAGCTCAGCCAGCACGTTGGCCTGCGCTAACTGCCACGCCGCATACGCTGAGGCTCCGATGTATAAGATTTTGCCCTGACGTATCAGGTCATCCAGCGCGCGTAGTGTCTCCACCATCGCTCACCAGGTCCCCGTGACGCAAGGCGCACACGACTCTCATATTTTCGCCTCCTTGCGATGGCCTCGCCAAACGAGAGGCTCGTCGGAAGCGCTTGAGATAACTCTGTATTATATCACACAAGCAAGGGGCATACAGTAGGGTTAGGAGACGGACACAGGCGTCAGCAATAATTGAATATTATCATCCGTCACCTCGACTACCGCATGGCCACCGTTTTGCAACCTGCCAAACAACAGTTCTTCTGCCAAAGGCTCCTTCACTTTTTGCTGGATCAAACGCGCCATGGGGCGTGCGCCATACAGCGGCTCAAAGCCGTGCTGGGCGAGCCAGTGGCGCGCCGCTGCGGTGAGTTCGAGCGTCACGTGCTTCTCGGTGAGTTGTTCCTGCAGCTCCCCGATGAACTTGTCCACGACCCGTTCTACTTCCGTCGGAGCCAGATGATTGAACTGGATCCAGGCATCGAGTCGATTGCGAAACTCAGGGCTGAAGGTGCGTTCGATAGCGCTCTTCGCTTTACTGGCCTTGGGGCTCAAACCACGGTCACTCCCAGTATGCGCCGGAGGGGCGGCAGCGCGAAAGCCGATCTCCTCGTTGGTCAGGTCGCGCGCGCCAGCGTTGGTCGTCATAATCAGGATGACATTGCGGAAATCCGCCTGCTTGCCATTGTTGTCCGTGAGCACGGCGTGATCCATCACCTGCAGGAGGATGTCGAAGAGATCAGGGTGGGCCTTCTCGATTTCGTCCAGCACGAGCACCGCATACGGCGTCTTATTGATCGCATCGGTGAGCAGGCCTCCCTGATCGAACCCCACGTAGCATGGCGGTGCCCCGATCAGGCGCGACACCGTATGCTTTTCCATATACTCGCTCATGTCAAAGCGCAGGAAGTTCACCCCGAGCACACGCGCCAGTTGCTTGGCCAGTTCGGTTTTCCCCACTCCTGTGGGACCAGCAAAGAGAAAAGAGCCGATGGGCTTGGTGGGATTGCCCAGCCCTGACCGGGCCAGCTTGATGGCCCGAACGACCTGGGCAATAGCATAATCCTGGCCGTAAATGACCCCTTGCAGCTCCTGCTCCAGCTGCTGCAGGCGTTCTTTATCCGAGTGCGACACTGTTTTCGGCGGGATTTTCGCCATACTGGCCACCACCAGCTCGATGTCGTGCGCCGTAATAGCCTTTGAAGGCCGTTCGTCCTCGGAGAGCAATTTCACGGCGGCACCCACTTCATCGATGACATCGATGGCCTTGTCCGGCAAGAAACGGTCCGTGATGTGTTTGGCGGACAGCTCTGCCGCAGCGGTGATGGCGTCATCGTTGTAGGTCACGCCGTGGTGTGCCTCGTAATAGCGCTTGAGCCCTTGCAGAATTTGTACGGTATCGGCAATGGTGGGTTCGCTGATCTCGATCTTTTGAAAGCGCCGGGCCAGGGCTTTGTCTTTCTCGAATGACGCCTTGTACTCAGGATAGGTGGTCGAGCCTATACAGCGCAGCTCCCCACTGGCCAGAGCCGGCTTGAGAATGTTGGAGGCATCCATCGTGCCGCCTTCGACTGCCCCAGCCCGCACAATGGTGTGGATTTCGTCGATGAAGAGAATCACGCCCGGCTTGGCTTGCAGGGTGTTAATGACCGCTTTGAGGCGCTGCTCAAACTGCCCGCGGTATTTGGTCCCGGCCAGGAGCGCGCCCATGTCGAGGGCATACACCTCAGCGTTCTTGAGCACATCCGGGATCTCGCCGCGGTGAATCTTGAGCGCCAGGCCCTCCGCCATAGCCGTCTTGCCAACCCCCGACTCCCCGACATAGATTGGGTTATTCTTGCGTCGTCGGCACAACACCTGGATGGTGCGTTTGATCTCCGCGTCCCGCCCAATGAGTGGATCGATCTTGTTGGCTTTGGCGCGTTCGATCAGGTTCACGGTGAACGCGGCCAGTGGGTCGCGCCCAGCGGGAGCGGTGGCCTCCTCCGCATCGGGTCTTACGGGCTGTGATGCGTCATCTTCTGTGCCCGCTTCGCGTTTTGAGACACCATGGGCGATATAGTTCAGGACGTCGAGTCGGCTGATGCCCTGCTTTTCCAGCAGGTACACAGCATGGGAGTGGCGTTCCTGGAACATGGCGGCCAGGATGTTGCCGCTATCTATCGTTGTCTGCCCCGATCCTTGTGCCTGCAAGGCCGCGCGTTCGAGTACACGCTCGAACGCCGCCGTATAGGCTGGCTTGGCTCTTCGACTCTTCGGTAGGGTCTCGATGCTCTGGGTCAGGAACTGTTCCAGCTCGTGCCTGAGGGCTGTGAGAGTGCCGCCACAATGCTGGATCACGTCGCTGCCGGTTTTTTCGTCTATAAGAGCATACAGCAGATGCTCCAGCGTCACATATTCGTGACGCCGTTGTAACGCCTCGTCGAAGGTTCGGTGTATCGTGTGTTCTAACTCACGTGTGAGCATTATGCGATGATCACTCCCCGTGTTTTGTTATGATGACTATGCTTCTTCCAGCGTACACAGCAATGGGAACTCATTGGTCCTGGCGAGTTGGGTGACTTTACTGATTTTGGTTTCGGCAATTTCGTACGTGTACACCCCTGCCACGCCCACACCCTGCTCGTGGACCGCCAGCATGATGTGGATGGCATCACGCTCTGATTTATGAAACACCTTCCGCAAAATATCCACCACAAATTCCATCGTGGTGAAATCATCATTGTGCAGCAGGACCTTATACAGCGGGGGTTTTTTGACGTGCTTCTGCGACTCGGTGACAACACCAACGTCATGCTCGGACTCGTTGTCGGCTTCCCAGTCTGGCATGCCTTCTCCCTCTCATCTCTGGACAATCCGCTCCACAGTGAAGCGGTACACCCTGGCGACATGCTCGCCCACGATCCTGGCTCGTTCGTCTGTCGGTACAGGGCTTCCTCGTATCGTTCACAATAAGTATAGTCCATCTTCGAGAGGAGGTGTGGCACCTCACGGCTTCGCCTTTCCGCAGCGCTGGTGCACGGCATGCGCGGCACTTGCTCCTCTCCTTCGCAGCTATGCAGATGTGATGCGCGCACGTTCTGACGACATGCATCCCTCCTCTGCTGTGGCACCTGGGTGCCTGTTCGGGGCCTTGCACATCCGGCATTTTCGCTCTTTGGCCCTCCAAGAGCATTCCCCCTCACGCCCAGCATGACATGAGGGGGGATGGGCAAATACCCCCGAGTTGTAGGAGGAACGCACGACGATCATGGTGTATGATGGCACGCTGCCGCACGCCGAGGCTGCACGCCTGACGTGGGCGGGTCTCCCGCTGCCTGGAAAAGCCCGGTGAGACGGAGAGACGGAGAGGAAGCATAGCCATCTGCAACAATGTGGGAGGAGAGCACCATGCAACGCGGGTCCGCCGTTATCTTGGGACTGCTTTTTATCGCATGCACCATGTCCTGGCACGCGCACCCAGCGTCCGGTCAAGCCGCCGGAGGGTGGGTCACGCTGTTTGACGGCAAGAACCTCGATCACTGGCACCACATCGGCGACGCCAATTGGCGGCTCGCGGACGGTGTCGTCGTGGCCGACAAGGGCAGCGGCTTTCTGGTGTCGAAGGATGCCTACACCGACTTTCAGCTCCGGGTCGAGTTCTGGGTCGACGAGGATGCCAACAGCGGCATCTTCCTCCGCTGCACCAATCCCGACAAGGTCGGTACTGACAGCGCCTATGAGGTGAACATCTACGACAAGCGCCCCGATCCGAGCTACGGCACGGGTGCGATCGTCAACGTCGCCAAGGTGGAGCCGATGCCCAAGGCCGGCGGCAAATGGAACGTCTACGAGATCACGGCCCAGGGCCCGACATTCACCGTGATCCTCAACGGGCACAAGACCGTCGACGGCGTCGAGGACCGCAAGTTCGCGAGCGGGCGGATCGCGCTGCAATACGGCGCGGGGGTCGTGAAGGACAAGGGCGTCGTGAAGTTCCGCAAGGTCGAGATCAAGCCGTTGTGACTTTGTCGGATGCGAGAGCGCGGCGCATCCCGCCGCGTGGCATAGCGGGTGCGCTGCACCCCTCGACACGCCGCCGCGAGCGGCGGCTCAATAATGGCCGGCCTTGAGCTCGACGAGCCCAATCTGGCCCTCCAGGAGCAATGAGCAGATTTTTTACGGTAAGAAGGAGTCGCATCCAAGGTGATCGCATCATGATCCCCCTTCATCTCCGTAGATCGGCGGCTTGAGGGTGCTCTCATAACCGGCCCTTGAGTCGTAGATCAATGCAGTACCTTGTTGTTATTGCTGGCAATTTACGATGCGATTACCCTGAGATGGCCGGGAGCTTTGCAGAGTTCGAACGGGCCATGATCTGCGAACGCACCCAGGCGGACACGGCGCGGGTATTCCGGGTGCATCCGGCGCGTGCGCGCGCCGAGCCAGGTCAACA
>WNEZ01005610.1_pt1 | contig 11000 bp, 10 predicted proteins | sample 5400521 | NCBI WGS metagenome assembly WNEZ01 (sample SAMN13153339, study PRJNA577476) | soil metagenome | isolation source: 120 cm saprolite under Douglas fir tree site 2 hole 1 replicate 1 | place: USA:California | collected 2015-04-18
TCCCGGTGCTCGAGCGGCTCGCCGGGGCGCGCCTACGCCTGCGGCGGACGGGGGAGGGCGGTCCCGCGGACGGATCGGCGCGGCTCGAGCCGATTCCCGAAACCGAGGGGTTGTGGCTCGAGATCGCGAACGGGGGACCCGGGAAGCCCGCGCCCCCAGGCCTGGCAGAGGAGCTGGCCCAGGTTGTGGGTTCGGTGCTCGCCGCCGAGCGCGACGCCGTCCAGGTGGCGGCCGAGCTGTCGGAGCGGTACGAGGAGATCGACCTCATCTACACGATCAGCGAGATCTTGGGCCATACGATCCGGCTCGACGAAGCGGCGGACCGGATCCTGCGCGAGGTATCGACCGTGGTCGGCGCCCGGCGCGCGACGCTCCTGGTGTACGACGCCGAGCAGCAGATGCTGCGTATCGTCGCCGCGCGCGGCATGGACCCGCAGGATGTGGAGCCGATCGAGGTGGACGACCCCTGCTCGGTCGCCGCGCGCGTGTTCCGCGAGATGCGGATCGTGAGCTACGACCCGACCGACCCCGCGGCGCCGAACCCCGGCTGTCCCGAAGGCCGGAACTACCGGGGCCAGGCGTTCCTCTCGGTCCCGGTCCTGTACGCGGCGCCGGGGGCGCGCGGCAAGCCGATCGGTGTGATCAACCTGACCGACCGGGTGGGGGGAGACGCGTTCACCGCGGGCGACCGCAAGCTGGTGGCCGCGATCGCGAACCAGATCGGCGCGGCGATCGAGAACGCGCGGCTCGTCGCCCGCGATCTGGGACAGCAGCGAGTGCTCCGGGAGCTCGAGCTGGCGCGTGACCTGCAGCTCAAGCTGCTGCCGTCGCCGCTCGTCGTCGCGTCGCGCGTCGACGTGGCGGCGCGCTGCCGCCAGGCGGAGTCGGTGGGCGGGGACTTCTACAACCTGCTCAACCTGCGGGCGGACCGCATCGGCGTGATGATCGGCGACGTGACGAGCCACGGCTTCGGCGCCGCGCTGATCATGGCGCTGGTGATGGCGGCCTCCGGCATCCACGCGGAATCGGCCGAGACACCGACCGAAGTGCTGCGCCGGCTCGAGGAGTCGCTCGCCGATGAGCTCGCGAGCACGGAGATGTTCCTCACCGTGTTCTACGCCGTGGTCGACCAGAAAGCCGGCCGCATCACATTTGCGAACGCGGGCCATCCGCATGCGTTTCTGGTATCCACCCGGACGGGCGAGGCGGTCCGGCTCGAAGCCACCCGGCCGCCGCTCGGTCTCGCCAACGCGCCGGGTCAGGATGCCATGCGTACCTGGACGCGGCGGGAGGGCATCATCTGCCTCTTCACCGACGGCGTGGCCGAGGCCCTGGGGGGGAGCGGGAGCGGCGAGCGGTTCGGCGAGGAACGCGTGCTCGGGCACGTGGCCCGGTTGAAGGACCGCCCGGCGCGCGAGATCCTCGAGTCCGTGCACGCCGACCTCGCCGGCTTTACGGGCGGCGCGCCGCCCGCCGACGACCGCACCGTCGTCATCCTCAAGGTGTGATCCCGAACAAGCGGCTCGGCCAGCACTTCCTCACCGACCGGAACATCCTGCAGCGCATCGTCGACGCGCTCGAGCCTGCGCCCGACGACGTCGTGGTCGAGATCGGGGCGGGGAAGGGGAGCCTCACAGAGCAGCTGCTCGCCCGCGGGATGCGGGTGATCGCGATAGAAAAGGATCGCCGACTGGCAGCCGAACTCGGAACGCGGAAGGCGGAATGCGGAACAGATAGACTGACCGTCGTTCACGGAGACGCGCTGCGAGTCGATTGGCAGGCTATGCTTGTTCCGCCTTCCGCGTTCCGCGTTCCGCCCCTCAAGGTGGTCGGCAACATTCCCTACGCCATCACCTCTCCCCTGATCGACAAGGCCCTCACGCCGCCGCTCCCCGCGCGGATCGTGTTTCTCGTCCAGGCCGAGGTCGCCGACCGGATCGCTGCACTCCCCGGGTCGAAGACCTACGGCGCCCTGTCCATCGGCGTGCAGGCCGTGGCTCGCGTGGAGCGGCTCTTCACCGTACACGCCGGGGCGTTCACGCCACCGCCCAAGGTCACGAGTGCCGTGATGCGTCTCACGCCGCTCACGCAGCCGCTCGTCGCGCCGTCGGAAATCGCGACATTCCGCGCGTTCGTCACCGCCTGCTTCACCCGGCGTCGCAAGCAGCTGCGTAATGTGGTGATGGCGGCGACGGGCCGCTCCGCCGCAGTGGTAGCTGCCGGACTCGCGGCGCTCGGGCTCGATCCGGCGGCGCGTCCCGAAACGCTCGCCCCGGAAATATTCGTCCGGCTCTTGCGTTGGAGTGCTCGATTGTGAAATAATTCACAATGCGGAAGATCTCCGAGAGCACAGTGCGGCGGCTCTCCCTGTACCTCCGGTTCCTCGAGCAGTTCGACGCGCAAGGCCAGACCACCATCTCCTCCGCCGAGCTGGCCCGGCGCGGCGGCACCACCTCGGCGCAGGTACGCAAGGACCTCTCGTTCTTCGGCTCGTTCGGCAAGCGCGGCCTGGGCTATTCCGTCCCGGAGCTCACCGCGCGGATTCGCGACATCCTGGGCCTGCGACGCACGTACCGTGTCGTGCTGGTCGGCGCCGGCCGCATCGGCAGCGCGCTGGTGCAATATCCCGGCTTTCGGCAGCGTGGCTTCCACGTCGCCGCGATCTACGACAAGGACCCGAAAAAGATCGGCTCCCGCTGGAACGGTCTCGTGGTCCGCGACATCCGCCACTTGGACGCCGACCTCGCCAAGGAGCCGAGCGACATCGCCATCGTCGTGACCCCGGCCGAGTCGGCGCAGGACGTGGTGGACCGGCTGGTGCGCGCGGGGGTGAAGGCCATCCTCAACTTCGCCCCGGTGCAGCTCGCGGTGCCCGCCGACGTGGTCGTGAAGTCGGTCAACATGGCGCTCGAGCTCGAGACGCTCAGTTTCGCGTTGGCGAACCGGTGAGAGAGCCAAATGCGGAATGCGGAGTGTGGAATGCGGAATTGAAAGGGGAGTTCGTTCGCCGAGCGACACTCACATTAATATTCCGCATTCCGAATTCCGCATTCCGCACTTGCCCGTCAGGCCGTTGTAACGTCGCGTTTCCCCGTCACTTAGCCGGCGCCCCGATGTCCGCTTAGATTCCGCCCCATGGCGCGCGTCCACGTCACCAGCGAAATCGGCCCGCTGCGAACGGTCCTGGTCCATACCCCCGGCCGCGAGCTGGTCGCGGTCACGCCCGGCAACCGGGAAGACTACCTCTACGACGACATCATCGACCTGGACCTCGCCCAGCGCGAGCACCGGCGCTTCGTGGCGGTGTTGGAGCGGTTCGCCCAGGTGTACGAGGTGCGCACCCTGCTGACGGAGCTGGTAGCGCGTCCGGACGTGCGCGAATTCCTCGTGACCCGCGCCCTCGAGGTGGTGCCGTCGGACGCGCTGGCGAAGCAGCTCGCCGCACTCTCGCCCGAAGAGCTGGTCGGGCTGATGGTCGAAGGCGCCCTGGAGGAAGCCGGGCCCATCGCCCGGGCCCTCAACGAGACCGGTTTCGCCCTGCCGCCGCTCCCCAACCTGTTCTTCACGCGCGATGTGGGGATCGTGATCGGCGAGCACTCGATCATCGGCTCCATGCGCTATGGTGTCCGCTGGACCGAGGAGCTCCTCGTGAAGGCGCTGTTCCGCTACCACCCGTGCCTCGAGAATGCCGGCATCCTGTACGACGGGTCGGAAGAGAAGCGCAACAACTACACTCTGGAGGGCGGGGACGTGCACCCCGTTCGCCCCGACCTGCTGCTGCTCGGGTTCAGCGAGCGCTCGAGCCCCGCGGCGCTCGATCACCTGTGCGACCTCGTGTTCGAGCATTGCGGCGTGAAGGACGTGATCGTCGTGGTGCTCCCGAACGAGCGCACCGCGATCCATCTGGACATGATTTTTACGCAGCTCGACCGCGAGTTGTGCTGCGTCTATCCGCCGCACTTCGTCGGGCCGGAGCGGCTCGCCGTGCTGCACCGCCGCAAGAAATCCAAGGGTGTGAAGGAGATGCCCAACTTCTTTGCCGCCATGCAGGCGGTGGACCATCCGCTCGAGCCGGTGTTCTGCGGCGGCTCGGACCGCTCCCTCCAGGAACGCGAGCAGTGGTCCTCGGCCTGCAATTTCTTCGCGGTGCGGCCCGGCGTGACCGTCACCTACGCACGTAACGAGGCCACACTGCGGGAGCTCGAGCATGCGGGGTTCAAGACGGTGTCCGCCGTGAACCTGCTGACGGGAGAGGACGGGTTGGGCGACGAGGAGCGGGCGGTGATCACGATGGACGGGAGCGAGCTGGTACGCGGCGGCGGCGGTCCTCGGTGCATGACGTTGCCGCTCCGGCGGGATGACCTCTAGCCCGGCATCCGAGTCCCTCGAGCACGCCCGCTTCGCCGTCGTGGACGTGGAAACGACCGGTGTGCGGGCCCTGCACGGCGGACGGATCCTCGAGGGCGGAACCGTCCATCTCGCCTTCGAGGCGCTGCTCGACCCGGGGACCCCGATTCCCCTGTGGGTGGCGCGGCTCACCGGTATCACCGACGGCATGGTTGCCGGTCGGCCCCGTTTCGGGGACGTCGTGGCCGGTCTCGGACGAGCGTTGGAGGCCGCGGTGTTCGTCGCCCACAACGCCCGCTTCGACTGGCGCTTCCTCGCGGCCGAATACGCCCTGGCCGGTGTCCCCGCGCCCGGCGGCAAGCCCCTCTGCACGGTCCGCCTCACGCGCCGCCTGGCTCCCGAGCTCCGTCACCGTGGACTCGACCATGTGGCGGCGTACTTCGGCATCGAGAACCCGGCGCGCCATCGCGCGTTTGGGGATGCCCTCGCCACGGCTCAGATCCTGCGGGCGCTGATCGGGCGGGCGGGGGAGCGGGGAGTCGAGACCCTGGAGCAGCTGATCGAGGTGCATGACAGGCCACGGCACGCACGAACGCGGAACGCGGAAGTCGGAACGCGGAACAGCGGCGAAAGCGTCAGTGTGCAAGCGACCCTTCCCTACAGTTCCGCGTTCCGCGTTCCGCCTTCCGACTTCTGATGCCCCACACGACGTTCAAGATCGGCCGCCTGACCTGCCACGCGCTGGAGGCCGGCCGCCAAGCCCTCGACGGCGGCGCCATGTTCGGCGTCGTGCCGAAACCGTTGTGGCAGCGCCGCATTCCGGCCGACGAGCGCAACCGCATTCCCCTGGCGCTCCGCTGTCTTCTGGTCGAGCACGACGACGGGCTCGTGCTTGTGGACACGGGGCTCGGCAACAAGGAAGACGAGAAGTTCAAAGACATCTACGGGGTCGCGAACGAAGGGAAGGACGGGCGTACCCAGCTCGAAGATGCGCTCGCGGAGCTCGGCCATACCCCCACCGACGTCCGCTGGGTGATCGATACCCACCTGCATTTCGATCACGCGGGCGGCAATACCTACCGCGATCCGTCGGGCCACATCAGTCTGAGCTTCCCCAAGGCCCGCTACGTCGTCCAGCGGAGGGAGCTGGAGTTCGCGCGCCATACCAACGAGCGCACGGCGGCGAGCTACCTTCCGCACAACTTCGAGTCGGTCCCCTTCACGCTCATCGACGGCGAGGCGGAGCCGCTTCCCGGCATCCGCTGCCTGCCGACGCCCGGGCACGTGCCCCATCACCAGTCGGTATTGATTGAGAGCGGCGGTGAGCGGGTCTGCTTCCTCGCGGACCTCGTTCCGACCAGCGCCCATCTGCCGCTTCCCTGGATCATGGGATACGACCTGGAGCCGCTGGTGACCCTCGAGTCGAAGCGCCGACTGTATGCGCGGGCGGAAGCAGACGGCTGGTTGTTGTTCTTCGAGCACGATCCCGCGGTGGTCGCGGGTCGGTTGGGGCGCGACGGGAAAGCGTTTGCACTTGTGGACCCGCTTCTGGCGGGCTAAACTTAGCGCCGAAAATACGGCAAGCGGGCGCCTTGAGTGCGCCTCACCCGCTGCCTCTCCGGACGGAGAGTGCTCTAGGGTTTCCGAAACCTGACTCCCCACTCCCCCTCTCCGCCATGCGGAGAGGGGGTCAGGGGGTGAGGTCGAGCGGATTCCCGGGCAGCCGGAGTCCGCTTTTTCTTTCTCGTGGAGGAGAACGGCACCTGGCCATCGAAAACCCGAACAACAAAACGCCGCGCATCCGAGTCAACCGGCAGATCCGGATCAGTCCGATCCGCGTGATCGCCCCCGACGGAGCGCAACTGGGCGTGCTGACCGTGGAGGAAGCGTTGGCCGCGGCGCAAGAGCGAGGCCTCGACCTGGTCGAGGTGGCGCCGCTCGCGCGACCCCCGGTCGCGAAGATCATGGACTACGGGAAGTTCAAGTTCGAGGAGGCGAAGGCGGCGCGGGCGGCCAAGAAAAAGCAGCACGTCATCCACCTCAAGGAAGTGAAATACCGGCCGGGGATCGACGATCATGACTTCGCCTTCAAGACCCGCCACGCGCGGGAGTTCTTGCAGGACGGCAACAAGGTCAAGGTGACGATGATGTACCGGGGCCGGCAGATGGCCCACATCGACCTGGGGCGCGCGGTGCTCGACCGGGTCGCCAACGAGCTCAAGGACATCGCCAAGATCGAGCAGGACCCGAAGCTCGAGGGCCGCAACATGTCGATGGTCTTGGCGCCGAAATAGCACCCATAGCCCCGGCCGTGAGGGCGGGGAGGACGAGATGCCGAAACAGAAATCCAAACGCGCGCTCCGGAAGCGCGTCCGGCTCACGGGGACCGGCCGGATACGCCGGTACCACGCGTACAAGAGCCACATCCTGACCAAGAAGCACCCCAAGCGGAAGCGTCATCTGCGCAAGCCCGCGCTGGTGTCGAAGGCCGACGAGCGCCGCCTCAAGCGTCTGTTGATGGTGTAAGGAGCGATCCATGCCCCGCGTCAAGAGCAACGTCGCGCGCCTGAAGCGCAAGAACAAAATCATGAAGCTCGCCAAGGGCTACTTTGGCGGGCGATCCAAGCTGTGGAAAGCGGCGAAGGAGTCCGTCGAGCGGGCCCAGAAATACGCGTACCGGGACCGACGCCGCAAGAAGGCCGACTTTCGCCGGCTCTGGATCACGCGCATCAACGCCGCGGCACGGCTGCACCAGTTGTCCTACAGTCGCCTCATGAACGGGCTTCGCAAGGCCGGCGTCGAGATCAACCGCAAGGTCCTCGCCGATCTCGCCGTGCGCGATCCCGTCGCATTTGAGCAGCTCGCGGAGGTCGCCAAGCAGGCGCTCTGATCATGCGCGACCTCCTGGCAGCCCTCGCCGAGCTGCGGGAGCGTCTGAAGGAAATTCCGCAGGCGGACGAGCGCCGGCTCTCGGATCTCAAGACCGAGATCCTGGGACGCAAGGCCGGCGCGCTCACCCAGATTCTCGGGCGCTTGCCCAAGCTCGACCCGGCCTCCAAGAAGGAAGTCGGCGCGGCCGCGAACGCGCTGAAGCGCGAGTTCGAAGCCGCCTTCGAGGCCCGCGAGCGCGAGCTCAAGCGCGCCGCCGGCACGGTCACCGGCCTGGACCTCACCATGCCCGGCCGCGCCGGCTGGCAGGGCGGGCTCCATCTCGTCACCCAGGTCGTGGACGAGATCTGCGAGATCTTTCGCGAGCTCGGGTTCACGCGCGCCGTCGGTCCCGAGGCCGAAACCGAACGGTACAACTTCTTCGCCCTCAATTTCCCCAAGGATCACCCGGCCCTCGACGCCCAGGATTCATTCTACTTGGGCGGGGACGTGCTGCTGCGCACCCATACCTCGCCTGTGCAGATCCGCACGCTCGAGCGCTACCCGCCGCCCATCCGCGTGGTGATTCCCGGGCAGGTGTACCGGCGCGACCCGTTCGATGCCTCGCATTCCCCGGTGTTCCAGCAGATCGAAGGCCTCGCCGTGGACGAGGGGATCAGCTTCGTCGATTTCAAGGCGACCCTGGCGACGTTTGCGCGCAAGTTCTTCACGGCGGACACGCGAGTCCGGTTCCGGCCGTCGTTTTTCCCGTTCACCGAGCCGTCGGCCGAGATGGACGTGCAGTGCCAGATCTGCAAGGGCGTCGGATGCCCCACGTGCAAGCAGACCGGCTGGATGGAGATCCTCGGCTCCGGCATGGTGCACCCCGCGGTGCTCGAGAACTGCGGCGTGGACAGCGAGCGCTACACCGGCTTCGCGTGGGGCATGGGCCCCGAGCGCATCGCCATGACCCGCCACGGCATTCCCGACATCCGGCTGCTGTTCGAGAGCGACGTGCGATTCCTCGCGCAGTTCGCGGGAGGGGCGCGATGATCGTCTCGCGGCGCTGGCTCGAGGCCCTGCTGGATCGATCGCTCGACGCGCGTGACGTCGCCGAGCGACTGACGTTGCACGCGGCTGCCGTCGACGCCGTCGTCCCCCTGCACCAGGACCTGGGCGACGTCCTGATCGCACGTGTACTGGAAGTGAGGAAACACCCCGACGCCGATCGCCTCTCGGTCTGCTTGGTGGACCGCGGGGGCGGGGGCGGGGGCGGGGGCGGACCAGTCGAAGTCGTGTGCGGCGCGCCGAACGTCCAGGTCGGCAAGACATACCCCTACGCCCCGGTGGGGGCGGTGCTGCCCGGCGGGCTGAAGCTCGAGCGCAAGAAGATCCGCGGCCTCGAGTCGAACGGCATGCTCTGCTCGGCGAAAGAGCTCGGCCTCGGCGCCGACCATACGGGGATCCTGGAGCTCGACACGGCGGCACCACCGGGAGCGCGCTTCATCGACGCGATGGGCATCGGCGATGACCAGATCGTGATCGACGTGCCGGCCAACCGCCCCGATCTGCTGTGTCACAAAGGGGTCGCTCGCGAGCTGGGCGCGTACCTCGGCGCACCCGTCAAACTGCCGCCGATCCCGGGTGCGAAACCATTGTCCATCAGCCCGCCTGTCCGCCAGTCCGCCCGTGGCGTGGTGGACGGCGTGGAGGTGCGTCTCGAGGATCCGGAGGGGGCCCCGCGCTACATGATCGCGGTGCTCCGCGCCGTGCGGGTGGGGCCGAGCCCCGCCTGGCTCGCCGACCGGCTCGCGGCGGTGGGTCAGCGCCCGATCAACAACGTCGTCGACGCCACCAATTACATCCTGTTCGAGCTGAACCAGCCGCTTCACGCCTTCGATCTTGCGAGGCTGCGGGGGCCCGCGGTCGTGGTGCGGCGCGCGCGGCCGGGCGAAAAGATCGTCACGCTCGACGGCGTGACGCGTACGCTGACCTCGGACATGACAGCGATCTGCGACGCCGAGCACCCCACGATCGTCGCAGGCGTGATGGGAAGCGCCGAGTCGGAGGTGAGCGCCGGCACGAAGGATCTCGTGCTCGAGTGCGCCTACTTTCAGTCGACCCGTATCCGCCGCACCCGGCGGGCGCTGGAGCTGTCGAGCGAGTCGAGTTACCGCTTCGAGCGCGGGATCGACATGCTCGGGATGCCGGATGCGTTGCGCCGGGCCATCGAGCTGATCACGGCCGTGGCCGGAGGCGAGGTGCGCGCCCCGGCGCTCGACCTGTGGCCCCAGCCGCAGCCGGAGCGGACGATCTTTCTCCGTCCGGAGCGCGTCAGCCATCTTCTCGGCGTGGCAATAGAGCGCGCCGAAGTCGAGCGTCTGCTGACGGCGGTGGGGTTCTTCGTCGCGCCGAAAGATGGGCGGCTCGCCGTGCAGGTCCCGGGCTGGCGTCCCGACGTCACCCGCGAGGTGGACCTGATCGAGGAAGTCGCCCGCTTGAAAGGGTACGACGCCTTCCCCGACGAGCTGCGCGCCTACCGGCCCGGCACGGTGCCGGACGCCCCGGACGAGCGAGCTCGGGCCCGGATACGAGAGCGGTTGGTGCGCGCCGGGCTGCTGGAGGCCCGCACGCTGCCGCTCGGGCCTCCCGACGGTTCCGACGCCGTGCCGATCCTCAATCCCATGTCCGCCGAAGAGGCGTACCTGCGACGGCGCCTGCTGCCTGGCCTGGTGCGGCGCATCGAGTACAACTGGGCCAACCGGAACCGTGATATCCGGCTCTTCGAAGTGGGAACGGTCTTCCGGAAGGGGACCGGGGCGGGGGCGCCTGAGGAATGGACATCCGTCGCCGGAGTCCTCACGGGGGCCCGTCGGCCGCCCCATTGGTCGGAGGGTGCGAAACTACCTGATATGGACATATGGGACCTGAAGTACCACTTTGAGTTAGCGGTAGCGGCCGCCGCCCCCGGCTGCCATGTGGAACCTGCAATGGGTGGGGAGGTGGGCTGGGTGGCGGTCCAACGGGGCGGGGAGCCGGTGGGGTGGGCAGGCCCCCTCGAGGCAGACGCGCCGGTGTGGGCCGCCCCATTGTTCGGTTTCGAGGTACGGCTGAACGCCGGCGAGCGTGACTTGGTGGCTTACCGCCCGCTGCCACTGCAGCCCCCGGTCGAGCGGGACCTGGCGCTGGTGCTGCCCCCGGGCGTCACCGCGGCCCAGGTCTCCGATGTCTTGCGGCGGACGGTGGGGCCGCTGCTTGAGCGGCTCGAAGTGTTCGACGAGTATCGGGGGCCAGGCATCCCGGCGGGGCACCGCAGCGTGGCTTGGCACTGCTCGTTCCGCGATCCCGAGCGGACGCTGCGCGAGCGGGACGTGGATGCGCTGTTGACTCGGGGGCTGGCGGCGCTGGAGGGTGAGCTTGGCGTACGACGGAGAGAGAGCTGATGCGCAGGTGCTCGACCAGCTCGAGACCATCCTTCGCCACGTGGCGGATGAGCTGGCCGGGTGGCGCGCGCGTGCCGTCAAGGCCGAAGCCGAGGTGAAGGAGAGTAGTGGGCGGGGCGGGTCCGCCGCCAAGCCCGACGCCGAGACGCGGAACCGGGTGGCGGACCTGGAGCAGGAGAACAAGACGCTGCGCCAACGGGTCGCGGCGGCACGGGTGCGGGTCCACGATCTCCTTTCGCGCCTGACGTTTCTCGAGGAGCAGGCGCGGGAAGCCGGCGGCAACGGCGGGGTGCGCTCGGCGGCCGGCGGTGCGGCGGCGGGTGGGGGGGGGAGCGCTCCGGG
>WNEZ01013266.1_pt1 | contig 11000 bp, 14 predicted proteins | sample 5400521 | NCBI WGS metagenome assembly WNEZ01 (sample SAMN13153339, study PRJNA577476) | soil metagenome | isolation source: 120 cm saprolite under Douglas fir tree site 2 hole 1 replicate 1 | place: USA:California | collected 2015-04-18
CTTGGGCTTGGTATAGAGCAGTCCTTCTTGTATGTCTTCGGCTTTCGGAGTGAAGTCTTGCACTACATGCGGCCTGTCCGCGAAGGTAATCAGAAAGAACTCATCTTGCGGGTTCGACGCTTTCAAGAACTCATGGACGGCTTCCCGAGCACGTTCGATTTTCGTTGCCATGCTGCCACTCATATCGAGAATTACGCCGATCGAGATCGGTCCATCCTCACTGAAAAAGTGTTTGATCTCCTGCGTTTGCTTGCCTTCGTACAGTTGGAAGTTCCTTTGGTCCAGGCCTACTACGACGCGATCCATTCCGTCAGTGATGGTTACTGGCACAAGCACCAAGTCGACACGTGTGCGGATAGTATTTGAAGAACTGTCACTGAACTTCGCGGACGGACTCGATCGAACTCGAGGTTCGATGTGAACAGGCGACATCTCGCTTTGCGCGTGGGCTGCGTGGATTCCCGGGCAGAGAAAGATAGCCAGAACAAGGAGGAGAAGAATCAAGAGTAATGACCTGCCAGTTGACAACATGACGACCTACCTCTTCGGCTCTCGTGATTTCTCCGTCATGCACCGAATTACAAGCGGTGAATGCACTTTCTGTTCCAACGTGAGGGCTGGATTTAGGTCGCAATTGCCGATTTTGGAGGGGTCCCATGCGCCGACAACGACGGTACTTGGACACAACAGTTATGATTTGGACACGCCGCCTCGCAGGTCCACCGCTAGGAAGGTTTGGGAACTTTAGAGAGTGTTTTAGAGATCTGAATCTAGGGCAACGCAACGCCACACTCGAAGAGTGCGAGGCCAGGCAGTCTCTTTCGGCAAAAAGCAGAGCTCAGCGTGCCAGACTCATCATTGAACCTAATTTTTCAATTGCGGAAATCAATGACACTTTCCACTTACGTTCACCGCGACCGCCTGCCGACACTGAGGACTCGGTCGAGTATTTCGCTTTGATGCTCGGTATCAGGCTGACCCGAAGGGGAGAGTAGACAGGGGATGAGGTTCCTTGACACCAACCTCCGCAATTGGACCGGTCTAATTTCCAGAAAGCGGGCTGAAAATGGCGAGCTGTTTAAAACCGCCGCTCCATAAGTGCACCAAAGTGTCTGCGGGATGAACACTTCTTGTTTGATGAGATGCTCGCCGATGAGATCGGTGTCACTTTTTCGGCAGCTCAGCCTCTTACCCCTCCACTAGACCGCGCCTGCAACGCCATCCCAACCAGGGTCGCTATCAGGATCGAGGGGTAGAGTTGTCCAATCAGCACTTCCGCCATCGCCATCGATCGCGCAACCCGATGTATTGGATAGGCGTCACCATAACTCACGCTGGTCAAAGTGGCGAAGCTGAAGTAGATCAAACGGCTCGGTTCACCCGTCGGACTTCCAGCAATAGAGGATTGGAAATGGATCGCATCGCGACGCTTCTCCATGAGCAGCCTATATCCGAACGCCCAGGTCAGCCCGATGAGCAAGTAGGCGGCGACTCCACCCATGACCCGGTGCGCGCTAACCCGCCCGGGACGAAATGTGTGACGCAGCGTCATAACTACCAGGATGGCCAGCCCTGATACCTTCAGCGCCGTATCCCAGCCCAAATGGGCGAACGACGAATTGAATTCGACGATTAAGTCCCCTGCGAACTCGAGCACAGTCACCGCGACGACTAGATACATGACGGCCTTCTGTCGAATGGTTGCGACAGCGCCCGAGAAAAGCATGAACGCGAACATCAGGTCTAATCCAATTCGCCCAGGCCGTGACAGACGAATCATGGAAACAAAAGTAGTGATGAGCACCAGAAACGCGAGGAAGAAACTCAGTCCCCGGTCCGCCACCCAAAAGGGAAACAGCGGCGCGTCCGTCGGTCCCGATATCTGATTGCTCCGTGGTTGCATGGTCCTCGGCTAAAATACCCTCCCGCATTGCGAACACCCTCGCAGGTTAGTTCAGGCTACGAGGTGATTGCCGGGGATCATGGGTTTAGAGTTCAAGCCGCTGGATGCCAATTCGAGCCGGTGCGGGCTTTCATCTGTGGGGCGACCGTCGTTGTTCCCGGCCCCAGGTCCTTTTCGAAGACCACCCCTCGCTGAGTGACTACGAAGGTCTTGACTCCAGATGACTGGTACTCCGCGGGATACGCGACCAAAGTTAAGCCTTTTGTTCTCTTGCCGCTGCCACTCACGCCCGATGTGGAGTTTTCCGTCACAATTCGAAAGTAGTATCCATGGAAAGGATCGGACCCTTTGTTGCCGGCATTCGCTGCGCTGGCAGAGAACAGGCTTTGGGCGAATTGCGTGATCGGGTCTTCGCTGGCTGCTTTAGCCTCTCTTTCGTTCTTCCCCATTGCGAATTCTTCACACACTGCAATCGCGGTAGCCTCATTCTCTCCGATTCTCCGAAACCTGATTTCCTGCGTACCGGTCTTGGAATCGAAGTACCATGCCCCGTTCTTTGACACCAGCGGGATGGGGAAGGGCCAGTTTTCTGCACCGATGTACAGCACCGTGCTGCCGTCCGGTTCCCGGACCAGGCGGTGCATTTCCTTGTATTTCTCGCAGAACTGCTCGCGCTCTAGTTTGTCCTCGACATCGTCGCTCGATGAAGTGACTTCCTTGCCTGCTCCCACGATCGCCTCGACTGCCTGCTCATTCTCACTGTCAACAGCCTGAAAAAGAGCTTGAGCCGCTTCTGCCGGGGACGAGAAGGCTCTTAGTTGCGATTCCTGGGCAAAACTCGATTGAGCGTATCCCAGGACCAGCAAGGTAAGGGCAGCCATTGCAGCCATCCCCGCAAGCCTCGGTCTAAGAGTTGCCTTGAGTGTCAGATTCGTAGTGCGCATAATTTCATTCTCCGTCTCGTAAATTTTATGTTTGCAGGCGAACCGATTTACCGGTGACCTCCGCCACCATGACCACCGCCGCCACCATGAAATCCTCCGCCTCCGTGGAAACCTCCGCCGAAGCTCGATTGCCCACGAGCGGAGAAGCCTCTTGTGGCTCCTCCATGATTAAATCCGCCGAAGGCGCTGGAGTGGTTGCCAGGCTGGGAGTGTGGCGCGGTGAATCCATGTTGCGGTCCGGCGAAACCTCGGCCTCCCGCAGGATTGCCGTGAAATCCACTTCCCCCGCGAAATCCGCTTCCTCCGCGAAATCCTCCCGCGCGATTCAAGTTGTTACGGTTGACGAAAACTCTGCTGTGAGAGATGTAGGTGTTGTGGTTGTAAATGACATCATGGTGATGCCAGTCTGATCCCCAGTGGTGCCATCCCCAGCCAAACCCGCCATAGAATCCGACTCCAAAGCCCAACCCAAACGCGATTCCAGGACCAGCAAGAAAAAGTCCCGGATACGAGTACCAGCCCGGCCAGACCCCGATAGGCTCTCCATACACAAGCCAAGGGTCATATTCAGGTACGTACACGACCTCAGGATCGGCTGGTTCGATCACAATAGTTTTTCCCTCATTCTTCACCTTTTCTTGTGATGTGCTCTTTAGGTTTCCCGCTTTCCCCGCACGGTCACGCATGACCTGAACAGCGTTCATCACTTCCTGCTGTTGGTTTACGTACGCATCGCCGAGCGACGAAGTCCAGGAGAGGTTTTTGTCCATGTTGGCGAGTACCGAAGGAAACTCTACGAGCGCTTTCACGCTGGGATCCCAGGGCTGCTTATCGACTTCCTGTCCCAGTTGTTCTCCCTTCAGTTCGGTATGTTGTTGCAGCCATCGGTCCGCTTCCACAATTTGATCAGGATACGTCGCGGCCGCGAGAATCTGCGCCACCAACGCATCCGGATACAAAGCGATTGGCGCTACCAGTTGCTGCAGTTGTTCCGGCGTCTGTTGTGCGGCCTGAACTGGCACCTGCTGTGCGGTCTGAGCTGGAGATTGTGTGGCCGACTGTGCGCCAGATTGGCCCGCCTGAGCGAACGCTCCCGGCGCACTGGTTAACAAAACGCAATAAGAAAGTAAAAGCGACAAACTCTGTTTTAACAATTTCATGATGAAAACCTCCTCGATCCTGGCAACGCATCACGGTTCGCGCGCTGAATAGTGTTAAGTTCAGTCAGCCGCGTTGGCGGCATTGCCAGGCACAAATTCCCGAAATGTCAATGGACAAGCGGGATGGTCGCATTGACACGCTATCTCCACGTCTTCGCTTCCCGCGTAACGACACGCCTCTCCGCAATACTCTTCTCCGTTTGGTACTGCGCACAGGCATGGGATGTGCGCGCACTTTCTTGTCTTTTGATTCGCCATTACAATTCCGCCCTCTCCAGGTTGCTTCGCCAATCGCTACTGAGCTGCAACTCTTGACGTAGCCCCGTTTTCCTGTACCTACACCAGAGGTTGGGGAAACTCACTCACTCCAGGTGGTCAGTCTTCAGCAGCTACGTCATCTCGACTGCTTGCATGCAGCTCTCCAAACGTCACTTCTCTGCCAGCCCGAGAGTTTTCACACCTTTACCGTGGGCAGTGCAAAGAAATCGAATTCCGGCATGTCAACAAGCTAAGAGCCGCGTCGGCATTTGGACGTTTTCTTATTCGCTATCTGAACGGATGACGTTCACGGCTGCGGAAATGGGAATTGCACGAACTCCGTCAAAGCACCGACACGTCGACGGGTAATCTGACGGCAACAGGACGCTCTCCTCGGCGTAATCCTTAAAACCTCTTTGTGCTCAACGCCTATGGCGCCCGACATTTGGCATGCGGGGTGCCTAATCAAGTTTGGGAAAGGAGAAACCATGGACAAACTAATTGCTCTCGTTGTTCTTTTTCTCTGTATGTCGGCCCCCTTCATTTGGTGCCGAACATCTGGTGACTCATTCCGTCAAGGTAGTTGGTAATAACAGTTACACGGCAACGAAAGTCTCAGCGAAAGCAGCTGACCGTGCCGGCAAAGACTCGTTTAAAGCCGCAAAGTTTTCGGCGAAAGAGACTGGTCACGCCGGCAAAACGTTCGCAAAACTCCTTTTCTGAGTGAAAAAGAAATACCAATTTGTTCCAAGGAGAAGGCATTGAAATGAAAATAAATAAAAGTTACATTGTCCTAGGTTTGATCATCGCATTTACGCTTATTTTCGAACTCGTCGCTCACGCTGACGCGGGGGACCAGTTGAGCATAGTTACTTTCAGTGCCCCCATCCAGATCCCGGGGCAGGTATTACCTGCAGGGACCTACTTATTCAAGTTGGCCAACAGTCATTCTGACCGAAACATCGTGCAGGTCTTCAATGCGGACAGGACCGTCTTGTACGCAACTCTTCAGACGATCACAGCACAGCGTCAGGAGCCAACCGACGATACTGCTGTCACATTCGCGGAACAGGGAGCCGGAAAACCGGAGGTCCTTCTGAAGTGGTTCTATCCCGGACGCGAAACCGGCAATGAGTTCCTGTATTCCAAGGAGAAAGAGAAGGAACTAGCACAAGACCGGCAACACACGATCGTCGCCAACCAACACGCAGTGCCTGACTCGGATACTACCGGAGCTGGCAACTGAACATGCAGCCTGGTGTCGCTCAGCGCCATCCCGTCTGAGTGGCTGCCCAGACGCAATTTCAAGAGAGACCCGGGATTTAAGTCCCGGGTCTATTTTTTTTGAAGGAGCTTGGCAAACTATGAAAGGGGGTTCACCGGCTTACGAATGATCCCTTCCGGGTCCGACCAGCGAGTATGCCAGGCAATGGCCTAGAATATGCAAGCGAAGGTGGTGCGCAAGACTTGAGCCAGCGCCTGCGAGCTGCCAACAACACTCCGCGTGGCGCGATCTTTCATCTCAGCCTGCCTACGAAAGATGAGGCACAGAATGACGCCCGCAGCCGATCCAACGGTGTTTGTCATTGATGACGATGCGCTAGTGCGCGCTGCAATCCAAGGGATGCTGAAGTCGGTTGGATTGGGTGCGATGACATTCGGTACTCCGGAAGAATTCTTGCACAGCAAGCGGCCAAATGGGCCAAGCTGCCTGGTGCTGGACGTGAGACTCCCTGGAGTCAACGGTCTGGACTTTCAGCGCGACTTGGCTAACGCCGGCATCCGCATTCCGATCATCTTCATCACTGGTCACGGGGACATTCCGATGACGGTGAAGGCCATGAAATCCGGTGCGGTGGAGTTCCTGACTAAGCCTTTCCGCGACCAGGACTTGCTGGACGCAATCTACCAGGCTTTGGACCGTGACCGGTTGACCCGCCAACAACAGAGCGAGCTTGCTGAGTTGCGAAACCGTTACGAGTCGTTAACGGCACGCGAGCGCGAGGTCATGGGCCTGGTTGTTTTGGGCATGCTCAATAAGCAAATAGCGTTTGAGCTGGGTAATAGCGAAATCACTGTGAAGATCCAGCGAGGGCAGGTAATGCGGAAGATGCAGGCTGAATCGCTCGCAGAGTTGGTCAGAATGGCGGGAAAGCTGGAGCTTCCCGGCAAGAAATAGCAGCTCGCACCTCTTGCGCAAAGTGGATCATCGAAGCTAGTTGAGCGCAGGGTTACTCATTCCCCGTCACTGCACGGGGAAGCTTATCCGGAGCGCCAGAGAGACTTTTGACGATGAGTTATCCGGTTACAGGGAAACCGATTGCACGGCCAGCAGCATCTGCTGCTCTGCGCTACGGACTGGCTTTCGCCTCGGTCGCAGCAGCTCTGGGCCTGGCGCGTATGTTTTTGCACTTCCATTTGCCTCAGACATTTATTGCATTGGCGCTGTCCGCAATTGCGATCACGTTTTGGTACGGGGGCAGCAGGGCCGGACTTCTAGCCGCTCTGCTTGCGTCAATTGTCCGCATCTATTTCTTCGAACCTGAACTCAACGTGATGTCTCGCGGCCTTTACTATCTCGTATTTCTGATTTTCGCCCTGCTAATGAGCTGGGCTACGCGAGCGCGAGATGAACTTGAAGTAAGAGTCGCCGAGCGAACGGCAGAATTGACTCGAGCTAATGAAGAGCTGCGACTTGAGATAGCCGAGCGCAAACAGGCGGAATACCTTATCCGGCAGGTGTTCGACACCTCACCTGATGGCATAGCAATTCTCGGAAGAAATTACAGATTCCAAAGAGTCAATCCAGCGTACGAACTTGATTGGGAAATATCAGCCAAGAGGATAGTCGGAATGCACGTATCCGATCTCCTGGGTTTGGAGATGTTCGAGAAGGTCAAGTCGAATTTGGAACGATGCTTCGCAGGAGAACATCTCAGCTATGCTGACTGGTTTACTAACCCTCGCGGCCGCCGTCGATACCGGGTGGTGACCCATTCACCTCTACAGCCGGTCGCAGGGCCTGTCGACGCCGTGCTTCTGATCGCTCGCGACTTCACCGAGCACGTGCTGGCCTCTGAGGCTTTGCGTCAAACCCAGTCCGACTTGGCTCACGTCAACCGAGTGAGCACGATGCGCTGGCTTACCCGCGATCCTCCAGACATAGACGAGGCACGCGCGGCTGCATCGAGAGCCGCGAAAGACGCAAACCGTGCAGCGGAGATCGTCAGCCGGGTCCGCCTGCTCTTCAAGAAAGGAACTCCGCAACGCGAGTTGGTGGATGTCAACGAACTAATTCGAGAGATGATCGTTCTGCTGCGCAGCGAGACCACGCGATACTCTGTGTCAGTTCTCTCCGATCTTGGCACAGATCTTCCCCAGGTCATGGGAGACCGTGTGCAACTGCAGCAGGTGCTAATGAACCTCATAATCAATAGCATCGACGCGATGAAAGGCGTGGATGCAAAGCGCGAGCTCACCATTAAGTCGAAGCGCACCGAGAATGAGGAACTTATGGTGTCCCTCAGCGACACCGGCGTGGGACTGCCCCCGCAGCAGGCAGATCAGATCTTCAATGCCTTCTTTACGACCAAGAGTCATGGCACGGGGATGGGACTTCGCATCAGCCGTTCTATCGTGGAATCGCATGGTGGCCGCTTGTGGGCTACAGATAACCTTCCGCGCGGCGCAAGCTTTCACCTCACCCTATCCACTAAAGCCGAAGCCCATGAGTGACGCCACCGCACGACGGTATTAACGCTCTCATACCAAAGCATGATTGTGGCCTGTCGCTAACGCTGCTAGCTTTTTGTCATGGCAACTCAAAGTAAGACGAAACTAGTCGCGATTGTCGATGATGACGATCTGATGCGCGGCGCGTTGCAGGGACTCCTGAAGGCGGTCGGATTGCCGGCGCGATCATTTGCCTCGGCCGAGGAATTCCTGACCTCGGGCCAATACCGCGAGACGGCCTGTTTGATCGCAGACATCCGCATGCCGGGAATGTCTGGTCTGGAGTTGCAGGCCAAGCTGAACGCAGAGCATTGCAGGATTCCAACCATCTTCATCACGGCACACGGCGACGCAAAAATGCGAATGCAAGCCTTGAGGGCAGGTGCAGTGGAGTTCATGGCAAAGCCGTTCGACGACGAAGTTCTGCTCGAGAGCGTTCGAGCAGCCTTGGAGAGTTGAGCTCGAAGAGTCGAGCTTGTACGTCGACAGCACGTCGCCAGGAGGTTCTCAGTGGCAGCAGCTTTCGAAAGATTCGGCAGTGGCAATCAGGATTCCAGCGAGCGCAGATTCGAGCAAGTCATAGGTAACAGCCCCGCTCTGGAGTCAATACTTGAGCAAGTTGAGCGCGTCGCGCCGACAGATTCCACGGTTCTTATCCAGGGAGAAACAGGTACGGGCAAGGAACTCATCGCGCGTGCCATTCACAACCTCAGCTCGCGCTGCGGACGCTCCTTCATAAGGCTGAATTGCGCCGCCATTCCGCTGGACCTGCTGGAGAGTGAACTCTTTGGCCACGAGAAAGGCGCATTTACCGGGGCCATAGCGCAAAAGATTGGCCGCTTCGAGTTGGCGGACAAGGGTACGCTTTTCTTGGATGAGGTGGGTGATATTCCGCCCGCACTGCAACCCAAACTTCTGCGCGTATTGCAGGAACAGGAGTTTGAGCGTTTGGGCAGCACTCGCACTCACCAAGTGGACGTCCGGCTGGTGGCCGCCACGAACCGTAATCTGATGGACATGGTGAACCGGGGTGAGTTTCGCAGCGACCTCTACTACCGTCTAAATGTATTCCCGGTGTTGCTGCCACCGCTGCGTGATCGCCGCGAAGATATTCCGGCCCTGGTCACTCACTTTGTAGAGATTTTTGGCCGGCGGATGGGTCGAGAAATTGAACATATTCCTCCGCAAACCATGTCTGCGCTTAGCTCGTACCAATGGCCTGGGAATATACGCGAGCTACAGAACTTGATCGAACGCGCCGTGATCCTTTCAAACGATGGCGTGTTGCCCAATCCTTTGCCGGCGGCAGGCGCCGAGGGTGTCTCCATCTCTCCGGGCGCAACTACTCTGCGGGATTCCGAGCGCACACTGATTCTGAACACACTTAAAGCAGTCCGTTGGGTGATCGGAGGCCCCAAAGGGGCAGCTGCCAGACTCGGCTTGAAGAGAACTACGCTGATCCACAAAATGCAGAAGCTGGGGATTTCTCGGCCCAGTCCCCAAAGCAGTCAGAATGTAGTGGAGACGGCATCGCAGGAGCTAGACGCGCTACCGCGATGGTAGTACTCCGACATTCCCGAGGGGCTGGCGTCAACGTCACGTAATGTGGGGAGATTGGCTGCTGGGAGGTGTTTGGGTTTGGACGAAATGCTAAGTTTCGGAAGTGTCATTTGCGACCACACTTTTGTTGGGCGAATGCATTGGAAGGCGTTTTTCTCATCGTCGTGGTTACGTTCTTGATGAAGCGGCGGTGCGTGCCGAGTCCGGTGAGTCTACGGCAATCCCGCGAGTCCCCGCGCCGAGCTGCTGACACTTGAACATCAGGGCTGCCCTGAATTTGAGCAGGCGTGATCACGCTCTTGGGCTGCACAACAATCACTTACGAGGGATGAAGCAAGAATTTCATAAAATTAAGGAGGGCGAGAAAGATCGGTGAGCAACCTAAATTTAGTGTCCGATGAATGGTCACAACTTCTTCCAGTCGGTCAGCGCCATCACCTCGCCGAGGATTTCCTGCAATCTTTGAAGCCGACGTTCCTGATCCCACGCAGCGCCGGGGCCGAGTGGAGTGCATTGGGCCCCTGACCTGCTACAATGCTTGTTGGGGCGGTTACGTCTTTCTCCCTTTCAGATCTTCTGACTTAGGCCAGTCCATCTGAAGTTCTCCCACCTTAGGCTTTTCTGCTAGTGAGCGGTCTACCATGCCGTTTGGTGCAGCACTCGCCAAGCAAGGGTCGCTTTTATGAGCGCAACGAGTATTTCCTTCGGTCTGTTGATTCTTGTGTTCGCGATTCTCCTGCATCCGTTGGATGCACACGAAAGAGAAAAGGGGCGGATTCGAATCACAAAGGATGTGCCCATCTTGCGGATTGATCACATCTCGGCTAAATCCCTGTTGGAGTGTGGCGTGGTCAGGGTCTCAAAGGGGTAAGTGTAAGGGTGGAGAAAGAAATGGCTGCTGTTCTCGCGATCCTCATAGTCGTTCCCAACTAAGGACATAAATTATGACAAACATCAAATTTGTTGTGAAAGTGAACCGTGGCGGTACCCGCCCTCCTGAATACGTGCAGCGGGTCGATCCGACACCAATCCACATGACAACCAATCGTAAGCTGGCACTAGTCATGGGCAGATTCGCGGCCGAAGACGCTGTCAAATCCCTGCAAAACTCGCATTGCATCCCGGAGTTGGAATCCGTACAGGTTAGTGCCTAGCATTTGTGCTGAGCCAAGAACGCCACCGGCGCCCAACGATCATATTAGAAGGAGTACGGCACATGAAACATACGAACACCGCAGCTATTCCAAATCAAACACCAACAACAGTGACGAAATCCACACCCGACCTTCAAGAGCAAATTCGTCTTCGGGCCTACGGACTGTACGAGCAACGCGGGAGGGAGGGAGACGAACTAGATGATTGGCTGCAAGCGGAGTCGGAAGTGATTCAACAGAAGGCGAAGACCGTCATCGCATAGAATCTCATTCTGAAGGAACAAAAGCG
>WNEZ01007779.1_pt1 | contig 10997 bp, 9 predicted proteins | sample 5400521 | NCBI WGS metagenome assembly WNEZ01 (sample SAMN13153339, study PRJNA577476) | soil metagenome | isolation source: 120 cm saprolite under Douglas fir tree site 2 hole 1 replicate 1 | place: USA:California | collected 2015-04-18
TACCGCTCAATATCCGAGGGCACGATTCGTGGTCGCCGGCGCACCATGGAAAAGAGGATCGCGATTCGCTCGCGTCAATTCTGGCTCGTTTCAACAAGGCTCGCGCCGCGTGCTTAAGGACCCAAACCGATGCATCTCGAGAACCGGACTCGACAACGCGCACTGTTACCTGGTTTGCCGGACTATCCGAAAGCGCAGTGCCGGTGTATGTAGGTGACCACATTCTTGGTTTTCTCGAGACCGGCGAAGTGATGCTCAAGAACCCAACTAAGAAACATTTCGCGACCATTACTCGGCAGCTCCGCGCGTGGGGTTACAAGACGGATTGGAAGCAGCTTGAGCGGGCTTATTTTCGGACGTGCGTTTTATCGCCGGACCGGTATCGCGCGATGTTGCGACTCCTGAGTATTTTTGCGCAACACCTTTCGATCCTGTCGAATCAACTGGTAGTACGGCGCGAAAAGGACGAGTCCGCGAACATGGCGCGAGCGCGACAATTCATCGAAAAGCATCAGGCAGAGCCGCTGTCGCTCGGGCGGGTAGCCCAGGCGGCCAACATCAGCAGGCATTGCTTTTGCAAGATGTTCAAGAAAGCGACCGGGATAAATTTCATCGATTACCTCTCGAGAGTTCGAGTGGAGAAATCGAAGACGCTCTTGCTCAATCCCAACTCGCGAATTAGCGAAGCTGCCTTCGCCTGCGGATTTCAATCCATGACGAACTTCAATCGCGCGTTTAAGCGAATCGTCGGTCGCTCTCCCACGCAATTTCGCGAATCGCTTCCGAAGCTGCGACGCTCGGTATAAGAAGGCGACTTGGTTAGCCGCCTTACACTGGTGGGGCGAACGCACGGAACCTTCCGCACGCTCGCCGTCAGTGTTCGCGCATTACGCCACTTTAACTTCGATGGCTTTTGATTTTGGTCTTGCCGTTGTCGGGAGGTGTACTTTCAACACTCCGTCGCGGAAGTCCGCCGTTACTTTCGTGCTATCGGCGTCGTCAGGCAGCGTGAAGCTGCGTCGGAAATTGCCAAAGGATCGCTCGATGCGATGGAATTTTCTTTTCTGATCTTCCTTCTCGCTTTTGCGTTCTCCGGAAACGCAGAGGATGCCATCTTCGACTGTTACCCTCACGTCATCCTTCTTCATTTCAGGCAGGTCGGCTTTGAGGAGGTACCCGCGATCATCCTCACTGATATCAACCTCTGGTGACCAATCCGCCACTGTCAGGCTGTGGGTCTCCCCACTGCCTATTCTGTTCGGAAATTCGCCCAAGAACGGATACCGATTGAAGCGATTTTGCGCCGCGTTTTCCATCTCTCTAAGCTGATTCCATGTTATTAATGTATTCATATTTTTACCCTTCTTAGATTGAGTTAAAGCTATCTCGGTGCATCGCGCTCACCGCTTATTGTCAGAGTCGACCCTAATCTTGTGCACGTTGAGAAACAGGCTTTCGGTGATCGTCAATGGTTTCGATCGGCTTCGGACTGGCAACGCAACAATATTCAGGGAAACAAACTTCGGAACGAAATCGGTACTAAGCCGATAAAACAAAAGGCGAACCCTGGGCGCATCGTACAATTTGCGGGTGAGGAGAATTCCCTCCCTCACTCAATATTGCTTCATCGCTCAAGCGGAGCGTCTCGATCAATTGTCAGACCGGCGGCGTTTGGACGCGCTAAAAAGACTCAAATATTTCGTGAATATACAACTTCGCAATCGAACCGATGCGGCCCTCTCTTTCGCGGGAACCAATCAATTGCCTAATGAATCTCTAAAAAATGATCCCGCTCGTAATCTGTGGGCCGTAAGTCGACGTTTTCCAGACGAAGCGGTTGCTGTCGTCTTCGAAATTGGTATAGAGATAGCGGAAGCCGAGTTCGGAATAGATGCTCCGGGTGATCTGACAGCCGAGCGCAGCGGAGGCCTGCGTCGTGATGTCCGAACCGGCGCCAAAACCGCCGACGTCCACCTTGCCCGTAACGTAAAAAGCTTTGCTTAGGTTGTAGCGTCCACCTATCCCGATATAGGGATCAAACCAATATTCGGTCAGGCGCAAGGTCTGATTGAGTTGTCTATTCAGAATGTTGGCGATTTTTTGCCGGGCCAGCATCGCGTCAGGGATTTGCTTGGCCGCCAGGATGAGTTGGACTAGCTTTGCTTTCTCACCGAAGCCGAGAGGTGGAACCGGCAGTGGAGGATTGCGCCCGTCGAGCGCCCCATTTAGAAGGTGGTCGAGCAGTCCCTTGACGTCTCCAGGAAGGGCATTCACAAACTCGTCCGCGGCCTCGCCGATCCGACTGGAGGTTCCCCGAGTCAACTCGAGGTTGGTATAAACATTGGTGTAGCGAGCGCCGGCCCGCAGATCGAGCCACCCGCGGGGCCCTTCCAGAACCCGGTAGTAGACTTCGCCATCAGCCAGGTACTGACTCATGGCGATATCCGCCTTAGAGATAATATTCTTCGGATAGACCGGATCCGAAAGGTCCATATAGAGGAAGTCGCCGTAGACGCCGAAGCGGCCCTTCCTCACCTCGGCGCTCAGAGACATGAGGGAATCGACATGCTGAATAATCTTATCGAAGCCGACGTCCACATGCGTATTGATCCCCTGCAACCCGACCGTGCCCGAAAGACCAGCCGCCCAGCCCGGCGAGCCGATATTGAAGTACCAGGGTTCGCTTTGTGTGATCGTGGGCGGCGGGGCCGTTTCCTTCGGCTCCAGTTCTACCGGACCTGCTGCCACGCCACCGACGGCTGCGAACAGCGCCCCTGCGAAGAAAGACAACTTTATTTTCATGGCTCGATTTTGTGGCCACCGACGCTCAAATCCAAGCAAAATTTACTGATCATTAGTCGATCCTCGTGATCATGGAGCCTTGGAGGCCGAGCCCGGCTGATGTGGATGGTGTTTCCTGTTTTGGTTTTGTTTTACTTGCTGTAGGTCTCTGGGACGGGTCCAGGTTTCGGTCTCGCCGTCGGGTAAAGCAGCGTGACGATGAAGCGGACGCCCCAATCCGGTCCGTAACGCGGGGTATCGGCATAATACTTCCCGGCGACACCGATGCTGATCGGTTGCTTCCCGATTTTTAAAATCTGGGTCACCGTTCCGATGATCGGGACCGTCCACTTGGCGTCGCCCGGTGTATTGTTCCAGTTTGCCGTGGATTCCGTACTGAGGGTGAAAGTCGTATGGGTCTTCATCGTGTATGCGAGAAACGGCTGCAGAAACATTTGGCTAAAGCTCTGCCGGTCCTCCTCGATGGCGACGGACCAGAGTTGGTTCATGAGTGCGCCAGCGGTTAACCCACCCATTTGTTTCAGCACCACAACAGTCGGTCCGACTGAGAACGTCCCGGTGCCGAGGAATGGGTGGGTTCCCGTGGGATAGAGAAACACGGGACCAATGCCCCAGATCAGGCCGAATGGTCCCGGGTTCTTGGGCGAGAAGAAGAAACTTTGGGTCGTATCGCTGAGCCCGTCCTGTGAACGATTCTGTGTGATGTGAAGAGATTTGGGCACATTCTCCACGTAAAAAAGATCGTGCTGCGAAACGACTGGCAGAATTGTGCGAAGAATCAGATTCCAATCCTTGGTCAAAGAGATGGGAATGACCGGCTGAATGTTCAACGTGAACTTGTAGCCATTATGCGACGGGCCATAGCCGAAGTCTTCGTTCGCTTGAAACGGGACGCTGATCAGCGACGAAATGGGATTCGCCAATTGCTTGGCGAGCTTGTCTGCCTCATCCGTGTCCGCTTCTACCTCGGGAGCATCGGTGGCGTGGAGCCCTCGAACCGACAAAAGAAAAGCGGCGAAGATGGCGCTCAAAGCGCGGGACATCGTCACGTATTTCATATCCATGCGATGATGATACACAGCCGACGAGACACTTAACAATGCTTTTAATGTTACGTTGCTGTAACAACAGGCTTTGCATCCTCGAGAGCGCGAGCTAACTTGCGAGCCCCTCGCGTTGTCTGTCACTGCTTTTAATAGTTTCCCATAGCCTCGGCGCCCATCGCGCCAAAAGCCGACCAAATTCTAACTAGATTCAGTCCCCCTGCATCGGGTTCAATGGACCGAATCCATCGAACACCTCGACTGTGATTTGACGTGGTCCGGCAGTTTCTCCAACCCACACTGGGGAGCCAGCAGCCATCTGTGCATTCTGCTGCGCTTTTTGGTTCGCCTGCTTTGCGTTCAACGCCTGCTTGTAGGCATCATATTGGGCCTGATTGCCGACGAAGATCTGGTCTTTCTTGGCCGTCGGAAAGACGTAGTACAGTTTCCCCTGGTACTTCACCGCCGAGACCTTGTCTACGGCCAGCAGGCTTACCTGTTGTTGCTGCTTAGGGGTGGTGACCATCTTGACCTTAAAACCCGCCTGCGAGAGCAGCATCTCTTTCTGCGGCGAGGCAGCGGCGGTGGTTGTGGCGGTGCTGGCGCATCCTGTGACAAAGGTCAAGGCCGCGACGGCACAGAGAACACTTGTTAGGGCTAATAGCTTTTTCATATGCTTTGCTTTGCTTGGGTTGTTAGTTTTGAAGAAAATTATGGCTATAATTTCCTGGCGTATCCGTTCCGATTTCCTTTTTTATGCCGGTGCGGCGTGTGTACGCCGAAAGGCCGTCATAGAGTTTTTGCTGTTTGGGATTTTGCGGCTTTTTCGCATTGAATTCGGCCGCGATAAGCGAGGTCTCGATGGTCGGAGAATTACTGGCAATATTAGTGCTGGCGCACCGGCGAGGACGGTGGCGCCAGCAATGAGCGCGATGAGTGTGATGTTCTTCATATATATATGGTTGTACTTTTTCTGGTTCCTACACGTTGACAATTGCAGACTGAGCGGCGCTCGCATATAGGACCAAAGTCCAATCCGCGTCACGTTGGTGCACGGGGGCGCGCGCTGCGTCGAGTGCAGGCATAATGGATCTGCTTCCACCTAAAAGGCCTTTTCCAGATCTAAAAGAAACCGGCCTCCCATGAAGAAAGAGGCCGGTCACCTAACTAAATTAGTGTCGGTTTTAGAAATGGAAACGTAGGCCAGCGCCCACTAAATGCTGCCCGAGATCGCGACTCTGATTGGTTTCGATTTGGGTGCTCGTATAATCGAGGTAGTGGTATTCAATAAAGGTGCTGAACTTCGGATTCCAATAGTAATCTGCGCCTGCGATGACCTGCCACGCGAGATCCGCGTGACTTTGCCCTCCGCCGCCGTTAAAGGTGCCACGGGGACCGGTGATGTCGACCGCGCCTGACACTTTTAGCAGTGCGGCTTCACGATGCGACACGCTTTTAGCGGTGTCGGCAGCGCGTCGGGCGCCATGATCATGGAGCTGGTTCCCCTCGTGTTACGCAGACCGGAAGATTCGCTGGTGGCGCAATGCGCCCGCTGTGAGCATTTCGTCAACTTTCGCGGCAAACTCACGTGACAGTGGGACATTGGCACTGACAGGGACGCCGTCCGGTGCGCGTGTTTCGCTGGCAGCCGCTGCCTGCTAAAGTTTGGCGGGCTTGCCCGGGAACGACGAGCTGGGTCGGCTCGTTGCTCGGGTGGCTAAGCACTACTACCTAGCTTGCAACAGCCTTGCGAACGAGCTGCACCATAACCTCGTCTTCGAACGGTTTTGCGAGAAAGGCGACAGCTCCCGCATCGAGTGCGGTCTGACGCACAGGCGGATCGTCTCGTCCGCTAATGAAAATGATCCGTGTCTCGGGCGAATCTTGGCGGAGGCAAGCCTGCACTTCCAAACCGTTCATTTGAGGCATCCATACGTCCAGGACTGCTACGCGACATGGGGCATGTTCGAGCCTGGCGAGAAAGGGGGTTGGATGGTTAAACTTCTCCACAATAAAACCGGCCGAATTCAACAACCGGCCAAGTGCCTTGAGCATGGAGGCGTCATCGTCTAGGAGCCAGATACCATCGCGGGCGGAAGCACTCAGCGGCGAGCCTTTCGTGTCCAGATCTTCGAAACCATTAAAGGAATTTTGCATTGGGCATGTCTAATCTGGGTCTTTGTTTATCGACTCGTGGAAGAGGAATCATTAATTATTATCATTATTATGGGACTTCGATTGATGCAGCGCCATGGGACCTTAGTCTCATCCCACACGGGAGCACTGGCAGCACGAATCCTGCCACCCTTTCTATATCGTAAGCCGAGGGACAAGCGGCTGTCTCAAACTTTAGCTCGCTCTTCCGGTTATTTTTTTGCGGTTTTGCCTACTCTCCGCAACCAGAACTAGGCGGCTTGGGAGTTGTCCTCTTTCGCCTGCGGTAAACAAACTGTGAAACACGCGCCGCCCTCATCACAATTTTCTGCCGAGAGGGTTCCCCCGTGCGCCTCGATAATGCTGCGAGAAATGGCCAATCCCATTCCAGTTCCCTCGACTTTTGTCGAAAAGAATGGCTCGAAAAGCTGGTCGGCCATTCCGCTGGGAAAACCAGGACCAGAATCACGCATGCTGACGAGAATGTCTCCGTTTCCATCACGGTCCGCGCGGATGAAAAGGCGTCGCGCATCTTGGCGCACAGCCGACATTGCTTCAAATGCGTTCATGGTGAGATTGAGAAAGACTTGCAAGAGCTGCACCGGATCCCCCCAAACTTGGCCCGTGTCGGAATCAACTTCGGCTGTTACTTTCACCTCTCGTCCAATGGCATCAGCGTGCACAATGCGGAGGAGTTGGTCAATGATGTCCCCGATCTGGATCAACGCGCGGCGTGCCTCGCCTTTGCGAACCATGTTGCGAATGCCCCGAATAACTTCACCGGCCCGGCGGCCGTCAGCCGCGATGTCGGCCAGTAACTCGGTAAACTCCTCGGTTCCGATTTTGCCCGCCGCAAGTAAGCGTTGCCCGGCACTGGCGTTCGCTACGATTGCCCCAATCGGATTGTTTACTTCGTGAGCAAGCGACGCCGCGAGTTCGCCCATGACCGCGACGCGTCCCACCCGGGCTAGTTCCATGTTTTGGCGCAGATACTCCAACTCGGCCTGCTTGCGTGCGGTGATGTCGATCACCGACGCCAGAACAAACAGACCTTCCGTGGTGTGGATCGGACTGAGTCCCACTTCGACAGGGAATTCGCTGCCGTCTTTTCGACGGCCAAAAAGATCGCGCCCCGCGCCCATGGCACGACTACTGGGTTCGGAAAGAAAACCTTTGCGATAGCCGGCATGTCGATCGCGGAAACGTTCTGGAATCAACGTTTCGATATGGCGGCCGATCAACTCGCTGAGAGAATAGCCGAAAACGGTTCCGGCCGGCACGTTGGCGAAGCTGATCACGCCAGCTGAGTCGACCATGATCATCGCGTTGGGCGCGGCATCGAGCACGAGCAGGAATTTTTCTTCTGCGCGCTTCCGGTCGGTGATGTCAATGCAAGAACCGATGTAACCGAGGAACTCGCCATCGGGGGCAAAGCGCGGTGTTCCAGCATCCAGAACCCAGCGATATTCGCCGTCACTTCGCCGCAAGCGATATTCCATTGTAAACGGCTGGCGTGAGTCGAAGGAATTTTCGTAAACGTCGAGACAGAGGTCCAAGTCTTCCCGGTGCACTCCCTCTGCCCATCTATTGCCAAGCTCCTGCTCCAGGCTTCGGCCGGTAAAGTCGAGCCAGCCTTTATTGAAGAACGTGCAAAGCTTGTCTGGGCCCGAAACCCAGATCATTACCGGCGCCGTGTCGGCCATAGCGCGAAAACGAGCCTCGCTTTCTCGGAGCTCTTCTTCCGCACGTTTGCGGACCGTGATGTCGCGCGACACCCCCCGCGCGAAGGCCGGCTTGCCACGTTCGTCTAACTCGACGCTGCCATAACCCGCGATCCAGCGTATGCTTCCATCCGGCCGCGTGATGCGATATTCGTTCTCATCCTCGCCGCCATGCTCGAACATGTGCTGCACAAGATGCTTCATATGTTCGCGGTCCTCGGGGTGCACGACCTGGAGCAGTCGGTCAAAGTTCACTGGCTCCGATTCCGCGAAGCCGAACAACGTTCTCCATTGCTCCGTTACCCAAAGTTCGTCAGTCCGGATGTTCCAAAGCCACAGACCGAGGTTCGCCGCGTTGGTCACGACGTTAATGCGCGCTTCGCTTTCCCGCAGCGAAGCCTCGCTCGCTTGCAACTGCCGCATCAGCTGCGCCGCCCGCAGAACATCGCCGCTCAGTGGGTAGCCTACTAAGACAATGGTCCCAATATAAATGAACGTGACCAGGTAGGGTATTCTGAGGACGCCGGCATCGACCATGTGTGCCAGGAGAACTGCTGCCACGACGGCGCTAACGATTCCTCCGCCAACTAAAACCGCGCGCCGATGCTGGCCGCGTCGCCACAGCGTGAGGAAAGCGTCCATGACGAACAAGAGGAACGACACATCAGCGACATCGATAACGTGGTTCAGCGGACTGATGAGACCTTTTGCCAGCGCGAACGGTTCTCCCCACGGAGTCTGCACGATCCGAAGTCCAGATATCTCGCTGAAGACCGGGCTGAAGGGCGAGAAGCCGTCGACGATCAGAACCAGCGTCCAGAGGACCGTGACAACAGCGGTAAGAGAGAGCCGGCCGGTACCAAAGTACTTCCGGACGTACCAGGCGAACGAGACAACGAGAAGTGCGATTGGCACGAAAGAGATCCGAAGCGCAATCGCATATGCTCCCACCGTCGTCGCCTTCATCATTCCCAATTCAGCAAGAGCGTTCCCTGCCGCGCCAAAAGCCGTTAATGCGAAGAATAAATGGGCGACTTGCGAACTTCTCTGGGACCAAATCGCCAGGTGGATGAGTGCCAACGTCAAACAGACAGCCGCCCCCATTGACCAGAGGATCGTGATCCAGCTCATCGGCAGAGATGACGCCGCTCGCAATTGAACGCGAACAAAGACTTCTTTGGCGGTTGCGAAGCAGCCTCCGCGGAAACCAGGTCAACAAGCAAACCCGCTAGCGCGATCAAACGCTGCATAATGCGTGAGTTAGTTGCGATCATGAGGCGGATGTCGCTGACTGTAAATCCATATCGAGGCGGAGTCCTCTTCATTTCGACCAGGCGACCAAACACGACTTCAGCGCACCATTTCTTCTGCCACCTTCAAGGTGCCGTGCCGCTAGCCAGCAAAGATTCAACTGAAACACCCAGCCATTTCGCGGCGGCTTCGCGTTCTTCGAACATCTTGACGTCCAATGGCGAGTAATCGGTCAGGATGGCGTGGATTTTAACGAGATGGGCAGCCTCCGGATGCGTAACATAAAACGCGGACTTTACCGATTCGCGCCCGGCATAGGAAAGGCGCCGGTGAAGAGCGACATGAAAAACATATTTGAAAGTGAGGTGAAAAGACTCGACGACCGAGAGATCGCAAAAACGATTGAATGGCTTAGCGGCGGCGGCTTCTCTTCTGAGGAGCTCTACCAAAACCTTGTTTACCGCGGCTTCATCAAGGATGCCGCGCGGCCTCCAGACAATGAGGTGTAAATCTTCGCGAAAATGGACGTCTGCTCCGATTTCCATGCCCCTCCGATCAGATCACAAGCCCATTAAAACCTAGACGCCCCGTAGGTCTATTGGACCTAAGTCGTACGACCAAGCGCGCCGGGGCCTGCTCCACCGCGCTCAAACCCGTGGGACGGGAAATGGCCCGAAAAATATCCGCAGCAATTTTTCCTTGCCGATGACGCGGGCCAATTCGTGAATCGTGCAATACATGGCAATCAGCACGAACAGGATGTGCCGGCCAGCACCGGAATGATGTCCCACCGCGTCTGGGCAAAGACTTTGGAACTGGTTTTAAGTCGCTCGACAGCTAAGTCGTTCGATTTAATGGTTGCTTTTTTTTAATTGTTCTTCCATCTACTTCGCCAAAGAAGCCTGCGGCGCTCCGGGTTTTCCTCCCGTTGGAAAAAGCGGCGTGATGACGAAGCGCAAGCCCCACTCGGGCGCGCCGCTTGGGCCTTCGGCGTAGTATTTGCCGCCAATGGCAAACTGCACCGGCAGCTTGCCAATCTTCACGAGCTGGCTCACCGAGAGATTCACCGGCACAGTCCACTGACTGTTGTGCCAGTCATAGGTAGATTCAGTGTTCACACCGAAAGTCGTTTTCGTCTTGGTCGTGTAAGAAATAAATGGCTGCAGGAATGTGCTGCTGACATACGTGCGATCATCCTCGCCCGCGTACAACCAAATATGGTTGAAGAGCAGACCATAGGTCCAGCCGCCGCTTTGCTTCAGCACGAGACCAGTCGGACCCGCGCCCCATTTTGCCGCGCCGAGAGATTGATCGGTCGCGCTTGGGTAAAGAACAACGGGGCCGAAACCGAGCCGCCCAACTCGGGCGGCCCGTGTGTTTCACAAAAGCAGTAACGGTTATTCCGTCGCTGCCACGGCCTTCTTGTTTAATTCTTCGACCGCCTTCTCATCGCTCGCCGTGAGGCCGCTTTTGCCGAGTTCGATCACGACCTTCTTGAGCTCGCCGGTGAATTTGAACGGCATCTTGGCCTCGTAATCCTCGACCACGGGCGTGCCGGTGTCTTCTCCCACGTCGAACGTCTCGTCGAGCGAGAAGCGGATGGGGATGGTGTGCTCGATCCTGCCTTGCGCGACTTCCTGGCCATCGACTGAGAGCGTGCCCGTGGCGCTCTTGCCCATGCCGGGGCCGTCGTATTTCGAGTCGAACTTGATGGTGTGCTTGCCGGGGGCAAGCTTCTCGCTCGAGACGACGCGATACTTGTCCTGCGGTTGATTGGAGTAAGCATACGCAAACTCCGGCTTGCCATTGAGGATGAGCAATCCCCAACCGCCGAAACGTCCTCCTTGCGTGGCCAGCACGCCGTCAGCTCCGCCCTCCGGAATTTCCACTTCCGCCGTGATGGTATAATCCTTGTTCTTCGTGTCTGGCGCCGTGCCTTCAGGAACGCGGATCGTGCCCGGATAATACGTGAACGTGCTCCGCCCCCGTGTCAGACTTGGACGGATGGACACATCCGTGCGGGCGA
>WNEZ01010617.1_pt1 | contig 10997 bp, 19 predicted proteins | sample 5400521 | NCBI WGS metagenome assembly WNEZ01 (sample SAMN13153339, study PRJNA577476) | soil metagenome | isolation source: 120 cm saprolite under Douglas fir tree site 2 hole 1 replicate 1 | place: USA:California | collected 2015-04-18
TAGAGGGGGGGGCGCACCCAGAGTACCTTCCGGGCCGTTCCGGACGTTTCTAGGGCCACAGAGCCCCTGGGCACCGCGGGAGCCGTCGATTCTACGGAGGCTCGCGCTTGGGATATCCCGGCTGTCCCGCAAGAAGCGCGTCAGGAGCGACAGCAAAGGGATCTGGTAATCGAAGAAAGTGTTGTAATTTGCCAGTTCGCTCAGCGGGACGATTCGGGGATGACGCATCGGAAATCGCCGTTCCGCCAAGCGCACCAGCGAATCCGGGACCGCCACGTAGGTTATCGCGGCCATGGCGTCTAGTTCGGGCAGGTAGCGGCTCAGCCAGAGGTAATCGCCGAAACCGCCTTCGGCCGCGATCAGCAACCGGAGGCCAGTCAGATCCTCGCCTTGCCAGATGGGGACGCCCGGCAGCGTGCCGTAGTTGTCTCGGCCGGCTTCCCACAAGTCCCAAGTGCCCGGAAACGGCGCGGTTTCGGGCGGGGCTCCGGCCGGCAGCCACGGATCGTTGCTCCATTCGCCGGACCGCATGCGCTGGTAGGCGAGTGCGAGCGCGATCTGCGGGTGCTCCGGCTTGAGTGAATAGGCGTTCTGGTAGGCGGTGTAGGCTTCGGTGAACTCGCCCAAGTCCTCGTGGATCTGCCCGCGGTTGTTCCAGGACTCGGCGCGCGCCAAGTTGAGCGAGAGCGCGCGGTTCAGGCAGGCTTCGGCTTGCGCGAAGTCGTTGCGTTGGCGCAGGGCGGCGCCAACATTCGCCAGCAGGTCGGGGTAGTCTGGCAGGGTGATGGTCATGTCAATGTGCCTGTTCTATGGGCCTTCCTCTCCTTTTGCCGGGCTTCACGCATTGCCGGCGTCAAATGGAAATGAAAGTCCTCGCAATGCTCCAGCACAGCGTCTAGAAACTCCCGGATATCCATGGACTCTTCGCCCTCGTGTATTGCCTTATCGGCATGAATCGCAAACGGCCGGACATTACCGCATGTTGCGCAGGGACCTATCATCACCCGAATGTGACCGTCGGGCAATTTCAATGCCTCAAGTGTAGTCACGCAGTCACCTCTTGGATAAACTCGTGGAGTGCGTTCTCTAACCGGCCCAACGTTACTGGCATGGAGGGTGGCGCCGTACGCAAGAAGCCGAGCAGCGCCAGAGATTGGCCTACGAGCATCGAGACGGGCGCAGAAGCTCCGTTCTCTTTAATTTCGGCATTCAGCGCATCGATAATCCGGTCGCTTACGCGATCCGCGACAGTTTCGTCGAATACCGTCATATTGTTCCGAGCCCCCACGTGAAATCGGGTAACGCCGGCGTTCCATCCATAAGGCTGTACAGGTGCAGGACATTCGGGTGATGGTTTATGTAGTCCTTGCTGGACGGGAACACCTGATAGGCCCACTTATCTTCGCCGATGAAGTCGTGCTTGACGCGTTTGAGTTCTTCGAACGAAGGCGTGTAGAATTCGCCTCGACCTTTGCGCCCGCACACGCTGACATGCAGCCATACCCTGCCATCGTCGAACCTAGAAACGGAGAATACCGCCTTAAGCGTTCCACGCAGGAATGCCCCACCGCCGGCATGCCGCTCGAGCAGTTTCCAGGCGGGGCCGATACGCGACATGGCTGCTCGCACTACGTTATCGTCAACGGCGCATTTGGCTTCTACAGCGTCTAGTTGCTCCTGCGTTATGTGGGGTGGCAATGTCATTGCGGCACCTTCAGGCGCTGTTGCAACGCCTCGTAGGCTCGCAGCAGGTGTTCAGTCACGGGGAACGCAGGGAGCACGCCCAAAGCTTCTTCGAGCTCGACGATCATGCGCTTGAGGAGGCGGGCGTTTTCGGCGAGAAGATCGGCGGTCACAAGGTCTCCTGCCCGAAATCGTCGGCGCGTGAATCGAAGCGCTGTAAACTCTCCAGAAAGACCATATTGCGCAACCCGGTCGGCCCGTTGCGTTGTTTCGCAACGATGAACTCGGCAACTGCTTTCAAATCCTCTCTGTCGTGATTTTTGGCGTAGCGCTCCGGGCGATGCACGAACAGCACCACGTCCGCGTCCTCCTCGATAGTTCCTGTTTCGCGCAAATCCGATAGTTGCGGGCGGCGGTTCTCGATTTCACATTGCCGGTTGAGTTGTGACACCAGGATTATGGTGGCCTTCAAGGCAGCGGCTTCGTGTTTCAGCGCGTGCAGAATCAGGCTTAACTCCGCGTGGCGGTTCTGCTCGCGTTGCCTAGCAGCGCCGCCCGCCATTAATTGTAAATGATCAATAACCACGACTTCAACATGATTTTTAACCGCGAGTTTACGTAACGCGGCCGTCATGCCGGAAACGGTGCGGGCGCGTGTTTCGTTAATCCACAGCGGCAAGGATTCCATTTCGGCCACGGCATTCGCGGCTCGGCGTCGTTCTTCGACGGTGGTGTAGCCGCAGCGTAGCCGCTGGGAATCCACGCGGGCGATACTGCACACCATGCGTTGCACCAGCGATTCTTTGCTCATTTCGAGCGAGAATACGGCGGCTCCGTAGCTTTTCTTAGCGGCGTGATGGGCCATCTGCATCCCTACGATGCTTTTCCCCATGCTGGGGCGGCCGGCGACCACGAACAGTGCGCCTTCGTGCAGGCCGGCGAGCGATTCCGTTAAGCCGGGCCATGGCGTCGGGATACCCACTCCACCCTGTGGCGGGTTCAGAAAGGCGTTCATGCCGCCGGGATAGTCCTGCACGACGCCGTACGGAGTAACCCACGCTTCGCGGGCATTGGTTTGCGCCAATGTGCCGATGGCTGCTTCGGCTTCGGCTAGGATTTCCGCGGACGGCTCGCCTTCCAGCAGACAACGGTTCATGAGTTTTTGAGCGAGGTAGATGGCTTTCCGTAAGGTGGCCTTCTCCTGCACGATGCGAACGTAGGCGTCTATGTTGGGAATCTGCGGGAGCCCGTCGTCCAGCGAAATCAGGTAGGAAAGCCCGTCGCAAGATTCGGCCTCGCTCCGATCTTTCAACAGGCTGTACACGGTCAAGCGGTCGACCGGACTGCCGGCGGCGTGCAATTGCAGCGCGGCGCCGAAAATTCTCCGGTGCTTTTCGAGCGAGAAATCTTCTTTGGCGAGAGTACCGGCAATTTGGCCGAGCAGATCGGAGTCCAGCAGGACCGACCCGAGCACCAGCCTCTCGGCGTCCACGTTGGCCGGTAGGCACTTACTTTCCACTCCGCAACTCCGGGTAGTGGATTTCCTTGCTATTGTGCTCTTCCCTGGGAGGGGGCGCTTCATCTTGCCAGCGCTCGCCATTCAACCAAGTCGCCGGATGCAGCTTTTGCCGCCACTCCCATTCGTCGGTCGTTTCAAACCGCGCTTTATCTTCGCCCGCCTTTGCGATCAGGAACTCGACGGCCTCTTCATGGCTCAAGCCCGTCTTAGCGAGTTTCTTGACCCGGCGCTCGAAAGCGCGGAACGAATCCTTACGTCCGACCTTTCTCCAATAGCTTCGGTAAAAACGGTCATGCTGTTCTTCGTACCAGCGCGACGTGTAAGGCGATTTTTCCAGGAAGGCCGACTGCGCCCCTTCTTCCGTGCGAACGCTTTTTTCGCACAAAGGGGTTTTCTGTTCCCTTCCATTCCCTTCCATTCCCTTCAGCGCAACAAATCCCCCATGATCAGCAGCAACAGTGCGAGATCCGCTGTCGATTTCTTCGCCTTTTGTTTCTGCCTGTTGATTTGATTGGACTTTAGAGATCCATCCAATCTCAATCAGTCGCGGAATCACCTCAGCGAAGACTCCTGCTGGCAATCGAGATATTCTTGCAAGGGATCGGCAGACTCCCTCGAGGTTCTGAGGAAGTCCGTTGGGAAGCTGTCCGCGGTTGGTATGTTTACTGGCGGCTTCGACTATCGCGTACCACGCTCCAAGATGCGCGGCACCATCTGGATGGTCAACTAAGGCCGTATAGCCTTCGCCGTCAGTTTTGTTTGGAATTGCGACCCAAAGTAGGCGTTTCAGTCGGCGGCTAGTGGCATTCTCAAAATGCTTGTCCCAATTGGCAATTCTATAGGGCATTGAACACCATCGCCTTCCGAATGACAGCCTCTGGAGTGCAGGTCGTCACCGAATCGGCGCTGGGCAGTTCAGCCGCAGCCGCGTGAATATCGAAATCCAGTACTACTTCAGGAAGTTTGCGTTCTGCCATCCACTTTGGTGGATACAGTTCCTCGTAGTAATCTATGCTGTCTGATGCCATAGCTTCGTTAGAGTCCAAAAGACAGGCTTCCCAAGAATCGTAGTTGTACTCCCAGCCCTCTGACTCTCGACAGTCAAGCACCAGTGGCCCCTTGCCGCGATTACAACCCCAACAGGCCGTGACGAGATTGTTGGGGTGGTCTGTCCCGCCGTTGACACGCGGAATGCGATGATCTACTTCAAGCGTGACCAATGGCGGACGCTTACCGCAGTAATAGCAACAATGTCCATCACGTTGGAAAATTTGGAAACGGAGACGTTTGGAAATCGACACGTATCACAGCCCTCCTTTACAGGGCATTCGGGCCGGGCGGCGTAAAGGGCCGCCCGGTGGACCGAATTGAAATTCGTCGTGGACGACCGGCCGGTGTCCACGCGAATTACGATACTACCGTTCTGAACCGAAGTCCAGAAAAATGTAGCCGCGCACTTTTAATTTTGCTGTGGAAATGCTGTGTATTGCAAGTACCGGAACTACAAAATGAGAGATACGGAACGTCTAGGACTAATTGATCACGCATTGGCTCACGCGGCGCGGTAGACGGTAGCGCCGTCGGGGCGCTTCTCGCTGGAAATCCGGCGGACGCCGGCGCGTGTGCAGAACAGCAGCGATTGCACGACGCGGGTGATGGCACTGACCTTCCAGCCGATGGCATCGGACATTTCGTCTAGCGTGGCTCCCATGGGTTGCCGCATCATGGCGATAATTTGCGATTGCTTGTTGGACTTAGGGCCTGGGCGGGATTTGGCGGCGAGCGGGGGTGCGGGCTTACGGCGGCGTTTCGGGGGTGCCGTTTTGTGCATTTGTTGTCGATTGTTGATCATACCGAGGCGGAAGTCAATGCTACGGCCGGCGCGTTGCGAAACACGACAACCATCGATGGAAAGGGCGCAGGCGCCGTCGCCTTGCCGAAGCGCAGACGCCCGCGGATGAAGCGAATCTCGTTGGCATACGGCAAAACGATGTCGTGAAACGCTGGGCTGTCGGTGCGCGCAGGAAGCAAATACACAGCGGTGGCGGCCTCTTTCCACATCTCCAGCCACTTACGGGTTTCTCGATACGGCGGATTGACGAATACGGTATGGCCCGCCCAAGGGTTAAACAGTCGTGCCAAGCCGTTTTCGGTTGCCGCCAGCGGGCACGGGTCTAAGGTGAAACCGAACTCGCTGTCGAGCGCTGCGTAAACATCGGCAGGAGTGCTCCAGTCGCCGGATGCCGAACTGAAGTGTACGCGATTCATGTTCCGCTTCAGATGCAGACTGGGGAGGTGTCCCAGTAGTAAACAGCCAACGCCAAGCTTTGCCAAGCGTGGCCGCTGATGCCGTATGTCAAGCCCGGATGTTTCTTGCTGCCGGGCTCGCCGAAGCGGTCGATCAGAGCTTGGCGGATGTTGGAATCTTTGGCTTTGCCGTTGTGGCACAGATGCAATCTAACCTCCAGCCGTTTGATCAGCGCCACCCGGTCAGCGCCGAATTGCTGCTGGAAACGACCGATAAAGACGCACGTGTCGAATATCGAAGCCGATACCGCCATGCCGTAACTGGCGATCATCTCGATGGCCAGATGGTCTGCGTTGAACCGTTCCACCAGCAGATGTGCCAGCATTTCCTCGTTCGGCAAAAGTTTGGCGTAAAGGATGCGCTGGCCGTCGTAGGCCACGATGCAACTTTCGGTGGGGCCGGGATCGAGCCCAAGCACGATGGGGTTGGCAGTCCTTCCCATTATTTCGATGGGAACTCCGCTCACTGCACCCTCGTTTTCTCAGGCCCGTTCTGGCGGGCGAACTGGAGCCCCAGCAGGAAGCCGGCTGAGATGCAACTCAGAAGACGCGCCGCCATTTGCGCTGGCAGATCGGCTTCGGCGATCTCGCACATGGCAACCAAGAGGTAACTCTGAATCGCGCGGGAGTGCGCCATGGCCCGCTGGATTACGCAGCCGTCGCAATTGCCGTCGGTGCATTCGCCAAGCGCGGCATTGGCTGCGCACAGGCGGTCGAGGGTGGCGGGGTCGGGCAGGGTCATAAGCTGAATTCTCGTTTAATCTTCTCAGCCAGCGCCGAAATCCCGGCCTCTTCGGCGAACACTAAACAGCGTGCGGCGGTTTCCTGCCGGGCCACTAGGTAGGCGTTCACGGCCGAGACGATGAGGGACGCCTGCTCAGGGGTATGGGTCTGGCAGACGGGTTCAGGGCCGTCGTAAACATCGAGTGGATGGGGTCCGTTGCACCAACTCATAATTCGTCTCCAATTGCGGCCTAAAAGAAAGGCTGCCAAAGCCACTACAAACCCGCCGATCGACCCGCCCAAAAAGCAACTCATGTTGGCTGCGGCTGTCAAGCGTAGCCGCAAGAACTGATTCATCGTCGCCATGCGGCAATGATTTTCATGACAAGCATTGCCAGCAGCGAGGCTAGGCAAATAAGTAATGCTATTCTCTCGCGTTGCTTGTGACGTAAGATGATTCTGATTACGTCAGATGTCTCGTCCTTAAACTCATCGCTTGGATATTGGGAGTACGCAGAATATATTTTGGCTGCGTTGGTTACGCTGGCCTGTGCTGGTGAGTATGTTGCTGAGTTTACAAAGTTAGCTGAATCACCGACACGAAGCAAGTATATTATTACCATTACGAAAGTGGCCAGGGATGTGAGGCAAACCGCCGACGCCCCGTGAAACCAGGCACACCGCCATTCACGCCAGATGTCTCTCCAGCTCATGCCGCCTCGTCCGCCTCCGCTTCCATGCGCTCGCGCAGGTTGCCTAGCGTCCAACTCCTTACGGCAGCCACTTGCAGCTCGAACCCCATGGCGAGAAGATCCCGATTGTGTTCGTCGGCGGCGTGAATCGCCTCGAACAGCTTCGCGGTAAAGTTTCCGGGATGGCACTGTTCTGGGTACTGGCACTCCAGCAACTGCTTTTCGGCACGCGTGAACTTGTGGCTGCGCATGATCTTGCCGATTTGCCTGCCGGTCATTGGATGCCCCCTTTAGCTCCCAAGCCCTCTTCCTCGTCCTCCCCGCCACTGAGTAGCGGCTCGCCGCCGGCAGCGCCCTGTAGCGTCTCCTGGACGGCTTGGCGGGTATACGTAACCGTCGCGGTGCTCTTGCCGCATGTCAAAATGTACTCTTCCAGCTTGCGGGCGCCCTTCACGTCGGCAAAGTTCACTTGAAAGCGGATTTCGGTGCGATAGCCCACCCCGCGGGAGTTCTCCAGTTCCAGCCGGATCGACCGGAATTTGTGGACGCGGCTGATTTCCAGTTCGACGGCGTGCTGCTGCGCCAGCGTTCTGTCCTTCGGCGTCAGATACAACGTATGCGCCGCCAGGTCGCCGTCCAGCTTGCCGCCGGCGATAAACTCGGGAATATCGATCTCCCAGCCCATGGCGTTGCACATGGGACGGGACAGCGAGCACGAGAACTGCGCGGAGCCGCTTTCGGGCTGGCGCTTGAAGCTCAAGAGCTGAGTCGAGAGAAACGTCACTTTATCGGGCATGCGGCTCCTTCTGCCTCTTGTGGCACTCCAATTCAATCCTCGCTATCCAGTAGGGGGTTTTCTGGGAGTTCGCGCGGTTTTAAACGACTTGCCAATTGCCTTTTTTGCTCGTCGGTCATGATTGGCTTCTGGCGACACCGGGCAAGGCGGATTGCCAACTGCCAATTCTCTTCGGGAATCCCTTGGATTTTGACATCCCGGCGTCCTCGGCGTTGCTCGTCACGCCAGATGCTTCCGTGCCATGATTTTCTGCCGAGCGCTTCGATTTGTAGCGTACTCATTCCGGGGACAGGAACATCTAAGCCCATTAAACACAGTTCCTTGTCGTCAAAGTAGAGGTGCGCTCTCTTGCCTTGGATAATCTTGTCGTTGCATTCATCCCGCGAAATATGCAACCGAAAGCGTTCGGCGAACCGCTCCAAGGTCATTCGCCCATCTTCCGGTAGTTCCCGCCCTCGCAGTCGAACTCGTAGCGCTCGCCGTTCCACACTAGCGCCGGGCCGTCGTACTCCAGGACGGAGTAGTCTACGTCGATAATCGGGTCCTGCATTTTTCCGGCTTCCGATTGATCATCATAGCCGATTGCGCGTGCGGAGAGCGGCGAAAGTTCGGCGTATTTGATGAGCCGCTTCACGACCGTTTTGCGCCACATTTCTTCCGGCCAGCGGAACCAAGGCGAATCTTGCTTGCCGTTGCGATACGCGATGCTGCTCTCGCGGGTCTTCTCGATCTCCCACCGGGCCATGAAAAGGTGTTCGGGTGACCCCTGTTGATACTTGAGTAAGGCGTATGCGCCCAGCCAATCGCCCAGTTGCGCTTGAGACGGCGCTTCGATGTTGGGGACGTGTCTCAGTGCGCCCTCAGTGCCGTACGATAAGCTGAATTCGTCTTCTTTGTAGACCACGTGGGCGCTCACGTTGTGGACGCGTGGCGATTGCAGGGCTAGGTGAATCAGGCCACGGTAGCCGGGTTGGAATTGGCAGATCCGCGCATACGGTATCAGCCAGCCGTGCCCCAAGCTAGTGTTCGGCTCCAGCCCCAACTGCGCCGCCACGCAAACCGAGTTGACGATGGACAGCATGGAGCACTGGCGCAGGCTGGCGTTCTGCATGAAAGCCGTAACCGCAAGGTTCACCATGCGCTCGCTCGGGAAATAGCGCGGCAGGAGTTTCTGGAGCAGCCCTTCGTACTTGGCGAGGTCGCCGGAGAACTGTTTTACGGTGAGCGCCGATTTCAAGTGTTCGTTAGCCATGTTTCACTTGGCAGTGCAAAAGAACATCGGTTGCTTCGTCAATCAAGTGAGACTCGATGTATTGGAGTGTGGCGTACTTCCCCTTTGGAAACCAATCGAGTTTATCTTCGGTTGCGGATGCCCTGTTGTGCCAAAGAACTTAGTCTGTCGATTTTCATTCTTCCTCTCCTGTTGTCTTCCAGTTCCGCGGTACGGCTATCCGCCGGAATCCCTCGCGCAGCACGCGCTGGTGCAGCTCCGCGTATTCTGTCAAGTCCGGCGGCTCGGTAAAAATCCCGTTCGACCAGTCGGCCAGAATGGCTTCTGCAACGGCCTTCCAGTCCGCGCCTACCTGGCTCTTGACGTACTTGTAGGTCACCCGGCCCAACACCGGGTCGTCGATGCCGTCGCAATCGGCGATGATCTCTTTGACTTGGTGCTCGAGATCGGTTTTTCGCGCAAGCGCTTCGTTGTAGACGGCTCTCTCTTGCTTGTACCGGCTCATTAGCATTACTTCGTCGGGTGTGGCCTGCCGGATGTTCTGTACGTTCTTCGGCCAACGCTGCTTGAGATATCGCGCCGCCGTGTCGCTGTGGCCGATGGGCGGGGGTATCTGCGGCTCCAGGTGATTCTTGACGAACTCTTCGGCAGCTCCGCGCAACACGTCGGCGATGTTGGCGTCGTAGTTCACGCGATAGATACGAAGATCGTTGCCGCCAAAAAGTGCAGCTACGTCGCCCCACGGAAGGCCGGTCGCGTCAAGGTAGTACTGTATTTGGCAAGCAATTCGGTCGGGCACCTGATCCGTTCCGGCTTCGCCCCACAACGGGGATTGGTCCCAAGAAACGTTTTTGGCGTCTAGTAAGCCGAGCGCGTTGTATTCCGCGAGACCTAAATGTAGTGTAAGCGGCGGGGTGGGGTATCGGAGCATATTGCTTACAATCTGTCCGCCTGTTGGACTCTCTGTTGCCAACACAAAAGCGTCAATCGTGAATACCTGCCAAGACCTATCGACATGCTGCATGGTCCGGTCACACCACGCAATACATTGTCCCGTCTCTTCGGCGTAGACTTCGGCGATAATCCGTTCCAGCTTCTTGCCCATGCGCATTCTCGGCGTCGGCGGCGCCGGCTCGACTAACCCCAACTTTTCGGCGTAGACCGAGAAGGCGTCGCGGTTCGGGTCTAGACCGACCAGAGCAGCGATCTCCGAGCCTCCGACCGCCAGCGCGGTGATCGTGGAATCTCTCATTTCGGAATTCTCCCAAGAGTAAATGCTTGTTCGATCTGATCTTCTAGCGCTTGAACGGTGGCCCACTTGCCGTGCGGGAACAGTTCCGGCGTGTCGTCTGCCGCCCGCAAGCGAAAGAACATCACTGCTGCCGATTCCAGGGTGATCCACGAATGCTCGACATCTTCCCATTGCCGCGCAAAATAATATTGCTCAATTGCCCGTCGCATCTCTCGCTTCAGAGCGCCGAAATGGACTGCATCGGCGTGTTCCTTGAAATCGCTCATGCTCTCTCTTTCAATATTGCGATTACGATTTTAATCGTGGCGGCGCTCGGCGGGTTCACGCCGGCCGCAGCCGCCGCCAGCACCCAATCGCTCTTGCTGGCGCTCTCTGCCTCTGCCGCCGTGCAACCGGCCCGCGCGAGCGTGTCCGCCAGGCGCGCGGCCTTGCGCTCACGAGCGAGCATGGCGAAGCTGGACTCCGATTTATTCGCCGGCATCCGGCCCTGCCTCTTTGGGTGCCCCACGCTCTCTCTCGCCGTTGTCCCGCTGCCTTTTTTTCAGCCGGTGCAGCGTGGTCAGCGTGTGCAGGATCGCAGCCTGCTCTTCCAGCGTGGCATCGTAGAACGCGTTCTCCAGCAGCTCGCGGTCGGTCTTGCGCGGTCGCGGCATGAGTCTTAAAACTCCTCGTTCACGTTCATCAGCCGAGGCGCGGGATACAGTAGTCCATATACCGCCACGCCGGCAAAATCCCGCAAAAAGAATTCGTCCATTTCGGGAGCGAAACCATATTCTCCACGCATCGTAGTTACC
>WNEZ01011019.1_pt1 | contig 10997 bp, 6 predicted proteins | sample 5400521 | NCBI WGS metagenome assembly WNEZ01 (sample SAMN13153339, study PRJNA577476) | soil metagenome | isolation source: 120 cm saprolite under Douglas fir tree site 2 hole 1 replicate 1 | place: USA:California | collected 2015-04-18
GACGCCCACTCTCCAGGGTCCGGGCGCAAGAAAAAAGCGCCCGGCGGGGTGGCCGGGCGCTCCGCAATCCTTCGTGAAAATTCTAGTGGTGCACGCTGCGGAATCGCGCCGGCTGCTTTGCCAGTGGCGCGAAGCTGCGGATCTGCGTGATCGCTTCGGGCGAGAGCTGAACATCGATCGTTTTTCCGAAGCCGAGGAACGCGCCGTTGTTCTGCAGGAAGTCGGCGATCGAGGCGAGCGGAATCTCCGTTCCGTAACCCTGATTGATCGCCTTGATGAACTCGTCGGCGAACAGCGTGTAGCCGATGTCCGTCAGATGAAATCCGTCGAGGCTGAAGAAGCCGCCGGTGATGAAGTCGCTCGTGAAGCTGAACGGCCCGACGAACTCGCGCCGACCCTGCACGCGATCGAATAGACCGGAGATGTCGGCGATCGGAATGTTCCGCGCCTGCGCCGCCGTGGTGATGATCTGATTGAACTCGACGGCGCGCGCTTCGATCGCTGTAACTTCATCCGGCGTCAGGACCACCGCGTCCGGTAGCGGCGTCCCCACCTTCGGCAGCAGATTGAAAGGCGGGATGTTCTTGAACGCGGGAGGAATGCCGAAGCCCTGCGCCAGCAGCGAGGACGCGCCGAGCGTCACGAAACTGCCGGGAGGGAGCTGAGCGATCTGTCCATTCCCTGCGTCATAGATGTAGAAAACCGGCGCGCCGTTGACGAGCACCGGTGTTCGCGTCGCAGGATTGATGATGACCGGCGGAATCGTCGATGCGAACGGCGCAGCAGCGACGTGCGTCGGTAGATTGCCGACGACCATGCCTGCGGTCGGTGCGCCGGCGGTCAGGTCGTCGAGCATCTTGTTGTACGCGGCGATGAAGTTGGCAGTCGTGTCCAGGAATTTCGTCGATCCGTTGAGCACCGCGCCGAGAACGTTGTTGCCGCCGATCCAGATGGCGATGAATGTCGGCTGTTGGGCGAGCGCCTGCTGAACCTCTGTGCCGAAACCGCGCAGGATGAATCGTGCGAACGACTGCGCCGTGCCGGCGGGCGGATTCTCTTTGCCGGTGATCGTGATCACATCCTCGACCGTTGCACCCGGGATGCTGAGGTTGTTGTACGGGCGCGGCAGATTCAGATTGAGAGGCTGCCCCTGTCCCGCCTCTGGCGTGATGACCGGCGGATATCCAATGGCGTCGCGAAGCTGCAGCTCGGGGCCGATACCGGGATAGCTGACGAGAGGCTGCTGGAAGTCGGGTGCGCCTGCCTGGCGGGCGATGACTGCCGGCCAGCTCACGACCTGATGCCGCTCATTGAGCGAACCGGCCTCGAGGCCTGCACCATAACTGTCGCCGATGGCGACGAAGCGTGAGAAGTCAGCCTTGCCGCGCGCCGCCGCGAATCCCGGCAATGCCACGGCCGCGGTCAGTACGACGGCTGCTGCGTTCCGGAAAAAGCTCTTCTTCATGTCGGGTCTCCTAGAATTTGTATCCGAGGTTGATACTGATCAGATTTGCGTCGGTCTTGTACGTGCCGTTGAAGTTGTCAGTGCTGATTCCCTGCGTGCCGCGCTTCTTGAAGTGAAGGACGAACTCGGTCGCGTCGATGATCCACGGACCGTTGTGATAGCCCACGCCGAACGTGAGTCCCTGGCGATCCGCATCGGGCAGCAGCGCCCCGACATTCCCGGTCGGCTGCGGTGAACGGTCGAGCAGTCCGCCGAAGCGTACGTCCCAATTGTCGGTCGCGGCTTTGTTGAAGCCGAGGCGGTACGAGTTGCTGTCTTTCCAGTTCTGTGGACGGACCAGATTGATTGCCGGAGTCTGTACGAAGTTGATGTCCAACGTCTTGAAACGGCTCCATGTCGTGCGCGTCGCGTCGATCTCGATGGTCCACGTCGGAATCATCGTGGTGGCAACGCCCGCGTTGATCGTCGCCGGGAAATCAATGGAAGTGTTGATGGCCTGGTCGGGCGGAAGCCCCGCCTTGACGATTGCGTCGAGCTGGGCATTGCCGGTCGGAACCTGCGTGAACTTCGCCGTGCCCTTGTAATTGATTTTCAAGCTCGAACGGTAGGAAGCACCGAACCGCCACGTCCCGGTCTTGAAGAGACCGCCGACGTTGTAACCCCACGCGGTATCCCAGTGGCTGTCGAGAAACGCGTTCGCGACATCGACGATGCGGCCGTTGAACGGGTTCAGCGCTCCGTTGTTTCTGTTGAGCGTGATGTGCGATCGGCGGTAATCCGCGCCGGCGCCGATCGCGATCCGCCCGTCCGAGGTCTGCCAGGCCAGCGCCGGTTCGATGTCGACGACCTTGAGGTTCGCGTCGCGTGAGATGAAACGACCGACCCAGGGGTCTTCCCAGTTGGTCCGGAGACCAAACGGTGTGAAGAGTCCGACGCCTGCTGTCAGATTCGTGCCGATCGGAATGACCGCGTACGCATGCACCGGAAGGAAGACGTGCCGCCGGTATCTGCCGGTCTGACCGCTGGTGAACGGGTCATTGCGGTCGCCGCGAAATTCGTTGGCGAAGGTGATGCCGGTTCCGCCGGTGTTGATCGCGAACTGCCGTTGCTGCGCGATGCCGGCCACGTTGAAGAAGATCGCCGTCGGATCGTCAGCGGTCGCTGCGAAGGCTCCCCCCATTGCGGTCGCTTTTGCTCCCTGCTCGTAGAGTGCGAAGCCGGTGGCGAACGCCGCTCCGGAAACGAGTACAGACGTTGCCGTCGCGACGATCAGGAGTCTGCTGAAAGAGCGCAAATGAACCTCCTAAATTCAGTGATTCTCGTGAAATACGGTGTGGGACGGCGCGGATCATAGCACAGGCATTTTTACCATCGCGCCGCCGGTTTCTTACATCGTGATCAAACAAACTGTGACTCTCTTCATCGCGATCGCGATCGCCAAATCGGCGCACGCCGGTCTGATCTACAACTTCCAGAGTGTGTCCACCGGCCTGCGCGAAACGACCGTCGCCGGAACCGCGACCGCCGATCAGGGCCGGATGCGGCTGGACGTGAAGCGCGGAGACGGCACCGTTCTCAAGGACAACACGATCGCGTTGTCGATCAAAGGCGGAACGATCGAAGGCTACGCGACACGCCGCGCGCTCGTGAGCTCCGAGTACGACCTCATCCTCGACGCGTTCGGTCAGAAGACGACGATTCACGTGGCGACGAACACACAGAGCTGGATCACATCGTCACTGCCGCCCGAGATGACGTCGGTCTTTCAGATGAACGGAGTGAAGACCGGCATCGCCGATATCGACAAACTCATCCAGACGCAGATGGGAAGCCTGACCGGATTTCCGTTGAAGCAGATCACCACGTTCCGCGCCAACGACATGGAATCGACCACGACGACCACAGTCACAGGCATTCAGAAGAAGGACGTCGAAGCCGCGCTGTTCGAGACGCCGTCCGGCTTCACGAAGGTGGACAGTCCGTTTGATGCGTTACTGAAGACGATGCAGGGGCTGGGGAAGTAGATCGTGGATCGTAGATCGTCGATCGTCGGTAACACTAGCGAATCTACCATCTACGATCTACGATCTACGATCCGCTCAAGAGCTCGCGCAGCACCTCATTCGCCAGCTCCGCTTTAGCCTTCCCCCGCGTCTCCTTCATCAACTGGCCGACCAGAAAGCCGAAGACCTGCGTCTTACCGCCGCGGTATTGATCGACCTGCGTCGAGTTTTTCTCGAGCACGCGCATCGCGGCATCACGGATGACGGTTGCATCGGAGATCTGCGACAGACCGCGGCGCTCGACGATGCGCTGCGGCTCTTCGCCGCTCGTGGACATCTCATCGAAGACTTCCTTCGCTGACTTGCCGCCGATCGCGCCGCTCTCCACGAGCTTGATGAGCGAGCCGAGCATCGGCGGCGTCACCGGGTAGTCTGCGAGCTCCGTCTTACGCTCGTTCAGCACGCGAAGCACTTCGTTGCGCACCCAGTTTGCGGCGAGCCGCGCGTTGTTCGCTTCGCGCGCGGTCTCCTCGAAGTAGTCCGCCAGCTCTCTCGTCGCCACGAGCGCGTCGGCGTCGAGCGCGGCGATGCCGAATTCTTTCTGGTATTGCTGCAGCCGCGCGTGCGGCAGGGGAGGCAGCGCCCGTCGCACATCTTCGATCCAGCTCTCTTTCACATCGACCGTGAGGAGATCTGGATCCGGAAAATATCGATAGTCGTGCGCCTCTTCTTTCGATCGCATCACGCGGGTCTCGCCGCTCGACGGATCGAAGAGTCGTGTTTCCTGATCGATGGTCCCGCCGCGCTCCAGCACTCCGATCTGCCGTTCGATCTCGAATGTAATGGCGTGCGCGACGAAGCGAAACGAGTTGAGATTCTTGATCTCCGCTCGCGTGCCGAGCGGCTCGCCTTCGCGGTGCACGGAAATGTTGGCGTCACATCGCAGCGATCCTTCCTCCATGTTTCCGTCGCAGACGTCCGTGTACATCAGGATCTGTCGCACGCGCGTGAAATACGCCGCCGCCTCTTCCGCCGAGGTGATGTCCGGCTCGCTGACGATCTCGATGAGCGGCACTCCGGCGCGATTCAGATCGACGAGCGTTCCGTCGCTGTGATGCAGGAGCTTCCCGGCATCTTCCTCGAGATGGATGCGGCGGATGCGAATCGTGCGGCCGCCGATCTCGATCGCACCGTTCGTGGCGAGCGGCCGTTCGAACTGCGAGATCTGGTAGCCCTTCGGAAGGTCGGGGTAGAAATAATTCTTGCGCGCGAAGATCGAGCGTCGATGAATCTCGCATCCCGTGGCGATCGCCATCCGCAGCCCGAGCTCGACGGCCTTGCGATTCAGAACCGGTAACGCTCCCGGATAGCCGAGGCAGACGGGGCAGACTTGAGTGTTGGGTGGAGCTCCGAAGGTCGTGCGACAGCCACAGAAAATCTTCGTCGCGGTGAGAAGCCGCGCATGAATTTCGAGGCCGATGACGGGGCGCCAGGACATTGCGCGCGATTATAGAGAGTCGCGTCTCGGCTTCTTCCCCTGTTTTTGGCTCGTGGCTGTTGGCTCTTGGGTCTTCGGAGCCAGCGTCCCACCAGTCCCAAGAGCCAAGAGCCAATAGCCAGGAGCAAGGAGCAAAGTGAGGCGGCCATCCGCTACAATCACTGTCAGCGTCACCATGTTGTCCCCTTCCAGGCTGCGGTGGTTTCAGACCGCGGCGATCGCCGCGGTCGCGGTGACCCTCGTCGGCTTCATCGCAGACCGGCCGGTCAGTCTCGTCTTCGCCGCGGTCATCATCGGCGTCCTCGTCGCGGTGATTCGTTCGCTGGCGCGCGATCCGTTCAAGGGCGGCATCGGTTTCGAGGCCGCCGTCGTCCTCGGCTCCATCATCGCGTTTCACGATCCCGCTGTCGCTCTCATCGCAGTTGCCATCGGAGCCGGATTCCATGCGTTCCGCGCCGGTCTTCAGACGCCGGAGAGAACCCTGGCTGCTGCAACCGAGGCGGCACAGCTCGCAGTCTCGTATTTCATCGCCGCGCTTCTCTATGCCGAAGCGGTCGATCGCACCGCCCGGGCGGCGGCAAAAGCCTCCGGCTTCATCCTCCTCGTGATCGGCTGTTCGGTCGTCCAGTTGCTATTTTCCCAATTGCGCCGTCTCACTGAAGAGGATCCGATGCCGGCCGATCTCCGTCGATCGCTTCGCGAGCGCGCAAAGCTGGTCCTGGCAATCACACCGATCGTGGCGGTGGAGGTGCTGCTTTACTCGACGCACGGCCTGATTGGATTCGTCGCCGGTGCGATTCCTTCGCTCGTGATCGCAGTCGCCGTCCGAAAACAGGTCGCGTCGGAGAGACTCAATGCCGATCTCCTGCGCCGCAACCGCGAGCTGTCCATCCTCACCGAGAGCTCCACCGAGATTCTCGGCGCCACCGACGATGAAGAAACGTTTCGTCGTCTCGCCGGCATGCTTGGGCGGCTGGCCAGCATGAAAGCCTGCGCGATCGTGACGTGGGCCCGGCCGGAAGAGGCGGCCAAGGTCTACCGCTTCGGCGAGTGTCTGCCGAGCGACCAGGAGATCTTCCGCTGGGTCGAGTCGTCGGGGCTGACGCAGTCTGCGCCGTCACGCGCGTTCGTCTTCCAGGACGAGCAGCGCCATTTCCCGCTCTCCTCCGGTCGCGCGGTGCAGCTTCTCATCGGCATTCAAACGGCCGAAGTGATTTACGGGGTCGTACTCTTCGAGTCGATGGACACGACGATCCTGAAGATCGATCGGCTCAACCTCCTAAGCCTTCTCGTGAATCAGACCGCGGTGTCTCTCCAGGACCAGCTGCTGCGCAGCGAGATGCAGGAGAAGACGCGGAAGCTCGAAGCGCACGCGGAAACGACGTCGGTGATTCTCGATCTGGCGACGGGACTCATCGGCACATTCGATCTCGACGGCGCGCTCACGCGCATCGCTCAATCGATCCGCTCGTCACTCGGATTCGAGAGTGTGCTCGTGGCGCTGCTCGATCCTAAGCGGGATCAATTCGTCCGCTGCGCCCAGGCCGGACTCGACGACGTCTGGAACGACCTCCGCAAGAACAAAGTCTCCACCGACTCGATCAAGGAGCTGCTCCAACAGCCCTTCCGCATCTCCAGCTCGTACTACGTGCCCGGCGGTGCGATGCAGATGAGCGAGCGCGGTTTCGTCGTGAGGCCCGATCAGCAGTTGTCGCGGCCGGAGGAGTGGCACGAGAACGACCAGTTGATCGTGCCGATGATGCGAGGCGACGATTTGATCGGCTACCTCTCCGTTCGCGGACCGCGGGATCGCCGCGTGCCGAGCGAGGAGACCGTACGCACCCTGGAGATCTTCGGCGTGCAGGCCGGGATGGCGGTGCAGTCCGCGCGTCAATACCAGATGATCGAGCGCCTCACGTTCATCGACGCGCTCACTCCCGCTTACAACCATCGCTACTTCCAGGATGCGCTGGCAAAGGAGATTCACCGTCACGGCCGCAGCGGCAACGAGTTCGTGCTGGCGATGATCGACATCGACAATTTCAAACGCGTCAACGACTCGTTCGGACACCCCATCGGCGATGAGGTGCTCAAGGGTCTCGTCGACGAGCTGCTGACGAACGGTCGCGACAGCGACGTCATCGCCCGATACGGCGGCGAGGAGTTCGCGATCATCTTTCCCGATACGCCTTCAGCTGCTGCGCGCGATGCCGCGAATCGTCTGCGCGAGCTCGTAGAACGGCGGCACTTCGAGATTCCGCAGCTCGGCCGCACGTTGCGCATCACGGTGAGCGTCGGCGTCGCGGTCTACCCGCTCGACGGACTGACGAGCGCCGATCTCATCGCCCGCGCGGACGCCGCGCTGTACCTGGCGAAGAAGAACGGCAAGAACCGCGTGGCCACCGCCGCGGATCTTCTCCCCGGCCAGCAGTACGCGTTGTAGAGCCGGCAGCCGGCAGAAGAGCCAGCCTGGAGGAGAGCCAGCTGGCAGAAGAGCCAGCCTGCAGGAGAGCCAGCTCGCAGGAGAACCAGCTGGCAGGAGAACCAGCTGGCAGGAGAACCAATCTCCGACGTTCGTTCTCCTGCTCCCTGCCACCTGCTGCCTGCCAGCTTTTTCGGCTACGCTACGCCGCATGCGATACGCCGCCGCCCTCGCGATCGTCCTCACCGCCGGGCTCCACGCCCAGACGCTCGATCAACGCATCGATCGCGTCATGCCTTCGCTCCTGACTCTGTACACGACGCTTCATGCCGCGCCGGAGTTGTCGATGCGGGAGGCGAAGACGTCCGCAACCGTTGCGCAGCAACTGCGCGACGCCGGTTTCACTGTCACCGAGCGCGTCGGCCGCTATCAGGAAACCGACGCGACGTGCTACGGAGTCGTCGCCATGATGAAGAACGGCGAAGGTCCTGTCCTTCTCGTGCGAAGCGACATGGATGCGCTTCCGGTCACCGAACAGACGAAGCTGCCGTACGCGAGTACCGGTCCGGTGATGCACGCCTGCGGACACGACGTGCACATGACGACGCTCGTCGGTACGGCGCGAGTGCTCAATGAAACGAAATCGAACTGGCACGGCACGGTCATTCTCGTCGGCCAGCCCGCGGAAGAAGTGGTGAAAGGCGCGCAGGCAATGTTGCGCGACGACCTGTACACGAAGTTTCCGCGGCCCCAGTACGCGATTGCGATCCATGACAACTCGACGATGCCGGCTGGCCAGATCGGCTACGCGCCCGGCTACTTCATGGCCAGCGCGGATTCGGTCAATGTCACGATCCGCGGCGTGGGCGGTCATGGCGCCGCTCCGCAGAACACGAAGGACCCGATCGTCGCCGCGGCGGAGTTTGTGCTGGCCCTGCAGACGCTCGTCAGCCGCGAGAACTCGCCGCTCGATCCGGTCGTCGTCACCGTCGGCTCAATTCACGGCGGCACGAAGCGCAACATCATTCCCGATGAAGTGACTCTTCTGCTCACCGTCCGGACCTACAAGCCGGAGGTGCGCAAGCGTGTGCTCGCGTCGATCGAGCGCACCGCGAAGGGCGTCGCGTTGGTTGCAGGAATCCCGGCCGATCGCGCGCCAATCGTCGAGTGGCTGCAGGGAGAGTCGACCGAATCGACCTACAACGATCCGGCGCTGACGAATCGACTCGCTCGTGCACTCGAGCGCGACATGGGTAAGTCGAACGTCGTGCAGATCGATCCGCTCATGGTGAGCGAAGACTTCGGCCGCTTCGGCCTCGACCGCCAGATTCCGATCTGCATGTTGAACGTCGGCGCCGTCGACCCCGCGAAGATCGCCAGCGGCGCACGCCTGCCTTCCCTCCACTCGAGTGAGTTCGCACCGGTTCCCGATCCGACGATTCGAGGCGCGGTGAAGGCGATGACGCTGGCGGTTTATGAGTTACTTCATTGAGGTTGGCGGCCGCCTTGGTTGCCGGGTTGTCGGGTTGCCGGTTGCCGGCGAGGCTTGGACTGAGCCTCACGGCTCCGCACCCATCGAATAAGCCCCGCTAGTGCACGGCCCACTGACTGAGTTTTGGCCTGCAAGTTGGCCGCGGCCGAGTCCGTGAGAAACCCGAGATCAGTGCCGGCGACGCACTGAGCTTCGACTTCATACAGTGAGCCGCGGGCGTGACTGAGCATTTGTCGCCATTCGCCGTACGTCAACCGACCTTGCCCCTCCGCGAGATGGCTCAGTACGGAAAGTGCCGCGCGTCGCATCTGTGCCGTCAGGCCGTACATCTCTGACGACGGAAATCCAGCAGTAGCCGCGTAGACCTCTTTTACGAGAAGTCGGGCTCGCTTGAATACTTCAAGATCCTGAAATCTTGTGGGCATTAGTCGGCGGGAAAACGCAGAGGCCGACGAGCGGTGGGAAACAGTGGTAGTTATCGTACGCCGGCAACCGGCAACCGGCAACCGGCAACCGGCAACACGGCAACACGGCAGCACGGCCACAAGCGCTCCACGCGCAATCACCGCAACAAATGCACACACCGCAACACCTCCGCCACGCTCCATGCCTGCGCGGCGCAGCCGCGCGCGGTGTACGGCGGCTCGGCATCGAAGACCTCGCTGATGGTGCCGATACACGCGTCGCCGAGGTGCGGCTTGAAGCCGTCGAGAAAGCGCATGGCGCCGTCGATGTCCTTCGGATGCACGCGCAGCCACGCGTCGATGAACGGTCCGATGAGCCACGCCCACACCGTCCCCTGGTGGTACGCCTCGTCGCGTGCCCGGAGATCCCCGTCGTACGATTTCTTGTAGTCCGGATGATCGGGCGCGAGTGATCGCAGTCCGACCGGCGTGAGCAACTTCTCCTTGACTGCTTCCACGATCCGCTTCCACCGTGATTCGTCCAGCACCGGGTAATCGAGCGAGATCGCGAAGATCTGATTCGGACGGAACGCCGTGTCGTTCCCGCCGCCCTCCGTATCAACGACGTCGTAAAGATATTGACCTTGGTCGTACCAGAACCTCTCATTGAAGGATTTGCGCGTGCGAGTCGCGTACTCGTCCATTCGCTGCGCGGTGGCGAAGTCGCGTTCCTCGCGCAGGAACGCCTCCAGGATGCGCAGAGCGTTGTAGTAGAGCGCGTTGATCTCGACCGCTTTGCCGCGGCGCGGCGTCACGACCCACCCGTCCACCTTCGCGTCCATCCAGGTGAGCTGATACCCCTCGGCGCCCTGCGACAGAAGTCCGTCGGCGGGATCCACGTGGATGTTGAAGAGTGTGCCGCGAATGTGATGGTCGATGACGTCGACGAGCTTCGGGAGCAGCATCCGCAGCGTCTCGCGATCTTTCGTGTAGCGGACGTAGCGCTGGACGGCTTGGAAGAACCACATGGTCGCGTCCGCCGTGTGGTACAGGCCGGCGTGCTCGCCCTCGGGGAACATGTTCGGAATGAGCCCGTCGCGGATGTACGACGCGAACGTGCGCAGAATGTTTCCGGCCTCCCGATGACGGCTGGTGGTGAGTGTCAACCCTTCCAGGCTGATCATCGTGTCGCGGCCCCAGTCGGTGAACCAGTGATAACCAGCGATGACGGTGCGCGGATCGTCGCCCATGGCGACGGCACGAGCTTCATCGCCGACGCGCGTTCGCGGACGGATCAGGAACTGATCGGCGGCGAGCACGAGCTCGGCGGCGAAGTTCTCCTGACCATCGGGACCGGCGATCGTGAGCAGCTTATTGCGCCGCGCCGTCTCGGCCTCGCAAGCCGCGGTCACACCGAGGGCGTGGACGACGTCCCACACTTCGGCGGACGCGACGAGGCCTGCTTCCTGCCCGGGCACGAGATCCATGCGAATCACGCCCGGACTCCAAAGAGCGCCTTCCGCTTCGTATCCACGGCTTCGCTCGAAGCGGTAGAAGACGCTTTCGGTCTTTCGGATGTCGCGATCGAGCCGCGCGTTGTTGCCGAAGAGCGAGAGGTTGAGCGTCGGATAGCCTTCGCGGTGATCGCAGATCTCGATGTCGTTGCCTCTCGTCTCGACACTCCAGTTACTCGGCAGCTCGTTGTTCAGCAGT
>WNEZ01005616.1_pt1 | contig 10996 bp, 10 predicted proteins | sample 5400521 | NCBI WGS metagenome assembly WNEZ01 (sample SAMN13153339, study PRJNA577476) | soil metagenome | isolation source: 120 cm saprolite under Douglas fir tree site 2 hole 1 replicate 1 | place: USA:California | collected 2015-04-18
GTCCACCTGGGAAAACCTGGTGGCCTGCTGCTACCGGTGCAATAACAACAAGGGCGACCGGACGCCGGAAGAAGCCGGGCTGAAGCTGGCGCGGAGACCCCGGCCGTTTACGCTGCACACCTCCCGGCAGCTGATGCGGCTGATCGGGCACCGCGACGAACGGTGGCGTAAGTATTTGTTTTATTGAGATTTACGCTGCTAAATCGATTTCTTGAAAAAAGTTAGGTCAAGAGGAAACCTTTTTAGCTGCCGGCCATCTAACATATCAATACCACTTCGAGGACACACCCCGGGAGGCGGTTAGGGCATGGCCCTAACCGCTTCTCTCCTTTTCAGGACAGTTTCCCAGAGAAACTCGTGTTAAGTGTTCTCTTTGCGGCTGGATTCCGGAAAACTCCGCAGGGCCGCCGCTTCGCTCGGGAATTCCGGGAAAACCTGATAGAGCTGGGTAATCTTGAGAATCTCTTCCACTTTTGGCGACAAGCCTACCACTTTCAACTGCCCGTTCACTTTCACCACCGAAACATAAACCCTAGCGAGCTCGCCGATCCCGGAGCTGTCCAGGTATTGCAGACCGCTTAAATTCAGGACGATGTTTTTTCGGCCCTGCTTCAACAGCCGGGAGATGGAATCGCTCAAGGCGCTGACCTCGAAGGATGTCAGACGCCCCGATACATCCAGGAGGGAAACCGGGCCTGCCTGGCGAATGGTGACTGAAAAGTTTGTGGGCTGCAAGGTTCGTTCCCGATCTGCCGGGGGAGATATTCTACCTGTGGGATCGCGGCCGTGCGCAGAAAACTTCTGGGCGAAAGAAAAGGAATGTTGATAACGCGGCGCTCCGCCGCGGCGAGCGATTCGCCGCTCGCAACTACTGGCGCATGACCACGCGCAGGCCGCGGCGCCAGCTCTCGGCAAGGCCCACGCGCACGATCTCAAGTTCCGGCGAGAGATCACTCAGGAGAGCGTCCGTTGCAGGATGGAATCGCAGCGCCGGCGCCACGAGATAGACAAGCGGGGAAGTCTGCTGCAATTCAACCCCCGGAAAATAGCCGTAGCGTGCGATCTCGCCGCTCTGCAACTGTCGACGCACGCGCAGCCAATAATCCGCAGCTTGCAGCGGCAGATGGATGTGCTCGCTGGCTTTCAGTTCAATGATCGCCAGCCGGCCGGAACGCGTCACCGTGAGCAGGTCGAGAATGCCGTGTTGGCCCCCGGCATTGGCCAGAACCTGCGCGTAGACGAACCTCTGATCGAGCAGGGCATCGATGCGCGTGACGTTCTCCTGAACGAGAGATTCCAGCCAGCGCTCGGGCTGAGCGCGGTAGAGCGGATGGCGCGTATCGCTGGCCGACGGGTGGCGGTGAACTTCCAGATCATGCAGAAGCTGCTTCAGCGCGGGGCGCGAAGCGGGTGTGAGTTCTTCGCGGGCGTCGTTGATACCGAAAAAAACGCGGCCATCATCCCAGCGCGCGAAGGGAAGGCCGCGAAAACGCAGCCACACTTCGCGGGATTGTGCCGCTGGATGCTGAGTTACGGCCTGTACTGCCAGTGCCATGATGGCATCCAATGCCGGCCGCGCCTGGTGGAGGAGAGCTTCCGATTCGCGATGCGGCACGAGCCAGGTATCCAGGTTGCCCGCGCGCCGGGGATCGATTTTTTCGAGAATGTTCAGTGCGGGGTCGTGCTCGTAAAGCTCCACGGCGAGTTGCGGATCGAGTGCGGCGAGACGGTGCGCGACGCTGCTGCAGGCGTTTTTGGGAAGAATCAGGCGAAGGCCGGTTATCGCTCCCCGGCAACCCGATTCGCGCGCCCGCCTCAACCAGAGTAAAGCAAAGGTGAGGCTATTGTCGGCCGTGTCCGGTGATTCTCCGCCGGGCACGGCCAACAGCGCGACGTATACAGAACCGCGGCGGAGAATTCCCCGGGCGTAATTGCCGGAGAGGGAGTGCTCGAGATCGGGAGATACCGCAAGCGATTCGAGCGTTTCATCCGGAAACTGTTCAGCCAGAAGACGGGAGAGACGGCCGCGAAATTCCTCGCGTGAAAGTTCGCGGGCGCCGCGCTCGAACTCCCTGCGAATGAATTCGAGCCGGTCCGGTTTGGCTCGGCCGAAGCGCTCGACGGCCAGCGCCAGCCGCTGTTCGGAATGCTCGGTAATGGCAAGAACGCGCCGCGTGAGGTTAAACTGCTCCGACCACAGGTGCAGCAGCGGCTTCTCACGGCTACCGCGCACTTCCCAGGACAGGCCCGAAAAAGGTGCAATGCAGCCGCCGTTCTCGCAAACTTCAACGATTCCAGAGGCGGTAAACTCCTGGAGGGTGGCTTGCAGTTTGGCGGCGAATTCCATAACAATATTATAAATGAGATAGGTATATACGAAACTATCTTCTATAGCTTTTGATGAACCGTCAGTTACTTCAGGGCTTCAACGGCCCACGACCAGCCGCTGGACCAGCGGCTCCGGAAGGTGGGCGGCACGCATGCGCTCCTGGACGACCGAAATATCGTAGGGCACACGCCAAAACTCGATGACCTGGTGCTCCAGGTCGGCGATGGCAAAAGCGGCGCGCGGATCGCCGTCACGCGGTTGTCCGATCGAGCCGGGATTCAGGAGATAGCGGCGCGGGAACTCGATCCGCAATGCGGCAAAGGATTCGCTGGAGCGAGGGCGAATCTGGAGGACCTCGAGCTGCGCGTCCTGATAGGAAAAACCACCCTGGTGATGCGTGTGCCCGAAGAAAGTGACTTCGGCGGTGGAGTCCAGAAGACCGTCGAGGGCCTGCGCGGGAGTGAAGACGTATTCGTCTTCATCTTGCAACGCGCCGTGGACGAGCACGACCCCATCCGTCGCAAGAGGTCCACGGGGCAAAGCCGATAACCATGCGAGGTGCTCGGGCTTGAGCTGCGCCCGCGTCCAATCCACGGCGGATTTCGCGACGGGGTTAAAATCTTCAGTGGCCATCCGGCCGGTGACGGCTTTGTCGTGATTTCCGCGAATGGTCTGCGTGCCGAGTTCGCGCAGGCGCGCCGTGACTTCATTGGGATCGGGCCCATATCCGACGACGTCGCCCAGGCACACGGAAATATCCCAGCGGTCCTGTGCGGCATCGAGGACGGCGTCCAGTGCGGTGGCGTTTGAGTGCAAATCGCTGAGAACGAGGATCCGCATTCCTAATATCCGAAAAGTGACCCTAAGTATAAATGAACAGGCGCGCCGATGCACGGAGGGAGGCATAACGGACAGCCAAAAGGAGCGACGCAAGAGAAGGTGAAACGTTTGCGACAAAAACGGATTTCTTTATGAATAGTTGAAACTGGAGCGCTGGTGCGTTCAGGAGCAGAGACAAACAAGAGTGCCAGTGGCCCTGGATGTCTTGATTGGGGACAAAATTTTCCGACGAGATGACGAAACATTCGCCCTCAATGATTCGTCTATACGGGTGCAGCCGGTTACGGGGCTGCTGTTGGCGAGATTCAGAAAAACCCCGCGGTGGCAGCCGCGGGGTCCATGACACGCCGTCTTTCCGGCCGTTATTCCAGGAAGGGCAGGTGTCTTCACGGGCGAGAGTACTCGTCCGCCACATGCGTGTCAACTCCTTCTAGCCAATGGCAGCCTGCTGTGCGGCTGACTCGATCCTATTTGAAAGGAAATTGACACGCATGAAAACGAATTCATTTGTCCGCAGTATGGCTTTGCTGGCCGCCATCGCAATGGCAGTACCGGCATTTGCGAAGCCCTTCTCCAAGACCATCAGCATTGCACAGACCGCGAAACTCGGCAGGTTCGAGTTGAGTGCAGGTGAATATCGCCTGCAGATCGAAGGAAACAAGGCCACCGTGCAGAAAGGCAAGCAGGTTGTCGCCGAATCCGAAGGCCGGTGGGAAGACCGCAGCGCTAAGTCCGCCTATGACTCCTTGCTGCTCGGAGAAAACGGGCAGGTAAAGGAAGCCCGCTTTGCCGGCCAGACTCGTGTGTTCGTCTTCAGCGAGTAAACAAGAAGATCCCGTAACTCCTTTCCTTGGGACGAGAGGGAGGCTGCACTCTGGTGTGGCCTCTCTGCTTGTCGTTCTAGCGGCGCAACTTCTGAAGTGGCAAGATGCGGTCTCAGCGGCAAGCAGGTTGCTACAATTCCTTGCGCTGGGCACGCGCGGGATCATCTCAAATCAGCAAACGACCCTTCCTACGCACTAACGAACCAGCAGGCAGTCTCCATAACTGTAGAAGCGGTAGCCCGCGTTGACAGCGTGTTGGTAGGCCGCAAGGACGTGCTCGCGGCCGGCGAAAGCGCAGACCAGCGCCAGCAGCGTGGAACGCGGCAGATGAAAGTTTGTGAGCAGCCCTTCCACGACACGAAACCGGAATCCGGGCACGATAAACAAGCGCGCTTCTGCGTTGCCGGAAAGCACGAGATTCGCGGAGCTTGATTCCGCTGCTCGCAAAGCAGCGTCTTCCAGCGCGCGAACCACGGTTGTGCCGATGGCCAGGATGGGGCGTCCGGCATCGCGTGCCACTTGGATCCGCTCGGCGGTTTCTTTCGCAATCTCGTAGCCCTCGGAATGCATCACGTGACCTTCGAGGGTGTCGCTATGGATAGGCTGAAAGGTGCCCAGGCCCACATGCAACGTAAGTTCGCAGATCTCCACGCCACGCGCGCGGATTTTCTCCAGGATTTCGGTTGAGAAGTGAAGCCCGGCGGTCGGAGCGGCAATGGCGCCGGGACGCTTGGCGAAAACAGTTTGATAGCGCTCGCGGTCAGAGAGTTCATCGGCGCGCTCGATGTACGACGGAAGTGGAACATGACCAAGGCGCTCGAAATGCTGGCTGATGCTGCTCTGGTCATGAGAAATAAAACGCAGTGTGCGCAAACCAAGCTGACCGCGCGCGCGAACCTCGGCTTCCAGTTCCCCCTCGCCAAAGAAAACCCGCTCTCCTACCTGCATCTTGCGGCCAGGCCGGACAAGCGCCTCCCAAGTCTCGGAATCGATCTCGCGGGTAAGGAAGATTTCAACTTTCCCGGTCAAATGCTCTGACTTCGTTGCCTGCGATGGTGGCTGCGAATGGACGCCAGCACGCCTCCCGAACAACCGGGCCGGGATGACCCGCGCATTGTTGAAGATGAGGAGTTCGTCGCCGCGCAAGAGACTGGGGAACTCTGTGAAGAGCCGTTCTTCGAAAATTCCTGAGATACGATCCAATAACAGGAGCCGCGAAGCTTCGCGACGTTCAAGGGGACGCTGCGCAATTTGCTGTCGAGGGAGACGGTAGTCGAGTTCGTCCAAGCGCATGGAAATGGGCAGTCTAACAGCAAACCGGCTAAGGCAAGCAAAACAAACGAATTGCTCGTCAGGAGGGAGTTTTGAGCCTGCGGTAATCTGGTAAAGAGGAGGGCCTCCTTGAAATGGTGATTTCCATAACTTATTGAAATAAAATAGTTTAAGCATTTTCAAGTGGAGCTGAATTTTGTACTTGACAACTACACACTCATATTTTATTATATCTTTGCAATCACCTTAGGAGGTGCATGAAACATGAGAACACTTACTCGATGGGAACCTTTCCGCGGGGCCACTGCCCTGCAGGATCAAGTCAATCGGTTGTTCGGTGATGTCTTTGAGCGCGCGGGCGAGGAATCCAGCCTCACTGCCTGGGCGCCGTCGGTTGACATTTATGAGACCGAGCATGAGTTGGTGGTCAAGGCCGATCTGCCGGAAGTCGATCCCAAGGATCTGGACATCCGCGTGGAGAACAACATCCTGACCATTCGCGGTGAGCGCAAGTTCGAGAAGAAAGTTAGCGAAGAGAATTACCTGCGCGTGGAGCGCGCGTATGGTTCCTTCGCGCGCAGCTTCACACTGGCGAACACCGTGAATTCGGAGGCGATCAAGGCCGACTATCAGAACGGCGTGCTGACACTTGGCATCCCGAAGAAAGAGGAGGCCAAGCCGAAACAGATCAAGGTCAACGTCGGGTCTCCGGCGATGGCCGCGGCTGCCGCCGGCAGATAATTTCCGAAGAGAGTCGCGGTTAGAATAGGGGGCTGGCCAGAGTGCCAGCCCTTTTCTACAGTAGCGGGATAGAATGAGGCAGCATGTTGCGATTTGAAAAAATGACGGTCAAGGCGCAAGAGGCCGTGCAAAGCGCACAGGAAGTTGCCGCGCGCCACGAAAACCAGCAGATCGAGCCCATGCATTTGCTTGCTGCGCTGGTGGGACAGGCCGACGGCGTAGTGCCACCGCTTCTCGCGCGCCTGGGCGTCCGCACCGAGGTGCTATCCCAAGAAATTGACCGGGAGATTGGGCGGCTGCCAAAAGTGCGGGGTTTTGCCCAGCAGCACATGGGGCGGCCGCTGAACGAAGTGCTGGAGCGCGCGTTCAAGGAAGCAGACAGCTTCAAAGACGAGTATGTTTCGTCGGAGCACCTCTTTCTGGCGATCGCCGCGCAGGACCGCGACCCCGCGGGACAATTGTTAAAACGCCAGGGCGCCTCGCACGAAACCATTCTTCAGGCCCTGACCGGAGTGCGCGGAACGCAACGGGTGACTTCACAGAATCCTGAGGCTACCTACGCATCGCTGGAAAAATATGCGCGCGACCTGACGGAACTGGCCCGAAAATCAAAGCTCGATCCGGTGATCGGGCGCGACGAAGAGATTCGCCGCGTGATGCAGATTCTGGCGCGGCGCACCAAAAACAACCCGGTGCTGATCGGCGAGCCCGGCGTCGGGAAGACCGCGATTGTGGAAGGTTTGGCGCAGCGGATCGTTTCCGGCGACGTGCCGGACGTGTTGAAGACCAAGCGTATCGTGGCTCTGGACCTGGCGGCGCTGGTGGCGGGTGCAAAATTCCGCGGCGAATTTGAAGACCGTCTGAAAGCCGTCCTCAAAGAGATTACCGAAGCCGAGGGTCAGATCATTCTCTTCATCGACGAGCTGCACACGCTGGTAGGAGCAGGCGCCGCGGAAGGCGCGATGGACGCGTCCAACATGCTCAAGCCGGCGCTGGCGCGGGGCGAGCTGCGCGCGATCGGCGCAACGACGCTCAACGAATACAAGAAACACATCGAGAAAGATCCGGCGCTGGAGCGCAGGTTCCAGCCGGTGCTGGTCAGCGAGCCCACCGTCGAGGATACAATCGCGATTCTGCGCGGGCTCAAGGAACGCTATGAAGTACACCACGGTGTGCGCATCAAGGATGCGGCGATTCTCGCGGCGGCCACGCTTTCCAACCGCTATATCTCGGACCGCTTCCTGCCCGACAAGGCCATCGACCTGATCGATGAAGCGGCAGCGAGCCTGCGGATGCAGATCGATTCCCTGCCTGTGGAGATTGACGAGATCGAGCGGCGAATCATGCAGCTCGAAATCGAGCGTCAGGCGCTCTTGAAAGAAAGCGATGCGCACTCGAAGGGGCGGCGCAAGCAGATCGAAGCGGAACTGGCAATGCTGAAAGAAGATTCCAGCGGGCGAAAGGCGCGCTGGCAGGCGGAAAAGGAAGCCATCGGAAAAATCCGCAAGCTCAAGGAGCAGATTGAACAGCTCAAAGCGGAAGAGCAGAAATACGAACGCGCCGGCGAACTGGCCAAGGTGGCGGAAATCCGCTACGGCAAGCTCGCGGCGGCGGAGCACGACCTGAAGCAGGCGCAGGAACGATTCTCCGCGGTGCAGAAAGACGCGCCGATGCTGAAGGAAGAAGTGGACGAGCAAGACATCGCGAAGCTGGTAAGCAAGTGGACGGGCATCCCGACGGGCCGATTGCTCGAAGGCGAAGCCCAGAAACTCGTACAGATGGAAGAGCGGCTGCGGCAGCGCGTTGTCGGCCAGGACGACGCGCTGGGGCGCGTGTCCAATGCCGTGCGGCGCAGCCGTGCAGGTCTCTCCGACACCAAGCGGCCGATCGGTTCGTTCATTTTCCTCGGACCCACAGGTGTCGGGAAAACGGAACTGGCGCGGGCGCTGGCGGAGTTTCTCTTCGACGATGAAAAATTGATGATCCGCATCGACATGAGCGAGTACATGGAGAAGCACAGCGTGTCGCGGCTCATCGGCGCGCCTCCCGGCTACGTTGGATACGAGGAGGGCGGACAGCTCACCGAGCAGGTAAGACGTCATCCGTATTCGGTGGTCTTGTTTGACGAAATTGAGAAGGCGCATCCGGACGTGTTCAACGTGTTGTTGCAGATTCTCGAGGACGGGCGCCTCACCGATGGCAAGGGCCGCACCGTGGACTTCCGGAACACCGTGCTGGTGATGACCAGCAACGTGGGGTCGGCTGCAGTTTTTGAATTGTCGAACAAAGATCCGGAGCGGGCGCGAAAAGAAGCGATGGAGGCATTGCGGGCTTCGTTCCGGCCGGAATTCATCAACCGAATCGACGAGATCGTGATCTTCAACCCGCTCGGTAAGGAACAGTTGGCCAAAATCGTCGGCTTGCTGCTGAAGAGCGTGGAGAAGTTGCTGGCGGAGCGGCAGATTACGCTGGAGCTGACGCCGGCGGCGCAAGACTTGTTGCTGCGGGAAGGCTACGATCCAGCGTATGGGGCGCGGCCGTTGCGCAGAACCATTCAGCGGCTGATTCAGGATCCGCTGGCGTTGCAGATCCTGCAAGGCGCGGTGTTGCCGGGCGATCACGTGCGCGTTGATCGCGACGCGCAGAAAGACTCGATGCGATTCGAGCGCGCGTCAGCGAAACAACCTGTCGCGGCCGCGGGAGTCTAACTTGGAGAAGGAGTGAAGCGTTATGACTCAGAACGTTTCATTCCTGCTCGAACCCTGACATTATTGATTTCATCCTTGAGCAGCTGGGGCGGAAGAGGAACGCATGAAAATTCTAAGAACCGGCGTGCTGCTGATTCTATTGAGTGTGCTGCTGGTGGCCGCGGGAGGAGCGATTGGCGGGCAGAACGGCCTGAAAATCGCACTGGGAATCGCCGTGGTGATGAACGGCATTTCGTATTTTTTCTCAGACAAGATCGCGCTGGCCTCCAGCGGCGCGCAACGAGTTTCACGCGAGCAGGTGCCCAGGCTTTACGAAGTCATGGAACGTCTGGCCGCGAAGGCGCGCCTCCCCATGCCAAAGCTCTACGTAATTCCCGAACCGGCGCCGAATGCCTTCGCCACGGGCCGCAACCCGCAGCACGCTTCTGTCGCGGTAACGCAAGGACTGCTTGAGTTGATGAACGATGAGGAGCTCGAAGGCGTGATTGCCCACGAGCTTTCTCACGTCCGAAACTACGACATCCTCACGAGTTCGATTGCCGCAACGATTGCCGGAGCCATCACCTATCTCGCGTCCATGGGTCGCTGGGCCATGCTCTTCGGCGGCTTCGGAAGAGACCGCGACGATGACCGCGAAGGCGGTGGGTTCGCGGCCCTGTTGATGATTTTTCTGGCGCCCTTTGCTGCCTTGATGCTGCAACTTTTTCTCTCGCGCACGCGGGAATACTCCGCCGATGAGACCGGCGCGCGCATGGTGGGCCAGCCTTACGGCCTGATCAGTGCGCTGCAAAAGCTGGGAGCATACAACCAGCGCATCCCCACCACTTCTGTTTCTCCGTCGACCTCGGCGTTGTGCATCGTAAAGCCGCTGTTCGGGAGCGGCACTGTGTCATCCCTGTTCAGCACGCATCCCCCACTTGAGAAGCGTATCCAAGCCCTGCGGGAAATGACGGTAACTCCTCAGCGATAGTGCTTTTTTGACGTGATTCTGCACATTTGAACCACTCCACGTGTAATCTTTTCAAGAATTACCGCACGCGCCCCGCATCAAAATGTTGTAACGCTGGATAAACCTTTGATTTATAAGCAGATAATATTTTCAGCCGCCAGGCTGGATTTGGCGCGGGAAATGCATATCTTCGGCGGGCCGCATTGTCGTTTTTGGGTACCTGAGGGACGGAAGATATGAGCTGTAAGGACACTATCCATTTGATTTGTTGGTACTTAGAGGGGCGACTTTCCGCATCTGTCGAAGGCGAAATCAAACGCCATCTCGAATCCTGCTCTGACTGCCATTTGGTTTTGGACGCGGCCATCAACACGCTGGACCGGTATTTCAGCTCCGAACGTGCTGCCGGGGCCGAAGCAGGTACTCGCGCCGCCTGATTGATCCCGCGCTAACTTATTGAAAAGTTGAAGTTTAACATCTAGGTTTGTCTTCACTGTTGATTTTTCCATTTGGTTGATTCCTGCAAATCCCGTCAGATGATGTTCCTAACAGTACTGACAGCAAATTATACGATTTTCGAAAGGACCGCGTAATCTTTACTAGTACTGGTACTTATAGAACTAACTCTTCGCATATCCGATTCCACCCCTAATCGATTGATTTTACATAGCTTAATCGACACGAGGTGCCAATGAGCCATTTGGCGAAGAGGATGCTCCCTTCCATCGTGCAGGGCTATGAGCCAAAAGGAGAAATGAAGTATATGAGCGAATTTCAGAATTTACCCATCGCGCACACCACAGGGACACCCCGTTGGGTCGGCTTGGCAGTCGGGATATTGGGCGGAATTTCGCTCCTCGGCCTGGGAGTAGGCTGGAGCGCACTGAATCAGGCCAGGAACGTCGAGCAATCGACACAAGCTACCGTGAAGCAGGCCAACGAGGCGCTGACCCAGAGACTGGCGAAGGCTGACGAGATCAACCAGCAATTGCAGAGCGACGTGAAGGTTGTCACTGACAAGCTCAATCTCACTCAAGGCGATCTCATCGCCGCGCGCAAGCAGAATAAGAAGGCGACCACCGCGGTAGACCAGAAGGTGACCAACCTGGCGACTTCCGTGAAGGCCGAATTGGCCACCAAAGCGAACACGGATGACGTGAACAAACTGAACGGCGACGTCACCGGCGTGAAGAGCGACCTGGACGCCACCAAGAACAGCATTCAGATGGCGCGCAGCGAGATGGGCACGCTCATCGCGCGGAACCATGATGAAATCGATCAGCTCCGCCGCATGGGCCAGCGCGATTACTTCGAGTTCACCGTGCAGCGCAAG
>WNEZ01005619.1_pt1 | contig 10995 bp, 6 predicted proteins | sample 5400521 | NCBI WGS metagenome assembly WNEZ01 (sample SAMN13153339, study PRJNA577476) | soil metagenome | isolation source: 120 cm saprolite under Douglas fir tree site 2 hole 1 replicate 1 | place: USA:California | collected 2015-04-18
GCCGGTGGCGGCGCCGCTGATGGTATTGACCGCAGCCGTGCCGATGATGCTGTCGGTCCCGCCCGACCCCACGCCGATCACCATTTTCCCGGCGGTACCGTCGACATACGTGCTGCCGGAACCGGCAATAACCGAGTCGCCGGGCCCGCCGAAGACCGTGGTCGCGCCGCTGCCGCCGATGATTGTCTCCGCCCCTCCGGCGAACTGCTGGATGGCATCGAGCACCTGAGTGCCCGATCCGCCTTGGATCGTGTCGCCCGGGGCACCGACCACCCTCTGGTTGCCGCTGCCGAGGATGATGGTCGCGGCGCCCTGAGCGGCGTTGCCTGTAACCGAATCGGTGACGGCGAAGTCACCGGTGAACAGCCGCAGCGTAGTCCCAGTCAGGGCACCCGGGGCGACTAGCGTGCCGCCCGGATCGATGATACCGGCTTGGAACCCGGTATCAAGGGCCGGCAGCGCCGTGACCCCTGCGGCAGTGAACACTTCGATGTTGAAATTTCCGGCAACCGGCGCCGGAAATATGGTGTTTTTGCCGTCGTTAATACCCACCGTGACGGCGGGAGAGCCGGTAGGGGGCCCAAGGATAAATCTTCCGCCGGTCGGTGATGCCATTTTTACGAGCCTATCCTACTCATCACGAGCTGCCGGATACCCTACCGAGCGGAGGGCTGCAGGCAAAGGTGCGCTTGTCGTTTCGGGCGCGTGCGCCGCTTTTCTGATTTGCCACCTTCGCGTGGGCCGGCTGTCCCGGCCCCAGCGACGCCGTTACGGCTTGAAGAGCAACCCGGCGCCATTTAGCGCGGTCAGATTGGCCGTCGTGATGCCAATCAGGGTCATCGACGTGCCGTCCGGCAACGTGATCGTCGTATTGCCGGCCGTCGTCGTCGCCGTCGCGAGGATCGAGCTGTTGGTCGCGGTCGACTCGTTCTGATAGAAAAGCGAGTCCGCGCCCTGCGCAAAGTTGGTGACCGTCACCTTGGCCGCGGAAGAGCTGGCGACCGAATCGTTGGTGCCGAAGGTCATCGACGCTCCGGCGATCGAGGTCGAATGATCGAACAGATGCGTTCCGCCGGCGGTCGAGCTGGTACCGACGCCGATGCGGTCGCCCGGGCCGCCCCAGACCGAGTCGCTCCCGGTGCCGGCCATGACCGTGTCGTTGACAGCCAGCAACTGCGTCGCACCGGCGCTGAACACGTTGATGGTCGCGTTGCCGGATGATTTCGACAGGTTGAGCAGATCGCCGGTGCCGCCGGCCTGCGGGTTGAAAAGCAGGGTGGCGGACCCGCCGACGAGCGTGTCGCCCCCGCCGGGAACGCTCGAGCCGAAGACGCTGTCCACGCCGCCCGTGCCGAGCGTGATCGTCATTTTGCCCAGCGCGCCGTCGGCATATTGTCCGACCGAGCCGAGGTTGATCGTGTCGGCGATCCCACCAAACACCGATGCGGCACCGCTGCCGAGCGTCACCGAGACACTCCCGACCGTCGCGTTGATGCTCGCGGTGCCGGTCTGGTTGCCGAAGGCAACCACGTCGCCCTTGCCGAGACCCTGGATCTGCACCGCGGCTGCGCCGCCGCTGATCGTATCGGGGCCACCAGCGGCGCCGCTGATCGTATTGGTGGCGGCAGTGCCGACGATGCTGTCGTTCCCGCCCGTCCCCACGCGAATCGCCATCTTCCCGGCGGTACCATCGATATATGTGTTGCCGGAACCGGCAACCACCGAATCGCCGGGCCCACCGAAGACCGTGGTGGGGCCGCTGCCGCCGATGATTGTCTCCGCCCCTCCGGCGAACTGTTCGATGGCATCGAGGATCTGGGTGCCCGATCCGCCCTGGACCGTGTCGCCCGGGGCGCCGACGATCCTCTGGTTGCCGCTGCCGAGGATGATGGTTGCCGCGCCCTGAGCGGCGTTACCTGTCACCGAATCGGTGACCGCGTAGTCTCCGGTAAACAGCCGCAGCGTCGTCCCGGTCAGCACGCCGGGGGCGACGAGCGTGCCGTTCGGATCGATGATACCGGCTTGGAAGCCGCTATCGAGGGCCGGCAGCGTGGTAACCCCCGCGGCAGTGAACACTTCAATGTTGAAGCTTCCGGCGACCGGCGCCGGAAATACGCTTGTGCCGTTGTTGATGCCCAGCGTCGTGCTGCTGAAGCCGGCCGGTGGCCCAACGATGAATCTTCCGCCGGTCGGTGATGCCATTTTTTTGCCCGCCCCTATTTACACATACCACGGGCCACCGCGCTAACCGACAGCCCTAGAGCGAGGATGATAGCCTTCCCCGCCACCCAAGTCTTGTCACAATGCCGTTAAGAATGTTTCAATTTGCTACAGCCTGTTGCAGGCTGCGGCGGTCGTGCCGTTCACGCCCCCGATCGCACCTGCAGCGGCGGCTCCGCCTCAGTCACCTGCCGTGGCCCGCGCAGCGCGGCGAGCTTTGCCTGGGCCGCTTCATGCCCCTGGCTCGCCGCCGTTTCATACCAACGGCGCGCGGCCTCGGGATCAGCCGGCACCCCGACGCCCGCGGCATAAAGATCGCCGAGCACGGTCTGCGCCTCCGGCATCCCTTGTTCGGCAGCCTTTTCATACCATTGCCGCGCCGCATCGAGATCGCGAGCGACGCCTTCGCCGCGGTACAGCATGACCGCGAGGTTGTATTGCGCAATCCGCTCGCCCTGCTCGGCCGCCCGGCGATACCATGCCGTCCCGTCCGCCAGATCGCGCGAGACGCCCTCTCCGGTGCAATACATGACGCCGAGCTGGAACTGGGCGCCGGCATGCCCGGCTTCGGCCGCCCGGCGAAACCACGATGCCGCCGCGGCCGCGTCGCGCGCGCCCCACGTGCCGACCAGGGTATTGTGAGCAACGATCAATTGCGCGGCGACGACGCCCGCTTCCGCCGCCGCGCGATAGCAACGAATCGCCTCTGGCTGATTCGTCCCGGCGCCACGGTCTCCGGCGTAGTAATGACCCAACTGCAGGAGCGCCGGCCCATACCCACGGTCTGCCGCGCTGCGGAGCAACTGTTCCGCCGTGGCATCGTCGCGCTCGACCGCAGTACCGTGCAGGTGGAGGGTTGCCAGAATGGTCTCGGCTTCGGCATCGCCGGCTTCGGCGGCACGCCGCAGCCACAAGACGGCCGCTGGATGATCCGGCGGAACGCCGTCGCCGGCAAGGCAAAGCTGGGCGAGTTTGGTCTGCGCCATGACCATGCCCCGCTCGGCGGCGCGGGCAAACCACGATGCCGCCTGGGCCCGGTCGCGCTGAACCCCGGTGCCGTTCAGGTAGAACACGGCGATATTGAACTGTGCTGTAGGGTGACCTTGCTCCGCCGCCCGTTCGAACCAGCGCGCCGCGTCCTCGAGACGCTTCGGCACGCCCTCGCCGCGGGCGAGCAAAGCGCCCAAGGCAAACTGCGCCTCCGCTTCGCCGGCATCGGCGGCCGCCCGGTACCACAGCGCAGCCTCGACCTGACTGGGTGCCGCGCCGCGACCCGAAGCGTGCATGCGCGCCAGGGCGAGCATCGCCGCCGCATACCCCATTCGCGCGGCTTGCCGAAGATGGGTTTCGGCCATGACGAGGTTCTGCGGCACGCCATCGCCCTCCAGGAGGTGGAGCGCAAGCTGGTAGCGTGCCCGAACATTCCCCTGGTCGGCCGCCTGTTGAAAGAGCGAGGCCGCCCGCGCGGGGTCTCGCGCCACGCCCTGCGCCGCATCGCACATCAGCGCAAGCGCGGTTTGGGCATCCGCGTTGCCCTTCGCTGCGGCTTTTTCATACCAGGATGCGGCGGTCGGCAGATCGATCTCGACCCCAAACCCGTTCGCGTAGATGACGCCAAGACCGAGCTCGCCGACCGGATTGCCTTGTTCAGCGGCGGCCGCGTACCAGTGCCGCGCCTTTGCGTAATCGACCTCGCAGCCGAGCCCCTTGGCATACAGCAAGGCAAGGGTTGCCTGCGCCGGCGCGAGGCCCTGCTGGGCGGCGAGGCCGCACCAGCGCAAGGCTTTGGCGGGGTCGGGCGGAACCGCAATCCCGTTCGGAAACATCAGCTCGCGATTGCGGTCGGCAATGTCCTTGTCGACCGCGGAGGCAACTTCGTACCAGGTGCGGGCCCCGCCATCGGCCTGGCCGCCATGCAGGTAGGCGAGGCTCAACTGGAATTGCGCCTCGCCGTGGCCCTGCTCCGCCGCGCGCCGGAACCACACGGCAGCATCGCCAAGACTGCCGACGACGCCTTCGCCGCGCGCATACATCAGACCCAGCCGGAACTGGCCTTCGGCGTCGCCCGTTGCGGCCGCCTTCGCAAAATTCTCGAATGCCTTGCCGGGTTGTCCGCGAGCGCCGGCGGCAAGCCCGGTTCGGATCAGGCGATGGCCGGCGCCGGCGGGATCGGGAGCGGTTGGCGACGGTTTGTCAGGGTTCACGCATCGCCTCGTTCATGCCCTGCACGGCGCCGTTGACGATGTACATCAAGACGGAGCGGGTGCCGATATGCACATCGGCCGTCAGGGTCATCCCGGGGATCAGGCGGAAACCCGCGGGAACGTTGTGCAGATCGGTATTGGTCAACGCGACGCGAACCTTGTAGTACGGCTCCGCCGCCGCACCGGTGTCGTCATTGACCGCGAAGGCTCCCTCGCTGATCCAGGTGACGGTTCCCTCCGCCATCCCGTGCTCGATGAAATTGAAGGCATCGAGCTTGATCCTTACCGGGTCGCCGGCGCGAATGAACCCGACATCACGTGGCGAAATATGCACCTCGGCTTCGACCGGCGAGTTGAGCGGGGCCAGGTAGATCAGCGGATCGCCTTCCTTGAGCACCGAGCCAGCCGACAGCTTGGCCATCTTCAGCACCACCGAATCCTCGGTCGCAGCGAGCCGCACGAGGTCCTTGTGTTTTGTCGCCTTTTCGAGCTGTTGCAGCGCGGTATCGCGCTGATTGCGGGCGGTGACCTGCTCCTTGCTCGCTTCGCCGAGCCATTGCTGGATAAAGGCGTTGCGCGTCGCGGTGGTCGCTTGCAGCTGATGCTGGCTCTCGACGAGGCCGTTGCGGTCGTATTCGAGATTGCGCAGCAATTCGGTTTTCTGGTCGGTTGCCGCCAAGAGGTTGAGGCGACTGCCGACCTGGGCCGCGGCAAGGGTCGCGCGCATCTCCTCGACTTCCTTGGCGAGCTTGGCGCGGTCGGTATAGCGCGCCTGGTTGTTTGTCAGCTTGGCGATCGTTGCCGTGACCTGCGCGATCTGTTCGTCGTAGGCGCGGATCTGGCCTTCGCGTTGGGCCTTGCGCTGCTGGTAAAAGGATCTCTGCAACTGGACGTAGCGGTCCGTCGTCGGATCCTGCGCTGGCGTCGGATCGTAGGGGCGGTTGGCCAGCCCGGCCTCGCACCGCGCGATCTGCGCATCGAGGCTGGCGACCTGCTGCGTGAGGGCGCCGACATCGGCGGCCGCGAAGGTCGGGTCGAGCGTCGCCAGCACCGCGCCGGCTTTGACGCGCTCACCTTCGCGGACCTCGATCGTTTTGATCAGCGAGGGATCGAGCGCCTGCATCACGACGGTCGGTCGCGTCGTCACGATGTGGCCGGAGCTGCTGGTGACCACGCGGTCGAGGCGAGTCACCAGCGCGACGACGATCATGGCGACGAAAAACGCCCCGACGACGTACAGCGTGGCACGCACGCCAAACGGTTCGGGAGCCTCGATGATCTCGGCGGTTTCCGACTGAAACAGCCGGACGAGCTGGTCCGGTGGCGCGTTACTGCGCAGCCGGTCGGAGCGGAATGATCTCATGCGATACGGGCCTGGTCTGGAGGTGCCGGTGCTGCAGATGCCACAGCCCGGCATAGATGTCGCAGCGCTCGAGCAGCTCCTCATGCGTGCCGATGTCGTACACCGCGCCGCGTTCGAGGACGAGGATCGAGTTCGCCGCAACCAGCGCGGAAAGACGATGCGAGATGATGATCAGGGTGCGCCCCTGAGCGATGCGCAGCAGGTTGGCATTAACGATGGCTTCGCTGTCGGCATCGAGTGCGCTGGTTGCCTCGTCGAGCATCAGGATGCGCGGGTCGCCGATCAGCGCCCGAGCGATCGCCAGCCGTTGGCGCTGGCCGCCGGACAAATTGGTCGACCCCTCTTGAATAAAGGTTTCGTACCCGGCAGGCAGCCGCTCGATGAATTCCTCGGCGCCGGCGAGCCGGGCCGCCTGGACGACCTCTTCGAAGGTCGCGTCGGGTTTGGCGGCGGCGATGGTGTCGCGCAGCGAGCCGCGGAACAGGAAATTCTCCTGCAGCACGACGCCGAGGCTCGACCGCAGGTGATCCACATCGATCTCGCGCAGATCGTTGCCGTCGATCTTGATCAGCCCTTGATAATTGCTGTGCAGCGCCTGGAGCAGTCGAGTTACCGTGGTTTTGCCCGACCCGCTGCGGCCGACGATACCAAAGACCGACCCCTCGGGAATCGTGAAAGAGACACGGTCGAGCGCCGGCGCGGTGGTGCCCGGGTATTTGAAGGTCACTTCGTTGAACTCGATGCGGCCGACAAACGGGGTGCGGATGCCGCGACCCGAGCGGCCCTCTTCCGGCGGTTGATTGACGATCATGCCGGCAAGGTTGATCGCCGCACGGGCTTCGTCGATCTGCACGATCGACTGCGCCGCCTGGATCACCGGCATCGTCACTCTTTGGGTCATGATCATGAAGGCGAATATCGCGCCGAGATACATCGGGTCCTTGTTGACGAGCGCGAGATAAACCGCGACGGCGATGACCCCGTTCGTCATCAGCATCTGGAGCGGGTGCACTACCGTCTGGATCAGGTTGGCGGTGAGCCCCTCGTCAAAACGGGTTTCCGCCACCTTGGCAACATGCACATCCCAGGCGTGGCGCTGCCGGGCATCGAGCGCCAGCGATTTGATCGCGCGGATGCCGTGCACTGCCTCGACCAGGTGGGTGCCCCGCGCCGTCTCGGCCATCACCGCCAGCCCGACCTTGCGGCGGACCGTGGGCAGCATCGCCACCAGCCAGAGGCACATCAGCAAGCAGATCGCCAGCACACAGGCCGTCATGATCGTGCTGACCATGAACATGACCGGCAGAAAGATCACCAGGACAAAGGAATCCAGCAGGGTGCCAAACAGTTGGCCCGTGAGAAACGTGCGCACCCGGTAGATCTCGTACATGTGATGGACGATATCGCCGGTCGGCGTGCGTTCAAAAAAATCGATCGGCAGGTTCAACATCTTGTTGAACATATGCGACCAAATCTTGACGTCGACCCGTGTCGTGACAAAAAGCACAAGGTAACGGCGTAAATGACCAAATGCCGTCTCAAATAACAACAAAATGCCAAAGGCAACACAGAGCATGGTAAAGGTGCTCATGCTACCGTAATACATGACCCGGTCGACCATGACTCGCCAGAAAATGACCGGCGTGATGGCAAGCACCCCCAGGATAATGGCACAGACACCGAGATCGCGCGCGACCCGCCGGTCGCGCAACAATTGGCCGGCGACCCAGCCCATCCCGAACGGACGGTCCTCGTCGCGCAACCGATAGTCGCGTTTCACGAGTATGACATCGCCCGCCCAGGCCGCGGTGAAGCGCGCTTCATCGAGCAGCAGCGGGGTTTCTTCGTTACTGTTGGGATCACGCAGAACGACGATTGGGGGCCATCCCGGAAGCTTGGCCTCGGTACGGATCAGCACCATCGCGGCGCCGTTGCGCAACAGTACGATTGCCGGCAGGGCGGCGCCCATATTGAACAAATCACCCCAGCGCAGCCGCGTAGCGCTGGCCCGCAGCCCTGATGCGTGAGCGATGCCGAGCGTTTCTTTTACCGAGGCGTCGTTGGCCCGCAGCTGGTGGTCGCGGATGAGTTGCTCCTTCGACAGCTGCACGCCACGGTACCGCGCCACGATAACCAGGCTGCCGAGCAGCGAGCCGGTTGCGTGCCCGGCGTCGTCGAGCGGGTTGACGGTCGGCGGTTCGTTCAGTGCCAAAGTCACGCTATCCACCATCTCGTCATGATCGTTGGACTGCTGTCAGCCGGCCGCGCAGCCTCGGACAGCATCGCCGCAGTCAGGCGGTCCGCGCGTGTACGGGCGGAGCCACCCGCCCGGTTGCGGGAGGTGCGCCAAGCGACACCTCCGCCACGAATACGTAGCCGCGGCGGAATTCTGTTTTAATCAAACGCTGCGCGGCGGGCCCGCCGAGGGTGGCGATCTTTTTGCGCAGCCGCGTGACGATGACATCCACCGCGCGATCGGTGGTCGGGCGGCGAGAGCCGTACAGCGCCTCGGCCAGAGCATCGCGGGTGCACAATGTCCAAGGATTACTAACGAAATGGACGAGCACCCGGTTTTCCGATGTGGTGAGTTTAACCGTCGATCCATCGGGCCCGGTCAGCCGGTTTTCGTGGGGGTGCAGTGTCAGCCCGGAAAAAAGGACGGGTTGCGTCTGGCTCGTCTCGGACCCCACCGAATCGCGCGAGTTTTTGGATAACTGAATAATGTGCTGAACGGTTTGGTTCAGTTGCATAATATCCACCGGCGCTTTCATCGATTCGGCCGCGCCGGCAAGGCAATATTCGCGCATCAAGGGATCATTAGGTTCGCATACGACCAAGATAGGCACGCCGGTTCGGCGGCGAATCTTGAGAATTGCGGCCGTTCCGTTACTTGGCGAACCGGTGAGGTCAAGTACCACCACATCCGGATTAAACTGTCGAACCACGTTAAAGAACCGCGCTTCGATATCGGCCACGCTACTTGCCGCCCCGTTGCTGCCATCGGCGGCTCCGGGGATCGACAAATCCTCCCGCGCGACGACTATCGTCGATGCTCCCATCGCTCCCCGTCTATATGCAAAAAGGCCATTCGAGTGGCCGCCCGGTTGCAGAAATTAAAGGCATAAGAGGCAAGAAGCAAGCCTTCGACACACCGACTAGTGGGTTTGACCCACTACAACACACCATCATATTCCATCGGGACCGCGCTGTGGCGCGATCTTTCTCGCCTGCAAGTCCCGATGACACAATACCTACCCTATATTGCATCCCTTTCGGTCAGGTTAAGCCACCCGATCGCAGGCCAAAGTCGCCTAAAGAGACCATCGAACATCTCCATCGTTATGGATTTCGCCGCGCCGGCGTTCAGCGCCGCCGCGGCGAGGCCTCGTTGGCCAGCGGCGAGGTGATGTCGGCGAACGACACGGCGAGCGAGGTCATCACGTCGATCACCGTCGGCGTGCGCGCGGCCAGCGCCTCGTGCAGCGCCGGTGCCAACCCCGCCGGGTCCTCGACTCGCGTTCCGCGGCAGCCCATAGCGCGGGCGATCGCGGCGTGATCGAACTCCTGGAACTCGGCGGCAAACGGCCCGGAGCCGTGCAATACCCAACCGAGCGCCTTGTTGTTGAACACGACCACGACGATCGGAATGTCGTGTTCGAGCGCGGTCATCAGCCCGTTCATCGTCATCGCGAACCCCCCATCGCCGACGACCGCGACCACCGGCCGGTCGGGGTGAACCAGCTTGGCCGCCAGCGCCGCCGGGATGCCAAACCCCATCGGCCCCGAGCCTGCCGCCTGCAAAAAGCCGCCGGCCGCCTTGGTCTGATAGAAATGCGTCATCAGGATGCGGTTCTCGCCGGCATCGCAGGTCACGATCGCGTGATCCGGCAGGCCGCGCATCAATTCGCCGATCACCCGCTGCGGCAGGATCGGCTTGTCGTCAGCCGTGTAGGCCGGCCCGTTGAAAAAGCCATGCGCCTCACGATGCCGCGCGACGCGGCGGATCCCCGCCGCGCGGCGCCCTTCCGCGCGAGTGCGCACTTCCTCGCCGAGCTGACCGAGGATCACCGTCGCATCGCCGAGCACGACCGTTTCGGCCGGGAAGTTCCACGAGGCGTGGCGCGGCTCGATATCGATCTGCACGAAGATCTGCCGGGTCGGATCGAGCAGCTTGGTGTTTTCCCAGGCGGTATCACTCGGCGACAATTTGGAGCCGACGACCAGCACCAGATCAGCCTCGCCCAGGCACGCATTGGCGGCCGGGGTCCCGAAGGTGCCGAAAACGCCGAGCGCTAAGGGATGCGTCTCGGGAAAGCAGCCCTTGCCGGCCGCCGTCGTCGCCACCGGCAACCCGGCCGCCTCGGCCAGTTCGCGCAGCTGGTCGTAGCCCTGGGCGATGCGCACGCCGTTGCCGGCGATGATGACCGGGCGCTCGGCGGCGAGAATGCGCTCGGCCGCCGCGGCGATCAGCGCCGGTTCGGCCGGCGGCGGCGCGGGCGGCAGATAGAAGCGGGTCGGATAGAGCACCGGCTGCGAGTCGGGTGCGACCGAACCGGCGAGCGCGTCATGGCTGAACAGCACCGCCACCGGACCGGGCTGTCCGGCCATCGCGTGCTTGATCGCAAGCTGGGTCGCCTGCACCGCGGCGATCGGGTCCTGCGCCTGCATGACCTGCTTGGTGACGCCGCCAAAGGCGCGCCGCGCGTCCCAGCTGCCGTAATCGCCGGTCGCCTGCTGATAGGGCGCGTGCAGGCCGAAGCGCGGCGCATCGCTGAAATCGGTCAGCAGCAGCATCGGCGAGCTTGAGAGAAAGGCCTCGAGCGTGCCGATGAGGCCGTTGCCAAGCACCCACGGCCCCTGCCCCAGCATGACGCCGGGGCGCCGAGTCAGCCTTCCATAGACTTCGGCCATCACCCCGGCCAGCGATTCCTCGCGCACGGTCACCATGCGGACCTGGTTCTGCACCTGAGAGAGGCCCGAGACGATGCGCCCGGTATGCCCGCCCGAGATGCCGAAGACATATTCGATGCCGGCTTCCGCCAAGACGCGGGCGACCAGCACCCGGGCCGGCAATTCCTCGGTCAGCATCCGTTCGATCGCCATCTCTGATCCTCCCCTGGGACGGCGGAAGCTTGCCTCGCCTGGCGCCCGAACACAACGCGGCTACACCCCGTTGTTATAGGGCGGCATCCGCCGAATCATCACCGC
>WNEZ01007213.1_pt1 | contig 10992 bp, 9 predicted proteins | sample 5400521 | NCBI WGS metagenome assembly WNEZ01 (sample SAMN13153339, study PRJNA577476) | soil metagenome | isolation source: 120 cm saprolite under Douglas fir tree site 2 hole 1 replicate 1 | place: USA:California | collected 2015-04-18
CGGGATCACCGCGACTATCGAAGAAAAAGCTTTCCAGTTCACGCAGGCGGACCAGGTCCACACCGGCCTTGATGAAATGTCCGTGCCAGTAATGCGAAAGATCGCCTTTGATACCTAGCGTGAGCGGCGCGCGCGATGCTATCGAATAGGGCGTCACCGGGTCCGTCGTGGGCAGGACGCGGTCGGAACCCGTGCGCTCATAAACTGACGTGGAAAGCAGTGTCTCCGGCGAGAAGGTATGCCACCAGGTCAGGATACCAGTCTGCTGACGCACATGGCGCTGCGCATCGCGCCCGACTTCCTGGTCATCAGTAATGTTGGGCTGCTGGAAATTGGTGCCGCCAGCCATAACCAGCAGTTTGAAGGAATTTTTGTTGTCGGCACGCCAATCAAGTTGCGTAGTAGCACGGGCGCCCTTGCCAAAATCGAACAACTCCTTGGGCTCTGGCGGATCCAGGTAGCGACCGGAAGTGAAGCCGTCGACAAAGAGGTAGTAACCGAATTTGCCGATCTGTCCGCCATAATCGGCGTTGAGGTCGTAGTTGTCAACCGTAGCGCCGCGAAAGTTGAGGTCGCCGTGTCCGCCGAGGTCGCTGCCGGAGCGGGTAGTAATGTCGAGTACCCCACCGAAGCGATTGCCATACTCGGGAGTGAAGCCGCCGGTCATCAGGTCCACGGTCTCGAAGATCTGCGGGCTCACACCAGGACTGAACTGAGGCTGCGTGTTTTCGAGGAAAGAGACACCGTTGATGAACTCATGCAGCGAAAACTCAGTACCGCGAACCGCCAGGAAGTTGTCGTGGCTATCGCTCGCTCCGGGCATGAGGTTGGTAACGAGGTCGCTGGTAGTCTCGACGATAGGTTCCGGCAGACTTTCGAGCTGTTGACGGGTGAAGGTGTAAGAGCTCCCAGTCTTTTCCGGATCGATGGTCTCGTATTTGGCATGGACCTCCACTTTCTCTGAGACCGTCGCCTTCCTCTGGAGTTCCACCGTAAGCGCAAGCGGCTGGCGCGGACGCAGAGTGAAGTTGTAGGTGAATGGGTAAAAGCCGGAGGTTTCGGCCTTCAGTTCGTAAGCACCAGCCTCGACCGCAGCAAAACGAAACTTGCCTCCGGAATCAGTCGTGGCGTTTTGCGCAATTTTCCCGCTTCGGTGCTGAAGTGTAATAGCCGCTCCGGAAATGACGTTTCCGGCGGCATCGTGGACCGTGCCCTCCATCACGGTCTGGGCGGCTAGGAGACCGGTGAGCGCGGCAGCGCACATCAAAACTTGGGTGGTGCGCGAATGCACGGTAAGAACCCCAAGCAACCCAGAAATGTAAGGTAGATAGTTTAGACGGAGAGGCTGCGCGCGGCAAGGACCGTCGCGGTGTGATTGCGATTTGAAGCCGGGGCAGCCTAGGGCAGCTATCACTACGTAAGCATTTCCCGGAACACTCCACCGATAGTAGCAAGCTACATCTTTACCTCTTTACCTCGATTACCTCGATTGCCCTTCGCGCTTCGGCCACACGCGGGATGCCCTGCAAGTCATTGATGACATGCACGTTGTCCCAGCCGTTGAGCATGCGGCGGACACCATCCACGATCGTGCCGCTGATTTCTATAGCCAACCAGCCACCCCGTTTCAGAGCGGCGTGTGCCTGCGGAATAAGGCGTTGGATTACTTCCAGACCGGTGGGGCCAGCGAAAACCGCGTTTCGCGGCTCAAATTTTCGTACTTCGAGCTGTACGTGGTCGGCTTCGGACTCTCCCACATAAGGAGGATTCGACACGACGAAGTCGAATTCCGCATTCCTGAATCCGGTAAGCAGGTCGGTCTGGTGGAAGTGAATTCGCGATTCGAGCTGATGACGCGCCGCATTCGCCTTTGCAATTTCCAGAATTGCAGCCGAAATATCCGTTGCATGAATTTCGGCAGTCGATAGCTCTTTTGCGAGGGCCAGCGCGATGGCCCCCGAGCCAGTACCGACATCGACAATCCGAGGATTTCGTAGTTTTTTAGCAAGTGGCAGCACGGTTTCGATCACGTGCTCGGTCTCCGGACGAGGAATGAGCACGACGGGAGAGACTACCAGGTCCATACCCCAGAATTCCTGGTGTCCCGTGATGTATTGCGAAGGAATACCATGGGCACGTTGAGACAGCACGTCGTCGTAACGCGTGAATTCTTCGGAGGTAAGCTCGCGCTCAGGATAGGCGTACAGGTGCGTCCGGTCGCAGCCCAGAGTGAACATTAAGAGAAGCTCGGCATTCATGCGAGGCGAGCCGACGCGGGCGGCGGTAAGGCGGTCGATGGCGGATACGAGAGCTTCCTTCAGGCGCATAGCGAAAACGGTCACGGAGGCACTGAGGAAATAGTAGTATCAGACAGCGGCTGCGGTTTCCTGCTTCAGTTTTTCAGCCTGAAAATGCGTCACGAGCGCTTCGATTAGTGGCTGGAGGCTGCCGTCCATCACTTCAGTGAGCTGGTGCATGGTGAGTCCAATTCGGTGGTCGGTCACGCGGTTCTGGGGAAAATTGTAGGTCCGGATCTTCTCGCTGCGGTCACCAGACCCCACCATCGCGCGCCGTTCTTTGGCTAGAGCCTCCTGCTGCTTCTGCATCTCCATTTCATACAAGCGGGACCTCAGCACACGCATAGCCTTGTCACGATTTTTGATCTGCGATTTCTCGTCCTGGCAGCTGACCACGGTATTCGTTGGGATATGCGTGATGCGGACAGCAGAATACGTCGTGTTAACCGACTGGCCCCCCGGGCCGGAAGAGCAGAATGTATCCACCCGAAGATCCTTGGCGTCGATCTTGATATCTACATCCTCTGCTTCCGGAAGCACGGCCACGGTGACAGCGGAGGTATGCACGCGTCCCTGTTGTTCGGTTGCCGGCACGCGTTGCACACGGTGTACGCCGCTCTCATATTTCATCCGGGAGTAGACCCGATTACCTTCCATCAGGGCGATGACTTCCTTGAGGCCGCCGACGGCGGATTCCGATGTGGAGAGGACCTCTACTTTCCAGCCCTGCGTTTCGGCATATCGTGTATACATGCGGAAGATTTCGGCCGCAAAAAGTGTCGCTTCGTCTCCCCCGGTGCCGGCGCGAATTTCTAGAATCACGTTCTTTTCGTCGTTGGGATCTTTGGGCAGCAGCAGAACCTTCAATTCCTCCTCTACTCGAGCCAGCCGCACCTCGAGATTGTCGAGTTCTTCCTGAGCGTATGCGCGCATCTCTGAATCTTTCTCATCTGCCAGCACGGCCTTGCTCTCTGCGATACCCTTTTTCAAGTCCTTGTATTCGCGGTATCGTTCGACCACAGGCGCGATTTCACTGTGGGCTTTGGCGGTCTTCTGATACTTGGCCGAGTCCTGGATGATCTCCAGCGTCGCGAGGGCGCTCGTGAGCTCCTCGTAGCGGGCTTCGATTTGGTCTAAACGTTCGAACATCGGTTCTCAGTTCTCGGTTCTCAGCTGGGGCGAACGTCTATTTCTCTGTTTCAGTTCTCATTTGCCCAATAATCTGCTCCGGTGCGCAGCTCCGCAAGCGCACAGTATTTATTCTAAGCTGTGGAGCTGAGAACAGAGAACTGAGAACTGAGAACTGGACTGGCGCGCCTATGCAATTACCAGTTCGCCGCCGCGCTGTTTCTCTAGTGCCATGGCCTGATCGAGCGCGGTGATGGCGCACTCCACCTGATCATCGGATGGCGGCTGGGTGGTGATACGCTGCAGCCAAAGCCCGGGAGCGGTCATCAGGGCAAACAGCGATCCGCGGTGCTTGGCAGCGAAACGGATAATCTCGTATGACACACCGGCAATCAGTGGCAAGAGCGCGATGCGGACCGCGAAACGCGCCCAGAACGTTGCGACTGGAACCAGCGTGTAGGCCAGAATCGAGATGATCATGACCGTCATCAGGAAGCTGGTGCCGCAGCGCGGATGATACGTCGAATACTTCTGCACTGCACCGGTCTGGAGCGGATCACCGTTCTCGAAGGCGAAGACGGTCTTGTGCTCCGCGCCATGGTATTCATAAACCCGATGAATGTCGCGAAAGAGTGAAACCCCCCAGATGAACAACAGGAACAGCGCGATCCGGATGACGCCATCGACCAGGTTGAAGATGATCTGCTCGCCGAAAACAGGATATACCCGCTTCAGTTCGGTGGCCGCCAGTAACGGCAGAAACTTATACATGAAGATAAAGAAGCCGATTGAGAAGATGATATTCACCGCCGCTAGCCAGCCGCTAATCTCCAATTTCTTGCCCTGCTCGTCGGGTGGGATCTGGTCAAGCGCCACATTGGCGGAAAAGCGTAACGCACGGAATCCGAGAGTCATCGCATGACCGAGGGTGATCACGCCTCGCACAATTGGCCATCCCATCCACTTATGTTTCTCCGAGGGACGATCAAGGTTTTCACTGTGTGTGGCAATCTCGCCAGAGGGTTTGCGCACGGCAATGGCCCAGGCATGGGGAGAGCGCATCATAACTCCCTCGAGCACGGCTTGGCCGCCGACCAAGGTCTCCTCGCCACCCTCCAGCGCCGGCAACAGTTGGACGGCCATGAGGAAACGCCAGATATTACGCAAGAAACGCATGATATTTAGATGATGCTTCCGAAGCGGACGTACCAAGAGTAAGAGTACCACAGGGGAAAGTGAGCCGGGAACACTCAGGCATCCCAAGTGCTTTGTTTCGATCACTTATTTATTGTCCACAGCGATCTATAGGGTCTTCACCATGCAGCGCTTAGCCGAAACTTGCGAGGCCATCGCAGGCACCACGAAGAAACTGGAGAAGATTGCCATTGTGGCCGACTACTTCAACTCACGAACGGCAGAAGAGGCGGCCATATCGGCGGTTTTCCTCTCTGGCCGGCCGTTCCCTATGTATCAGGAAACAACCCTCCAAGTGGGCGGTTCCTTGCTGTGGCAGGTGGTGCAAGAGCTTTCTGAGAAAAGTGAGGAGCAGCTGGCCGATTCCTATCGAAAGCACGGGGATCTGGGCGCGGTTGCGGGCGAGGTGCTTCCTCACCACCAAAGCTCACCAGCGCTGAGCGTCTCCGAAGCGGAGAAGACTTTTGGGGAGATTGCGGCAGCCCGAGGACCAGCCAAAAAAGCTGCACTGTTGCGGGGGTTGCTGGCGCGGGCCACGCCGCTTGAAGCCAAGTATCTGGTGAAGATCATGACCGGCGACCTCCGGATTGGATTGAAAGAAAGCCTCGTCGAAGAGGCAATTGCGAAGGCATATGGTGCCACAGTCACGGAAGTGCAACGCGCAAACATGTTGCTTGGCAATATCAGGGAGACAGTTCTCCTGGCCGCCGCGGGCAAGCTGGTCGAAGCGAAAATGCGGCTGTTTCATCCCATCGGCTTTATGCTGGCGAGCCCTGCCGAGTCGGCGGAGGAAGCCCTGAGCTATTTCGCCAGCGCGGCGGTTGAGGACAAATACGACGGCATCCGCGCGCAGGCACACTGCTCGGGTGACGAGGTGCGGATCTTCTCGCGCACACGTGACGACATCACGGAATCATTTCCCGAGTTGCCGGATGTGCTTTCCGGCCTCGACAAGGATGCAATCCTGGACGGAGAGATCGTGGCTTGGAGTTACTTGGAAGGAAATCCCAACGAACTCGGACGCGCGCTGCCGTTCAGTGCGCTGCAACAGAGGTTGGGGCGCAAGAAAGTCAGCCAGGAGCTGATGCGGCAGGTTCCGGTGGCTTATCTGGTGTTTGATGTGCTGTATGCGGGGGGCGAACTGTTGCTGGACCGTGGTCTGCGTGAGCGCTCGGCAATTCTGAATGACCTTCTGAAGACAGCGCGGAAAGACATGAAAGCACGCTCAAAAGAATCACAGGGTCGGCTGGGGTTTACGTCTGAAGAAGACCCGAGCACGGCGCAGGTGATCCGGGCACCCGTGTTTGAGGCCCATTCACCGGATGAATTGGAGCAACTGTTTACGGCGGCCCAGGAACGCGGAAATGAAGGGCTGATGATCAAGGACCTCAATTCCCGCTACACGCCGGGGCGGCGTGGCAAGTCCTGGCTAAAGATGAAGCGGGAACTGGCGACGCTGGATGTGGTGGTCACAGCAGTGGAGTACGGTCATGGAAAACGGATCGGCGTGCTCAGTGATTACACGTTCGCGGTTTGGGATAGAGAGCGGCTGGTGAACGTTGGCAAAGCTTATTCCGGGCTGACCGATGCCGAGATCGCCGAGATGACACAGTGGTTCCTGGAGCACACGCTTGCGGATCAGGGCTTCCGGCGAGAAGTCGAGCCGAAAATCGTACTCGAAGTGGCATTCAACAACGTCATGAAATCAGACCGGCACAACGGCGGCTACGCGCTACGTTTCCCGCGAATTGTGCGACTCCGGCCAGACAAGCCGCCCAAAGAGGCGGACACGATCGAGCGGGTGCTGGAGATTTACGAGAGCCAAGACCGAGCGAGGCGGAAATCACAGTAGCGGTTCATTGAAGCCGATCTGAACTCGGCCGGAGAGGCGAGGGGGGCCTGTCCCTACATGGCCGCCGCCGCTCAAAACTCAAATCGTCAATCCTTATTGTTGGTGCTCCTCTTCGCTCACCGGGATCACGCAACCGTGCGCTATCTCACATTCCGCATGTTCGAACTGAATGGTGGTGTGGTCGATACGGAACTCGCGATGGAGACGCTCTTTGACATCGCGCAGGATGCGCTCACTGGCTGAGGGCGGAATGTCCGCGATCGAAATGTGGCACGAGAGTGCGTGCGTTTCCGAGCCGATGCTCCACACGTGGAGATCGTGCACGTCGTTCACACCATCGATTCCGCGAATTGCGGTTCCGATGTGATCCAGACTCATCCCGCGTGGCGTACCTTCGAGCAAGATATTCAACGTCTCACGCACAATGCCAAAACAAGACCAGAGGATGAGAGCACCGATGCCGAAAGACAGCGCCGAATCGATCCAGTACTGGCCAGTCACCAAAATTACCCAGCCACCGACGATAACCGCTGCAGTTGAGAGCGTATCTCCGATTTCGTGCAGGAAGGCGCTGCGGATATTGACGTCTCGGCTGGAGCGGTACAGCAAAAGCGCAATCACACCATTCATCACTACCCCGGCAGCGGCGACGCCGATCATTAAGCCAGCACGTACGTGCTCGGGGTTCTGAATCCGGCGGAAGGCTTCGTAAAAGACGATGAATGAGACTGCGACCAATGAAACCGCGTTAATCAACGCCGCCAGTACCCCGGCGCGGTGATAGCCATAAGTCTTTGTGGCGCTGGGCGGGCGGTTCTGTAAGTAAACCGCAGTGAGAGAAAGCACGAGTGCGAGCAAATCCGTGAGGTTGTGTCCGGCTTCGGAAAGCAGCGCCAGCGAGTGCGCCCGGATTCCGCTGACAACCAGCAGCACAATGTAAGCGACCGTGACGAACAGCGAAACCTTCAGCACGCGAGAGGGACCGCCGCTTTCGCCATTGCCGAGATGCACGTGCATTATTCAAGTTTAAGGTTCTTGAGAGCGGGCTTCAAGGTGCGGATGTGAATTTGACACGCTAATGACGATCCCCCTAAATCGGAACGATAAGTCTTCGGCAGGGCTTGGGATTGGACCCGCGACACCCGTCGCTATGCGGTTCCCGCCAACGCAAGGCGAATCGTCCGCACAAGCTTTCGCACTACAATGCTCGGTTCATTCTTGCTAGAGCATTTTCGGCAGAGCAGCGGGCGAAGTTGTCTATGCAAACAGCGGATATCGTCATCATCGGCGGAGGCATCATCGGGTCCAGCATTGCATACCATCTGACAGCTGCTGGCTGCAAAAGCGTTCTCGTCATCGAGCGGGAAACGGCACAAGGCAAGGGATCCACCGGCAAGAGTATGGGCGGGGTGCGTGCGCAGTTCTCGACACCAGTGAACATCCAGATGTCGCTCTACTCGATTCCCTTTTACGCCAGCTTCGAGGATCGCCTGGGACATCCTTCCGGTTACCGGCCGCAGGGCTACTTGTTTTGTGCGACCAGCGATAAGCACATGGCGTATTTGAGCGCGAATTACACAAAGCAGGTAGCGATGGGATTGAAGGACGTCCGGCTAGTCACGGCGGATGAGATCCGGAACATGTTCCCACAGTTACGATCAGACGACATCGTAGGCGGCAGTTTCTGCTCGACGGATGGATTCGTCGATCCCTACAGCGCAATGATCGGATTCATGACGTGGGCGGGTGATCATGGCGCAAAAGTTTGGAAGAACACACTGGTGACGGGCATTCAGCAGGATGAACGAGGGATCGTCGGGTTGGAGACGAGCAAGGGAGCGGTTGCCACGCGCATCGTAGTCAACTGCGCGGGACCGTGGGCCCCGCAGGTGGCGAAAATGGCTGGAATAGACCTGCCGGTTGAACCGCTCCGCCGGATGCTGGTTCCGACTGAGCCCTTCGATCAGTTTCCGCACAGTGCGCCCATGATCATCGATATGTCCACCGGATTCCACTTCCGGCCGGAGAGCTTGGGATTTCTATTGGCTTGGAATGATCCAGAGGAAACGACGGGGTACAAGACAGATTTCGATCCCGCATTCATCGAAAAAATATTGACGCGGGCAGCGGATCGCGTGCCGGTCTTTGAGAATCTCGCGGTGAATCCCAAGCGGGCATGGGCCGGTTTGTATGAGATGACGCCGGACCATCATCCAATTTTGGGACCGGCGCCTGGGGTGCCGGGTTTTTTCCTGGCCAATGGTTTCAGCGGCCACGGCGTGATGCACGCGCCGGCGACAGGGAAGATTTTGTCGGATTTGATCCTGACCGGAAAATGCGATCTGGTGGATGCGTCGTTGCTGGGACTCTCGCGCTTTACCGAAGGACGAATGATCGAAGAAACGGCGGTACTGTAAGCAGTAAAGGGCAGGACATGACTCTCAGCCCAGAACAAAATCCACGAAGACTTCAAGAGGTGCTTCGAATGGGTTGTGCGCCCTCCAATGTCAGGAGCTTGCTTTTCACATCGAGCCCGCCGCCATAACCGCAAAGCGTGCCATCGGACGCAATCACCCGATGGCAGGGGACGACGATCGCGGTGGGATTTCGGTTGTTCGCCATGCCCACCGCCCGGTAGGCATGCGGACGGCCTACGGAACGGGCGATGTCCGCATAGGTGCGAGTTTCGCCGTATGGAATATCCAGCAGGGCTCGCCAGCATTGGATCTGAAAAGGTGTGCCGCGAAGGTCCAGCGCAAACGTGAACTTCCGCCGCCTTCCAGCAAAATATTCGTTCAGCTCATCCACATAGTCCCGGGTGGCATCTTTGGACTCCTGCCAGGAGACACTCTTGTTCATCTTCGGCGGAAATTGACCACGATCGAATTCAAGGGCTACGAGTCCCTTTGCCGAAACTCCGAGGATGAGCGTTCCGACGGGAGATTGAATGCGGGAATAATAGAGCGTTTCCATATAACTCCGGAGCATGAGAGCTCTGTAAGAGGAAGAGAATACCACGCGCAAAACCATCCCATCATGAAGGCTCAATCGCGCGACGACGTCGGCGCAATTCGGGCATTCGCCCCCAACGGATCCCGACATGCGGGGTTATTTGTGACTATCCCCCTTGACAGCCGCCCGGGGCGAGGGATAATGCCCCAATCCTGTTTGGTTCGTGTCGGGCCGGGCCCAAGCAGAAAGATTTGGGCAGAGGAGGTGTTCTATGAGTGTTCTTGAACTTTGTGATCCAGAAGTGGCAGCGGTTTCGCTTGAAGCTAGTGCGGCGGATGCGATTCGCATGATGCTGGACCGGCACGTGGGCGCAGTAGGAGTTATTGACAGTTGATCGAACGGCACTTCCGTCATCTGCCGGTAGTCGATAGCAACGGCAAACTGCTTGGGATGCTTTCCATACGAAACCTGCTCCAGTTCCGCATCGACGACCTGAGTCAGCAACTGGACTCTCTTGAGCAGTACGTCAGCAACGACGGCCCCGGAGGATAACCGCCATATGTGTGCGAACAGGGCGCAAAAATCGCCTCGGCTTGGTTGCTGGCTGTCGTATGAGGAATACGATTAGACGGTCCGCCGAGCAGGACGTCAATTCCGGGCGGCGGTACACAAGGTAATAGAACGGATGCCAAGATATCATGGCCTTCTCCCCAGGACCATCGCCGTGGTACGCATGGCGACTGCGCTCTTTTTCCTTCTCTTCGGCCAATATAAAATTTTCGGCTCCGCTTTTGCTCACGGCGGGTTTCAACAATACCTCGAAGGGTTCGTGCAGAACAGTTCTGTGAGTTTCTTCCGGCCTTTTCTTGCCAACCTAGTTCAGCCGCACCCAGTGTTTTTCGCATACGTGGTCGGAACCCTGGAGTTGTTTATCGGAGTCTGCCTCCTGCTCGGGCTTTGGGTGCGTGCGGCTGCGGCGCTGGGAGCGCTCTACATGCTCAGTCTGACGCTTGCGACCTGGTGGGAGCCTGGCCACGGGGTCCCTGTATGGCGATATTTTGGCGCCGAGTTGGACCATCTGCCATTGCTCTTTCTGTTCGTCATTTTCTTTGTCGCAGACGCCGGTCAGAAGTGGGGACTGGACGGCCGGCGGCAGCGGGTTTGAGCTGCCTTTGCTGATTCTCTTCGGGTATCACGATTTAGCTTGAAAAACTCTGGGGCGAGGACACGATGAACAAAAGAGTGAGAGGATCTTTTGTCGCAATCACAGCAATAATCATGGCACTGGCCAGTCTGAGTTTGAGCCAGACCGCTGCAGATAAGGCACCCACACAAGAGCCACTCAAACGCGTCCTGGTACGCGCCGGCCACCTTCTGGATGTCAAGACCGGAAAAATCCTCGATAACCAGGCAATCCTGATCGAAGGTGACAAAGTCGTGAGCGTGGGGCCAGCGCCTGGCAACCAAGCCACGTCCGGCGCAATTACGATTAATCTTCCCAATGCCACGGTGCTGCCGGGATTGATCGATGCGCACACTCATCTGACCGGCGATCCCAAGAACATCGGG
>WNEZ01028648.1_pt1 | contig 10989 bp, 9 predicted proteins | sample 5400521 | NCBI WGS metagenome assembly WNEZ01 (sample SAMN13153339, study PRJNA577476) | soil metagenome | isolation source: 120 cm saprolite under Douglas fir tree site 2 hole 1 replicate 1 | place: USA:California | collected 2015-04-18
AGAATATGTCCGACATGTTCGTGTCGTAATGCTGGCCGGTATGAATCAAGGTCTGCTTGACTCTGGAGTATTCCTTGAGCGCGCTGAGCACCGGCGCGACTTTCATAAGGTTCGGCCGGGCGCCCACGACGTGAAGAATATGCATGCGAGAATCCCGAATTGGAGTTTACTCTTGCACAAATCTGAGTCAATTCCCCTTGGTAACGTCACTTCCGGAGAATGTTGGCGCGAGGGTCTTCGCTCGTGCGACAGAGGCTGGGATGCAGACGCGGACGAGTACAGCAAGGTGGCTGGAGGCGGAGGGCACACTACGAGATGCACCGAGAATCAAGCGAGTGACTGGGTGGCTGGCTTCGAATGGTTGCGGGAGGGCACTTGCAGGCCCGATCATGCGCGATCTTTTGGCGACTGATCCGGCGAATCGCGTCGCGCTGGAATAGAGGTCTTCTCCATCGACTCCCGCCAATTTCTCAATTTCAGAGCGACCTGCTGCATGTAGGCCGCGGCCTCGGCAGCATTTGAAATCTCTCGATACGCTTCCGGCGCAGCCGTCGCAACCACTTCTTCGCGCACTTGACTGTAGGGCGTGTCGAGCGCCCCGGTCTCGGATGGCATGCCCCAGGTGAGTCGCTGAATATCAAGGTCGGCCATGACCTCGTTCACTACATCCGTATCCACACTCCTTTTCCGGGTGGCGCAGGCCAGCGAGAGCGCATTGAAGCAGAAGTTGTTTACGTTCCTGGGTATTCCTTCGGTCGCAACCGCGATGGACTCATAGGCCTCGTCGGTGAAAATGGGGTTGCCGCGGTACCCCGCAATACGCAACCGATGCTCCACATAGTTCTTCACTTCGGCGTGGGAAAGCGGCGCCAGTCCTTGAACGATTGAGATTCGCTGGCGCAGCTGGGACAGGCGCGGACTGGCCAACTTTTGCGCCAAGGCCGGCTGTCCCGCCAGAATGATGTGCATCAGCTTGGCTTGCGAAGTCTCGAAATTCGAAAGCAGGCGCAATGTTTCCAGCACCTCGAATTCGAGATTTTGGGCTTCGTCCACCACCACGATAAGGCGATTGCCTTCCTCCGCGATTTTCAGCAGGCGCTTGTTGAACTCGTCGTACATGCGAACCAGGTCCTGGGTATCCTCCTCGCAGCCCAATTCTGCAAGCAGGAGGCGCATGAATTCCCGCGAGTTGCAATGGGTCTGAAAGAGAAACGCGATGCGCGCCGAAGTGCGGAAGGTCTCAAGCAGATGGAACAGCATGGTGGTCTTGCCCATGCCAGGCTGAGCAATCAGACCGATAAACCCGCGATTGGCCTCGATGCCGTAATACAGAGAAGCCAGCGCTTCCTTATGAGCTTCGCTGAGATACAGGAATCGGGGGTCCGGAGTGACACCGAAGGGCTGCTCCTTCAGTCCAAAAAAATTCAGATACAAGGGCCGTTTCTCCTAGCTATTCTCGCGGTCGGCAACCGAACAACCACAGCATAATCCATGCGCGGGACTATGGGCGATAAAACGGTTGTCCTGAATCTTCGTCCGACCGCAAAACCGTTACGGTTTGATCCACGCCCAACTCGCGCGCAAAGCGGTATGAACCTTGCGCTCAATCGTGGATCTTGGGCAAAATGAAGCTGCCTGGAGCGTAACCTCGCTGGCGCCAAATCCAGCCTTGAATCTTCGCAGACCGGGATTATCGGCGGTCACGCCCCCCAGGTTAAAAACGCGTGCGCCTTCCTGTTTGAGAATCGCGGCGACGCTGGACACCATGAAGGGAGAGGCGCCCAGCTTCATTCCCTCAGGTAAGGTACCGGCGGATTGATAATAACCGCCCTGGCTCGACCTGAGAACCAGGATAGAAGACAGTACCCGATCTTCCTTAACCGCCTGGAAAAGCTCGCCTGACCCGCTGGTAAGCAGTGCCAGCGGTCGTGCGCCCGGCCCACCGGTCTCGACTTCCTCGCCGCGCTTCGCTCGCCGCTCCATCGAGGCGTTCATGAGTTCCGCGTGTTGTGCAAAGGCAGAGGTTTCGCGGGTACGACGAATGGATAATCCAGCCTTGGTGGCGCGGGAAATGTTACGGCGATGCTGGCTGCTGGCCCCTTCCAGGACGTCCGCGCGCTCCAGGTCGAGCACGTATTCCCAACGAGCCCAGCGGGTCAGTTCCCCCGGTAACTGGGGAATGTCACTGACGGGTGAGGCATAGGTGTCGATCTGCAAGCGCCAGACTTTCAATTCAGCGCAAAGCTCCAGCAGACCCTGCCAAAAGATCTCTGGGCTGGGGACGCTGGGCAGAGAATGAATAACCAGGCTGCGCCGCAGAAACACGCCGGATAGAAAGCCAATACATCCCGACACAACTTCGCTGCCTCGACACAAGCCAACGAAGCAAGCTTGCTCGGCCAGCGACTCGCTTGCGCTCACATATTCGGAGGTGCAAAACGGATTAGTCGGGTTGCACGCCGCAACTTGCTCAATCAGCGAGGCAGGCGGCCCGGGCGCGGAACAGAACTGGAGATTCACCCTCCTCCTCGCAAATCGTCGTTTCCAGACTGCTGGCGTCTATGAAGAACTTGCATGCCCAGTTGGGGTACTGGAATCTTGAGTAGTCTCCCGAAACCGGGAAACTGCCCTTCACTGCGCCCCGGGTTTCCGCTGGGCCGTCAACCCGTACGGTGGACCGTACATAACGATTGGCAGCCAACCCGGCATCCCGGAAACGCGTATCGCCGGTTGCACGGTATAGCAGCAGCCAACAGGCGGCAATCTGCACCGTGCCCGTCAAACAAGACCATGAAACCGTGCCTCGCCATTGGGCGTCCAGCCGGCCGGGCAGGAAGCCGTCCGGCCGCAACGCGGTCAACGCTCCTTCTCCGGTCTCGCGCGCCTGTTCAAGAATCTTGGTATCGCCGGTGAATTCATAGCCGGCAATCAAGCCACGCAGCACATATCCAATCGTATGGGTCAGTGGATTTGCAGGGTCGGTCAAGCAACACTTGGCGAACCAGCCGCTGCTACTCTGGTGCGAAAGCGCCCATTGGAGGTTCCGCATCGCGGCTTCCGCATAATCGCGACCGGGTTCCAGACGGGCGGCTTCGAACAGACCCCAGGCAGCGTGCGTCTCGTATGTTTTCTCCCCCGGTGCGGCGAATGGCGTGGCATATTTGCGCCAACAGCCGTCGCTATCCTGGGTGCGTACGAGCCAGTCCGCCGCCGCCAGCATGGCCGGCCGGTATGACGCGCCAAACTCGCTGACCCCCGCTGCCAGGCCGAGCAGGATCTGCCCGGTGTTGAATGTCACTGGAACTACCGGAGAGTCGCCCACTGCGCCGCCGCGAAAAGCGCCGTCCGGCATCTGGATGCTGATCAGCCAGTCGAGCATTCTGCGGGCTCTATCCAGCAAGCTGGCGTCGCCCCGTTTTCGGGCTTCGCGGATAATCGTAGGAACAATGTATCCCGTTGATTCGGGATAAGACGCGCTCCAACCGGAGACAAGGCAGTAGTGACGTGCCACTCCACCGTCGGCGGACAAGGAATTGTCCTGCGCACGCCCAAGCCAGGCCAGCGCTTCGTTAACCGCAAGATCGACGGGAATATCCTGAAGAGCTTCGGGTCGTTGCTCGCGCTTCATTTCGGCACGAGCAGCGGTGGAAATTCCATACCGAAGACGTAGGTCTGAGACTCGTCTCCTTAGGCCTTGCGTCCACACAAATCGCGTGTCATCCACAGATCACACCTACACATTGGTATTTCGGGGGACGGCCAGATCGAAGGAGGTATTCGACTTGGGAGCAGTTTACCACACCGGCAGAAAAACAAAAGAGGAGTAGAGGGGAGACACCAAAAACTCCGGTAACCCGACAGACGTGACTACCGGATCAGTCTTCTGGAAAGCGTGTGAACTCGGCCATCTACCGGCAAACCCGGACACGATCTCCAAAAAATGCTCTGAGAATGGTGCATATTTCGGGGGATGAGAGTTTGCGGAGACCCAATTCGGGCCAGGCCGGGAGAATCGGCCTGACTCCAGGTCCTGCTAAGGTCGAATCGGGCCTTTCTTAGGCGCCACGAAGGCATATCGCAAGCCGGCAAGAGTTCCGATTCCGTAGTAAACGTGAAACAGGAAGAACGCAACTGGCAGAGCCACTCGCACCCCCGTCGGGACCGACGAGGCAGTTAGCGAAAAATAGATTGCCGCCAGAAAGTACAGCGCCAGAACCGCGACCAGGGAGTACGCGACTAGAGTGCTAACAACGGAGAGCGCTGCAAGCACAAACAGCGTAAGAACAAAAAGCGCAGGAATTAGATGCCGGGCTCCCAGCGCGCCCGGGTTCTGCCTGAGGGTGAACACGTGCCATTTGCTCTCCCGGTATGTCTTGCCCAGAAGGTCACGAAATGTTCGCGGTGGCATGTAGGACGTCGCCAGGGAGGGAGCCATGTAGATCTTGCCTCCCGCGCTGCGAATTCGGGCGTTTAATTCGTTGTCCTGGTTGCGCACCAGGGATTCATTGAAGAATCCGACCCGTTGAAAAAGCTCTTTGCGAAAAGCGCCGAACGGAACCGTATCGACGTAGCCCTCTTCCGTGCCGATGCGAAACGAGGAATTGCCGACTCCGAATCGATTGGTCAGAACAGCAGCCACCAGCTTGGCGCCGAACTGGTCACTTCGGGGAAGGGTAATCCAGGGCCCACCGACATTATCTGCACCGGTCTTGTTCAAATACATGACACTGTTCTGTATGTACTCCCGGGGATAAATCGTGTGGGCGTCGGCTCGAATGATGATTTCACCAGTCGCTGCACGAATTCCGAGATTCATGCCGGTTGGCACGATAGCGGCCGCGTTGTCGAGCAGTCGGACCTGCGGATGGCTGCGCTGGAGCTGGCGCACGATCTCTGGTGAACGGTCAGTCGATCGTCCGTCCACTACAAGGATTTCGTACTGATCACCAGGATACGTTTGTTGCAGGAGTGAACCCAGAGATTCCGAGATGTATTCCTCTTCGTTTCGCATCGGCATCACCACCGAAACGGCCAGGTGGCTGGCAGGATCTGGGTTCGCGGAAGGCGACGGCAAGCCCCTCGCTAGCGTTTGATCCCCTGGTTGTTCACTTAAGCGTTGCTATTCGCAATTTCGGGTTCGGATCCGCAGGAATCCGGGAGATGCTCGCCCAAGCGGCCAGCGATGGTGCGCGCAATCCGGTTCACGAGAACCTCCCAGTCGTGCTCGCGGGCTACTCTTTGGCGCATCGCATTGCGATCTGCTGTGTTTTCCGCGCTGGACAGGCTGAGTTCGATGGCATCCGACCACTCTCTGCTGTCGCCCGCCATTGATACAACATGTCTGAACTCTTCGACCGATGGGATCGGCGCCGAAATCACCGGCTTACCGCTCGCCAGGTATTCATGCAGTTTCAGCGGATAGATATATTTGGTGTAGTTATCCACCTGGTAGGGCATGATGCAGGTGTCGAAATGCTGCGGATAGGCACCCAGGCCGTCGGTGGGCTTGCCCCCCAGAAAGTATACGTTCGGCAGCGCTGCCATCTGCCGGAGCACGGCCTCGATCTCGGCATGGGGGCTCTTGGGCCCGACGAAAATAAATGACCACGCCGGATGGTTCGAGCTCAAATCGAGCAACAAAGACCAATTCAGCATCCGCTTGAGGTATCCCACGTAGCCGATCCGAGGATGCGGAACACGGCGAAGGTCCTCAGGCTCGGCCACCGGAGTCGCATACAACCGGTAGTCCACTCCGTTCGGCACAAATTCGGTGTTCGGATTGAATGAGCCTTTCTTGTGCATCAGCGCTGGAGAGTGAATGAAGACCTGATCAACGGTCTCCAGCAGGCGGCGCTCCACAGGAGCTACTTCCGCCTCGGTCGAGGAAAAGGAGTATTCATCGTCAATGTGGTAGAGGCTCAGGTCGTGAGGCAATTGCGTAATCGCATCCACGAACTCGGGCCGCCAAATATACAGAACCAGCTTCTCGCATCCTCGCGCGCGGAGCAGGTCGCTGGCGTGCTTGAGCCGCTGTCGTGAAGTAAATTCCGCTAACCAGGCCGGTCGCCCCAGCGTTGGAAGCCAGAACCCCGGCTGGTAGATCTGCATGCCTGCAGGTACCACCGGGGCATCCATCGTCGCAGCGCGGCGCTCGCGCAGCGCGGAAAAAGAACGACGCCATCCCGGTGGACAATTTATCCAAACCACCTGGAAATAGTCCGCCAGGCGGCTCAGCACATGGTGTCGCGGCTGCCAGTGGGGATCCCATTGGTCCGGCACCAGGGCAACAACTCCTACTTTACCCAACCGTGGTTGTGGAAGACTCATGTTCCTCGATAAGCTGACTCGGCCTATTCCTGCGCTCCAGCCATGCTTGCACCTGTGCCGTCGCCTCGCCGCGGAATACCAGCATGAGCGCGAGAGGAATCAGCGGAAGCAGAGCGGCGATTTGCAGGAAAAACACCGCCAGATTCCGTGCCGGCCAAAACCGCTCCACGGCCTCACAAGCCACGGCAAAGGGAACGATTGCCAACGTGGTTCGAAACCACGTCTGCCACAGATAAGTCCAGACGGGAATTTTTACGAGCTCGGAGATGAAACTGGGCCAGAGGAGCAGTTCGATCAGCACGCTGGGGAGCGCAGTGCCCCAAGCCACACCATAAATTCCCAGTCGACGAACCAGCACAATACTGAGAACCAAATTGGCGACCGCCTCGATCGAGGCCCAAATGGCGAGGCGTTTATGTTTTCCCATCCCATAAACAATTCCGGCGCTGGTGGTGTTTGCCGAACTGAACACGACCGACAGCAGAAGGATTTGCATCACCGTGCCGGAGGCCTGGGCGTATTGCTCGCCCATCCACAGGCGAATGAAGGTGTGCCCGCGAAAGAACAACGCAATCTCGATGGGGAGGGAAATGATCAAGGCAGCTCGCGTGCCATGGATCGCCAGACGGCGCAGATTGTCGTGGCTGCCTTGAGCCTCAAAGGTACTGGCCAGCGGTGTGAACGTGGTGGTCATGGAGGAGACGACCTGGCGCGCATAGTTGATGACCAGCCCGCCAATCGCATACATCGTGACCGCCGCCGGGGACAGAAACGCGCCGACCACTATATTGTCGGTGTAGACGACCACCTGGATGGCCACGTTAATCACGAAGGCATAAAGGCTGTAACTCCAGAGCTTGTTTAGAGTGGCGGAATCAGGCCGACGGAAAACGACTTTCAGCCGGGGGTAGATCCAGAAACAAAAAGCTATGGTCGTGGAATTGGCGACCAGCGAGGTACACAAATCCCATATTGCCAGCGCCAGGATGCCGTGTCCGGACCGCAACAAAAACACGATGCCAGCGGCGCGAACACAGGCCTGCAGAATCGAAACGCTACTGGTCAAATCATATCGATGAAGGGCTACAAGAACGCCTCCAAAGACGCCACACCAAAGATTAATCCCGACGGTGACAGCAGTGACCAGAACCGCGATGCGGGCGGCTTGTTGCAGATCGATCGGGATGACAAAGATGCGGTTGAACCCAAACGAAAACAACAGCCCGGCGGCGATGATAGCCAGGCTTATCCATAGCCGGATCCAGAGCGCCCCCGAAACCGCCCGGCCTGCTTCTTCGTGGTCGCCCTGGGCTGCGCCCTTGGAAACGAAGCGGGTGACTGCGCCTCGCAGTCCCAGGTCGAGCAGGCCCATGTAGGAGACCAGGGATCCGATGATTACCCACACACCGTAGGCCAGATTGCCCAGGTGATGCACGACGAACGGGGACAGAAAGAAGCCCACCACCGTGGTGACGGCGAGTGCGAACCAATTCGAGAGCACGTTTTGGGCTATGCGTCGTACGCGCATGGGTATAGGTCTTCGGATTCGGTCCGGCAATAACTCTTCAGGCGCTGCGGCCGCTGGTGGCAGCTGGGGCGCGCCCGCTCAAGCGGACACGAATAATCCGCCGCAGAATATAGCTGATCACCACCTTCACGTCGGCGACCAACCGCTTCCAGTATCGCCCCACCCAGCGGAACATCTCCCAGCAGCAACGAATTCGATCACGCCAGCTCAGCGGCGCCCTGCGAATGCGGAGCAAATACTCGCCAAACTGGCGGAAATGTGGAAATACGATCCTCACCGGCTTCTCAGGATTGAGCGACGCCGTTCTCTCAAATCGGGTGGGATAGACGTTCGTCTCTCGAAACGGATGCTCGCGATGCAGGAAAAGAAATTCGGGGACTCTGAAGTAGTACCCGTGCAGAGCCAGTTCGGCCAGCAATACACGGTCAGCGTCAGCGTAATTGCCCAGAACTTCTGTCCGCCTCAGCACGTCTCCCCGTATCAGTCCCAGCGAAGCCTCGCAGTTATGCTCCATGCGAATGAGTTCACGAAAGCGTTCGTGCGGCTTTGCTGAACTTACGTTCAGGGTCTGTTCTTTGTAGGCAATGTGGTTTCCGTGCTCGTCGATGTCGATGGCTTTGGGATATGCCAAAACCACGCTGGGATCGCCGTCCAGCGCGGCCACACACCGCTCCAGAAATGCAGGTGCGAGCTTGTCGTCGTGGGAAAGCCAGATAAAGTATTCGCCGCGCGAGAGCCGGACAGCGCGGGTAAAGTTCCGGTGAATGCCGCGATTCACCTCGTTGCGGTAGTAGGTCACCCGGGGATCACGGGCGGCGTACCCACGGCATATTTCCTCGGTGCGATCGGTGGAGGCATTGTCACAAATGATGATTTCGAAATCCTGGAAGGTTTGTGCCAGAATCGAATCGACCGCCTCGGAAACATACTTGTCCCCGTTATACACCGGGACCGCAACCGTCACTCGAGGTTTGTCACTGCTCATTTCGCCTCGCTCCATAGTTACAACTCCGCCAGCACCAGCTTGCGAGAGTAAAACGCTTCGGCATACTTGTCCGGCGCCGCGCACTCCACTCCCCGCAGCCGCAGCATGGCCTGAAAAGTGTCCTCAGTCAGCCACGCCTTGTTGCTCTGGGTCTGAAACACATCGCAGATATATTTGATCTTGCGGGCGCAGATCTTCTGCTTGAGGGGGACAAAAAAGTTTGGCGAACCCAGATCACCGTCGTATTTCGGAATCTCGTACTCCAGAATCAAGTGCCTGCGGAACGTGTTCCAGGTCAAATCGCTGATCGTCCGATGATCCTGATGCCGGTCATCGCGGTAGTGGGTAAAAACCAGGTCGGGATATAAGGCAGCGCTGGTGCGCGCTTCCCGCTCCCGTTCCCGCCCCGAACTGAAAACCACCCACGACACATCCACGTTGGCATGGGACGAAAGCAACTGCAAAATCGTGCCTCCGCAGCCAATTTCGATGTCATCCGAATGCGCTCCCAGGCACAATATCTTGAAACCCGATGCTGGAGCCAGTTTTAAGGGCAGCATGCCACCCCACCCGGAGTCCCGTGCTTTCTACTTTTTGCCATTCGTCTTCCAGACCTCCCAGGGAGCAGCGCCTCCGGAGTAAAGAGCTTCCAATTGCACCCGGTCTTTGAACGTATCCATGCTGGCCCAAAATCCGTCATAGGGATACCCGATCAACTGCTTTTTCTGGAGCAGCCGTTGAAAGGGTTCGATGACGAGTTCCTCTTTTTCATGGATGTGCTCGAATATCTGTTTCTTGAAAATAAAATATCCGCCGTTGATGCGTACGCTGCCGTCGTCAATGGCATGGATCCCCGAAACCAGGCTTCCGTTGCCCTTTTCCACGGACACCAGGTGATAACTGAGGTTGGGGCGGACACACAGAAAGCTGGCAATTTTATCCTGCTGGTGAAAATGCTCCAACTGCTCGGGCAGCGGCAGGTCGGTAAGACCGTCGCTGTAATTGGCCAGAAATTCCTCTTCTCCGTCCAAATATTTTTCCACCGCCTTCAATCTCATACCAATATTGGAGTTGTTTCCTGTGTCCGCGAAGGTAATACGCCAATCGTGAATATCGCTGTGCAACAGTTCCAGTTTTTTGGCGCCGGCCGAAAGGATAAAGTCGTTGGAAGCGCATTCGTTGTAATTGAGGAAATAATTCTTGATGGCGTCGGCGCGATGCCCCAGGCAAAGAATGAAGTCCTTGTGCCCGAAATGAGCGTAGTACTTCATCACGTGCCACAGGATGGGCCGGTAACCGATGTGCACCATGGGCTTGGGCAGATCTTCGGCGTCGCGAATGCGCATGCCCAGTCCACCGCAGAAAAGAACAACTTTCATGAATGTCCTCCCTCCTCGCCGTCTCCTACGCCGTCACTCCGGCGCCAACTTGCAGCGGCAATTTTCACGGGTACACCTTCACCTCTGGAATGGGGACCACGAATTGACCCTTCCATTCCCGGATGTAAGACATCCCGTTCATGATTTCATCTTTAAGGTTCCACGGTAAGATCAAAACATAGTCCGGCTTGGTCTCGCGAATCTTGTCCACGGGAAAAATCGGTATGCGGGTCCCCGGGGTAAATCTCCCGTGTTTGTAGGGATTCCGGTCCACCGTGTAGTCCACGAAGTCGGTGCGAATGGCGCAGTAGTTCAGCAGGGTGTTGCCTTTCCCTGGAGCTCCGTAACCCACTACTTTCTTGCCGGCGCGCTTGGCTTCGATCAGGAATTCCAGCAGCTTGCGCTTGGTTTCTCTTACTTGCTGCTCGAAGAACGAATACGACTCGATTTTGGCCAGCCCCGCTTTTTCCTCGCGCGTCCTGAGTTCGATGGCGCGCGCGCTGACGGGTCGGGATTTGTTTTCCGCGTGCTGGGCATAGATGCGCAGCGAGCCGCCGTGCGTCGGCAGTTCCTCCACATCGAAAAGCGTCATGCCATGCGCCGCAAAAATCTTTTCTGAGGTCAGAAATGAAAAATAAGAAAAGTGCTCGTGATAAATCGTGTCAAACTGATTTTCGTCCATCAATCGCATCAAGTGGGGAAACTCGATGGTGACCACGCCCTGCGGCTTGAGCAGGATTTTGATTCCGGCGACGAAGTCATTCAGGTCG
>WNEZ01006306.1_pt1 | contig 10988 bp, 11 predicted proteins | sample 5400521 | NCBI WGS metagenome assembly WNEZ01 (sample SAMN13153339, study PRJNA577476) | soil metagenome | isolation source: 120 cm saprolite under Douglas fir tree site 2 hole 1 replicate 1 | place: USA:California | collected 2015-04-18
GCGAGAAGTCGCTGGGCCCAGGCCCCGCGAAGAAATAGCCGGGCCAGGTAGTAGGATAGTCGGCGTTGACGCGAAATCCGACGACCGCCTGCGCCGCAGTAGGCGGTGCCTGGCCCGAGAGCTGATATCGTGGCGAGTAAGTGCCGATGGTTGGTGTATCGGTAAGTGTCACGGAGGCTCCTGCGATCCCGGCCCCCGACGCATCAGTCAGCTTGCCGCTGGCGGTTCGGTTGGGATCAGAAGGCCCGCTGTCGTTGAGTGTGAGGATGCTGCGCACCTGAGTTGGCGAGGTTGCCAGCATGCTTGCCAGCGAATCACCGTAGCTGGACCCGTCGCCCATAGTGGGGACCAAATAACCCCCTTCTCCTAATTCGTTCCATGCCTCTATCAGCACTAGCGGAGGAGTGGGCGAGGGTTCAGGACGAACCTGCGGATTCGACTCGGCCCAGGTGATGCCATCGCTGACGAAGGTCGTGACTTCTTGGGGGCTCCGGCTGAACCAGAAAGCCGGCCGCCCCGGCTCGTTCTCACCCCATGGGCGCGCATCCCAGCCGTCCATTACGACGGGAATGAAAGCAAGGGGGCTATTCAGCGCACCTTGGTTCCAGATCCATGTCCCGACATCAGAAAGTTCCGAGAAGGCCTGCACTCCGCTGGCTGCGAGGGGGCCTGAGAACCCATAGGCATACATACTCACTGCATCGTAGCCATCGGCTTTCGCCATGGACAGATCGGGAAAGAGCCCGTCTAAGCCGGAGGAACCGTCGAAGGTATTGAAGCCCCCGACAATGTAAACATCGGGGAATCCTTTCGCCTGTGCGGCGGTACGTAGCTGGCTGAGCGCGCTGGCGACAGCGCTTGAGGAGCCGAAGGTTTGTCGCATCGCTCTCATGTCGATGACACCAAAATAAGGCTTGCCATTAATCAAAACATAGGCGGGATCGGTCATATAACCGACCCACTCGTTGATTGCTGATGACCAATCGGCTGAGGTTGAAATTGTGAACGGCGGCTGGTTGACATACAGAATGGCGAACTGCATACCATGACGGTTGGGCATGGCATGGGTGAATTTAAGAGCCGAGTTAAGATCCTCACCGGGGTCGTTGACGGTAGTATTGAAATACCAGTCGAAAATAAAGAAATCGATACCAAAGCTGTGCGCCCAGGCGAGTTGCTGCTCGACTGCGCATGCGGTGTTATCCTGCCAGCCCGACAGCGGTTCGCGGTCCTGGTAAGGGCCAGTTACCAATCCGTCGAAGTGAAAGTTAGTTAGCGGCCCAGACCAGCCGTCGAAATAGTAAGCGCCGAGGCGAACGCGCGTCTGGGCTGACGCGGATGTCGCGCCTGCCACCGAACACACCGGGGGCGGAGGCGGCGGAGGTGGCGGAGAAGCCGTGCTTCCGCCGCCACAGGCACACAATGAAGCGATCGCCATCACCGCGACAATCAGAACGACAAACCGCCAAACGTTGGGTCGCCCTACAACGGCTTGCAGCCGCAAACTTACAGACTCAAGGCGAAGGCCAGCCGCGCGATCGGCGGCTGAAATCGGCAACTGCTTTGAAATTGAGCTGTTCATTTTGCCCCTCCATCGAAATGGCCAGGATCGAGCAATCTCCATGGTTCCCTACGCAACCGCGATCCTCCGGCATCTTAGGGCGAGCAAGGATCGGGACGCGACGCTGGAGAAAGCCCTTGATCAATGGCTCCGCCTATCGAAAGGGCGTTCCAGATATCCGGTTGTTCGTTCGTGTCCCACGTCCACAGTAGCCAGCCATCGAAGCTGTACGCACAGGACTGAACCTGCCAATCCTGCAGGCCTGCGGCTGCGTCTGAAGCCAACGGATAAGCCCACGTAAACGCACCGTACTCTCCCATCAGCACCGGCTTTTGCTGTTGGTGTCCCACGAATCCATAGTTCTGAACGAGTTGAGACATGGTCAAATTCCACACGGTGGGGTATCCGTGGAGGTCCACAAAGTCGGCCGCCGAACTGGCGATCGCCGGATAGACGCTGATTACGCGAGGGTCGCCGATGCGTGTGGGATTTGGTCCTTGCGGCGTGAAAAAACCGACGGTGACCAGCGCCGTAGGATCAACTGCTATGATCGCCGCCTGTACCTGGTTCACGAAATAAATCAGGCCGTTGTCCGTCATCTGCTGCTGCGACGTTGGATTGCTCATGTCATAAGTCTGGCCGTCCGCCGCGGTTACGGTCCCACTCGTCCAGTTGAGTGGCGCCAGGTTGGACTCGTAGTAGTACTCGTTCCGCAGTTCGTAAGCAAAGATAGCGTCCAGAGGCGCATTCTGCTTCACCAAGCCCTGCGCCAGGTCGTGGAAGAAACTAATGTTCGCCTGCACACCGCCGGCACATAGGCTCAGCGTGTTATAGCCGCCGAATTGTGTACAAGCCCCGTAATCGTTGGTGTATCCGCCGAAGGCTGGTACCCAGTCAGTTGAGAAGATGACGAAGATGTTGTGGTTCTTTGCGCGTCGCAGAAAGTCGGCAACGTTGGCGAGATAAGCGGACGAGAGCCCTCCCGCCGGATTGCCCAATGTATTGTTCTGACAACATCCATTGAGCCATACCCGGATGGTGTTGTATCCGCTAGTCTGCATGTTCGTCAGAGCTGCCTCAACTCCGTTCGCGCTGTATAGGCCAACGTTAAAAGTCGAATGGTAGAAAGTGGAGCTTCCGTCAGGAAGGGTCTGACTGGCCAACCGAATGTAATTGTTGCCGCGCGGAACAAAGACATTCCCGCTGGCCCGGTCGTAAAACTCAGCCAGCGTTGACGGAGTTCGCACGCCAATCCTGTGCGGCGCCAGGACAGAAACGCTCGCCCTTGCGGTGTCGGTCTGGTTTGATTGCAGTACAGCAGAAACAACTACACTGGCAGCCCCATTGGGCGCGATGTACAGGCCGGTGGGGAGATTGTTCCGGTCGCCGCAGTTCCCCCCGCGATTCCGTTGACTGCCCAGATCACAGCGGGATTCGCGTTGCCAGCCATGGCGGGGGCAAACTGCTGCGATCCTCCCGCGGCTACGTTCGCGGACGGCGGTGAGATGGAAAACGTGCTCTGGGGTGGCGAAGGCTGCGGCGGTGTATTTCCACCGCTGCCACATCCAACGATCAGGCCGACCAATGATAGTACCGAGCTTAGTTTCAACTTACTCATGGGTGGTGTGCCAGGTTTCTTCCATCACATATGTGGCGATACACAAGTGTTTTGTGACTGGCTCTATGTTTTTTGTACCCCCGGCTCGCATGAGCACATTCATTCCTCGCCGAACTGATTGGCGCGGTCGGTCCCAACTATTCATTCGCGCGGATTTGACTGGCGGGAGGTCAACTGAGCCCCGACCCTATAGCATCCTTAGAATCTGGTAAGTCTGAGCGCTTGCTGAGACCGCCAGTAAGGGTGAGACGCCAACAATCAGGAGGAAGAGCAGTAGTGTCATCTCATGATGCCATCGATTTGCGCCGCCGATTTTAATGCCCCGTAGAACGCGATCAAAGGCAATAAAGCCCTGACGAAGCTGTGTAACTCTTCCCGTTCACTTGCACTGTCGCCGTGACCGGAGAAAACAGGGGTCCGAGAATCAACACTGGCGCTGGCTGTGTGCAGGTGGCAACGTTCCCGCTGAGCGAGACCCAATTGTCGCCGTCCGACCACTGAACTCCGTTGAGAGGCGAATGACTCAAGCTGCCGTCGCTGTAGGTGATGAATGCAGAAAATGAGACCTGGTTCTTGGGAGGCGCCATTCCGCTATATGCATTGCCATCGCTCGGCTGAGACTGCGCCACAATTCCCGTCACAGTTGGCGCAGGCATCGAGCCTCCGCCGCAACCCGCGAGAAACAGCAATCCGGCAAGCAGAAAGCCAAAACCTTTGTTCAAGAACATTGACGTGATTCCTTTCCTCTGAAGTTCTGTTCTCAGCTCTCACGCATCTTTACTTAGTATCCGAACCACCGCGGCAACATCGTGGTCAAACCTGGGATGTACGTAATCAGTAGAACCCCAGCCGAGAGCACAGCCACAACCGGCAAGACCGAGCGCAGAACTTCTCCGACCGGCTTGCGAAAACGGTAGGACGACATCAAGAGATTTAGTCCCACTGGCGGCGTTAGGTAACCCAGTTCAAGATTTGCCAGAAAGATAATTCCCAGGCGGATGGGATCAATCCCGTAAGCTGCGCCCAGCGGCACCAGCAGTGGAACTTCAATCACAATCGCTGGATATATCTCGATCAAGCAACCGACTACGAGCATGAAACCGTTCAGCAACAGTAAAAACAGAAGCGCAGAATGGACATTGCTTGTAGTCCAGGCAACGGCGCGGGCGGGAACTTCGGCATCGACCAGATAATTGGTGAAGCCGAGAGAGACTCCGAGGATCAGCAAGACGCCGCCAATCAGCAGTCCGCATTCCGCCATCACGCGCGGGACGTCGCGAACTAGATGGAGATCGCGATGAATCACTACTTCAATGAGGAAGGCGTAGAGGGCAGTCAGGGCAGCGGCTTCTACGGGTGTGGCGAAACCGGAAAAGAGCGCCAGCAATGCGACCACGGGCATTAATAGTTCCCACTTGGCCTCCCAAAGTGCGCTGCGTGCTTCCTGCCAATCAAAAGTGCGAGGCTGGGTTGTGGCGCGGGGCCCGCTGTGGCTTCCCCACAGGCTGGTGGCGATGATCATCACGAACGCGGGTACGATACCTCCCAGGAACATATGCTGAATGGGCACGTGCGCGACGATGGCATAGACGATGAGAGGCAAACAAGGTGGAAGCAGCAGTCCGAGTGAACCGCTTCCGGTAATCAGACCCAGAGCCTTCTTTTCCGAATAGCGGGCGCCGGTGAGGATTGGCATGAGCAATCCTCCTAGAGCAAGAATGGTGACGCCGGATGCGCCAGTAAATGAAGTGAAGAACGCGCAGACCAGAACCGTTACCAGAGCAGGCCCGCCCCGGAAGCCACCGAAAAGGGCAGAGAACACGCGCACTAGACGCTTGGCAGCGCCGCCCTCCGCCAGAAAATAGCCGGCAAGAGTGAACAGCGGCAACGTGGGCAAGATTGGATTAGTCACCAGCTCATAATGCGAGATAGGGATGGAAGCGATGGGTTGACCTAGACTCCCAAACAGGACCAGAGCCGCGCCGCCCAGAGTAACAAACGCGGGCGCGCCCAGCACCGTCACGGCCAGCAGTACACCGAGTGACACCACAATGAACACATGCGAAGTCAGTGGAATAAACGGGCCTGCTGCAACCGCGCCAACAGTGAGAGCAGCGACGGAAAGGCGACCGCGCCAGGTGTGTGAAGACCGCCACCAGATACGAAGCGCAATCGCGGCAAAGCCCAAAGGCAGAGCCAGTTCAATCCACCACACCCGCACCAGCGCAAACAGCAGTTTTCCACCTTGACGGTCCGTGGCCACGAACTGTGCGGCGGCCACGGCCAGCAAGATCGTGATGGTCCCCGCGACAGCGCCGGTAAAGATTTGCGAGGCGGGCCGGAGTCTTTCCGGTATCCAGGTCTGCTCCAGTGTGGAGAGCGCGAGCAACCGTCCTTCACGGGCAGCGATGGCACCTCCCAACATTCCCACCAGCAGGACGGCATGCTGCACGATCGCTGTGGACGCAGGAATCCCAACGTGGAGGGTGCGCCGCAGAATCGCTTCAATCAGCGGAATCAGCACCATCGCTGCCAGCACCAGGCTCACGGCCCGGTCTTCCAGGCGGCGCACGAGCCCGCGACTCCCTTGATGACGCTGTGCCGTTGATGGTTCGAAAGGAACCGTGGCAACAGCACTCATGACTTCAGTCCCCCGCTGGATTCGCGATATTGCTTCACCAGCCGCAACACTTCGTCAAACATGTCGGCGGGAACCATGGATCCCCGCATTCGGGGATAGACCGCCTCGCAAAAGCGCTGCCATTCGTCCATTAGCGCCGGAGAAACGGGATGCACCTGGAGCCCGCGCTTCTTCATGGCCTCAACGGCCTCCAGACTCTCCTGCCGCCCGCGCGCCTGCATCTGCTTACCCGCCTCAAGGGCGGCTTGACGGAAGGCTTCGCGATCCTGGGGCGGAATCGCATCCCAGGCTTTCTTGGTAATTACGGTCGCACCAACCAAGGGGACCCAGGGGAGTTCGAGCATGTGCCGCGCCACCAGGTCGTACTGGCCGGCCAGGGAAAGGAATGGCGCGGTGGTAACTGTGTCCACCATCTTTGTTTGCAGGCTGGTGAGAACGTCGGACCACTCCAGGGGCACGGCTTGAAAGCCGAGGCTTTTAACTACGCCGGCCTCGTCAATATCACTGGCCCCCACGAAAACCTTGGTACGCTTGAACTCGTTGGGATGCATCGCCGGCTCGCGGGAAAAAATATGCACCCAGCCGGTGTCGGCCCAGAACAACACCACGAATCCTTTAGCCTCCAACCGCCGTTCTAGTTCCGGCTCCATTTGCAAGCGCACATACTCCATTTCACCCAGAGAGCGGTAAACCATGGGGATTTTCTGCACTGCGCCGACGGAAGAGTCAATTTCTGAAAGGCCATCCACCGACAAAGTGGCCGCCTGGATTTGTCCGACGCGCATCCGCCGCACGCAATCGTGCTCGTCGCCCATGGTGCCATCGGGATAAATCGTGAGGCTGATGTTGCCTCCGGAAGCCGACCGCCACTGCTGTCCCATGGATTCCAGGACCTGGTAGTGTGAGGAACCGCGGGGCAGTAAAGTAGCCAGACGAAGCTTGGTCTGGGCAACAGCGGCCGTGGACAGCCCAAGCAGCGCAACCTGCAAGATAGAAATGATGGTTTTAGTTGCGCGTCGCATTTTGTTCCTCCGGCTTCTCGCTCAAGAACAGATCGTCTTGCCGCGAAAGCAACCAGCGCGCCCGCCGTTGCATAACGATGTTGGTCAACCGCCATTGCGGTTTGGCGTCGGGATCAATGGCCAGCGCGCGTTTCAGCAGAGACTCGAACTCGCCGCGCTCTTGCTTGCTGATGCAGACGGTCTCGGCCAGCGAGACGAACGGGGACGCGAGTAACCCGCTGGTTAATTCCACCTGCCGGTCAAAATGCTGGCGGGATCGCGCGGCGAAATCGCTCTTTGCCCCTTGCCGCGCGGATTCGTAGGTGATCAGAAATCCGTGAATGGCCCCGTCATCGAAGTCCGGATCCAATTGCAGGCTGCGATCGATCAGCGCTTCCACGATAGGTTGGTCCGCCACCAGATCGGGATCGTCTCTGGACACAGAGATCGCCGCTCCCCACGACGCAGCCGTCCAATAGAGCAACGGAACATCTTTTTTCCGGGTCACCAGTACCGCCAACAGTGGATCATGCCGCAAACTCGCGCCGAAATTCGGGTGCTTTACTTCCAGCCCGCGAATGCCATAGTCGCGAGCTCGCAAATACAATTTTCGGGCGCGCAACCGCATCGTCTTCGCGCGTTCCACATCCTGTTGCTCCACTTCGTCTGCCGGCTGCTGTACCCAGACGTAGCTGTATTGGGTAAAACCGCTGGACGTGGCGAACAAGAGTCCGCGATGCTGAGGGACTTGGTCGAGCAGTCCTTCCATCAGCTTCAACGCGAAGGGCAGAGCGTCGCCGATCAGTTCGGGATCATCGTCGGTGGCAAAGCTGCTTGTGCTTTGAGAGGCGAGGGAATCGCCCAGTTTGCTGATGGCGAATTTCTTGACTGAGCACCCGGTGGAGGTGACAGCTGCCAGAAACAGCGCGCAGATCAGGCTCGTTGACGAACCCATTCGGATAGGCATTCGTTCTTGTTTCGCACTCATTGCGCGGCGCCTTTCTTCTATGTCCGGCGGTGCAAAGCTCTGTCAGGGTCTCGCTTATCGAATATTTGCAGATCGTCGGCGTGTTTCAAGAAGAACTCTTGCAGGACGCCGGTTCGAGCAGTGAACACGAAGTCATCATCGATGCAATCGCCGACCGTCAATTTGTTCTCCCTGGCGACCGTGCAGAGCCGCTCATCGTTCGGGGCAAGCAAGAACAACAAATCACCTTCGATGATCACTTTGAAAATGCTGTGTGCAGGGATGTAGCCGGGCTCGGTCTGCTGGCGCTTGCCGCCGGCGTCATAACTTACGGTTGGGACGACATCGAGAAAACGATAGGAGCCCAACTGCACCAGATGCCCGTTGTACGCGTACCTGCCATCCTCGTCGGTGACTTCCAGGGTGTAATCACCGATCCTGGGGTCTCCTGTAATAGCAAGAGGGGATCCCTTGTCAGCTTGCCAAGTCCCAATCAGTGCCGGATCGTAGGTCAGGTGCTGATCGTCGTTCTCGTAGAATGCATGCAGGGACGTCGTCCAGCAGCCCGGCAGCACTGCCAAAGCCAGAATTGCGGTCAGCAGCACCAGCGTACGTTTCGTTTTCACGGTCTTCTCCTAATCGCCTGGAGTCTTTCCGCGAGCTGCCAGCGTTTGAGGCTCACCTGCGCCTCCCGAAATCGTTGACCGGAACCGCTTCTGTGCCACCAGATAGCCGTCGTAGTTGAAACGCGGTTCGCCGGCAGAGAGCGTGCCAAACAGCCGGTCAAAGAAAAAGAAAGCGATGCCGAAATTCCTGTCCATCAGGCCTTCATCGTTGATCACCTGATGATGAATCTCGTGCAGATTCCGCGCCGAAACAAACCAGCCCTTCAGGAACCGGCTTCTCTCCATCCAATAGCCCTCAATGTGCTGCGCATCGTGCAAGTAGCTGAACATCAGACAGCTCCAGCCCAGAGTGGTTGCGAAATAAATTAATCGGTACAACAGCCGGACATGGAAGAGATGGAAAAGCCCGAGCACGCAGACGATGAGCACGGCCGCTGGAATAAGCCACTCTATCCCGATGTTGCCGAGCGAAATGCTGTCGTCGGTGGCATCGCGGTACTGCTTCGAACGCTGCTCCTGCAACGGTCCGTAGAGGACCATGTGGTGCTTCATGTGGTTGCGGCTGAGGAATCCAGCCAGTCCGCTGTGCAATAGCCGATGCAGACCGTAACCGAGTAACTCGGCGGAAGCACACGAAACCACAAACCATACCGTAAGGGTCAGAGCATTAGCCATGGCCTCACCACCTGAATGACGTTGAGTGCCGCGAGCAGCGACCACAGCGAAAGCGAGCGACAGATCGTCATCGGGTTTCCTTTCGTGCTGTTCATGATATTCCGTCTCCTCTAGAAGCGGAGCACCAATCCGGTCGAGACGCGGACATTTTTCTTGTCGGTGAAGCCGGAAAAGCGAGTCAGCATCCAGTCCGCCTGGACTACGCGCCAAGCCAGGTGGCCATGTCCGGCATCGAGACCGCCGCCCAGCATCATGTCGAAACCGGTTGTGCCGCCACCTCCGCCCGAAATCCGCGCGCCGCCAACCAGGGCGTGAACGAACGGCTTGATCACCGGAAGATTGGCGGTCAATTTCGGCCCGAGGGTAAAGGTGTAGAAGCTGAGCCCGCAGCCATAGGTACCACTGAAGTCCGCGGTGACGCCAAACGTCTTATTAAAATTACCGGTCAGTGCACCGTTCCATCCGTTCAAGTTTGGCCCACCGTCGGGATGTGTGAACTGATAGCCGCCAAAGACCTCTGCCTTGGACTGCGCTTGAGCCGTCGATGCGAACAACAGAACTCCGGGACCAACTACCAGAGCGAATCGGTAGGTCATTGAAACTTTCTCCTCGAACCCTTACTTGGAATTGCCAGTAATGCGAAATCTCTGCTCTTCTGTCTGTTTATTCTGTTTTTCTTTGTCCTTCTTTTGTTTCTCCTTGGCATCGCCCAGGAACTCAACTTCTTTGCCGGTGTGTGCCTTCACGGCGTCGAAAATCTTCTGGTACTCGTTTTTGTCCATGCGAAGCACGAGGTTCTTCGGAACGCTCTGCTCATGGAAATCGATGTAGAGCCAGTGGCTCTTGGATTTCGTCAGCATGACGATGGCCCCGGCTCCTAATGAAGCCACCATCACAACCGCCCCCTGAGTGATGCGATGTTTCTTTGTGTATTCATACGAAAACTTGTCGAGTTGGTCATACGGTACGGTCACGAAGTCACGATCAGCGACCCGCACCACCAGATTCTTGTTGTTGTCACTGAAGATCAGTCGGGCGTCGGCCTGCTTCCCCTTCGCGTCCGCTAACTTCACGCCGTTGAAAGCCGTTTCTTCAGCGACGCTGAGATTGGCTGTCAATAGAGTGATCAGAAGAACAGAGACTATCCTTGCCATGTGCACCATACATTCCTCCTGAAACTTGTCTGAAGACGTTGTAGGGATCCGGCCTTTTCTCGGGCCCGATCCGTTATGTCTTACTAGTGGCGGGAATTCTGGCTTCTGTGACAGGGGAGTGTGGTGCAAGAACTCATTTTTCTTGCTGGAGGCGTTACATCAGTAACTGCTGACACTCCATAGCAGGCCCAGATAGTAAGTGGCGGGAAACCTCAAGTTTGTGACACGCGTGCAAACTTCCTGGATATTTTCCTGACTGCACGGGACTTTCTGGCGCGTACGGCCTCGTGTGACAGGTTCACTCTTTGCGCGACTTCCGCCAGGGAATGCCCGTCAACCAGAGACAATAGCAGAATTTGCTGGTCGGTGATACTAAAAGATTCGAGTTCACGCTGTACCAAGCGCCGCCTTTCCAGTGACTCCAGTTCCTCCACTGGGTCGGAGCTGTAAGCTTCATCGTCGAGTTCAACTTCGGCATGGTGGGCCTTGTCGCGTAAGTAGTTATTGATCAGATTGCGAGCAGTTCCTTGAATAAATGCTGCCAATTTAGCCGACTCGCGAAGCTGGCCATCACGGAGCGCTTTCAGGATGGCGATCAGGATTTCCTGGGTGAGGTCGGCGGCGGCTTCACGGTCCCGGGTGCGGGCAACGGCAATCACAAACACACCGCGCCGGTAGGTGCTGACCAACTCGTCCTCAGCGGAACGGTCGCCAGCCAAGATCCGCTGCGCCAGCAAACCTGCCA
>WNEZ01010366.1_pt1 | contig 10987 bp, 8 predicted proteins | sample 5400521 | NCBI WGS metagenome assembly WNEZ01 (sample SAMN13153339, study PRJNA577476) | soil metagenome | isolation source: 120 cm saprolite under Douglas fir tree site 2 hole 1 replicate 1 | place: USA:California | collected 2015-04-18
CGAATCACTTGCAGGTCCAGGTCGAGCTGCAGGCCGATTGTTTCGCCGGGGTCTGGGCCAAGAGTTCGCAGCAGCGCTGGAATCTGGTCGAGCAGGGCGACATCGAAGCTGCGCTCAAGACCGCGGCCGCCATCGGCGACGACCGCCTGCAGCGGCAGGCGCAAGGCTACGTCGTCCCCGACGCATTCACCCACGGCTCTTCCGAACAGCGCATGCGCTGGTTCAACGCCGGGCTCAAGGGCGGTACGGTGGCGAGCTGCAACACCTTCCGTGGTGCGCAGCTCTAGGGATCGGACCATGCCGGGTTTGGACGAGACGAAACCGTTCGTGCCGCTGAAGTTCGCGGTGCTGACGGTTTCCGACACGCGCGAGCTCGCCGACGACAAGTCGGGCGCGACCCTGGCGGAGCGCATCCGGTCCGCCGGTCACACATTGGCGGAACGCGGCATCGTCCGCGACGACACGCAAGCGATCCGCGAGCAGGTGCAGCGTTGGATCGCCGATCCGGCGATCGACGTCGTCATCACCACCGGCGGCACCGGGTTTACCGGCCGCGACGTGACGCCGGAAGCCGTCGAGCCGCTGTTCGAGAAACGCATGGAAGGCTTCGCCACTTTGTTTCACATGGTGAGCTTTGCGAAAATCGGCACCTCGACGGTGCAGACCCGGGCGACCGCGGGGCTCGCCAATGCCACGTATATCTTCTGTCTGCCCGGCTCGCCGGGCGCCTGCCGCGACGCCTGGGACGAAATCTTGCAATATCAGCTCGACTACCGCTATCGGCCCTGCAATTTCGTCGAGATCATGCCGCGGCTCGACGAGCACCTGCGCCGGCCGAAGGCGAAGGGCGCGACGACGTAATCAAAGGCTCAGCGCCGTCATTCCGGGGCGCCGCGAAGCGGCGAACCCGGAACCCATAAACGCGCGCCTATTAAAGAGGGCACAAACGGTGGTCATGGATCCCGGGTTCCCTCGTTTCACTCGGGCCCCGGGATGACGCTACAGCGTCAGCTCCCAGGTCTGCCCGATCAGCTCCGGGCCGAACATGCGGTGCTTTTCCTCCTGGACGAGGCGAAAGCCGGCCCGCTCATAGATATGGCGCGCGGCGTGCAGCACGTGGTTGGTCCACAGCGCCAGCGTTCTGTATCCGGTCTGTCGCGAGAACCGCACGCATTCCTCGACCAGCCGCGCGCCGATGCCGAGCCCGCGCGCATGCGGCTCGACCAGCAGCAGCCGCAGCTTGGCGACTTGATCCGAATGCTTCACCACGAACACCGAGCCGACCGGCTCGCCGTCGATCTCGGCGATCCAGCAGCGCTCGCGGCTCGCGTCGAAATTCTTGATGAAGGCGGCGACGATCTCCGCGACCAGCCCCTCGAACGCGAGGTTCCAGCCGTATTCCTGCGCATAGAGCGTGGCGTGCCGGCTCACCACCCAGCCCATGTCGCCGGGCCGATGCGGCCGCAGCAGGTAGGGCGGCTTGTCGCGGGGCGCGCCCAGCGTCGCCTCGATCGCGGCCATTGCCGCGATCAGCCGCCGTTGCTGCGCCTCGCCGAGCTTTTCCAGCATGGCCGCCACGGCCTCGCGGGAACGCAGGTCGAGCGGAAGAAATGCGCCGCGGCCTTCGGGCGTGAGCTCGAGATGGGTCTGGCGGCCATCGAGTTCGGAAGGCGTTCGCGCGAGAAGCCCGCGCGCTTCGAAGGAGCGCAAGATCCGGCTCAGATAGCCGGGATCGAGCCCCAAGTCCTTTGCCAGCTCGCTCGCCGTGGGTGCCGTGCGGTTGGCGAGCTCATAGAGCAGGCGCGACTCGGTCAGCGAACCGCCGCGACGTCGCGCTCCAAACCGGCTGCCATCGGCTCGTCCCAGCAAGGCTCCCGGGCCCGCGGACATAGTCAAGCATATATTTGACGCAGTCAAGCAATTGCCGGCCGCGCCGGTAGTGCCAGGCAGCGCAGCACGATGGTTCGGCGCGAGCCCAGCCGGTGCAGCAGCTCGATTTCCGGATCCTCCTCGTTGCGGTGGCCGCCGAGCTGCCGATAGAAACTTTTCGCGATCAGCAGCCCCTGTTCGGAACCGGCCTTCGGAACCGGCCTGCCGCCCGAATGCGAAGCGCAGCAGGGCGAAAACCTCGGCAAACGTCGGCCGCATTCCGCCGCCCGGACCCGCGGGTCGAAAAATCGCGGCCCGAGCATCCGGAGAGGCTTCGGCATCTGCGATGAAGCGGACGGCTTCCGCCACCCAGGAATGCTCGAGCACCATGCCGGCCCGCAGGAACAGCAGCCATGGGCCGCGCGCCGAATGGGCTGCGGCCTTGAGCCTCGCGCCCAGCGGCCCTGGCGCGACGATCAGCCGGCACCCGGCGATATCGGCGACTTCCGCGGTCGCATCGCGCGAACCCGCATCGGCGACGATCACGTCCCGCAGGATGCCCGCCGTTACGCCCGGCACCAGGCAGGCCAGAGTCTGCACCAGCGCGCGTTCCGAATCACTTGTGGCGATCACGGCGCTCAGCATGACGTCTCGATGGCTCCGGTTCGGTCGCGCCGACCTTGGGAGATCTCGCGTTTAGCCCGAAAGCCAAGCAGTATCAATTCGTTATGCCAGCAGAAAATGCGGATATTTTCAGCAATATCGTTCTTGTTTTGTTCGCGCGCTTGCGTTAGCATCCTGCCATGGCTCGCTCCTCTGCCCTGCGAAGCCCGTCGGCGCCCTTCAACGCGCCGGCGGGCGGCTTCGCCCCCGAGATCGACCGCGAGCGCCGGCGCGGCCGCGGCGCGCTGTCGAACGCGTCCGGGCGCTACGAGCCGAAAGCCCGCGTCGGCTTCGACGACGGCTGGCAGAGTCTCGAGGATTTGCCGCCGTTCGCCACGAGTGTGACGGTCGATGCGACGCGCAAGATCATCACCCGCAACGACTCGCCCGATATCGGCTTCGATCGCTCGATCAATCCCTATCGCGGTTGCGAGCACGGCTGCGTCTATTGTTTCGCGCGCCCCACCCACGCCTATCTCGGGCTCTCGCCGGGGCTCGATTTCGAAACCAAGTTGTTCGTGAAGCCGGAGGCGCCGGAACTGCTCGAGCGCGAGCTTTCCGCGCCAAACTATCAGCCGCGCACGATCGCGATCGGCACCAACACCGATCCGTACCAGCCGATCGACCGCCGATACCAGATCATGCGCCGAGTTCTAGAAGTGCTCGAGCGCGCCGGCCATCCCGTCGGCATCGTCACCAAGTCGGCGCTGGTGTTGCGCGACATCGACATTCTCTCCCGCATGGCCGAGCGCAATCTCGCCAAAGTGGCGCTTTCGGTGACCACGCTCGACGCCAAGCTCGCGCGCACCATGGAGCCGCGGGCGGCGACGCCTTCGCGCCGGCTCGAGACGCTGCGCCAATTGTCCGCGGCGGGAATCCCGACCGCGGTGCTGGTGGCGCCGATCATCCCCGCCATCAACGATTCCGAGATCGAGCGCATTCTCGACGCCGCGGCTGCCGCCGGCGTGCAGGGCGCGGGCTACGTGATCCTGCGGCTGCCGCTCGAGGTCCGGGATCTCTTCCGCGAATGGCTGATGGCGAATTTTCCCGACCGCTATCGCCATGTCTTCAAATTGATCCGCGAGATGCGCGGCGGCAAAGACTACGATTCGACCTGGGGCCTGCGCCAGACCGGCTCCGGCCCCTATGCCTGGATGATCGGCCGGCGGTTCGAGATCGCCTGCGAGAAGCTCGGGCTCAACGCGCGCGAGACCAATCTTACCACCGAGCACTTCCGCCCGCCGCGCCCGAGCGCCGTGCAGCTCGACCTGTTCTGAGCAGGGAACAGAAGTCAGAGATCAGAGGTCAGAACGTGGAAGTTGGAAATCAGAGACCCATCCCGCCCGATCGCAGGTGTCGCGTTCCTGACCTCTGATTTTTGACAATCTGACCCTGGTCCGGCCATTGCCTCGCCGTATTGCCCCCGGCAACATGGCGGGCCATGAGTCGGAACGGTTCGCCCGCGCCTCGCCTGCCGCTGCCGGAAGGAGATGTCCGCCCGACGTTCCGCCGGGAGCGGCGCGCCATCAACCGCGGCATCGCGCCGGTCGCGGGCTGCGACGAGGCGGGGAGGGGACCGCTCGCCGGGCCGGTCGTCGCCGCCGCGGTCATCCTCGATCCGGCGCGCATTCCCCGCGGGCTCGACGATTCCAAGAAGCTCACCCCGGAAGCGCGCGAGAAGCTCTATTGGAAGATCTGCGCCAGCGCGCAGGTCGCGGTGGCGTTCGCCCCGCCGACCCGGATCGATTGCGACAACATTCGCCAGGCTTCGCTGTGGGCGCTGGCGCGCGCGGTGCGCGCGCTGCCGACCCGGCCGCGCCTGGTCTTCGTCGACGGCTGCGATCGCATCGCGGTTTCCTGCGATTGCCAAGCGGTGATCGGCGGCGACGGGCTCGTCGCCTCGATCGCCGCGGCCTCGATCGTCGCCAAGGTCACCCGCGACCGGCTCATGGCGCGGCTCGGGCTGGCGCATCCCGGCTACGGCTTCGAGCGCCACATGGGCTATAGCGTGCCCGAGCATTTCGAGGCGCTCTCGAAGCTCGGCCCCACCATTCATCATCGCCGCAGCTTTGCGCCGGTGGCGGAATTGCTGGGCCTCATCGTTCCGGCCGAGGAGCCGCCGCCGGAATTGCCGCTGTAGCCGCTTGCTCCTCCCTCTCCCCGCTGGGGAGAGGGATGGGGTGAGGGGGTTCGGGCATAAAGATGTTGAGATCGTTACCCCCGCACCCGCCCGCTGCGGGCGACCTCTCCCGCCGGGGAGAGGTGGAGTTTGCCTCCGGTCCGGCGCACACGTAGGACTTTCCGGTTGCAATCAGCGGAACTCGGCGACATTGGACGACGAGCGCTGCGCCCGGGACACGAGTCAGGAGTAGGTCACGCGTATGGCTTCTCTCTCGAGCGACACCCTTGCGGCCCGCCCGGTCTCGTCCGGGCCGATGCTCTATGTGTCGCTGCTGGTGGAATTGCTGCGCTCGCGTCCGGAGCTGCTGTTCTGGATGGCGACGCTCGCGCAAGCCTTGCTGTGGACCCTGGTCCCGACGCTGACCTATTCGGCTCCGCCCGGCAACGTGCCGCTGGTGCTCGCCGCCGGCCACGAATGGGTGGCGGGCTCGCGCCTCGGACCGCCGCTCGCCAATTGGCTCGCGGAGATCGCGTTCGATCTGTTCGGGCACCGCCTCTTCGGCATCTATCTGTTGTCGCAGGTCTGCGTCGCGACGAGCTTCTGGGCGGTGTTCGCGCTGGGCCGCGCCATCGTCGGCGCGCATCACGCGGTGATGGCGGTGCTGCTGATGACCGGCATCATCGCGTTTTCGCTCCCCACTCCCGAGTTCGGCGCGCCGGTGCTGGCGATGCCGCTCACCGCGCTTTCCCTGCTGCATTACTGGCGGGCGGTCGGCGAGGACAGGCGACGCTACTGGCTCGTGCTCGGGCTCGATCTCGGCCTGCTGCTGCTGACCACCTATGCCGGATTGATCCTGCTGGGCCTGCTCGCGCTGTTCACGTTCTCGACCGCGCAGGGCCGCGCGAGCTTGGCCAATCTCGAGCCGTGGCTCGGCGGCATGGTCGCGGTGCTGATCGTTTTCCCGCACCTGATGTGGATCGATCGGACCGGCGGCGCTTCCGCGGAGCCGCTTCCCGACGCGTCGAGCCTGTTGATTGCCGCGGGACGCCTTGCCGGTTGGCTGCAGTCGGTCGGGTGGCTCGTCGCGTTTCACGCCGGCGCGCTCGTGCTGGTCGTGGTCGCCGGCGGGCTGAAGGTCGATCCGCGCACCGCGGCCCCGGTGTTCGAGCGCGCCCCCGTGCCGCCGTTCGCGAAACAATTCGTCTACACGTTTGCGATCGCGCCGGCGCTGGTCGGCACCTTGCTTGCCGTGCTGCTCGGCAAGCCGGCGCCGATCGGCGGCACCGGGGGGCTGGTCATGCTCTCGGCGCTCGGCGTGATCGTCGCCGCGGGCAATGTCATCCGCCTGTACCGGCAGAGCATTCTCGGCCGCGCGTGGCTCGCTGTGCTCCTGGTTCCCCCGGCCGCCGTCATCGGCGCCTCGATCCTGCTGCCGTGGACGCTCGGCATCGGCTTCGAGGTCGATCGGCCGGCAAGCGCCATGGGCGAGTTCTTCACCGACACGTTTCGCCGGCGCACCGCGGCGCCGCTGCGCATCGTCGCCGGCGATGCGCAGGTCGCCGGGCTCGTCGCCATGGCGTCTTCCGACCGGCCGAGCCTGTTCCTGCCCGAAAAACCCGAGCTGACGCCCTGGGTGAGCGATGCCGACATTCGCCAGCACGGCGCGATCGTGCTGTGGCAGGTCAGCGACAATACCGGCGCGCCGCCCGCCGCGATCAAGTCCCGCTTTCCCGATCTCGTTCCCGAGGTGCCGCGATCCTTCGAGCGGCCGGTGCAGGGCCGGCTGCCGCTCTACCGCATCGGCTGGGCCATGATCCGCCCGCAGGCGGCTGGCGCGGCGCCTGCGAAGTAGCCCGGATGGAGCGAAGCGTAATCGGGTGGGTCGCTCCCGGATCGCGCGGGCTTGCGCCCGCTCCATCCGGGCTACGGTCAAACCGGGCTAATGATAGCCCTCGCCTTCGCGGACCTTGCCGCGAAAGATCCAGTAGACGAACACCACATAGGCGAGGACCAGCGGCAGCAGCGCCACGGTCCCGAGCAGCATGAAGATCTGGCTCGCCGGAGGCGCCGCGGTTTGCCACACCGTGAGCGCCGGCGGCACAAGATACGGAAAGCTCGAGATCACCAGCCCGAGATAGCCGAGCAGGAAGAGGGCGATGGCGGCCACGAACGGCAAGAGCTCGCGTCCCGCCTCGAGCCAGCGCCATGCCCCTAGCGCGACGAGCGCGGTGACGAGCGGGACCGGCCACAGAAACAGGATGTTGGGAAACGAGAACCAGCGCGCCGCGATACGCTCGAATGCGAGCGGCGTCCAAAGGCTCACCACGGCCATGAACGCCAGCACCGCGATGAGCAGCAGCTTCGCTTGCGCTCGCGCCCGCTCGGCGACCGCGCCCTCGGTCTTGAGCACGAGCCAGGTGGCGCCGAGCAGCGCATAGCCGGCGAGCACGCCGAGGCCGCACAGCCCCGAGAACGGCGTCGCCCAGTCGAACGCGCCGCCGGCAAACGCCCCGTTCTCCACCTTGATGCCCTGAATGAGGCCGCCCAGGATCAGTCCCTGGCAGAACCCGGCGATCGCCGAACCCGCGGTAAAGCCGAGGTTCCAAACCGGTTTGCTGCTCAGCGCGATCCAGCGGAATTCGAACGCGACGCCGCGGAACACCAGGCCGAGCAGCATCAGGATCACCGGAAGGTAGAACGCCGGCATGATGATCGCGTAGGCTCGCGGGAATACGACGAAGAGGCCGACCCCGCCGAGCACCAGCCAGGTCTCGTTGCCGTCCCAGAACGGCGCGACCGAATTCATCATCTGGTCGCGCTCGCGCTCGCTCTTCGCGAACGGGAACAGCAGCGCGATGCCGAGATCGAAGCCGTCGAGGATCACATACATCGCGACCGCAACGCCGATCACCGCTGCCCAGATCACCGGAAGGTACCATTCCATGCTTCGCTCCTCGCGCCGCGGCGACGTCGTTCGATTACGGTTGCGGTTGCGATCCCAGGATCTCGCGCCCGGCGTCGGCGACCGAGGCCAACGGCCGCATCGGCGTGCCGGCCGGCGGCGGCTCGGCCGCGCGGCCCTCGGCGCCGCGCGCGATCAGGCGGTTGATGTAATAGATGCCCATCGAGAACACGATGCCGTACACCAGGATGAAGAGCAGGAGGCTCACCGCGACGCTTGGTGCTCCGACCGGAGAGGTGGCATCGGTGGTTCGCAAAATTCCGGTCACGGCCCAGGGCTGCCGCCCGGTTTCGGTGACGATCCAGCCGGAGATCACCGCGACAAAACCGAGCCACCAGGTCTGCGCAGCGAGCCACAGGAACCATCGCGTCTCGAACAGCCGGCGTCGCCACCACAACCACAATCCGACGTAGGCGATGGCGATCATCAAAAATCCGATTCCGACCATGATGCGGAACGCGAAGAACACCGGCAGCAGCGGCGGCCGGTCGGCAGCGCCCACGCTCTTCAAGCCGGGAAACAGGCCGTTGAGGCCGTGCGTGAGGATGAGCGAGCCGGCGTTGGGGATCGCCAGCTCATAGCGATTGGTCTCGCTCTTCGCGTCGGGCCAGGCGAACAGCACGAGCTTGCCCGGCTTCGAGCCGTCCCAATGCGCCTCGATCGCCGCGATCTTGACCGGCTGGTGGGCGAGCGTGTTGAGCCCGTGCTGGTCCCCGAGCAAGAGCTGCAGCGGCGCCAGCACCGCCAGCATCCCGATCGCCATCCGCAGCATGGTGCGGCCTTCCGCGATCCGGCGTCCGGCCGCGACGTGACGCGCCCCGACCGCGAGCACCACCATGGCGGTGGTGAGATAGGCCGCGGTCACCATGTGGGCGAAGCGATAGGGAAAGCTCGGGTTGAATACGATGGCGATCCAGTCGGCCGGATAGGCGATGCCGTCGCGGATCTCGTGTCCGGCCGGCGTCTGCATCCAGCTGTTCGCGGACAGGATCCAGAACGCCGAGAGCAAGGTGCCGAACGCCACGATCACGGCCGAGAGCGCCTGCAGCCACGCCGGAACCCGGCCCCAGCCGAACAGCATGATCCCGAGGAACGTCGCTTCGAGGAAGAACGCGGCCAAGACCTCGTAGCCGAGCAAGGGTCCGAGCACGTTGCCGGTGACCACGGAGAACCGGCTCCAGTTGGTGCCGAACTGGTAGGACAGCACGATGCCCGACACCACGCCCATGGCGAAGGAGACCGCGAAGATCTTGGTCCAGAAGAACGCGAGCCGATGAAAGCGCTCCTCGCCGGTCGCGATCCACATCAATGCCAGCGTCGCCACATAGGCGGAGAGCCCGATGGTGAAGCTCGGAAAGATGATGTGAAACGCGAAGGTGAAGCCCGCCTGGATGCGGTCGAGCAGGACGGGATCGAGATTCATCGCGGGACCTCGCAAGATCGGCGCTTCCCTGACGGGCCGCAGTATAGCGGAATGCGCCACGACCGCACAGCAGGGCTTCGGCCACGGGGCTTTGCGACCGTGGACAAGTGACAAAATCCCGAACGCGGAGCAAAGTTCACGGGCTATTCTGCGGCGATCGTGCCGCCGGTTCGGCGGCACATCTCGGGAAATCGCCATGAGCGACACCATCGGCGAAACCACCGCCGCGGCCGGGCACGCTTGCGCTCTCGATCGTTACTTCGGGCTGACCCGGAACGGCACCGAGCCGCGCACCGAGATCGTCGCCGGCGTCACCACGTTTCTGACGATGGCCTACATCGTCTTCGTCAATCCGCAGATTCTCGGCGCCGCCGGCATGGACCAGGGCGCGGTGTTCGCGGCGACCTGCCTCGCCGCGGCGGCCAGCACCTTGACGATGGGGCTTTATGCCAATTACCCGATCGCGCTTGCGCCCGGCATGGGGCTCAACGCGTTCTTCGCCTTCACCGTCGTGGTGACCTACAAATATTCCTGGCAGCAGGGGCTCGCGGCCGTGTTCTGCTCCGGCGTGCTGTTCCTGTTGATCTCGGTCTTTCCCATCCGCCGATACGTCATCGATTCGATCCCGCACAACCTCAAGCTCGCGGTCTCCGCCGGCGTCGGCCTGTTCCTCGGCATCATTGCGCTGGAGACTTCCGGCATCATCGTCGCGCATCCCGCGACCCTGGTGACGCTCGGAGATCTGACCAAGCCCGCCGCGATCCTGGCGCTCGTCGGCTTCGTGCTGATCGCCGCGCTCAATCAGCGAAGGATCATCGGCGGCACGTTGCTCGGCATTCTGGCGGTGACGCTGATCGGGCTTCCGCTCGGGCTCACGCATTATTCCGGCGTGGTTTCGATGCCGCCGTCGCTCACGCCGACGCTGCTGCAGCTTGATTTCTCGCGCGCCGCTGAGCTCACCTTCATCATCATCGTGTTCAGCATCCTGTTCGTCGACGTGTTCGACAACGCCGGGACCCTGATCGGCGTCACCCACCGCACCGGGCTGATGCGCGACGGCAAGCTCGCCCGCATGAAGCAGGCGCTGATCTCCGACAGTTTCGCCGCGATCTTCGGCTCGCTGATCGGCACCTCGACGACGACGAGCTACATCGAGAGCGCCGCCGGCATCGCGGCGGGCGGGCGCACCGGCCTCACCGCGGTCGTGGTCGCGCTGTGCTTCCTGCTCGCCTTGTGGGCTCGCCGAGATCGAATGGGACGATGTGACCGAATCCGCGCCCGCCGTGATCGCCGCGGTCACGATGCCGCTGACCTATTCGATCGCCACCGGCATCGGGCTCGGCTTCATCACCTATGTGCTGGCCAAGGTTTTCGCCGGCCGGTTCTCCCAGCTCTCGCCGGCCGTGATCATGCTCGCGGCGCTGTTCGCGCTGAAGTTCGCGGTGTCGGGGTGAGGGCAGTGCGGCCTCCATCGAATTGCATGCGGTCGGCGCGGCGACTATATTTTCGCTGAGATCGACGGCGCGGCGTGGAGATTTTTCGCTGATTGCGGCGCCCGCAGCGGCAATGGGAGGAGCGATGCCGACGAAAGCCCGGGGAGCAAGGCTGACGAAAGCCGAGATCGAGCAATATCGCGAACTCGGATACCTGGTGGTTCCCGACGTGTTCGATGCGGGACTCTTGGCCGAGATCCGCCGCACGGTCGACGCGATTATCGCCGATGCCGGCAAGGTGACGACCCACACCGACGTCTACGACCTCGAGGAATCCCATACTCAGCAGGCGCCCCGGGTGCGGCGCATCAAGACGCCGCACAAGCATTTCCCGTTCTTTGCCGAGCTCACGCGCAACCCGCGGATCACCTCGATCTTGGCGCAGCTCATCGGCGAAAACATCCGCCTGCACGGCGCCAAGCTCAACATGAAGTCGGCGGGCTACGGCGCCGCGG
>WNEZ01005626.1_pt1 | contig 10986 bp, 11 predicted proteins | sample 5400521 | NCBI WGS metagenome assembly WNEZ01 (sample SAMN13153339, study PRJNA577476) | soil metagenome | isolation source: 120 cm saprolite under Douglas fir tree site 2 hole 1 replicate 1 | place: USA:California | collected 2015-04-18
GGAGCAGGCCCCAGGGTGTACGGCGCGAGCTGTCTCGCTATCTCATGCAGCGGTACCAAGAGGATCCCGCCACCGAGCAAGACGGTGAGAAGTCGACGACGCAGCGCCGGCGGGATCATCGGGGTTATCGGGCTCTTCTCCGTGGCAAGTGATGTGTTGGTGCGGCGAGTCGCCACGTCTCAGTTCGCGATGGAACACGAAGCAGCCGCGGCTGGCGGAGCCCGTTCCACTCCTCCAACTCGATTGCCACTCGATTGCACCGAAGCCATAGGGTGATCAGAGCGAAGAGAAGGATCACGACTGCGATCTCGAGTGCGACCCGGATCACACCGGAGGGGACGACGGTCTCTAGGAGCGCGATCAGTCCCGACAGCAGCAGGAGACCGAGCGCGTATAAGAGCCACCAGGTCGGTCTGGTCTTATCGCGCGTCGTCATGCCGTACGTTTCCTCTGATCGGGAGTAGACCACCGGTCGGCGTCAAAATGCCCTAAAGAGGTGCGGCGTCCGGATCAACAAAACGTCAGTGCGGAGGTTCCTTTATACGTTCTTGACAGTGAGGCGCTGCTCTTTACCTCGATATGGACCCACATCTCCCCTCCCTCGTTGGCGTTGAACGGGCGGATCACCGCGTCGCTCAGCTCGTTCATCCTTTCCGAGAGGTTGAGGGAAGTCGTGCTCGCGACGCATGGCGGTCGAAAAACTTCATAGTTCTTTCATCGACGGCCAAAAGGGCCGGCCGATGTTTTCGGCCGACCCTTTTAGTGTTCGCTACTTGCATGGTTGCGGGGGCCCGCAACCACTTGCAGGCAAACAGGGTCGTCCACTTCCGCTTCCAGATTCAGGCTTAGGAGGTGGCCTTTTGCGCTTGCTCCGCGCCGGCTATCGCGGGTTCGAAACCCCGGGGTGTTATTCCGAGGGTTGGAACGCGTCGCTAGCGTTCAGCATCGGGGGCGTCGCGCTCGCGGCCTGAGTGCCACGGGTTTCCTTCCCCAACGGGATTCGAACCCGTGTTTGCTGTCCGCCACGCGCTTTCTCAATCCGATCGGCTGGTTGCACGGTGTTGACTCAACACCTCAGCCCCCGGGATTCAAATTCGGCTGGGATTTTAGTCCCCTTCAGCTGCCGCGCGCTCCTTGCGGTAGCTTGAGTCTCAAGGACTGAGACTCTAGCGAGACATTTCGCGAGACATTGGGACTTGGACTCCAGATTGTGCCGTATGAGAAGTAGCGAACTCCTGGATCTCGGTCAGTAGAACCCAGCACGCAGGAGGCTCCTGTGCAAGACGAGGGCCCGCAATACCGAAATCGAACAACCTGACCTTCGCGATTGACCTCGTCGTGCTAGCGAGTTCGATCGACAATGCGCCGACGCTATCTCGTACCGGTCCGTCCCATCGTGTCCTCCTTCGGACCCTTACGCCGACGTCGCAGGGCGCCCAGCTTCGTGGAGTGTCAACACCTGCTCTCCTGCCCGGACGGTGGCGGACCAACTGATGGTGATGGCGTCCTTGACGCTCTGATGAGCCGGGCAGCCTTGCGGATGAATCTCCAGCGCCCGCTCGGTCGCCTCCCGGGCCTCCGCAGGGACGGCGAGGTCGTAGTGCACGTGGATCGCCGTGATGCGGATCGTCTTGCCGATCCCCGTGATCCGCCCCTCAACGGTCGCCTTGAAGGAGTCTCGATCGAACGCGATCTTGCGCCCTGCCAGGGCGCCGCGCAGCGTGCCGTACATTCACCCGGCGACCGCCGCCACAATGTGGTCGAGGGTCGAGGCGATCGGGGGGCCTTCCTTGGCCCCATAGTATTCCCGCAGGGCGCCCTGCACGCCGTACACCACAGGCTCTGGGACTTCTCCCAGGTAGGCCCGGCGATAGCCGTCGCGGTATTCGAGCCGAGCGCGTGAAATGTATTCAAAGTCGTCGGCCATAGATCGTCCTCCTGTCGAGTGATGAACCTCAGCGCGGCCGGGCGCGCGCCCGCACCGCCTCGAGCGTGTCCTCGGGCTCAGGTCGGGTGGTGTAGTCGGGGTCGCTCTCGGCCGCCCGAATGATGCCCTGCGGATCGATGAGGAAGCGGGCTGGGATCGGCAGCGTCCACGATGCGTCCCCGTTGAACCGCTCGAGATCCAGCGGAAACGTGCGGTAGACCTGACGCAGATACTCCGGCAGCGTGAAGCGCAGCCCGAACTTCGCGGCGACCTCGTTACCACGATCCGTCAGGATCTCAAACGTCAGCTGTCGGGTCCGGCTCAGCTCCCGGTTGTGCTCGGGCAATTGCGGAGAAATCGCCACCAAGGTGCCCCCCAGCCTCGCGAGTTCCGGCAGGATCGCTTGTAGAGCCACCAGCTCTACATTGCAATAGGGTCACCAGCGGCCACGGTAGAAGGTGACGATGAGCGGCCCCTTGGCGAGGAGGCCGCGGAGGTCAATCAGCTGCTCGGCCGCATTGGGCAACACAAATTCTGGGGCCTTATTTCCCACCTTGAGGACCCGGTCAGCTGCCCCTGAGGCCCGGAGCTCCTCCACCGCCCTATGCATGGTCGCCACCACGTCGGCCGGACGACCGGCTTCCAGGCGTGTCTGTAGCGCTTTGAGCTCTGCTTTCAAGGACATAGGCTTCCTCTCCGCGACCGCGTCAAGATACTACGACATGTTTCAACCCCAACCCCTCGACACCAATGTGCGAAGGCAGGGCTCCCGATTCGGTTCACTCTGTCTGCAATTAGATGCACGACCGACTGCCGGCGATTCGGCGGAGGGTTCCCAATCCGGCAGGGCGGGTATCGACCCGCCGGCGGCAGTTGCCCGGGCCAGCTTGCAGGCTCTCCGCGGGGAGCGGCGTCGCGGCCAGGTGCGCACCAGCGTCGAGGCGTTCCAGCCCGGCGGGTCCCTCACTCACCAGGTCTCGGCCGATCGAGGCAGATTTGCCATCGTTGTGACAACTGTCGAGCGATCAGGGCACATGGTGAACGCAGAGTTAAAGCAGTTTCACCTTCCTTGGAGGAGGTCCCTATGCGGCGGTGGACGATGCTGGTGGTTGCGCTGGGATTTGTGATGGCGTTCGGAACGGGCGGTTATGCTCAGACGCCGAGCGGCAGCGGAGACAAGATGGACAAGGACAAGATGATGGACAAGAAGGACGACAAGATGATGGGCAAGGACAAGATGATGGACAAGGACAAGATGGGCAAGGACAAGATGATGGACAAGAAGGACGATAAGATGATGGACAAGGACAAGATGATGGACAAGAAGCAATAGCTTGAGTCCCAGGGGATCCTGGCACCGCATGACCTGCTCACGCTGATTGGCAGCGAACGCCGGGGCCGGCCCCGGCGCTCGCGCGACGCTGTCACACGTCGACTACGAAGGAACTGAACACGCTCAATCACCTCGCCTTCGAGGCTGACTTGGTCTAAACGGTAGCGCGGGCTCGCAACGCAGAATACTACACGCAGCCGGACACGTTCTGGGTTGACCTAATTCCTTAGTCGCGGCCAGTGGCCTGCATGGACCGCCCGTGTCCGACGTCGTCGCGTCATCTTAATGGCGAGGAGCTGCCGCGGCGTCGCGACGCCGACGGGCGGTGCCATCGGGCATGCAGCATTGTCACGAATTCGCGCGCCGACGGGGTGAGCACGGCCTCTCGATGGCGGACGATTGAGATCATCCGGCGCACCTTCCAGCCGCGCAGCCGAACGACACCAAGGGAGCCGGCGCCAAGCTCGGCGGCCACGGTGAACTCGCTGCACCCGGCCACGCCATAGCCGCGAGCGACCGCCAGCTTCACGGCTTCCCAGTTGGGCAGCTCGAGGCGTCGGCTTGGAGTGATGCCGATGTCCGCCCAGGCGGCCTCGACGGCTGCTTGAGTGGCCGATCCCTTGTAGGTCGAGATCCACGTCGCCGCTTCCGCGTCCCGGCGTGACATCCAACGGCCGGCCAGCCCGGGATGTCCGACCACCATGACCTCCTCCTCGACCAGCGCTTCCGCCTCGACCTCCGGCGCAGCAGCGAACCCGCCGACGACGCCGAGCTCGGCGCGGTGTGAGCGCAGCGCATCCATCGTGGCCGCCGAGTTCCCCTGGACGATGCTCACATGCACGCCCGGATGCGCACGCTGGAACGCGACGACGACCTCCGGCAAGAGATACGTGGCGGGGACACCCGACGCGACGACCGTGAGCGACCCGGCGACTCGCTGGCGGAATTCGCCGACGCCACGCGCGGCCTGCGCAAGAAGCGCGTGGGCGCGGAGCACGTGATTGGCCAGAAACTCCCCGGCGGGAGTTAGGTCCCCGCCCCGCGGTCGCCGCACAACCAGCTTCACCCCCGCCTCTCGCTCCACCTCCGCGATGTGCTTGGAGACGGCGGGCTGACTGATCCGCAGCTCTCGCGCCGCGGCAGAGAACGACCGCCGCCGCGCAAACGCCGCAAAGGCCCGCAGGCGCGCTTCGAGATCCATAACCAGGCATTATATCGGCGCGGCTTCATCTGTATTTCAGTTTTCCCGGGGGCCGATCTAGTCTCTGTCCAAGTGGGAACCACCGCCTGTGCGAGAGCGCGAATCAAGGAGGCGCATATGCGTAGTGATCGACAGTCACACCGGCAATTCCTGATCGCAGGCCTCATCTCCGTGGTTGCCTCGTTCGCGCTGGGCGCCTGCAGTTCGACTGTCTCCACTGACGCGCAGGCGAGAACCGGCATGATCAGCCCGAGCTGGTCGTCGCTCGCGTCTCGGACACAGGACGACGCGTGGCACTTCGCCTATGCCGTGCAGAGCTGGGCGGCGGAGCAGAGCGGCCACGTGGTGATGATCCCTGCGCGCTACGCGATCGTCGTGGACCGGATGTTTTTCAGCGATGAGTTCAGTCACATCCCACTGCGGGCGGTGCGCGGCGTTCGCGCGGACGACCCGGACCAGATCGTCGTGCTTAGGCACCAGTGGACGACGCACGCCTCGTCGTGGGACTACGACACCGACATCAAGTTTGTCCTCTACGGCCCCGGCTTCGTCAAGCAAGGCGTCAGGTTCGAGAAGACGACGCTGCAGAATGTCGCTCCCACCTACGCTCGTCTGATCGGCACCAACCCCCCCAAAGGATCCATGGGACGCGCGATGACAGAGGCGCTCATTCCAACTTCGAAGAAGCCCAGGGTCATCCTCACCGTCGTGATGGATGGCGGTGGGCGATCGCTCTACGACGCCTGGCCCGACGCGTGGCCCGTCATCAAGGGCCTCGCCGCGCGGGGAGTCGAGTACACGGACGCGAAGGTCACGCAGCTCGAAACCGCGACGGCCGTCTCCCATGTCGCGATCGGGACAGGGGGCTATCCCATCACGACCCGCATCGTTGGGAACGAGATCTACGATCCGGCGAAGAAACAGATCACCCAGTCATTCCCCGACTACTCGCCGGAGTTCATCATGGCGCCCACGCTCGCCGACGAGTACGGCGTCAGCGCCAACCACAGAGCGGTGGTCATCGGCACCAGCTTCCAGGACCGCGCGGCAATGGGCATGGTCGGCCACGGCGCAGCGTATCACCCCGGCAACAAGAGCCACATCGTCGTGCTCTACGCCCAGCCAAAGAAGCCAGCGTGGAAGGAGCAGTTCCCGGGCGCCGATCAAGAGCACCGCTTGATGACGAACATCGACCTCTATACTTTTCCGGCGTACCTTCGCGGTCGAAGCCCGATGCCCTACGTCAAGGAACTGACCGGCGACAGCGGCATCTGGATGGGACACAAGATCGACGACAGCTCCAATGTCCGCTTCACCCCCGCCTATGTCCGATTCGAGTGCGACAACATGCTGCTGATGATGGACCGGGAGCCGATCGATCGAGATGACGTCACCGCGCTCGTTTACATGGGCCTGAAACCGACGGACTACGCTGCGCACCGCTGGGGCCTCGAGAGTCTCGAGGCGCGAGAAGCGCTCCGAGAGCAGGATGCCTGCGTTGGTAGGCTCATCCAGAAGCTCAATGCTCGGGTCGGCGAGGACAACTACGTGGTCACGATCACTGCCGACCACGGTATGATGCCAATGCCCGAGGTGACGGGTGGCCACCGGCTGTCGCTGCGCACGCTCCTCGAGATGATCGACAAGAAGTTCGGTGCCAAGATTGGCCTCGGCGGTGGGTTCATCAACCTCTGGTTCGATCAGGCGAAGATGAAGGAAGTCGGCATCACGAACCAGGACATCGCGGCGTACCTCCGCTCGTTGACGGCCGGAGACTACTATGGCTCTCGCGACAAGTGGCCGGTCTACCTACCCTACAGGCCGGACGAGCGTCTGTTCTTCAATGCCTACACGTTCGAGCAGGTCGAGGCGTTCGTGACGGCAAATCCGAGCCGCTGGATGGCCAACCCATACTCGGGAGACGGCACCGCAGTAACACTTGAGCACGACCTTCAGCAACTCCATGCGAGCGGAACTGGCATTGGCTATCTGGCGTACGGCGTCCATCTCGATGGGCAACCGCCTCGCATCGAGGGCACTCGCTACTTCTACCGAGACGGGGTGGAGCTCACGGAAGAACATGAGGCCTTTGAGGAGTTGTCGGGGCGCTAAAATCGCTTCCGGTGAGCTGAAGCTCCCGACATTCTGACGTCAGCCAGAACCGCCGCGTGCTAGAGGGAGGCCGCCGCGGAACCAATTCCTGAAGTCTGAATAAACGAAAGAGCTTAGTGGCTGCAGCGTCCCCTATCCCCTCGTCGTTCATGGTTGCGGGGGCCCGCAATCACCGATATCAAAGATGCTCACATTGATGCTCACATTCGAGATCGATTTGATCTAGACGCCTTGCAGGGGCCGCAATAATCGACATCGACCTGCCTCACCTTCGTCGTCCGATTTGCCATCCCTGGTTCCCATGATCCCATCGCTTTGGAATTGGGTGGAAACGAACCGGGGAACGTTCCTTGGAAAATCGAGATCCGACTGGATTTCCCTCCGGGCCGCCACTCGGTCGCGTTCCAGCAGGCCTTGAAGCGAGACCGAAATAGGATTTATCATCCCCCTAATTCGGCCGAATGATCTGCTCCTATGCGTTATGATCCGCAACTTTCAGAGGATCGACCTACATGTCTGTCTGCGGGTCAGGACGGAGAGCGACCCATCATTCCCTCCGATTCGGGTTCGAGTCGACCAGGGTCCAGCATCGATGGCTTCGTGTTTCCCCACGCCGATCCGCACAGCGGGCTATGTGTCCTGAATGCTGGGCTGAATAGCTACGGCAGTCCTCCCCGAATCTGGTCCACTGGCCTCGCGCGAATTGGCGCCGGCGCCGTTCATGGCTCGCCGGCCGAGAGCTCGGGGCAGCGGTTAGCCCCCCGAGCACGGGCGCCAGCACCCGCCGGAGCCAGAGCGTCAGGACCAGGACGAACACTGCCGAGAGCGCGATCAGGAGCGTCGACACCGCGGCGATGGTGGGATCCACCTCGGTGCGGAGATTGTCGAACATCTTCTTAGGGAGCGTGAAGCGCGGGCCGGCGATGAAGAGCGCGATTACGACCTCGTCGAAGGACGTGATGAACGCGAAGAGCCTGTCCTTCGCCAAAACTCTGTCCGTCGCCAAGTGATTGATCTGTCGGCGCTGATACGGAGAAGATCTCGGCTCAATGGTCACTCTTTTGCTCCACCTGCTTCGACTCCTCCCGATGCTCTGCGGCGGCCACCGTCAGGTCGCCCTGGAGAAACCTTGCTTTGCGCCACCAGCTCGCCGTCTACAAGAAGACGGTGAACCGCCCGAAGTTACTCAGCAGCGATCGGCTGTTCTGGGTCGCGTTGTCCAGGGTGTGGGCCGGCTGGCGGCAAGCTCTCGTCATCGTGTCACCCAACACTGTTCTGCGGTGGCAGCGCCGCCGCTTCCGCGAGTACTGGGCCAGACTCTCCGCTCGCGCCGTGGCGGGACGCCCTCGCGTAAGCCGCCAGATCAGGGCTCTCGTCGTACGAATGGCTCAGGCCAATCCTCCTGGGGCGCGCCTCGAATCCCCGGCGAACTGCAGAAGCTGGGAATCGACGTCGCTGAGCGCACCGTCTCCCGCCTGCTCCCGAAGCGCCGCTCACCGCTGTCGCAGACATGGCGCACGTTCCCGACCAATCACGTCCGGGACCTCGTCTCCATCGATTTCTTCGCCGTGCCCACCGCGTGCCTGCGCGTCCTGTTCGTCTTCGTCGTGCTCGCCCACGACCGGCGGCGCGTCCTCCACTTCAATGTCACCGAGCATCCCACCGCCGCCTGGACGGCCCAGCGGCTCGTGGACGCCTTCCCGGACGACTCTGCTCCGTCCTACCTCCTCCGCGACCGCGACTCGGTCTACGGTCACGTGTTCCGGCAGCGCCTAAAGGGCATGGGTGTCGGTGAAGTCCTCACGACGCCGCAGAGCCCGTGGCAGAACCCCTTCGCGGAGCGGCTCATTGGCTCCATCCGGCGCGAGTGCTTGAATCACGTGCTCGTCCTCGGCGAGCAACACCTCCGCCGCATCCTGACCCGATACCTCGCCTACTACCATCAGGCGCGTACGCATCTCGCGCTGGACAAGGACGCGCCCGACCTCAGGCCGATCGAGCTCCCCGTGACAGGGAAGATCGTGCAGCTTCCCGAAGTCGGTGGCCTGCACCACCGCTACGTCCGCCGAGCGGCGTAGTCCCTCCTCCTCGGTCGTTTTGTGGCCCCTGAACGAGGTGACCGGTCCCCGTGTCGCCTCCTCGCTCTCGCTCACCCATCGCGAGTCCGCTGGCACATGTACATGGACGGCACTCACAAGATGCCGGTTGTCCTGTCCCGCGTCCGCCTCGCGGCCGTAGCGCGCGGATGCCGGATGGATGAGGTTTTGGCGAAGCACAGGCGAGGAAAACACCGCAGCGTCCGCCATCCGCACCCTGCTGCAGCAGCATCACGTGAGCTACAAGGTCGTCGAGCGAGATTCCGTGACCAAGCAGCATGGGGTACGAGTGATCGTTCGCGACGGGCCTTCGGTATTGATCACGACCTCGACCATACCGCTTCGCGGTCAGATGGGCACTCGTGTCTTCACGTTAGAGATTCCTGAAGATATCCAGCGAGTGCGCCAGGCGCTGGCCATGCAGGCCGAGATCGAGCTCCACGGCACCCCGCCGCCGGACGCAGCCCTCGTGGCCTATCAAGCGTATCTCCAGGCGTTAGCGCCTTGGGAAGTCGTGGTTCCGTTCGCAGTTGTTTGAACGCAGAGATCGCTCGCTCACTCGCCGCGCCTCGTATTCTTCGCGATAGCGCACGGCGGGGAAGCCCGTTCGCACAGCATCTCGACGAGTCCCTCGACAAGCTCTTCTCAGAACAAAACCTCCGGCGGAATCTGCCCGATGCCGAGAAACGGGATTCGCGCGCCCTTCCGGAACCTCGGATCCTTGGGATCCTTGGGGTGGAAGGGGATGATGCCTTCGCCGAGGAGTTTCACGGGTGTCTTCTGGAGTTTGCCGTTCGCGGCGGCGAGGGCGTCCCAGTTCTTGAAGAACTCCGGGACGCCCCACTTGGCCACGGCGTCCGGAGCAAGACCGAGGTTGTGCGCCCATAGCTGTTGACGGAAGTCTTTCACGGTGGGCGGGTCTTCGAGAATGACGTTGACCTCGGTGTCGAAGAAGAATCCGCGCGGGTTCGCGTTGGCCGAGCCCACCGTCAGGGCTTCGTCGTCCACCATTACCAGCTTCGTGTGGGTGATGCCTCCCTCGTAGTTGAGGGTGTAGACGCGCACTCGCTTTTCCGGGATGCCCGCGAGCAGTCGTTCGAAAAACTCGAGCCGGAGCGCGAGCATGTTCTGCACGGCGTCGACCATTGCTTGCTGCTTCTTGCGCGTGATGAAGTCCGCCGTCGGATCGACCTTCTGCCGGTCGTCGCTGCCCGTCCCCGCGATGACCATGACGATCAGGTCCGGCTGCGACTCGGCTTGCTTGACGATCGCGTCCGCGAGCTTCGGCTCGTGGAAATACTGATTCTCGAAGTACAGGTAGCGCGTAGCGCGCCCGATCAGCCGGAAATAGGCGCGCCAGATGTCGTCCCGTCGGAACTCAGCGGGCGTCGGGCCGAGCGATACCGTGCGCACCATCTGGATCTTGTGCCCGTTCACGGAGGCCCCGCCGTCGCTCCGGGCGTCGTTCGAAGAGAGCTCCTCGTAGCCCTTCCAGCCCTCCAGGGGATCGGCCGCCGACTTCGTCCTTTCGTGGTTCCAGTGCTCCACGAACTCACGCTCCAGGTCGTGCGTGATCGCTCCCTCGAGCTTCGCCGCGACGTCGTGCCATACGAACTTCGGGTGCCAGTTCGGGTTGATGTCGAGCCCCGGCGTTCGAACGCCAGCGATGTCGAGGCCCCCGCAGAACGCGACGGTGCTCTTGCCCTTCCGGGCGACCACGAACTTGCGGTGGTGCACGCCCAGGGAGTTCGGATGGGCGCTCATGATGTACTTGAAGTTGTCGCGTTCCGCGGGCGACAGGCGTTTGATGACGCCATCGACCTCGTTCAAGTTCGTCTCGAACTCGCTGCCGGGCGGGTGCTTGGCGATCAAGACGCGGATCTTCACGCCCTCCTTCGCCTTGTTCACGAGGAGCTGCCCCCAATCGCCGATGCCGGATCGCTGGATGGTGAGCGGCACGCGAAGCGGATGAAACTGCCAGCTGGCAATGTAGAGCCAGTCGCCCTTGCCGAGTGATTCCACCGTCTCTTGCATGCGGTCGAACGTCCCCACCGCGTCCTTGAAACCGCCGATCCATCGGCCCTTGTCGAACTTGCCGCTTCCGTCCGACTTGCGGCCGTTGACCATCAACGTCATGCGCCCGGTCATCGGCGCGGCCACGAAGTCCTCGTACTTGCTCGCCTTGCGCTCCGGTACGAAGACGGTCGGCACGTATTTGGGGTCGAGGATCTTCGAGACGATCGTGAAGTAGAGGATCCACTCGGCGCGTGTCTTGACGAAGTCATCGTCCTTCGGGTCGATGAGCCTCCCCACTCCT
>WNEZ01009904.1_pt1 | contig 10986 bp, 9 predicted proteins | sample 5400521 | NCBI WGS metagenome assembly WNEZ01 (sample SAMN13153339, study PRJNA577476) | soil metagenome | isolation source: 120 cm saprolite under Douglas fir tree site 2 hole 1 replicate 1 | place: USA:California | collected 2015-04-18
CTCACGGGCGGAGCTTCGGGCCTGGGGCCGGTCGCGACGTACTTGCCTCACGGCATCCGCCTTCGGCTGGGCGATACGCTTTGGCTGCTTCCCCTGGCGATTGTCGCGATCGGCCTACTCAAGGGCCTGGCCTATCTGGGCCAGTTCTATTGGATGGGCCTTTTCGGTCAGAAGATCTCCATCGCTCTGCGCCGCGAGATCTTCATCCGTCTCTCGGGCCTTTCCCCGTCACAGCTCTCCCAACAGATGAGCGGGGATGTCTTGAGCCGCTTCTCCTCGGACGTGGCGGCGGTGGAGACGGCGGCGAACTACGCCGTCGGCTCGTACGTGCGCGACGGTCTTCAGATCGTGGCGCTGGTCGCGGTCGCGATCTGGATGAACTGGCGAATCGCGCTTGCCGCGCTGCTCGTAGTGCCGATCGCCGGTTTTCCAGTAGCGCGATTGACGCGCTTTCTCCTCTCCAAGACGCGGGAGGGGCAGGCCCGGCTCGGCCAGCTCGCGGCGCAGCTCAAGGAGGGACTTGGCGCGGTGAAGATGATCCAGGCCTTCAATGCTCAAAAGGCCGAGCTGATCCGGTTCGCCGCGCACTCCGCCAAGCACGAGCGCGCGATGACGCGCGCCGGATGGGCAAGGGGAGGCACTCCCGCCTTGATGGAGGTGCTGGCGGCCATCGCGCTGGCCGGCGTCCTCGCTTTCACCGCCTACGATTCGTCGGTCTCGCCGGAGAATCTGTTCTCGCTGCTCACCGCGATGGTGCTGATCTACCAGCCGGCGAAGGATCTCGGCCGGGTGGGTCAATTCACCGTTCAAGCGGTCGCATCCGGCGAGCGGATTTTCGCCCTCCTGGATGGAATCCGTTCCCCGCCTGACAGGCCCGGCGCCACTGCCCTCCCCGCGCTGCGCGCCTCGCTGCGGCTAGAGGGGGTCTGGTTCTCCTATGGAGATCGCCCAGCACTCCAAGGTCTCACCCTGGAGCTTCCGATCGGAAAGATCACCGCCCTGGTCGGGCCGAGCGGCGGCGGCAAAAGCACGCTGACATCGTTGCTGCTTCGATTCGATCGACCGCAGCGAGGTAGAATCCTCATCGACGGCGTGGATGTCGATTCAGCAACGGTGGACAGCGTGAGGGCGCAATTCGCGCTGGTGACGCAGGATGCGCTGCTTTTCTCGACCTCGGTGCTGGAAAACATCCGGATCGCTCGCCCCGAAGCTTCTGAGCAGGACGTCGTCGCAGCGGCGAAGGTCGCGCAGGCGGACGAATTCATTCAGTCGCTTCCCAAGGGTTACCAGACGCCGGTCGGCGAGCGGGGAGCGATTCTCAGCGGCGGACAGAAGCAGCGCCTCTGCCTCGCTCGGGCGCTGCTAGCGAACGCGCCGGTGCTGGTGCTCGACGAAGCCACCAGCCATCTGGATCCCGAAAGCGAGCGGGAGGTCCAGGCAGCGCTCAACCAGGTGCTCCCCGGCCGCACCGCGCTGGTGATTGCCCATCGGCTCTCAACCATCGTGGATGCCGATCGCATCCACGTCCTCGACGGGGGGCGGGTGGTGGAGAGTGGATCGCACGAGGAGCTTCTATCCCAAGGAGGGCTTTACGCTCGGCTGTGGACCCTGCAATCGGCGCCGGCCGGATCGAGCGGTGGGGGAGGGCGGGAAGGATGACCGATTCGAGTGGGTCTTCGCGGTCGCGGCGCGCGCCGTCATTCCTATGGTGGGTGGGCGCGTTCGCCATTGCCCTGTTGGGGTACCCACTCCTTTTTTCGGTCGGTGGCCTCCTCGTCAAGTACCCTTTGTCCGCGCCGAAGCAGACCGGTTCCAGTCCTCCTGGCGCGGGTGAAATCCGAGGAGCGTTCCACATCCACTCCACGCTCTCCGACGGCCGAGCCACGCCGTCGCAGATCGCGCGGGCGGCGAAGAAGGCCGGTCTGCAGTTCATCGTGATGACCGACCATAATCTCGTGACCCTCTCCGACCCGACATTCGAGGACGGGGTTCTGGTGATCTCTGGCGTCGAGCAATCAACCCGCGAGGGGCACCTGGTCGTGGTCGGCGCGAAGCGGGGGTTGAATCGCCCCGGGAAGGATCCCGATCCGGTGCGGCACGCTCAGCAGCTGGGAGGCCTCACCATTCTCGCGCATCCGGTTCAGCGCCGGCATCCGTGGATTGACCCCAGGAGTGCGAAGCGCGCCGCCGGGATGGAGCTGTACTCTGCCGATTCGTTGTTTCGCGATGCCCTGCACCGTCCGTTCACCCTGCTTCTGCCCGCCGCCGGCGCCTATCTGACCAATCCGATTCACGCCCTGATGATCCTCAATCGGGAGCAGCCGGATGCGACGCGCAAGCTGCTCGAGATCAGCGGGGGGGAACCCAAGCTGGCGTTCTGCGCGCATGACGCCCATGGCTGGCCTCCCTACGAGCAGGCCTTTCGAAGCTTCTCCCTCCACGTGCCGTTGGCCGGGGCCCTTCAAGGGGGCCTTCCCGCTGATGCTGCCGAAGCCGCGCGGGCGGTGATCGAGGCCATCGTCCGAGGACGCGCCTATTGCGCGTTCGACCCGCTCGGCAGCGCGGCGGGTTTTTCCATCGATGGGATGCAGGGGGATTCGCGACGAGCGGTGGTGGGGGACCGTTTGACCGTTCAAATTCCTCCGTCCTCTCCCGCCGCCGCGCGCGTTCAGATCTGGGGTGGAGGGCACCTCGAGCCGGATGGACGCACCGTGGTGCTCGATCGAGCCGGCCCTGTCCAGATCGAAGTCTGGATTGAGGCCCCCGGAAAGCTCTTCGGCAGGACATGGAAACCATGGATCGTTCCCAGCCCGCTCTTCGTTTCGTCGCCGGCGGGACCTCGGCCCGATCCCGGAAGCGCGGAACCACCCAGCCCAAACGGTTCGGCCGATGGGGAGGCCGCTTCGAGATTGCGTTGAGCGGCGCGCCCAGCGACGGTGGCGGCTCACACGTTGTACAATCAAAGCCGGAAACCGGACTCAAATGTACAACGTGTGGGAAGACGGCCCTGTCCAATCACCAGGCGATCAGGATGATCGCAAGGGCTGCGAAGCCCAGCCCCACTCCCTGGAGCAACCGGATGCGTTCACCCAGCAGCAGCCGTGCCCAGACGATGGTCGCCGCCGGGTAGAGGGAAGTGATCGTCGCCACCAGGCTCAACAGCCCGCGCTGAGCCGCCAGCGCGTAGAGCACGTTCGCTCCCATGTCCACCACTCCGACGCCAATGACCAGGGGGAGGCGAGCCGCCGGAACGGTCAGCGGGCGGCGGGCAATCAGTCCGATTGCGCCGAGCGTGCTAACCGAAACCGCGCGGGCAGCAAGCAGGGGCCACAGGCCCGATTGCCGGCTGGTTTGCTTCAGACAGATGTAGAAAAAACCGATCGCCACACCGGAGAAAAGAGCGAGAGCGACCGGTTTGTCGAAACGCACGCCAGCGAGCATCCGCCTCAAGTCCGTCGACGGGCGATCCACTTCCTGAGCGACAAGAACGATGGCTGCCAAGGCGAACACCAGACCTACCTCGGCGCGAAGCAAGGGGTGTTCCCCCAGAGCGAGGCCGGCGAACACGGGAAGGGCGATGGCGCAAACGCCGGTGACCGGAGCGACGCTGCTCATCCTGCCGGTGGCCAGGGCCTGGTAGAGAAGAAAGATGCCGAGCGTCCCAAACGCTCCCGCCGCCGCCCCCCAAGCGAGATCTCCCGCGCTGGGGTTGGTCCGCGGGAGCAGAGCGAGGGCAATGGCCATCACCGCCACTCCCGCGACTTGCGAAACGAAAACGACAGCCAGGGCGGATGTCCGGCGGGTGGCCAAGCCGCCGAAAAAGTCGGCGGTGCCGTACACCGCGGAGGCACAGAGCGCCAGCACCACCGCGCTGATCGATTCCGAGCTTTCGGTCAATCCGCGCCGAACCTTATCCGAGGCACGCGCTCATTGTCGCAAGCTACTTCTTGGTGACCTTGAGTCCGCGGATCAGGTCGGTTTCATTCGGCGAGTACTCTTGCAGCAGGGCCGCGATTTTCTGCTGCAAAGCCTCGCGATTGGGCAAGCGAAGCGACTTTCCGCCCCGGCGCAACGCACCCTGGACCCGTTCTTGAGCGAGGGGCCTGACGCCTTTGCGCAAAGCGGCAGCGAGCTCGGCGTTCAGTTGCGCGGCATCGATCCGCTCCGGCAATTCCGGCGCCCCGAACCAGATCGGCACGCTGCTCAAATCCAGGTCGACCTCGCCGCGGGCATTGAGCGCTGACGATCACCACCAGTCGCCCCGATACGTCGGCGGCATTGATCCGCTCCGCGGTCTGATTGCCGACGTAGAGGACCGGTTCGGCGACCTGTTTGGGACGAACAAATTCCGGGTCCACCGCCAGAACCAGGACGTATCCAGAAGACACCAGGGGCTGCTCTTTTCGCCAGGTGTGGGTGTATGACTTGTCCAGTTTGAAGGCCTGGGCGAATACCAGATCTCTCACCGGGCCTCCGTTGTCAGCGGCGGATGCGGACGTCGGCAGCGAAAAAGAGAGCCAGCCGGTTAGCGCAGTCAGCCAGACATCAATATTCAATCTCATGGAAAACTCCCCGCTCGCCATGGAGCGTCAATTCAAGGTGAATTCAATGTCATCCAAACCAAGGCGACCGGCACTGGAGCCGTACGAGGGCCCGAACTGAAAGTCGACGGATACGATGTTCGTCAAATCCAACCCCGATCCGTTGTTCAAAAAATCGCTCAGCCGGGCGCGAATTGTTTCAAATTCGTTCCCCCACCCGGCGCCGGTGCCACCGCAGCCGACCCTCTGGTAGGGCGCGCGGATGCCGTCGCCATAGGCGCCTACGTTGATCGAGCTGACGATCCCGTTTGCGTCTTGCAAGCTGACGGTGAAGGTCCGGCCGCCCAGAGCCTGATCAGTCAGCGGGTGGCGGGTGCCCTGGGCCGCGCGGAAGGAGAAATACTGATAGGCGCTGACGTCGCGGCTGCCCGCCACGATTTCAAACGACATCATTCGATCCACGCCGTTCCACTCGAACGCCACGCCGCGAGTGGTGTCGCTGGCTCCGCCCTCGGTCATTCCGTTCATCGGATCGCTCGGGTTCCAGGTGAAGACGCCGTCCGTGTCATGGAGCAATCCCTTGAAGAGGTTGTCCACATCGTAGGTCACCGACCCGCCCGAGCTGCTGATGTTCGGCGAGGCCGGCGTTTGGAAGTTGTCCACCACGAAGTTCATCGCCAACGAGCCTTCGTTGTATTCCAGATTCGCCACCACGCACGAAGTCGTCGGGACGCCGTTGGGATGAAAGCGCTCGTAGCCGCGCCAGAGATAGTCCTTGGCCGGAACATTGCCTTCGATGTATCGCTTCACCAGGGGGAGCAGGTACCCCAACATGACCAGGTGGGTTTCCGGACGCGTCAGCAGGCACGGGCCGTCCGCCACCAGGCCGGTGGGTCCATTGTGAAACGATCCGTGTCCCACGCCATAGAGCGACGTCGACTGCCGCGTGCCGGTCGCGCGATCGAGCAGGTGGAATGATTGGCAGAGCGAACAACTGGCGCATCCGTTGACGTCCGCGTCCGCCGCTCCAACCCAGAGATGATAATTGACGCCGTGGGGGTTGGCCTGAGTCGGCCCGAGGAAGTCCGTGGGGGCGATGCTGGAGATGAGGATGATGTCCTCGAGTCGGAAATTGTCGGGAACATAGGACCCGTTAAAAATGCGATCGTAGGCGCGGGCCACGCCTTCTCCGCCGCGGCTGTGACCGATCCAGGTCATTCGATGGCTGTCGATGTGTCCGTCCATCACCCCACCAGCGATCGTCGCCTGACTGCCGATCAGATAATCCGTATTGATCAGGGTCGTGGTCGAGGCGGTTTCGATCCCTGGGCCGGTGTTGTTGAAGTGGCTCATCACGATGTATCCGTACGAGGCCAGGTGATTGCCGATGTGGTCATACCAAAGGTAGTTGTGGCCATTTCCATGGCTCACGACGACGAGGGGAAGCTGCCCCATCGAAGCGATGTCGGTGGGATAATACGCAACCTGGGTGAGCATGAAGGTGTCACCCATGTACATCGCCGAGCTCACCGCCAAGGGACCGCGGAGCTGAGTGGGAGCCACCACGTACAAGCCGGCCACGTCTCCCAGGCCATCGATATAGTCTCCGCTGTCCAGGACTCCATTGCCGTTGAAATCGAGCACCACGTCGTAGGGCACTCCCAGGCCGATTCCGGCATCGCCGCTCAAAGTCCCTGAGTCCACCAGAAAGGTGTTGGAGGAGATGTCGACATCGCTGAAGGTCACCGTCTGCGGCTGGCCGCGAACGTCGGTCAAGGATGGGTCGGCGGTCCAGTCCGCAGCGCTCTTGTGAGCGACGAGGTAGAGATCCGCCTGTTGACCGATGACCGCGGGGTACCGGGACGGATCGACCGCCACCTCTACGGTGGACCCCTGGTTGAAGGCGATCACGAACTCGAAGTACGGAAAGGCTGGGAGCGAGCTGCCGGCCAGCTTCACCGGGACCACCCCCGTCAAGCCGGTTGGATTTTTCGCCGGGGAAGGCGCGCCAAACGACAGGCTCGAAAACACAAGCCCAAGGGACAGGACGGTCGAGAAGACTTTCAAGAGACCCCTCCATTGCAGGCGACCGCGGACGAACACCGGACCCCGGTAAAACCACCCAGGGTGGGTGCACGAATATTTGCAAACAGGGTCCTCTTTCAGACTTGGCGATCGGACACAAGAACCAAATCGACGCGCGGCGCGTTCAACTCATGGAAAACACGTCTAAATCGGAAAGTGTTGCGCGCGATCAGGACTATGGGTGAGTGCCGCGCAATCTGTGTGTTTGGCTCCAGCACCGGAAGCCCCTGACCGATCGGTCCCTTTACCGGCTGTTTGGGATGCGCTTGGTGTAGGACCCGGGGGTCAATGGACAAGTTGATCTCATGATACGGGCCGGGGAAGTGGCGATCCTGATCGTCGACGATGAATCCGCAGTGCGCGAGATTCTGGAAGACGTCCTCGCCGAGGAGGGCTTTGTCGTTTATAGTGCGGCCCATGGAGCGCAGGCGCTGGAGATTCTGGCGAAATGCAAGCCTCCCTCTTTGATTCTGCTCGACGTGATGATGCCGGTGATGGACGGCATCCAGTTTTTGAAAGAGCTTCGCGCGAGGGAGGAGCTGAAGCGCATTCCCGTGCTGGTGACCTCCGCCACGAGTCACAAGCCCCGGTCCGTCCAGGGTTTCCTACCGAAGCCAATCGCGCTCGCAACGCTGCTTGAAGCGGTCAACCGGTACGCGCGCCCCGATCGAGCTGCCAGCATGGCCCCAGCTTAAAAGCTGGGGAGGCAGTCTCACCGTTGGCTCGCGGGCGTCCCACCAATCCTGAGCTGCGATCCGGAGAAATACGTTCACCTCGAGATGGCACCAGTCGCCCTTACTTCGACGGGTAGCGATGGTTCGTCTGGCACTGTCCCGCTTCGTCCGATCAGGTTTGTGAAGTTACGAAAAACGGTCGGCGGTTTTTTGCGAAACCTGCTGTCTGACTCGTCGCCCGGCGACTCTTTCGTCGTAACCGTCGGGCGTGGCGCTCGATCAAAAGAATCAGGACGTCGGCCTCTCCTCCCAATCGCGCCTCAGTCGATGCCTCGATGTGCCTTTGAGGCACTTGACTGGTGGGTCGCCGGTGTAACGTTGCACCGCTCCCGGGCCCTGTTCCGAACGAATTCTTGCCCCCAATTGCCGCGGGGCAATTGCCTTGCGGTTTGCCGGTGCAACGTTGCATTTTTTGAACGAAACGAACGAAACGAACGAAACCACCGGTGTAACGTTCGACCGCCTCGACCTGGACGAAGCGAAGGACGGCGTTTGTTGGTGGCCCGGGCCACCAGCGCGAAGAAGGGCTGTGGATAGGTGGTGGCTCGGGCCACCACCCCCGTCTTCAAGCCCAGCAGCGGTGAGACAAATGGTGAGAAAAATTCTCACCGGTGAGAATTCTTCTCACCGCTCCGACGAATTCGAAGCGGATCCAAGGGGCGAAATCGGGGCGTTGCGGCGCCAAAACCCATCGAAGTGTTACGAAAAGTAACGGGTTTCCAAGGCGGCAAGATTTTTTCGCGCCGGCGCCAAAAAATCTTGTCGTCTGTCCCGCCGCCGGCCCAGCGTCGAGGGCTGATCCGTGCTCTGGATGACGTTGCCACGTATGCGTTCACAATCGGTTACCGCATCCGGCAAGAGTCAGGTGGGAAATACTCCCTGGGCTGGCGCGCCGGGACGGCGTTGTGTGACGAGCGGTTGCTGGTATTCGAGCCCACCAGCTCGGTGAGAGCGCGTCGGCCTTTACCCTTTCGAGGAGCTCAAGTGCACGCTTCGCCCGCTAGTTTACAGCTTGTCCGGTAATTGAGGCCATGCACCGCTGAGACTGGGCGCGGCGCATCGAAATCCCGCAAGGAGAATGATCGCTTACGAGAGGGGATCGACAGGCTCGCTTTCCTATGGCACTTCGGAAAGCGTGAATTTCATTCGTGCGCTGGTGGGGGCGTTGCTCCTCAAGGCCACCAGAGACCTCACCTTCCGTCAGGCAGAAGACCTCATTCGATACTACGCACCGGCGCGCTACCTGTGTGGTTTGACCGAAACGGAATGGAGTCCGGACCACAATACCCTGCACGACTTCGAGGTATTGCTCGGGGAAGAGGGGGTGCGCCTCATCAACGAGTACGTGGTGAAGTTGGCGTTGAAGGAGAGACTGACTTTCTCTTCCTTGGCGGTAGGGGACACGACGGCACAGGAGGCAGCCATTCCCTACCCAAACGAGATGAAGTTGATGGCTGCCTTCATGTCGTCGGTTGCGGCGAGTGCATTGCGCGCAGGGAAGAAGCTGAAGGACTTCGTTTGTGCGACCAGCAACAAGTTCCAAGCAGCGAAGGAGACCATGAGGGAATTTCGTCTCTTCGCGAAGACAAAGACCAAGGAACAGAGACTGCGAATCATGGCGCGCATGATGGGGCATGTGCGCTCTGTTCAGAACAAACTGGCACACGCGCTCGAAGGTCTCAAGCCGAGGATAAAAGGTTACAGCAAGGTCGCGTTCGCTCGAGTGCAGAAGATTCACGAGGTGATGAACCGTCTGCTTCCTCAGATTCAGTATTGGCACCGCACAGGCTGGGTGGCGGCAAACAAAATCATCAGCCTAATAATGCCGAAGCTCTACTCGATCCCGCGCGGCAAGGTGGGCAAGTCTCTGGAATTCGGATTGAGCTGGGGCATCACGCGCTTGAAGGGCGGCTTCGTCCTGGCTCACGTCGCAGCCAACAAACGAGAGCTGGTCGACGCCCGCTACGTCATCCGGTCGGTCGAAGAGTGCCGGCGTCTTTTTGGGCGCACCCCAACTGCCTATGCTTACGACCGAGCCGGTCACAGCAGGCGAATATCGCCAAGCTACGCGAGCTCGGGGTTCGCCATATTGGACTGGCCCCCCGCGGCAGGACTGCATGGGAGGTCAGCGGAGCAATGAAGCGTCGCTTGGTTTCAGAGCGCATTCGAGTCGAAGGCAGCATCGGTACCCTCAAGAGTCGGCGTTACGGCTTCAACCGACCACGGGCTCGGTCCGAAGGCATGATGGGCGTCTGCGGTCAGCGAGCGGCGCTTGGGATGAATCTTACGAAGCTGGCAAAGGGACTGGCTGAACGGAGCGGCTTTCAGCTCGCCGCTACGTAACCACAAACAAGGATCACCACTTGGGAATGGGAAGTCCGGGAACGGCAGTATCGCCGCCCTCAATTACCGGACAAGCTGTAAGCCCTCAATTACCGGACAAGCTGTAAGCTAGGGCCGTCGTGCGGACACGACGAGTACCGGAGGGGATCAATAAACATCTGTTTTAGACCATTCAAAACTTTCGGAGATAGGAAGTCGGCAAAGGCATCCGCCTAGACCGTTCAACCCATTTCGACGAAGAAGGAGGAGAACATGCGACGATACTTAGCACTTTATCTGGTCCCACTTAGCTTCGTAGTAACCGTTACCACGAGGGCTCGGGCAAACGAGGAGACTTTCACGACGATTGATGTCCCTGGCGCGAGCTCGACCGCCGCTGCCGCGATCAACCCTCGCGGCGATATCGTGGGACAGTACTTCAGTGCCGGTGTGAGCCATGGCTTTCTGTTGAGTGGGGACGATTTTACGTCGATTGATTTCCCTGGTGCGAGCTTTACCTCTGCTGAGGGGATCAACCCTCGCGGCGATATCGTCGGGCCTTACGACGATGCTGGTGGGATGCGCCACGGTTATCTGCTGAGCCATGGCAGTTTTACTACGATTGATTTCCCTGGCGCGAGCTTAACTTCTGCACTCGGTATCAACGCTCGCGGAGATATCGTGGGGCGGTACATCAGTGCGGGTGTGAGTCATGGTTATCTGTTGAGTGGGGGCGAGTTTACGTCGATTGATTTCCCTGGCGCGAGCTTTACCCATTCTCGTGGGATCAACCCTCGCGGCGACATTGCAGGATATTACATCAGTGCCGGTGTGACGCATGGTTATCTGTTGAGCGGGGACGAGTTTACGTCGATTGATTTCCCTGGCTCCAGCTTCACCATAACCTGGGGGATCAATCCTCGCGGCGACATCGTAGGATATTACATCGGTGACGGTGTGACCCATGGTTTTCTGTTGGGTGAGGAGGAGTTTACGTCGATTGATTTCCCTGGCGCGAGCTTATCTATCGCTCTCGGGATCAATCCTCGCGGCGACATTGTAGGACTGTACGACAAAGCCAGTGTGAGGCATGGTTTTTTGTTGAGCAGGCGCGAACGGGACGAAGACGATGGGCATAATAACGATGGCGGGCATGACGATGCTGGGCGTTAAAGTGAGCCAACACCATCGCGGCCGACACCTTATCCGTAAGTTTGTTGTCCGCGTCAGAGGACCCGTGGAGTTGCCCCATCGCATCGGACAGGTACTGGATTAGGCTGCTACATCGGTTGCAGAGTGCGGTG
>WNEZ01020639.1_pt1 | contig 10986 bp, 10 predicted proteins | sample 5400521 | NCBI WGS metagenome assembly WNEZ01 (sample SAMN13153339, study PRJNA577476) | soil metagenome | isolation source: 120 cm saprolite under Douglas fir tree site 2 hole 1 replicate 1 | place: USA:California | collected 2015-04-18
CGATGCGGTTCAAAGAAACCGAACGATAACGGGCGGAACGGTCGAATCGGTGCGTCAAGGCAGAGCCAAAGACGGTCAACCTAGAGGAAGTCGAGTTTCCGCGCGCGTGATCGCGCTCGCGGCTGTTGTTCTTATCGCGTTTACCATTGCAGCGTCCGCGCAAAAAGTAATAGCGCCGACGCCAAGCCCCGCACCGGCTCCGATTCCGGCTATCTCACAACCACAATCCCCAAGTGAACGGGAAACTCGCGAGCCACAACAACCCGAGGCTCGCGAGGGAAATCAGCCAACCGTGACGGATCAGCGCGGCACGGAAAATTCGCCTCTTATTGTCCAAGTTCTTCCCACCACAAAAACCCAGGCCGAGGCCGAGCAAGACGCTCGGGACCGCGATCAGAAAGCGGCGAGTGAGCGGGTCGCTTTGGAGACCAACCGCAATCTTGTAGTCATTGGGTTCTTGCAATTGGCTGTTTTCTTCGGGCTGTTGTTCGCGTTTGGATATCAAGCGTCTAAGTTGCGCGAAACCATAATTGCTACCCGTGCAATCGCCACCGAACAATCTGAGGACACGAGGCGGTCGATAAGAGCCGCCGAGCAAGCTCTGGTCTCTGTTGAAAGGGCCTTTGTTTTCGGTAAAGGGTTTCAGAATAGTCTCGATATCCAAGACGGAAACATTGAAAACTATATTGTTTTCGTGACATGGGAGAATTTCGGGAATACTCCGGCGAACGAAGTTCGCACCTGGATAAAGTGGCAATCGTTCCCGATGAATCAGGACAGAGACGCTACCTTCGTCGCGGACAATCGCGGCCCATCCACAGTGTTGGGTCCGCGAAATAGCATGCAAAGCGGCTACGCTATCATCCCGCTTGAAGCGATGCTGCAGAACTGGCGGCATGAGACAGAAATATGGGTGTGGTCCCGGGTCGAATATAGAGATATTTTCAATGCCGAGATACTCCATTATCATGAACAATGTGCACGGGTAGAAATGATCGACGAGCCATCGACTATCCCCCCGGGAGATCATCCTTCTCATGTTCAATTTATCGCGTATGGACCGCAGAATACTACCGGATGACCGCTACGCTCGCAAAATTTGGGTTGAAGAGGAATATCTTCAAATCGAACAGCCAGCTGACCCATTAGCCGCGACGTGAGATGATTCGAAAAAAGGAATGGCGAAAGGTTCTCGACTCCGAAGTACGACGGTGGTCGGCAATGTCATGCATGGAGTTGGTTTCCAAGCTGCACGATCTCCAAACCTACGCGGTCGAATTCCATGCAAAGACCTAGCAGGTCGAAGTGGAGCTATTGGAAAATACGGAGAGTTACCTTCAGATCATGGTGGCTGTTGACGATGGAAGTCTCCCGGCATCGCTTTCTCCGCTAACCCGGATATTCATTCGAGAAAAGCGCCCTCCTGCCGCTTAGGCGCTCTGCGGAGACGCAAATGCTGTGCGACGGCCCCGTCGCTGACGCTCCCGAGCGCCGTTTCCATCACCCGTCTGCGACCGTCAGGACGGGATCGTCAGCGCAATCAGCTTTTGGGCCGCGCGGTCGATGCCTTCGAGGTGGCGGCAGGTGTCGATCAGCTCGGCAAATTGCGCTTCGCTAACGGCGAGGCCGGGAGTGACGGGGCGGATGCGCCGGACTTCTTCCTCGAAATCCCAGATGAACTCGCGGCCGGTTCCTTCCCGAGTGAAGCTGCGGCCGTCCTTGGTGAAGACCGTGATCCGCGGGCCGAACAGGGTGCGACGTATCGTCGGGATCAGGCTCACGCGGTGCATCAGGTCGAGCACCTGGGGCGGGTCGGTCTCGCCGGGGCCGGGCCCGGCGCCGCGCAACAGCGGATAGCCGCGCTCGACGGCGCCCCAGGCGGTGAAATATTGCGTGCTGCCGGTGAAGCTGTAGCGCAATTCGCCGCGGTTGTTGCCGGCATAGGCGTGGTAGAACCCGGCCTCGCCCTCCAAGGTCGTCTCGCCGCCGGGTGTCCCGTGCTTGGCCAATGCCACGGCGAGCAGAGCATTGCGCACGGCACCGCCCTCCCGCAATGACCGCCCGCCGCTGCGGGCGCCTTCGAGATTGCCGGCCGCGAGGTTGACGCATTGGGCGACGGCGCCGTGGATTTGGTTCTGGTCGAGACCCCCGAGCTTGGCGGCGGCGATCGCGGCGCCAAAGATGCCGAACACCGGTCCGGCGTGGAAGCCGCGCGACATCACCGTCGTGATGAACTCGGCGGCCATGCGTTCCATGACCTCGTAACCCGCGGCGACGGCGACGAGGAACGCCTTGCCGGAGACGCCGGTCGTTTCCGCTGCTACGAGGGCGGCAGGCAGGATCGCCGTGCCCGGGTGGGTCAGCATGCGGAAGGTGTCCCACTTGCCGCCGGCAAAGATCGTTTCGGTATTGACAAAGGCGGCCCCAGCCTTGGTCAGCTTGCTGCCGTTGCACAGCACGGTCGCGATGCCGCCCCCGCCGGCCTCCTCCTCCTGCATCAGCGCCAGCGCTTGCTTGCTGCCGGGCATGTCATGGGCGACGAGGGCCGAGGTCAGCGCCTGCAGCGTGACGCCCTTGGCGCGGTCCACCACCTCGCGCGGCAAGTCGTCAAAGTTGAGATCGGCGACGAATGCGGCGAACTCTCGGCTCAGCGACATGACGGCCTCCTCGACAAACCCGTCGTCGGAGCACCCTCAGCGTCTGGCAGTCACTCCGACGACCACCTCTTGTAGCCTTGACGCAGCGCCTTGCCCAGCCGGCGGGCGTGGTCGGTCCAATCGCCCTTGGGTGATGCGGGAGAGGAGGAATTCTTCAGTTGCCCGGCCAACCTGCCGAGCCGAAAGACGCTGTCCGTCCAGTCTCCGGCAGGGACCCCGGCCTCCTTGAGCCGGTGCTCGAGGCGTCCCTTCAGGGCTTCGGCGTTGGCCTTCTCATGCGCGGTGGCGGCCGGATCGGCGATCACCGCGGACACCGCCCGCAGCTTCCGACGGATACTCCCAACCGCGCCGATCAACCCACCGATGTCCATCGTTGCTGATTGTAACACGGCGGCCGGCCACGCGTCGATCCCGCCATACCAGACCTCGCGGGGCAAGCTGCCTAGGCGTGGCGCATTAGGAAGATTTGCTGTGAACCGTAGGACAACCAAATCCGCCGCGGCTTCAGGAAATCCATCCCCAGCACGAGGTCCGCATCGCTGAGCCTGAGGTCGGTCACAATCATTTCGGGATTGTGGACCGCCTCTACGCCGATGCTCAGTCGCGCAAATTGATGGACGCGTCCATTCACCTGCTCCCCCGCCGCGCCGCGTAGGGTGGCTGCGCGGTCATGCGCCAGTAATGCCGTGGTCACCCCCAGGCCCAGTGCTGCGCCGGTGGAAAGCACGGTCGATTGCGCGCCGGTGTCGACGAACGCGTCGACCTTGTGGCCGTCGAGCTGCATCGGAAAGAACAAGCGGTCGCTCCTGGATCGGCCCGCGGCGATCGTAACGTACGGCTCGGTCCAGGTCGGCACAGCGCCGGGGCAGACCTGCTTGCGGTAGAAAATGATTCGGTTATTCGGCAAGTCGAGATCGAGATCGAAGCTGCTCAGACTGTCGGCTCCAAGCACGCCGTCGAGTGGTCCGGAAAATACGCTCGCCACGTGGATGGGGGCGATGCGAACCCTTCGCCAAGGTATCGCCACCCCGCCAACGGTGAAGCTGCGCAACTCCACCTCGCTCGTCTGCAAGCTGCCGGCAACCCCGCGCATCTGTCGCTGAAACTCGACGCGGGGGCTCTGCGCGCCGACGCGCTGGGCGGCTGCGGGCGTCAGGATCGTCGTCTCGGCGCCGGTATCGAGGAGGAGAGTCAACGGCGTTTCGTTGGCTAGCAGGGTGATGATCGGGGTGTTGCGCGGCGCCGCGACCGTGGTCTGCCCGAGGCGAACCGTCCCGCAGCCGCCGGTCGCGTCGGCGGCAGGTATGGTGGCTTCTCCGGACCTCCCGCGGGCGCGCTGGGTCGCGGTGCTGGGCACGCCGCCCGGGCCAAACCCCTCCTGCGGCCGAGATGGCGCCGCGACCGGCAACTCGCCAGCAGCACCGGCAGCCAATGCCAGCGCCATTGTTGCAATCGCGCCGCAGAGCCATCGGTTCATGGGTAACCCGCCTCGGCTGGTCGCATGCAGGAGGTGACATTCGTCAACGAGGTGAACAAGAAGCGTGATAACCCCAAGCTCGCCGTCCGGACTGCGCTCCGCCGGGGTTGCCAATAGGGCCACGGCACCGTAAGTAATCGTCACTTATACCTCACGCAGGGCCGCGGTCGCCGTCACCATACGACGGCCGCTCCGGTGCCGGTCGTCCCCCACCCGCGGGATGCCTGGTGTTCCTTGCGGCGGCTCAACCGGAAAAAGGACCGACGATGGCGATTCCGACCACCACGATGCGCCAGCTTTTGGAAGCCGGCGTTCATTTCGGGCATCACACCCGGCGATGGAACCCCAAGATGGCGCCCTACCTGTTCGGCGTCCGCAACGGGATTCACATCATCGACCTCGAACAAACCGAACCGATGCTGCACCAGGGGCTGCAGGCGATCCGCGATGTCGTGTCAGGCGGCGGCCGCGCTTTGCTGGTCGGCACCAAGCGCCAGGCGCAGGAGCCGGTTGCCGAGGCCGCCAAACGCTGCGGCCAATACCACGTGAACTACCGTTGGCTGGGCGGGATGCTCACGAACTTCAAGACGATATCAGGTTCTATCCGGCGGCTGCGCGAGCTCGAAGAGCGGATCGCCCAGGACCAAAGCGGGCTAACCAAGCGCGAATTGCTGGAGCTGACCCGCGGCCGCGACAAGCTCGAACGGGCGCTCGGCGGCATCAAGGAGATGGGGGGCTTGCCCGACATCCTCTTCGTTATCGATACCAACAAGGAGGCGATCGCGGTCAGCGAGGCAAACACGCTGCGCATCCCGGTCGTGGCGATCCTCGATTCGAACTCGTCGCCCGACGGCATCGCCTACCCGATCCCGGGGAACGACGATGCGATGCGGGCGATCCAGCTCTATTGTGATCTGGTGTCAGGTGCCGTGCTCGACGGATTGCAGGCCGAACTCGCAGCGTCCGGGGTCGATATCGGCGCCCGGGCAGATCTTCCGGGAGCAGATATCCCCGGGGCGGACACCGCTGGAGCGGATATCCCTGGGATGGGCTTTGCCGAGCAGGCCGCGGGAGAGGACGGAGCCGAAGGCATTCTCGACAACGCGTTGCCGAGTGAACTAGAGGCGGCGGCAGCCGGCGGCGCATAGACGGCAGCGCATAGACGGAAGGAACGGCAGATGGCGGAGGTGACCGCGGCGCTCGTCAAGGAGCTGCGCGACAAGACGGGCGCGGGGATGATGGATTGCAAGCGGGCGCTCGGCGACAGCGGCGGCGATATCGAGGCCGCCGTCGACTGGCTGCGGAAGAAGGGGTTGGCAGCGGCCGCCAACAAGGCTGGGCGGGTCGCGGCCGAAGGGTTGATCGGGGTCGCGACGCACGGCCCGGTCGGCGTCGTCGTCGAAGTCAACTCTGAGACCGACTTTGTGGCCCGCAACCAGGAATTTCAGAGTCTTGTCAAGGACGTCAGCGAACTCGCGCTCGATGGCGACGGCGAGATCGAGTCGTTGAAGGAGGCTATTCTCCCGAATTCGGGCCGCTCGGTCGAGGCTGAACTGACCCACCTGATCTCGACGATCGGCGAGAATCTGGTGCTGCGCCGGCTGCAGCGGCTGTCGACCCGAGAAGGTGCAGTCTTTTCTTACGTCCACAACGCACTCGGTCCCGGGATCGGCAAGATCGGCGTCATCGTCGTCCTGACGTCGCCCGCTCCCGTCGACCAGTTGGCGGGGCTCGGCAAGCAACTGGCGATGCATATCGCCGCGGCGAGCCCGCTTTATCTCGACATCGCCTCGGTACCGCAATCGGCACTCGACCGAGAACGCGGCGTCTTGCGCGAGCAGGCGCGCGCGAGCGGGAAGCCCGAGGGGATCATCGAGAAGATGGTCGATGGGCGCTTGCGCAAGTTCTATGAAGAAGTCGTCTTGCTCGAGCAGATCTTTGTCGTCGATCAGCAGACCCGGATCTCGACTGTGGTCGAGGAGGTCGCGAAGGCGGCCGGGACGCCGATTCGGGTCACCGGGTTTGCGCGCTTTGCCCTCGGCGAGGGAATCGACCGTCATCGCACCGACTTCGCAGCCGAGGTGGCCGCTCAGCTCAAGAACTGACGGCGCCGGGTCGATCGCGGTAAAGGCGGCGCAACCGCGCTTGAATGGCTTCTTAAGCCTCGGGCGATATCAGATTAAGCCTCGGGCGATATCAGAAAGGGCGGGCGTGAACTCCGCGCGCTGGCGACCCTGACGCCATCGAAGGAGGCTGCTAAACGGCCGCTTTGGTGTATGCTTGGTCCCACCGCGAAACGGGATCGTCTGGGCGGATCAGCGTAGGCCTCATGTCAGTCGGTCTCAAGTACCGCCGCGTTCTGTTGAAGGTCTCCGGCGAGGCGCTGATGGGTGCGCGGGATTATGGTCTCGAACCCGGAATGCTCGCGCGCATCGCGGACGAGATCCAATCCGTACACGCGCTTGGCGTCGAGTTGTGCCTGGTCATCGGCGGCGGCAACATCTTCCGCGGCGTATCAGGCAGTGCCGTCGGGATGGAGCGTGCCTCGGGCGACTATATCGGCATGCTGGCGACGGTGATTAATTCCCTCGCCGTGCAGAACGAACTCGAGCAGCGCGGTGTGACAACCCGAGTCCAGTCGGCGATCTCGATGCAGGCGATCTGCGAACCCTACATTCGCCGCCGCGCGCTGCGCCATCTCGAAAAAAAGCGCGTCGTGATCTTCGCGGCCGGCACCGGCAACCCGTTCTTCACGACCGATACCGCCGCCGCGCTCCGGGCTTCCGAGATGGGCTGCGACGCACTCCTGAAGGCGACCAAGGTCGATGGCGTCTACGATGCCGACCCTAACCAGGTGCCCGGCGCCGTGCGATTCGAGCGGCTGAGCTATCTCGATGTCCTGTCGCGTGACCTGCAGGTGATGGATGCCTCGGCGATTTCGCTTGCGCGCGAGAACCGCATCCCGATCCTCGTGTTTTCCATCTTCGAAAGCGGCGGGTTTGCCGAAGTTCTCCGCGGCCGCGGGCGGTACACGATCATCGGCGAACCAAATTAGTCATCGACACGGAAAGACAGACGATGCCCGAAGACTCATTGCTGACCGATCTACGGCGCCGCATGGACGGCGCGCTCGAGGTGCTGCGCAAGGAATTCGGCGGGTTGCGCACCGGCCGCGCGTCGGCGGGGCTGCTCGAGCCGATCACCGTGGCCGCCTATGGCGGCACCATGCCGATCAACCAGGTCGCCAATGTCAGTGTGCCGGAGCCACGGATGATTACCGTTCAGGTATGGGATCGTGCGATGGTCAAGGCCGTCGACAAGGCAATCCGGGAATCGGGGCTCGGGCTCAATCCGCAGACGGAGGGTCAGGTGATCCGCGTGCCGATCCCCGACCTCAACGAGGAGCGGCGGCGCGAGCTGACGCGGGTGTCGGCAAGATATGCCGAGGAGGCCCGCGTGGCGGTCCGACACGTGCGTCGTGACGGGATCGAAGGGCGAAGGCTCGGGGCCTGCCGCGCATTGCCGGCCATCGACGCGGCGCAGAAGCGGTTCGGCGCACCGTCACCGCCGCGGGCGAGATGGGCATCCCCTACATGACGCTCTTCGGGTTTTCGTCGGAAAATTGGAAGCGGCCTTCTGCGGAAATTCAGGACCTCATGGCATTGCTGCGCCATTATCTCCGTGGCGAGATCGCGGAATTGCATCGCAACGGCGTTCGCTTGAAGGTGATCGGGCAATTGGCGCGTCTGGCGCCGGACATCGTGGGCTTGATCGAACGTGCGGAGACCTTGACGCGCGACAATTCCCGAATCACTCTCACGATCGCGTTGTCCTATGGCGGGCGTGCCGAAATCGTCGCCGCGGTGCAAGCGATTGTGGCTGAGGCGGCGCGCGGTAGGCTTGCCGCCGAAGACGTCGACGAAGATTGCCTCGCCCGTCATCTGTTCACCGCGGATCTTCCGGATCCGGACCTGTTGATCCGCACCAGCGGCGAGCAGCGCATCAGCAATTTTCTCCTTTGGCAGTGCGCCTATTCGGAGCTCGTCTTTACCAAAACCCTGTGGCCGGACTTCTCCAGGGATGATCTCGAACGGGCGATCGATGAATACTGCGACCGCGAACGGCGGTACGGAGCGTCGGTTGGTTCTCGCTGACTGGAGCGCCTTGCAGTTGCGCGTCCGGTCGGCGTTGGTGCTCGCGCCGCTGCCGATCGCCGCAATTTGGTTTGGATCGCCCTGGCTACCGCTGCTGACCGTGCTCGCTGCGGCAGTAATGGCCTGGGAATGGGGTCGGCTGTGTCGGCAGGGCCGCCTCGGCGGGACCGGGGTTGTGCTTATCGGCGTCGTTCTCGCCGTGGTCGCGACTGCGGCGCTGATTGCCACCGGGCTTGCCATGGCACTTGCCCTCGTCGGAGCGGTATTGGTGTTCTGGACGGCGCGCAAGCGACCCGATCTCGATCCGCGATGGACTGCGCTCGGCGCGATTTGGGTGGCGCTTCCGTGCGTCTGCCTGCTGTGGCTGGCGCGGGAAGAGGCCACCGGTCGAGTGACTCTCCTCTGGGTTCTCGCCGTCGTTTGGGCGACCGATATCGGCGCTTACGCGATCGGCAGAACGCTCGGCGGCCCTCGTTTGGCTCCCCGCTGGAGCCCGGGAAAGACCTGGGCCGGACTTGCCGGCGGCGCGGTCTGCGCGGCGTTGACCGGATGGGCGACCGTGGCGTGTCTTGGGATTTCTCCGGCGCTACCGGTGATCCTGATCAGCGCGGGCCTTGCGGTTATCGAGCAGTTCGGCGATCTTGCCGAATCCCTGGCCAAGCGCAGGTTCGGCGTGAAGGACACAAGCGGCCTCATTCCCGGTCACGGCGGACTTCTCGACAGGCTCGATGGTCTACTCGCGGTGGTCCCCGTAGTCGCCCTGCTGACCTTGATCGACGGCCGAAACATTCTGGCGTGGCAATGAACCCGCGCGACGATGGGGTGCGCCGCGTCACGATCCTCGGCTCCACCGGATCGGTCGGGCAAAATACCGTCGACCTGCTGCTGCGCAACCGGGACGGCTTTGTAGTCGAGGCGCTCACCGCGAATCGGAACCCCGCACGTCTGGCCGAACAAGCGCGCGCCTTGCGGGCGCGCTTCGCCGTGATCGGCGATCCCGTCCATTATGCGGAGCTGAAGGAGGCGCTCGCCGGGAGCGGCATCGAGACCGCGTCAGGTGCTGAGGCGCTGGTCGAGGCAGCGCAGCGCCCTGCCAACTGGGTGATGGCGGGAATTGTCGGCGCGGCGGGGCTGGCCCCGACGCTGGCCGCGATTCGGCGCGGGGTTATCGTCGCCCTGGCAAACAAGGAGGTACTCGTCTGCGCCGGCGCGCTGGTCATGCAGGAAGTGAGCCGCTGCGGAGCAACCCTGCTGCCGGTCGACAGCGAGCATAATGCGGTCTGGCAATGCTTCGATCATACCCATAGCGAGACGATCGAGCGGATCATCTTGACGGCGAGCGGCGGACCGTTTCGCGAGCGCACATTCGAAAACATGCGCGATGTCACCCCGCAGGAAGCCGTGGCGCATCCAAACTGGAGCATGGGCGCCAAGATCTCGGTCGATTCGGCCACGATGATGAACAAAGGGCTCGAAGTGATCGAGGCGCATCACATGTTCCGGCTGCCGCTGGAGCGCATCGAGATCGTCGTGCACCCCCAGTCGATCGTCCACAGCGCGGTGGTCTATCGGGATGGCTCGGTGCTTGCGCAGCTCGGATCACCCGACATGCGGACGCCGATCGCCTATGCACTCGCCTGGCCTGACCGCATCGAGACCCCGACCAAGCGGCTCGATCTGGTAGCGGTCGGCCGTCTGACCTTCGAGCCGCCCGACGAACACCGCTTTCCCGCACTGCGCGTTGCCCGCGAGGCGCTGATTCGCGGTGGCGGTTGTCCGACTGTCCTCAACGCGGCGAACGAGACGGCGGTCCATGCCTTCCTGGAGGGGCGCATCGGGTTTCTCGATATCGTCGAAACGGTAGAGCGCACGCTTGAGAGGATGCCGGGCGGCAGGCTTGAATCGCTCGACGACGTCTACAATTTCGACACAACGGCGCGAGAAGTTGCCGCGCGGCTCTCGGGGGTTCACGCTTCGCGGCGCAACGCCGCAGCAATGGGTTAGCAATGATGATCCTGGAAACGCTCCTACAAGGCGGGCTCTACAATTTTCTCTGGACCACCTTCTGGTTCTTGATCGTCTTGACTGTTCTCGTCTTTGTCCACGAGTTCGGTCACTATGCGATCGCGCGCTGGAACGGTGTGCGGGTCGAAGTTTTCTCGATCGGGTTCGGCCCGGAACTATTCGGCTGGTGGGACAGCGCCGGGACACGGTGGAAGTTCAGTACGATCCCTCTTGGCGGCTACGTTAAGATGTTCGGCGACAGCGACGCGAGTTCGGGCTTGCCCATTCCGGCTCTCGCCGGGCTGGCCCAGACCGAGCGGAACGTCTCGTTTCACTATAAGCGGCTCGGCCAGCGCGCGGCCATCGTCGCCGCTGGGCCGGCGGCGAATTTTGCGTTTGCCGTTTTAGTCTTGGCCGTTCTATTCATGACCTTCGGGCAACCCTTTACGCCCGCCGAGGTCGGCCAGGTGCAGCCCGGGAGCGCGGCCGAGCAGTCCGGTATTCGGGCGGGCGACGTGATCCTCAGTATTGATGGGCAGACCGTGGCGCGGTTCGAGGATGTCCAGCAGGCGGTCCGCATGAACCCCGGTGTGGCCATGGCGATCGCCGTCAGACGCGACGGTGCGACGCTCACGCTCCAAGTTACCCCGGCCCGCACCGAGGTGACCGACCGGTTCGGCAACCACTATGAGAT
>WNEZ01010728.1_pt1 | contig 10984 bp, 8 predicted proteins | sample 5400521 | NCBI WGS metagenome assembly WNEZ01 (sample SAMN13153339, study PRJNA577476) | soil metagenome | isolation source: 120 cm saprolite under Douglas fir tree site 2 hole 1 replicate 1 | place: USA:California | collected 2015-04-18
AGCTTAGTGGAGGAGATCAGCCTGAATCGGCCAGGGCCGCACATAAAGGGCTTACATTCATTTACCCACGCTGCGCGCACCAAACTGTCGGACGCGGATCGGGGAACCACCGCCGCACCTAGTAGTTCGGCTACTGGGGGGCTCGCGAAAATCAAGTCAGCATCAAGATGGCGCGTTTACCTGGCTCGCGGATCTCCGTCATAGGGAGACCAACACTTCCGCTGTTAGCGACTGTGAGCGTCTGCAATCTACGCACGAATGGTCGGTGTGTCCATAAATGACGGTCGCAGCGTGCAATCCGCCGTAAGCCGTCACTAGCTCGCTATCAGACGCGTCAGCCAACGGCGCTCTCCAAAGATTATCGGGGCTGGCATAAACTTTAGGACCGGGGCAGTTGCAGAGAACCTCCCAGCGCATTCTCAGGGGTTTCGAAGTTGGCACCCGATTCGCCAAGAAACAACGTGAGTGCCCTATCTCAGCTCTTCCATCGCCGCTTCCAACACTTCCCTGCCCGGACGCGTCACCGACTCCGGCAGCGTGGCCAGCGGCTGGTCGGTCAGGTTGAGCATGTCAAGGAAACTCGGTGCCTGCGGATTCACGTAGAACACGCCCGTAAGCACTTCGCCTCTTTCGTGAGCTTCCGTGAGCCGCGTGAGCGCGTTGAGCCTGCTGGTCGGATCGTAATTCTCTTCCAGCTTGCGCAGACGAAGATGTGATCCGTCGTGCATCGTGACGTCGAGCGTGCTGCCGGCGTCGTAGTCGACCGCAATGTCTTCGAAGTGCGGAACGAAGCTGACTTCTTGCAGGGACTCTTCGTGGTCCTTCACATATTTGTAGGACTTGGTCGAGCCTTCGTGATCGTTGAAGGTCACGCAAGGCGAAACTACATCGAGCATCACCGTGCCTTTGTGCGCGATGGCCGCTTTCAGCATGGCGAGGAGTTGACGCTTGTCGCCTGAGAACGAGCGCCCAACAAAGGTCGCGCCAAGTTGAATTGCGAGGATGCAGGTATCGATCGGTGGCAAATCGTTAATGACGCCGGTTTTCAACTTCGATCCCAGATCGGCGGTCGCCGAGAACTGGCCCTTGGTCAAACCGTAAACCCCGTTGTCTTCAATGATGTAAATGATGGGCAGATTGCGCCGCATGAGATGAACGAACTGACCAATGCCGATCGAGGCTGTGTCGCCGTCGCCGCTCACCCCGAGTGAAACCAGATTACGATTCGCCAGCATCGCGCCCGTGGCCACTGAAGGCATGCGTCCGTGGACGGCGTTGAAGCTGTGCGAGCGATTCATGAAATAGGCTGGGCTCTTGGAGGAGCATCCGATGCCGCTCAACTTCGCAACCCGCTCCGGCTGCACGCCCATTTCGTACATGGCTTCGACGATGCGCTCAGAAATGGCGTTGTGGCCGCAGCCCGCGCATAGAGTGGTCTTTCCCCCCTTGTACTCGATGACGCTCAGGCCGATGCGGTTGGTCTTTGGTCCGCCGGGCGTGGATTCAATCGTGGGAGTGCTCGCCATTTACTTGCCCTCCATCATGCTCAATTCGTCGGTCACGGAGCGCGCGTCGAGCGGCAATCCGTCGAGGTGGCTAATGCTGCGCAAGCGCTCGATCTGATCCGGTTTCAGGTCGAGCTTCAGCAGACTCAGCATCTGCGCGTCGCGGTTCTGCTCGACCACGTAAACGCGATCATGCTGCTCGATGAATTCATGCACTTCACGGGTGAATGGATAAGCGCGCAGCCGCAGATAATCAGTCTCGATGTTGTATTCGCCGCGCAACTGGTCGCGGCTCTCGATGATGCCCCAGTGCGACGTGCCATAAGCCAGGATGCCGATTCTTGCGTTGTCGCCTTTGATGATCTCAGGACGCGGCACGAAGGAGCGAGCGGTCTCGAACTTGCGATTCAGTCGCTCCATGTTGTTTTCGTAATCGACCGGCCGCTCGCTGTATTGCGATTGCTCATTGTGGCCGCTGCCGCGCGTGAAGTAAGCGGCCGCAGGATGTTCGGTGCCGGGCAGCGTGCGGTAGCCGACGCCATCGCCATCCACATCTTTATAGCGTCCGAATCCACCCAGCCGTTCGAGATCTTCTTTGGTCAGCACCTTGCCGCGCTGGATCGGCTCTTTCGGATATTCGAATGGATCAGACATCCAATTGTTCATGCCGAGATCAAGATCGGACATGACGAAGATCAAAGTCTGGAATTGCTCCGCAAGATTGAAGGCGTCTTGCGCCATGCTGAAGCACTCGGTCGCGGAACACGGAATCAGCATGATGTGCTTGGTGTCGCCGTGCGACAGAAAGGCAGTGGCGAGCATATCGCCCTGCGAGGTGCGAGTCGGCAAGCCAGTCGATGGACCGACACGTTGAAACGATGGGGTAATCGGATACCAGGTCACCACCGTGCACCCGGCAAACATGCAGCCGAGAGCGGCGGCAGAGTTGCCGTCAATGATGATCTTGCTCGCGGTCTTGTCCATGCGCTGGATGAAGTATGCGTCGCCTTTTTTCAAACTCGCCTTGGCGTAATCGAATCCCGCTTGCGCCGCGGCAAGATTCAGGTTCGCGGCCTTCACCTTTTTCGCGAACTGTCTACGAATGGCTTTCTCCACCTCGCCCATTTCAATTTCGAGCAGGTTAGCGACCACGCCGACGTACACCATGTTTTTTACCAGCTTGCGCAGTTTGGCTTCGGGACAGACGGCGGCCACGATTTTGTCGTAGGGAACGGAGTAGAAAATCAGATCATTGCGGAGTTTGTTAAGCGCAAGCGGCTCGTCATACAGAACGGATGCGCCCGCGGCCAGCGATAAGGTGTCTTCCTGCGCGGTCTCAGGATTCATGGCAACCAGAAAATCAATTTCTTTCTTGCGTCCGATGTAGCCGTCTTTGTTAGCCCGGATGGTGTACCAGGTGGGCAGGCCAGCAATGTTTGAGGGGAAAAGATTCTTGCCCGAAACCGGCACACCCATTTGAAAAATGCTGCGCAGCAGGACCGTGTTTGAGCTTTGCGAGCCGGACCCATTTACGGTCGCAACCTGAATGCTCATATCGTTGACGATGCGCTTGCGCCCGGCTGGTCCTGAGGATTCTCGAGGCGCAATATCGGTCGTGGCCATCCCAACACCTTCCTTCTAGGTTCGAGGGCAGAAAATCGCCTGCCCGGAATTCGATCCATGTGCACAGCAGAACATTAGATTATAAGGCAAGCACCCTTTACGATGCCGGTCGAAATCCCCGACTGACGCCAGATGAACCTGTTGGGGAACTAGGAGGGTTGTGCATCCGGATCAGGATTCGGTTTTGAAAAACTGCGCGATGTGGCGGAACTTATTATATCGGGACACGAGCAATTCGGAAGGGGGGACTTTCTTGAGCTCGGCATAGTGCTGTGCGAGGCTAACATCCAGGAGATTAGCCGCCGCTTCATAGTCTTTATGAGCCCCGCCCTCGGGTTCGGGCACAATGGCGTCTACGCATCCCAACTCGACCAGATCTTTGGCGGTAATACGCATAGCCTCCGCGGCCAGCTCGCGCTTGGTGGAGTCGCGCCACATGATCGCGGCGCAGGCTTCAGGGGAGATCACGGAATAAATGGCGTTCTCCATCATGAGGACACGGTCCGCCACCGCTATGGCCAGCGCCCCGCCCGATCCACCTTCGCCGGTGATGGCAGCGATGATCGGCACCTCCAGTCGCGCCATCTCGCGCAAGTTGTAGGCAATGGCTTCGGCCTGGCCGCGCTCTTCTGCCCCGACGCCGGGGTTGGCCCCGGTCACGTCTACCAATGAGAAGATGGGCCGCGAATATTTCTCCGCGATATGCATGACCCGAAGCGCCTTGCGATAGCCCTCGGGGTTGGGCAGGCCAAAGTTGCGGAACATTCGGGCTTTGGTGTCGCGGCCTTTTTCGGTCCCCACAACCACAACTTCATCGCCATGAAAACGCGCCATGCCGCAAACCATCGCGGGGTCGTCACCGAACCTGCGGTCGCCGTGGATCTCGCTCCAGTCGGTGAAGATGCGCTCAATATAATCGAGCGTATGCGGACGCTGCATGTGGCGCGCCAGCTCCGTCTTCTCCATGGCATTGGTCCGCACCAGTTGCTTGCGCAATGTTTCGATGCGTTGTTGTAGCAGTACAAGCTGGCGGCGAGTTTCGTCAGTCTGGCCGGCGGCGGATTGCATTTGGGCCGCCTGACGTTCAATCTCTTCCAGTTCCTGCTGTGCCTTCTCTGACGTGTCCATGCTGACGTTCAACTGATAATGCGCACGCTACCGCGACCGCACAATTGCTCGACCCGGGTAATAAAGTTGCGGTCCGGCTGCACATTATAGCCTTCCGCTTCCATTACCACCATGAAATCACCCTGGCGTTCCACGTCGAACAACACACGGGCATCGCCTTTTCGTTCTACAAACAAAGCGTGCAGATCATCGACCGCACTGGCGCCCGCGGTTTCCAGCGGCAGCCGAATGCGAAGTGCCTTGGGCAGAGGGACCTTGACGTCTTCCAGAGCAGAGATTTCTGCCGCGGTGATCTTCGGATTCGCGCCTTCCTCGATTCGCACTCCCGCTTTCACCAGTACCGGCACTTCCAGTTTCACTTTGTCCTGCAACTTCTTGTACGCCTCAGGGAAAACGATCATATCGATCGAACCTGACATGTCTTCGAGAATGGTGTGGGCGTAGAAATCTCCACGCTTCGACTTGAGCACGCGCAGGTTGCTGATGATGCCGGCGGTGATGATGACTTCGTCTTTGCCGGTGGAATTCTTCATGGCGGCGATCTCTTGGACACTCAGGGCTCGCAGATCTTCCAGCTTGTCTTTGTACTTATCCAGGGGATGACCGGTGATAAAGAAGCCGAGAATTTCTTTTTCGGCAGCGAGCCTGGCGTGCTCGTCCCAGTCGGGAATATTTGGCAGCTTGTCGTTGTCGGAGGCCATCACTTCCTGCTGGAATACCCCGAAAAGCCCGTGCTGGCCTGATTCGGCATCGCGCTGGGCTTTCTGGGCACGCTCCATGGCGCGGTCGAGCACTTCCATAAGTTGGGAGCGGCGGCCCAGCGAATCCATGGCACCGCTTTTTATGAGCGACTCAAGAACGCGCTTGTTGAGCAGCCGGAGATCGACGTTCTCGCAAAATTCAAAGATTGAACTGAAGCGGCCAAGCTTTTTTCGAGCAGCAACGATCGACTCAATCGCATTGCCGCCAACGTTTTTCACCGCTGCCAGACCGAAACGAATGGCTGCTCCATGCGGCGTGAAGTTCGCGTCCGAGACGTTAATGTCCGGCGGCTCGACGGCAATGCCCATCTCGCGGCATTCGTTGATGTACTTCACCACATCGTCGGTCGAGCCGGTGACCGAAGTCAGGAGCGCGGCCATGAACTCCACCGGATAGTGGGTCTTGAGATAGGCAGTGTGATAAGCGAGCAGAGCATATGCAGCGGAATGGGATTTATTGAAGCCGTATCCGGCGAACTGTGCCATCAGATCGAAAATCTTTTCAATCTTCTTGGGCGGATATTTGCGTTGCGTCGCTCCTTCGACAAAGCGCTGGCGCTGTTGCGCCATCTCCTCGGCCTTCTTCTTGCCCATGGCTCGCCGCAGCAGGTCGGCCTCGCCCAGGGAATATCCGGCCAGGCGATTGGCGATCTGCATCACCTGTTCCTGATACACGATCACGCCCAGCGTTTCTTCGAGGATTTCTTTCAGCTCCGGCAACTCATATTCAACCTTCTTGCGGCCGTGCTTGCGGTCCACAAAGTCGTCAATCATGCCGCCCTGGATGGGGCCGGGGCGATAGAGAGCGTTCAGAGCGGTGAGATCTTCGATTGAGTTCGGCTGGTAGCGGCGCAATACGTCCCGCATGCCATGCGATTCAAACTGGAAGACGCCAGAAGTCAATCCTTTGTGGAATACCTTTTCGTAGGTTTCCGGGTCCTCGAGCGGAATCTGTTGCAGGGTTATGGGGCGCCCTTGCGTGTGGAGGATCAGCTTTAGCGCATCCGTAAGAATGGTGAGCGTGGTCAGCCCCAGGAAATCCATTTTCAACAGGCCCATCTTCTCGATGGCGACCATGTCGAAGGCAGTGACAATTTCGTCGTTCTTCGTGCGGTGCAGCGGGACGAGGTCGGTGAGCGGGCGCGGAGCAATGACCACTCCGGCCGCATGCACGCCGGAATTACGAACCATTCCCTCGAGTTTTCTCGCAGTCTGGATCAACTCACGGATCTGTCCATCTTTTTCCATTGCCTCGCGGAGCTGCGGGGAGTCTTCAATGGCCTGCTCCAGGGTGATGTTGAGCTGCGTGGGCACCATCTTGGCGATGCGATCGACATCGCTGTAGGGAATATCCATGGCGCGGCCCACATCTTTGATTGCGGCCTTGGCGGCCATGGTGCCGAAGGTGATGATCTGGGCGACATTGTCACGACCATATTTCCTGGTGACGTATTCGATCACCTCGCCGCGGCGGTTCATGCAGAAATCAATGTCGATGTCGGGCAGGGATACGCGCTCAGGATTCAGGAAGCGCTCAAACAGCAGTTCGTGCTGGAGAGGGTCCAGATCGGTGATGCCGAGAGCGTAGGACACCAGCGAGCCGGCGGCTGAACCGCGGCCCGGCCCTACGGGAATGTCGCGCTCCTTGGCGTAGCGGATGAAGTCCCAGACGATGAGAAAGTATCCGGAAAACTTCATCTGCTGAATGATGGTCAGCTCGCGCTCAAGCCGTTGCTCGTAATCGGACATGGGATGCTTGAGCTTGCCCTGCTGTTGCAAGGGGCGAAGCGTCTCCCGTCGGCGGGCGAAGCCCTCGCGAGTGACGTGCACGAAATAACTGTCGAGGGTGAAGCCGGCCGGAACTTCGAATTCGGGAAATGGTGTCGCGACTTTCTCCAGGCGCAGGCTGCAGCGGTCGGCAATGTCCAGCGTGCGTGCAACAACTTCTGGAGAATCCTTGAAGACGCGATACATCTCGTCGTGGCTCTTCACGAAGAATTGCGTGCCTTCGAATTTCATGCGGGCAGTATCGTGAATGGACTTGCCAGTCTGGATGCACAGCATCACGTCTTGCGCATGGGCATCTTCTTCACAAAGGTAGTGGCTGTCATTGGTCGCAACTAGCGGCAAGCCCATCTCTTTTTCGAGCTGGAACAGTCCGGGATGAATGCGGTGCTCCATCGCCAGGCCCTGGTCCTGAATTTCGAGATAGAAATTGTCTTTGCCGAAAATGTCGCGATAAGTGGCAGCCGCGTGGCGCGCGGCTTCGTACTTCCCTTCCATCAAGCGCTCGGCGACTTCTCCCTTGAGGCAGCCGGAGAGGCCGATCAGTCCGCGGGAATGTTGCGCAAGAAATTTCTTGCTCACGCGCGGCTTGTAGTAAAAGCCATGCAGTGAGGCCTCGGACGTGATCTTCACCAGGTTGCGGTAGCCTTCTTCGTTTTCGGCCAGCACCAGCAGATGGTTATAGGTGTCGCCTTCGGGCGGCGTGCGCTGGATGTTGTGATCGTCTTTCTTCGAGATGTAGAGCTCGCATCCGACGATGGGCTTTACGCCCGCATGCTTGGCCGCATTGACGAAGTGGACCGCGCCGAAAATATTTCCGTGGTCGGTCATGGCCACGGCTGGCATTCCCAGTTCCTTCACGCGATGGCAGAGTTTTTCGACGTCGCAGGCGCCGTCGAGCAGGGAGTAGTCGGTATGGAGATGCAAGTGGACGAATTGGGACATGGGCGCGGTCTGTAATGATTTTACGTTGCGGTCATTCTAATGGGAAAGTGCTGAAGGTGCGGAGAGTTATCCACAGAAATCGCTGCGCCGTGCAGCAGGAGCGTGGGGAGAGGTTACTGCCCTTCCGCAGTCCCCGGCAGGCGAAATTCCACCCCGCGATCTTTGTTCGCCTTGGCCGAGGCAGCGAGATCGATCTCGGCCAGCGGAATCTTTTCCGTGCGCTGCGGCGAGAGGATCCAGAGCGCCTGGCCTACGATCGCATAATTCTGAATCTCCTGCTTGCGCTGATCACGAAACACGAGTACGGTAGCCTGCCCGGCCTCATCGCTTTCATTGTCGCTGCCAGGGTCTGGTGATGACGACGCGGAAGACGAGGCATACATATCCTGATCTTGCTGGTCGAGGAATCTCTGCTGCTCCAGGCTTCGCTGGTCCATTTCTTCCGCCAAGGCTAGCTGCCGCTCGTAGTCCTCGTCATAAGATGAGGAATCCCACCACCAATAGGGATCGTAATAGCCTGCGTACCACCACGGAGATCCACCCCACCGGCGGCAGGCGAAGCAGTCCCGGAATCCATGCCGGAAGCGGAAGTCGCGATCGCGGAAGCCGCGTCGACCATTATGAAAGCCGCCTCGATCGAAACCAGGTTGATGGAAGCCAGGCTGATGGAAAGACGAACGCAAAGAGTGACCGAAGCCGCTCCGGCCGGGTGGAGCAGCGAACCCACCCCCGCGCGGCCCAAAGGCGCGTCCAGAAGATCCACGCGCCGTGAAGCCGCCGCCGTGACCGGCAGATACCATGGCCCGACCGCCACCTGCGTGACGCTGTCCCTGCGCCGGAATCAGCGCCAGGAAAACAGCGAACGCCGCAATGGATAACAGGCGACGCATTCGAACATTATAAGCCGAGATGCGGAACCTGAGATGAAATTGCGCTTGCGCGCTCAACCCTATTTCCGCTTCTTGGCTTTCTTTGGAGCCTTCTTTTTTACGGCTTTGCCGCCAGACTTGCCGGCCGATTTAGGAGGCTTAGGCGCTGCTTTGGACGCTTTCTCGGCTTCGCGTTTTTTCGGTTCCGCTTTCGCTGGCCCTGCCGCCATAGCAACCGCCGGTGCAGTTGCACCCTTTCCTTTGCCCTTGACATGCACATCGCCTTTTTTGCCGATGGCCGCGGTTCCCGAGGTTCCCGAAGTTGGCCCATTGGCTCCCGCCGCTGCGGCTTTTGCCGCGCGACCCCGCCTCGGCGGTGGCGGCGGAGGCGGAGGCGGAGGCGCAAACGGCTTCAGAAACTTCAACGTTTCAGTGCGCGAACGCAGCTTGCCATCCAGCAAGAGCATGAACACGTCACGCGCAATCTTGGGATACTCCCGCAACTGCGGCGTGATCAGCAACTCCGTCATTTCGGGCAGAGGAATTTTCTGCTGCACCTGGCGCCACTTGGTGAAAAAATTCCGGATCTTCTGCGCCACAGCCTGTTGCTTCGCAGTAACGGCCAGGAACAGAACCATCTCGGGCCGGGCGTCGGAGAGCAGTTGCCAGGTGCGTGAGGGCGTGGCGGCTTCCTTGCCGCTCAGCCGCTTGGCCAGGTCTTTGGCGTGATCCTCAATATCCCGCCAGGCCTCGACCAGATCCTTGCGCGGCATCAGCCGCTGGAGGTCAGACACGTCTTTGCTCTGAAGGCGGGCGGTAAGGAAGTACATTACCGCCGGAGCGGGATCGGGTGTATATCCCAGATCGACCATGTGCTGGCGCGTTTTCATGAGCTGGCTGAGGCCAGCTGTATCTATTTTGGCGGTGCTCCAATGCGGATGCAGCACCTTCAGCCAGTCTTCCTTCTCCAGAGTTTTCACGACGTGCAGCGGATCATCTTCGTAGGCGAGTTGCCCAATCTCATGCCCGATCGCGCTTCGGGAAATGTGCTCGATGTAATTGTTCTCTTTCGCCGAGTCAAAGCGCTGCTGCGTACGTTCCTCCAGCGGCCAATGGAAGCGGGCGGCAAACCGCGTGGCCCGAATGAGCCGTGAGGAATCTTCGACAAAAGCGTAATTGTGAAGAATCCTGAGCAGCTTGGCTTCGATGTCGGCGACGCCGTTGAATGGATCGAGCAACAGACCGCGCGAACCCTCATTGAGCGAGAGCGCCATGGCATTAACGGTGAAGTCGCGCCGTCGCAGATCTTCCTGGATAGTGGCAGGGGCAATCAACGGCGGCTTGCCGGCCTTCTCGTAGCGCTCGGTGCGCGCCATGCTAATCTCGGCGCGGACGTTGCCCGGCAGGAGAAGATACAGGGTGCGCGTATCCTCCTCCACCGCGGGAGCCTGGGCGCCCACCCGTTCCAGATCTCTTTGAAGCTTGAGAGGATTGCCTTGGACGGTGAAATCCAGATCGCGAATGGTGAAGCCGCTGATGATGTCGCGAATGGCTCCGCCGGTAAGGTAAATGTTCATGCTGGCGGCGCGCGCAACGTCTTGCACCAGGTTGACGCCCTTCTGCTGGTCCGGGGTCAACCGGATTTCCATGGTGTAAATATAATCAGCCATTAGCTTTCATGCGGCTTTCCGACCACGATTCGACGTCCGGATTCATGAGTTAGACAGAATGACGTCACCGTGCGGCAAGCTACAGAAAATATCACAACGTTAACAATTTGGCTACTGCCAAGGTGTATGCTGCGAGATTTTTGCGGAAAGATGCGAGAATCACAGTGCGACCCTGAGCGCACGCGCCAGCTGATGCCCTCTACTCATAAGAAAGTGATTGTCCGCAAGATGGACCGGGATTCGGTCTCAGGCTACGTTGCCCCGGCGCAGTTCGTGCAAGACGGTAAGCTGGAACTGCTCAATACTGCGGGGAACGTTGTCGGAATCGACCTGCGCGAGATCAAGGGCGTTTATTTCGTCCGCGAGTTTGGCGATTCGGAGTCGTTGACCCGCAAGACGTTTACCTCCCGCCCGCGCTCGGAAGGTTTGTGGGTGCGACTGCGCTTCAAGGACAATGAGGTCCTCGAAGGGCTGATGCCGGCCGACCTCACCCAGTCTCTTCCCGAAGGCTATCTGGTGAACCCTCCGGATCAGCGATCCAACACGCAGCGCATTTTCGTTCCGCGAACCGCACTGGACTCTTTGACCGTGCTGGCCGTCATCGGCGCTACCCGTCGCCAACGGAAGGGCGGGCCCAGCGATGCTCGCCAGGTACCGATGTTTGAAGAGTAGGACTTCGAATTGCGTCGGACTTGAGC
>WNEZ01011716.1_pt1 | contig 10980 bp, 12 predicted proteins | sample 5400521 | NCBI WGS metagenome assembly WNEZ01 (sample SAMN13153339, study PRJNA577476) | soil metagenome | isolation source: 120 cm saprolite under Douglas fir tree site 2 hole 1 replicate 1 | place: USA:California | collected 2015-04-18
GCGACCGGAGGGTCCAGCTCGGGACCCGGCATCGCGGTGGGAGCGAACCTCGCCACGGTCGGCGTCGGCACCGAGACGTCGGGCTCGATCCTCAGCCCGTCCGGTCAGAACAGCCTGGTCGGAATCAAGCCGACGCTCGGTCTGGTCAGCCGGCACGGCATCGTGCCCCTCACTGCCGATCAGGACACCGCCGGCCCGATGGCGCGGACGGTGACCGACGCGGCGAGGTTGCTGGGCGTCCTCGCCGGCTTCGACCAGGACGATCCGGCCACCGAGGCCTGCCGTACGCCCGGCAGATGCTTCCGCAACTACACGCAGTTCCTCGACCGGAATGCGCTGAGGGGGGCGCACATCGCGGTGCCGAAACATCCGTACTGGGTCGAATTCGGCCTGGGCGCGGCGCGGACGGCGCTGATGGAGCAAGCCATCGCGACGATGACGTCGCTCGGCGCGACGGTGGAGACCTGCGAGATCCCGTCCCAAAACGTGCTGAACAACTATGGCACCTGCGTCACCACCTCGGACGTTGCCGACCGCAGGGCGACCCCCGCGGGAGCGATCCCGCCCTGCTCGACCGTGCTGCTGTTCGGCTTCAAGCGCGATCTGAACGCCTATCTCGCCGACAGTGACTTCGGGCCGGGGGTGAGCGCCTCCGATGCCCAGATTCCGGCCCGCACGGTGCGCACGCTCGCCGACGTGATCTCCTTCAACGCGGCACACCCCGAGGTGGCTCTCAAGTATGGACAGGCCATCGCGATCGGGGCCGAGTCGCTCAACGTCGGGCCGGGGCAGGATCTGGAGAACTACCTGGCCGACCGCGCGTTGGATCTAAAATTGACCCGGACCTGCGGCCTGGACGTCCTCTACACCGGGGTGGTCCCGCCGGAGTGCGCGGGGCTGGTGGCCGACCAGGGCAGCTGCGCCGGAAGGAGGTTCGACGCGGTCCTCTTCCCGGCCAACTTCGGTGCCAACGCGCCCGCCCGCGCGGGGTACCCCAGCGTGATCGTCCCGGGCGGGTTCTTCCCCAATCCGGCGCCCCTTCCGGCGGGCTTCAACCCCCAGCCCTCGCCCTTTGGCGTGACGTTCTCGGGTCCGGCGTTCAGCGAACCCAGGCTCATCGGCTATGCGTACGCCCTCGAGCAGGCCACCCGCCATCGGGTGCCTGCGCTGAGCGTGCCTTAGGACGGAGTCGGACTCGGGGTTGGGCGGCTGCGCCGTCTGGCTTTGCTTCTTGTTCTCTTCGCCCGGGTTGACGAGCTCTCTCGCAGCGGTACCGCTATCCGCTTCCTGTAATATAACTCTCGAGCTGCTTTATCGTAAATTCTCGCTCAGAGATGATGGCTTTAACGGCATCGCCGATCGAAATTACACCGATCACCCGGCCGCCTTCTACGACTGGCAGATGACGGACACGCTTGTCCGTCATCAGCGCCATACACTCTTCGACAGATTGTTGGGGACCAACAGTAAACACCTCTGGGCTCATGATTTCTTTGACGGGGATTTCCCGGGAAGATTTTCCCTCCAGAATGACCTTCCTGGCGTAATCCCGTGCCGAAAAGATGCCCCTCAATTCATCCCCTTCGAGCACTAATAACGCCCCGACATTTTTTTCGGCCATCGCTTTGAGGGCGTTGTAGACGACGGTCGCAGGTGATACCGACCAGACCTCGTTTCCTTTCCCTTGCAAGATTTGAGCGACGGTTGTCATCGTTACTCGCCTTCGTACTTGAAGGACAGCCTCACTTTCGCCCGGTAGAGACGCTTCTTCCCATCAACGTGGATGTCCAGCTGAACCACTTCCGCTATTCGCAGATCTCGAAGCGACTTCGTGGCCCGATCGACAGCCGCGTTCGCCGCCTTCTCCCAGGATTCGCTGCTTGTCCCCACGAGCTCGACGATCTTATAGACACTTTCTGGCATCGCTTCCTCCCCTTTGCGGCAGTTTGCTCCAATTCCGCCGAACACCTGGCAACCAGCACGCCATATCACATTTCTCATCGCCGGCGCCGTACTTCCACAACAACAGCGCCGAGACGCTCGAAGACTTCGTCATTCACTACGAAGAGTTTGCGCCGGTCTGGCCGCGCCGCGTCTAAAGCGCCTAGTAAGAAAGCTGTGATGAAGCCGAGGTAATTGATCAGTGTTACGGCGACGAGCCCTCGCTCTCGCGCAAGTATGTTGCGTAGCGCCGCTCGAGCACCGCCGCTGGCGAGCCTTGCGATCCCGAAATAGGGCGCCTAAAGTCGGCCCGGAGTTTCGAGCTGGGAGGGGCAAAATCCCATGAGGACGATGCTGGTTGTGTGCTCGACTCTTTGCGCATTTGCGCTTACCGCGATGGCTGGTGACAAACCCGCTGGGGCCGGGCGGGCCGTGACCGGCGCGTTCACAACGGTCTACGTGCCGGATGACGGACGCTCCACAACCTTGAGCACGCCTCCACCGTTTGGGCAAACGCCCACCAATCTTCTCGTCCCGGATGATGGCCCGACTGGCTACACCGCATTTCCGATCACCCTCGGAACGGACAATACCTTCACCGTCGAAGGGGTGCCGAGCGGCTCATACTTCCTTCAACTGGACGTCAGTTACCCTTTTGACCCAGCCGTTTACAGCAACTTAATCGAGCTGACTGCGGACTCACCCGATCTTTCCATCGTGAGCGCCGCTCGGCCGGATCTGGCGCGAGTCACCCGGACTACACCTGTCACGCTGGACATCACGAACATGCAGCCGTGGCAGATGGGCAATCAGTTTCTGATTTCGAGCTCACAAGGCGACGCTTACGGGAGACCTCTGCTTGCCCGTCTAACGCCGCCCCCAAATCCAGGTGACACTTCCTACAGTGGGATCTTTGATTGGAACCTGGCTCAGACCTCGGGCAAAGGGCTGCCGGATGCGTCTCGCGGTGATGTGGTGTTTTTCAACCAACGCTCGATGGTCAATATCGGGCAAGCTGAGGGCGCCGCCGTGCTGCGATATGCGAGCAGGTACGCGCGACTAACGGATTTCACGGTGATGGATGGCGTGCCGTCGACGCTGATGGCTTCGCTCATTGAGACGTCAATGACGGGGAGGATGAGGGCGGACGTGCGCGGCAGCGAATTCGCTGCGCTCGCACCAGAGGTGAATCCCAGCGCTCGTCCTACTCTGAACGCGAATCTATCCTTTTCGATATTCGCTGTGCCGCATTCGGTTCAGTTTGATTACGGAACCTTCAACTACCCGCAGTTTCACGATCCGCTCTGGGCTGAGTTCGGTCAGCTGATCTATTGTTTCGACGTAACTCTGCGAGCACCCGAAGCCCCGGATCCGATCGAGCTGGGGTGCGCAGCATTTCTATCTTTTCAAATTCCGATGTCGCCCCCGCTCACCGCACCCATTGCACCTGTACTGGGGCCGCCCACCACACCCTTGATTAACGGCGAAGATGCTTTTACCCCCCATGCCGGGGTGGGCTTGCAGCCCGTAATTTCTTGGTCGCCGCCAGACCTGGGAATTGCCACTTCATATCATGTGACAATCCACAGCGTCAGCCCAAACGAGGAGGGAGACCGTTTCGCCACAGCTACGATCTATAGCGGCACGTCTTTTAAGGTGCCCCCGGGATTCCTGCGACTGGGGCGTCAATACTACGGAGTAATTTCAGCGTATCAGGACAACAACGACCTGCTGAACCGCTCCATCTACCGCTTGGGGACTCCCTGGTACCAGACCGATTGCGTCATTGGCGTTTTTACCCCCTGAACGCCGGTCAGGACTTCCGCGCGCGCAGGGCAGAGAAGATCATCTGGGTCGCGCCGACGATCATCAAGCGCGGAGCCCATGAGGCGCGAAAGACAGTCGCCTCAATCCTGGTCGTCTTCCTCGGCCACCCTGCCCTCTCCCTCGGTCGTAATGCTGTCGTCTCCGAAGGAGCAGGCCTGCTCGCTGCGCACGAAGGGCGGTAAGGGGTCCTGTGAAAAATCAAAGCTATCCAGCAGGTCGTTGGCAACCGCATCTCGGTCCGTCAACGGATCGAGTCCGAAGCGCTGTTCTACGAATTTCAGCAACGACGCGAACTCATACACCGTCTGCGAGATGAACCCGGACTTTGCAAAGGGAGAGATGATGATCAACGGAACCCGCGGACCGAAGCCAAAGTTATTGGCGGTTGGCGGCGGCACATGATCATAGAAGCCGCCGAAATCATCCCAAGTGAGGAAGACCGCGGTCGAAATCCAATCGGGGCCCCGCATCACCGCGTTGAGCTGCCGGACGGTCCAGTTCTCACCCATGCAGGGGCTCTCCGGTGGGTGCTCGCTCATCCCGCTACCAATGACGATCCAGCTGACCGCCGGCAGGCTGCCGCTCATCGCGTCCGCGATGAAGCGCGATGGAGGAACAACATTTTCGGCCCACAGGGAGCTCAAGCGGATGTGGCCGATCGCATTGAACGCCGACCAGATGTACCCGCTCTCGCCCGGATTCGGAGCGTAGTATCGCCAGGAGATGCCCGCTTCCTCAAGGCTGTCCGCCAACGTTGAGAACTCAAAGCAGGGGTAGACTTCTCCTCTCGTTCCGTCGTCATTTAGAACTGCAACTCGAGCCGTGGCCGGTGCGTCGCAACCCCAGAAGCCCCTGCTGTTGTCCGGGTTGTTGATCGATCGGCCCGATTGCGCTCCGATCGTGTACAGGTGGTTCGGAAAGCTCGGGCCGGTCAGCGAGGAGAACATGTGATCGGCGAGCGTAAAGTTACCCGCGTAAGCGAAATAGTTCGGGATGTCCGCTTCCACCAGTTGGGTGTAACCGAAGTAATCGGGCGGTCCGCCATTGGGGATCAAATCGAACTGGTCCATCGCGCCGCCGTTGATCGCCCTAACGCAGGGATCGAACCCATGGTCGATGTCGTAAGGAATCCTCGGGACGTTGCGCAGCGGGATCGCTTCCCCCGTCGAGATCGTGCCGCTGCTCGCGCCCTCGGCACCCGGGAACGTGCCAAAATAGTTATCGAATGTCCGGTTCTCTTTAACGATGAACACGATGTGTTGGATTTTGCCCAGGCCAGTCTGCTCCAGCGGCTTTTTGAGAGCCCCACCCTTGCGCCGCTCGTCGGTTCCTCCTCTCGAGCAAGCCAAAGTGACCAAGCCGATCCCGAGGATCAGCGCGGTGAAAACGCCACGTCCGGTTCCGATTCTGCGTCTCATCTGGAACCGCCCTCCCTCTTCGATGTCCTACACCGGAGGCGCCAGGATCGCAACGGACGAGTTACGCTCCTGACGTTTGGGCCCTGCGCGTACAGAGGGGCGCTCCAAGAGTCTCTCGGCCCTCGCGGCCCACTGGTGGATTCCAAACTTCAAAGCGAGCTTCAACAGCATCGCGAGACAAAACGTGCAAGCATCGGACATGGACTCGCCCCCACTCGGAACTACCGAGCGTCGCCCGTCGCTGGTCCAGCGTTGCGCGCGCGCCCTGCTGAGGGCATTCGGCTGGCGCAGCGTCCTGGTGCCGCCGCCGGCCCCGAAGGGCATCATCGTCGTCTACCCGCACACGTCCAACTGGGACTTCATCATCGGCGTGCTCTACAAGATCGGCGCGGGGCTTCCGGCGCGATGGATGGCCAAGGACACCCTGTTTCGCTGGCCGGTGCGCCGGCTGTTCCTGCGCATCGGCGGCATCCCGATCAACCGGCGCGAGCACACCGGGTTCGTCAGCGCGATCCTCGCCGAGTTCGCCAGGCACGAGTGGATGTGGCTCGCCGTGGCGCCGGAGGGCACTCGCTCGCGCACCGACCACTGGAAGTCCGGCTTCTACCAGATCGCGCTGGCCGGGCACCTGCCGGTGGGCCTGGGCTACATCGACTATGGAACCCGCACCGTCGGCATCGACACCTACCTGACCCTCACCGGCGATCCGGAGCACGACTTCGCCCGCCTTCGGGCGTTCTACGCCGACAAGCACGGCCGTCGCCCGGAGAACGAGGGTGCCATCCAGCTCCGGCAATAGCAGTGGACCTTGGACTGAGATGGACAGTGTTATCTGTCGTTCATGCCCTCGAAATCATTGCTCACCGCATCGAGTCAGCCTGTCTCCCGGCTGGCGTCCGTTGCGGATGAAGCGGCTCGAGTGGTGTTTGCGAAAGAGCAGTTCGCTTTCCTTCTCCAGCTTGCTTATTCGGGCGAGTTGGCAGCGACGCGTGCGTACCTGGGACACCGCCATTCCCTCAAGAGTCGTCTGGAACGCGCGGAGATCGGCAAGATTATTCGCGACGAAATTCGTCATCGACAATGTCTCTCCGACATGCTCGCTGAAGTGAGATCGGCACCGGATCCTGATCGCGAACGAAAGATGGAGCGCGTTGGTCGTGCCATCTCTCTGTTCTGCCATGTCGGAGGATGGTTCTTCGCGATGTACGGCGCGGGGCGCCTCGAGGCTCAGAACATCCGGGAGTACGAGCTGGGCGCTCGGCTTGCGCATCTGGCAGAGCTTCACCGCTTCATTGACCCGCTTTTGGAAATGGCCGAGGTCGAGTGGGACCACGAGCGCTATTTCAGATCCAAGGCGATGAGCCACTGGCTGTGGCGAATAGTGCCCAATTGGGCAGAGCCTCCGCCTCGCGAACGGATCCGAGTTGCCTTCCAGGAATTCGAAAGCAAGGCGGAGCTGCCAGTCCTGCGGGTACGCGCACCGCGGCTTGTACGCTGATCTCCAGAGCGTCGCTCAGGACGGGATGCTTCGCCGCTTGTTCCGTCCTTGTTCCCGGCCGTCGTGGATCACTGTGGTTCCCGCCAATTCCGGAGTGGGGGCGCGCTCGGGCCGCTGCGTTCGACCCGCGGAGCCCGGGCGGGTCCGACGGCGGTGTCCCTAATTAGCGCGGCTTCTTCTGCGGCGCTTAGGCGACGAGCGACATCAGAGGCACAATCTCCGCGTCGGCCAAGGCAAATTCGGCGAACTCCCTCGCCGCCTCGACTACAGTCATCCTAGGAAACCATCGGTTAGGGAGAACCACGTGCGGATTCTGTTTTGTGGTGATTGCTTTCCCGCTGCTCGTTCCCTGCTGAAGGAACGGCTGGCGGACAGCGGCGACGAAGTCGCTGTATGCGATGGCACCGGGCTCGGCGAAGCACTTGCAAGCGCGGATGTGGTGATCCCGCTGATGACCGTTCTGGACGCGGCACGCATAGCGTCGGGGCGGTTCCGTCTCGTACAACAGTGGGGCTCAGGACTCGAGGGAGTAGACCTTCACGCGGCTCGCGCGCGAGGCGTTTGGGTAGCGAATGTCCCGGCTACGGGCGGCAACGCCGATTCCGTAGCCGAGCACGCGCTCTTGCTTATTCTCGCCTTGCTGCGCCAGCTGCCGGCAGCGCAAGCGAACATGCGCGCTGGGGTTCTCGGCGCGCCCCTCGGCCGTACCCTCGCAGGTCGTACAGTGTGTCTCTACGGTCTGGGATCCACCGCCCGTGCGCTTGCCCCACGGCTTCACGCGTTGGGGGTGCGGCTCATCGGTATTACCCGCCGGCCCGACCCGGCGAAGACCGCCGAATTTGTGCTGGACGAATGTTTCAGCTCGAGCGACCGCGAGAAAGCTTTGGCTCAAACCGACATTCTGGTGCTGTGTGTAAGGCTCGTGAATGAAACCAGAGGACTGATTGACGCTGCGGCGCTCAAGGTCATGCCGGCTGGCGCGCTCCTGGTGAACGTCGCCCGCGGCGGACTCATCGACTATGGCGCACTTCGCGATGCGCTCGCCAATGGTCAGCTGGGCGGTCTGGGACTGGATGTTTTCTGGACCGAGCCTTTTGCCGCCGATGACGCGTTACTGAAATTTCCGAATGTCATTGCCACACCCCATGTCGCAGGCGTCACGGATCGCTCCTACCGTGACATCGCGGACGCAGTGGCCCGCAACGTAGAGCGACTACGGCGCGGAGAGCCCCCGCTTAACCGGGTGGTGTAATCGAGAAATCCGTGGACGGCGGCGCCCAGGCGTTAAAGAGCTTGGATAGAGGCAGCCGCTGAACCGCGCGGGCCGGTGATATTGCAACACCGTGTGCACGCTTTTCCAGAAAGCTCCACAGCGGAACTGGCTTGTCGCCTTGCACCAAGACCTCAGCATTCCTGTCGCGGAGCGCATCTTGCACCCGACGCCGCAAACTTCGAAGGGTTCGAAGCATGGTACGTGGACTGATTACCCGCGTCCCGGTGCGCGTCGCCTTGGGTCTGGGCGATCCCTACAACCCGGCGAGGGTTGCAGACGCGATCCCGGGACCGGAACTCGAGATCGTCGAGAAGGGCGGGCACTCGATTCCCATCAGCGAGCCTCAGCGCGTGGCGACGGCCGTGCGGGCCGTACTCGCGGCAACGCCGCCAGCCGAGCTCCGCTAAAACCCTGCTTCAATGCTCCCGCGAGCCACGCGCAGGGAAACGCGCTGAGCGCCAGGCGGAGAACCTCAGCATCCACTGCGGAGGTAACGCAGGGCTTTGAGCGAAACAAATCGTCCCGATTGGATCCGCATTGGGCCATGCCACCTCGCGACCGAGTCCGGCCATCTCGGCCATGACGGAACGGTGCGAAGCGCTCGTGGTTGAGGCGTGCGACAATTGCGGCCCCTGCGGGCTCGCAATGTCACACACGTTGCCCAGAATGGGCGGGACGTCGTGAGAAACGACCTTGGCGGAGGGGTGGCGGGGTGGGAAATGCAGGCGCGAAACAGCTGGTGGCCGTGGCTGCGAAGCAATTCGGCGTGGTAACGAGTGAAGACTGTTCATCATGTCGGGTTTCCCGCAAGTGGATGCGCCGTCGACTCGAAACGGGAGAGTGGACCCGGCTGCATCGCGGGGTGTTCAGGCTCGGTGCGAACAGCCCGAACCTCGATGAGATGGAGATGGCGGCCATCCTGGCTGCCGGGGACGGGGCCGTACTTTCCCACTTAAGCGCGGCAAGAAGGCTGGGGCTCGACGTCCCGTCACATCCTTGTGTGCAGATTACGATTCCCGCTTCGCGAAGGACGCCGAAGCTCGGCAGAGCGCAGGTGTGCCGTTCGAGGCGATTGAGTGAGTCCCACATATCCAGACGAGGACACTTCCGGGTTACTCACCTCGCCCGGACGATGGTCGACCTTGCATCGGTCCTGGACAAGGTCTGGCTTCGAGCGGCTCTCGACTCGGCGCTTCGCCAGAGAAGGACAAACCTCGCCTGGATACACCGAGCTCTTAATACATATGGAAAAGGTCGCCGCGGGGTCGCTTGCCTACGCAAACTGGTGAGCGAACATCAACGGGAAGACGAGGTGCCCGACAGCGTTCTCGAATCGATGGGCCTCGAGCTGGCGCATGCGACAAAACGCAAGCCGAAGCTTCACTGGAGAATCCTCGAGGGTGCGCAGCTGATTGCAGAGGTTGACTTCGCCTGGCCCGAATTACGGCTCTGCGTTGAGCTCGATGGCTGGACGCAGCACGGCACGCGCGCGGCGTTCGTCCGGGACCGCGCTCGCGATCGCGCTCTGCTCAGACTTGGTTGGGTAGTTCTGCGATTCACCTGGCAGGACGTGGTCGAGGACCGGGAGTCAGTCATCGCCGAGCTGGTGAGTTGCTATGAGTCCCGTACCCGTTGGGCGAGTGTTGTTCCTCGCGGACGTAGCCAAACTTGACTACATATCGCCGGGTCGCGGGAGCAATCGCGGTCGACAACGGATTGGACTCAGTGTGTGACCCTCTGTCTGCCCGCATCCTTTCCACCGCCGGCGCGGCGGAAACGGTATTCTACATTACGGGGGCTCTGGGTTGGATTCGATCAAGAGGCAGTTGGGGGCTCGGCTATGGCTTCTTGAAGCTTTGGGACGCAATCGCGGCTGCCGTCACACCGTCTCCAATAGCAACGGCCACGCCTTCGCTCCCGTCCGCAGCCACGTATATGTCCCAATTTCTAGTGCCGCCAATCGTCATCCTACCGGTGCAGTCGGCACCCAGCGTGTAGGTCCCTGCCAGATCGACATCGTGCGTGATTTGCCCGCCATTATTCACCGTAGCCACTTGAGTTAAGTTCCCCGCTCCGTCAAATGTGCGTATCCCGGCCGCCGTGCCAGGATACCGCGGATCGGTTGAATCACGAAGGGGTTCCGTTCTCACTGAGAACAAATAGTTCCCCTGCAAGGTCGCTTCCGAGCAACCGCGCTGACCATTCCTTTCGAAGCGATTCCCGACCTGACCCCGAGCAGTAGATGAGAGACCGCCGGCCATGGCGACCATCGCCACGACGCCCAAGCCTGTCATTACCGTCAAGATTCTTCCTCTAGCCATATGAGCCTCCCTTGCAGATCATTGCCAGACAACCCAGTCCAAAAGCTCTTCTTCCTTTTTCTGATAATTTCAGTCCTTGGAGCGCTTCAGGTGTCGGGTCGCGAGATTCACCCTGCCTTTGGCATCTGGAGGACCCATCCGGATGACGTCCGCTTCGCTGCCGTCCCGCGTGAGCACTCCTTTGAATACCGAGTCGCCCAGCTCTGGAGGAAATGTCACCACCGCGATGCACTCGACGCTCACTGTGTATGTCCCACCCGTATCTAGCTCTTGATAGTCGCCGCCGTTATTTTGAATCGCGTGCGCAGTGAAATTCCCAGCTCCGTCGAACGTCCAGAGAGAGACGGTTATCCGGGGGAACGTCGGGTTATCGCGTTGATCGAAGCGTGCCTGTACTCCGCCGGTCACCAGATATTCGCCCCGCAAAGTGCTGGGCGAACACTCGTCTCCAGCCCATGCTGAGGACGCGATTCTGGTAACGGCGACAAGAATCACCTTCACTGCAAGTCTGGATCTCATGGAATCCCCCTTGGTCTTGCTCATCTGCCTCTACTAGTAATGACCTTCGTAGGCGAGTATGTCGCCGTACGTTCGCCAGCTCGAGGGATGGCGTACGCGCAGCCACGCAAGGGCCGCCGCGAAGGGGCCGCTTGAGCCGATGGGGCGCACCCCACGTAACTCGGAAACTGTCTCTGGACCGAC
>WNEZ01005635.1_pt1 | contig 10978 bp, 10 predicted proteins | sample 5400521 | NCBI WGS metagenome assembly WNEZ01 (sample SAMN13153339, study PRJNA577476) | soil metagenome | isolation source: 120 cm saprolite under Douglas fir tree site 2 hole 1 replicate 1 | place: USA:California | collected 2015-04-18
GCCCGGAACTCGTCCACCATGGCCCGCGTGTTCGGGGCGTCCGCCACGCGGAAGTGCTTGCCCTCGAAGCTCGCGCGCGGCTGCTCCGGATCCAGGAGGAGGCGTATGATCTGCGCGTACGACAGATGGTCGATGGTGGTGAGCGACTTGGCGAGCAGCCCGGGATTGCGATACGCGACGCAGTAGACGCCGCTGCCCAGTCGGATACGCTGCGTGTCCATGGCGGCCGCGGTCAGGGTCGCGATCGCCTCGTAGCAGCTCATGTCGCCACCGCGGGGGGGCGATTCCTGAAAGTGATCGGACACCGAGAACCAGTCGAAGCCCTTGGCGTCGGCGAACTTCCACAGCTTGCGCATCTCGCCGAGCGGACCCCCCATGTGCCCGATGTGGATCCCGAACTTCCGGGGCGCGCGATCGCGGAACGCTCGGTCGATGCGAGTCGTCCACAGATCGGGCGGCTCGAAGACGTGAGAATCGGACGACAGAATGAGTGCGGGTGTCATGGGCCTCTCCTCTCCCCCGTAGCTCCGGCCGCCTGGTGCCCGGCCTCGAACATACCGCGGATCCGGTAGGCCCGTACCGGATCGTACCGAGTGGAGATCCCCTCGGCCGCGTGGACACGCCGCCTGTTTTCGTGGTCGCGGGTCCCGAGCGAGGCGGGCGAGATGGGCATCACCACGGCGGCGGTTGGCGTTAGGAGATAGGACACCTGGAAGGGGGCGTACCGGTTGTCTGCGGCCATGCCCGGAACATCCGCCCGAGCGTGTCCTCCGGTGGCCGCCCGCTCGGGCTCTAACTCCGTTGCGGCTCGGGCGAGGACCGCATCAAGCTGGAGAGCCCTCGCCACGCACCACGTTCACGGGCTGGCGGTCTCGAACGTATTGCACTGGTTCATGTCGCCGGAGTCGAGCCCGGTGCGGAACCATCGCACGCGCTGGGCCGAGGAGCCGTGAGTGAAGGATTCGGGCGAAACGCGGCCCCGCGATTGCCGCTGGAGCCGGTCGTCGCCGATGGCGGCCGCGGCCGCGAGCCCGGCTTCGACGTCGCCTGGGTCGAGCAGGTTCCGTTGCCTGGCGTAGTGGCCCCACACGCCGGCGAAGCAGTCGGCCTGCAGCTCCACGAGGACGGAGAGCGCATTGTTCTTCGCCTCGGAGGTGCGGCCGCGCTGCTGGGTCACCTTCTCCGTGATGCCGAGCTGGTTCTGCACGTGATGACCGACCTCGTGTGCGATCACGTAGGCGCGCGCGAACTCGCCCGGCGCCCCGAAGCGCTTCGACAGGTCTTGCAAGAACGAGCGGTCGAGATAGACACGGCCGTCGGACGAGCAATAAAAGGGCCCGACGGCGGAGCTGGCCAGGCCACAGGCAGAGTCGACCGCGCCCACAAAAAGCACGAGCTTCGGGGCGCGGTATTCGCGTCCCATCCGCTTGAAGACCGTGCTCCAGGTGTCCTCCGTGTCGCCCAGGACCCGGGTAATGAAGTCCTTGGTCTCATCGCGCGCCCCCGGCGCAGAGGGTGACGGAGTCGGGGCGGTCTGAGTCGGTGCCGAGGGCGAGTCTCCGCCCTGGAGTGAGATCAGGACATCGAGCGGGTTCAGCCCAAGAAACCAGCTGATCGCCAACACCGCGATCAGTCCCACACCGCCCAGCTTGAATCCTCCGCCGATACCGCGGGCCGGTCCGGCGGACTCGCGGTCCTCTACATTGTCGCTGCCGCGCATATCTCCCCAGCGCATATCGAGCCCTCCCGTCCCGCTTCCATCAACGCCGCCGTCTGAGAAGCTTGTCTTCAATCCCAAGGGTGGCCAAGGTCTCGGGATTCGACCGGCCCGTAACGCTGAGCCCATGCTTCTGCTGGAAGGCGCGCAGCGCCGACCCGGTCTTGAAGCGCATGACCCAGTCGATGGGACCTGGTTCGTAGCCGAAGTGTTCGAGTGTCTCCTGCAAAAGCGTCATCTGGCTTCGGTACCGCGCGAAGGGGTCCGCTGGCGGTCGATCGACGCTGGCCGGCACCAAGGTCCGCCCACCCTGGCCGGCCACCGCATCGAGCAAGACGCCCACGCTCAAGATCGAAAGCGCGGCCAGCACGGAGGCGCCCAAAACATAGGGACGTCCCTTACGCGTCATGGGCGGGCGTCTCACGCCAGCGCGAGCCCTCCCAGGAATGCGGGGCAAGTAGGCCGACCCAGATCCTCCAATGATATTCATCGGGGCCTACGGAGACTGCCGCTTCATGCCGAGCTTCGCAGCCGTGCCAGGATCGAGCCTACCTGTCATCGTGACGTTCTCGGACTTCTGGTAGTCCTTGAGGGCCGAGACGGTCTTCGGGCCTTCGATGCCGTCGACCGGGCCCGGATCAAAGCCCTTGTCCTTCAGAGCCAGTTGCATTGCGGCCACCTGCGCGTGAGATTCGTTACTGCTCGAGCGGTCACGCTTGGGCTCGTCATAGGTCAGCTCGTTCTTGACGGCACGGACGCCGGACAGGTCACGGGCCACTTCGGAGGCACGGGCGCTGGCCCCAATGCTCGGTGCTGTCCCCGCGAGGGTGACCACCCCCCTATCGGTTCGGACGTCAATCTTGGCAAGCTGGGCGGTCTTCGAAAACCGGGTTTCGATCTGGAGCGTGATGTCCTTGTCGGAGATGTCGGTCGCCTTGCGGTCGCCCACCGGCACGACCTCCAAATCGTTCTTGACAGCTTTGACGTGCTGGACGCCCTTCGCGATGGAACCAGCCGCGGTCTTCGCCTCGTCCGAATCGACCTTGCCGCGAAGCATGATGGTGCCCTTGACGGTCTCGACGCTGATTTGTCTGCCCTTGACCCGCTCATCGGAGTAGAGCGCGATCTTGGTCTTGGCCGTCAGCCACGAGTCGGCGACCTCGGCTTTTACATCCTGGGCGGCGCTCTTAACCTTCTGCTCGATCTTGTCGGTAGTTGTCTGGGATGCCCCGGCCGTGGGCGCGGCCAGGATCGCTACCGCCGCGAACGCGAATGCGCTGAAGATTCTCACATGGTGCATCGTCCCTTACCTCCCGGCACGTGGATGGAGATGAACTCTCGGCATTCACGCCCCGACTCCTACCCGAGCCTGGCGTACGGCAAGACTCTAGTCGTCGCGAGCCCGTCCGCCCATTGGACCTAGGTCCAAGCCGCACTCTCCGCGTGACATTGCGACGCACCAGCCGGGAGGCTTGACAGAAGTGACGAGCCCGGCTCGTGGTCGGCGAGCGCGGCCGAAAGACCGGCGGCTACGACTTCGGCATCGCCGGCGAGCGACGCGCCTCCGAGGGCCTCCTCGATTGGCGAGCGAGGCTTTTGGTTCGGGATCGGCGAGGATCGCTGTTAGACTGGACACGTGAAGACAAACACCGTCCGACACAGTGCGGCTCCGCCTCTATACCGCCTGGCTTTTGACGATGTTGTTTCAGATCTACTCAAGGTGAAAGCGGCAGCGGATACTTCTCAGCGAGCCGGCCAGAAGACTGACACACGGCCTAACAAAGCCAGGGGCAGGTCAAGACGGAAGGGATAAGTCATTTGCCCTCTTCCCATGTGGTGGTCATGGAGCCCACGACGAACACCGCCGCCGCGAACACTCCGATGATCGCGGAACAACGCAACGCGATCGGGGTGTCGGCAAATACCATCGACGCCCGGAGTCCCTCGTTGGCGTAGTACAGAGGTAGTATCCGCGCGATCTTCTGCAGAAAGCCCGGCATCATCTCGACCGGGAAGAAGCTCCCCGAGAGGAACATCATCGGGTACATGATGGCGTTGGCCGCCGCCATCGCGCTCTCCGCCTCCTTCGCGACGCGGGTGAGAATCATCCCGATTCCGGCGAACGCGAACACCTCGAGCAGGATGAATGTGGGGAGCCAGGCGTCTATCCGCAGGCGCACGTTGAACACGGCGTAGCTGACCAGCAAGATCGCAGTCGCGGATACGACCGCGAGGATCGCCTGGTACAGGATGTTCGACAGGATCCACTCGCTCTGGGTGGTGGGAGTGGTCGATAGCTTCCGGATGACACCCTTTTGCCGCAGCTCCGCGTTCATGCTCACCGCGCCAGTCAGACTCGACGTCATCACCGACATCGCGATGACCCCGGGAACGAAAAACTCGATGAACCGGAACTTCCTGGCGCGGATCGACGTTTCAGCCGATCTGATGAACGGCGGGCCGGGCATCCCCTGGTTCACCACCCCGAGCGCGGACTGGAGCATCTGCATCTTCGGGAATACCGAGATCGAGCTCGCGTCGTAGACGTACGTGACCGTCACCGATGCGTCGACGTCCCGAAACGCCGCGGTCGGTACCTCACCGATCAACCCCAGCCCCTGGACGAACGCCCGCTGGTAGCCCGAGGGGATCACCAGGACGAGGTCCAGTGTCATGTCCTTGGCGTATTGCGCCGCATTGAAGGTCGGGTCGACCGGGATGATCTTGAACCTCCCGTCGAGCGCAAGCGCACTGACGAGCTGTGCGGACGCTGGTGTCTGGTCGAGGTCCTGCACGTGAAGATCGGAGGTCAGCTTGTCCTGGTCCAGGAAGACCGTTCCGAAGACGAGGATCAAGATGATCGGGAACGCAATCGTGAAGAACACCGCAGCCTTCTCCCGGTAGAAGCTCTTGATGCAGACGACGAGATGTGCGCCGATGACGTGCGGGTTCATGATAGGGGATTGTAGGTCATCCCCGGGAGATGGGATGCGCGTGACGAAGGAGTCGCGGCGCCAGAAGGACGCAGAGGGCGGCGAGCAGCCCACCTCCCAGGAGATCGGCGACATAGTGGTAGCGGAGGTACAGTGTCGCAACGATCATGAGGCAGACCGCAGGCAGGGCGCACCAGGCCAGGCGTGGTGTGAATCGAAACATGTAGTGGACGCTGATCAAGGCCGCGGAGACGTGGCCGCTGGGGAAGGCGTCGCGCTGGAGTCCCTCCAGGGCGTCGAGGAGGTGCCGGATCGGTTCGGCGACGAAGAGACCCGTGAGTTCCTGTCGGTACGCGGCCGCCAGGGCGAATCGGGGCCCGAGCGCCGGGATCACCATGTAGCAGGTGAATGCGAGATAGTGTGACAGGAGAAGAGCCACGACGCACATCTCGAAGGCCCCTCCGGGTCCGCGGGGCTCTCCGGGGTCCGTCGCGAGGCGAGGCTGCCGCGAGTACAGGGTCCCGAGCAACACGAAGGGGAGGACGTAGTACACCAGATACGCAAGCTGGAGGAGCTCGGTGAGCCAGGGCGTGCTGATTCGCTCGAGCCAGAGGCTCGGGTCGCCGCCCAGGACGACTCGGTCGATCGAAATCAAGAGGTCGTCCCAATCGCCGGCGTTCAGCTCTGGGATGAAGCGCAAGGAGTCGTAGATTCCCAGCACCACGACTAATGGGAAGAAGGCGGCGGTCACCCGGGGTAGACCACGGCCCCTCCGGGCGGTCACCGCCGCCTGCAGGATCAGGAGGAAGGCATATCTCGCCAGCAGCCAGCGCCAGTCGGTGATGTGCTCTCGCGCCGCCAGAACGAGACAGATGAGGCCTGCGAGGTAGACGGCCGAGATGAGATCCGGGCTTCTCCAGTCTCGGAATCTCGGCATGAGGCGAATCACGCCTCCCGCGCCCCCCCGGCGATGAATAGCCTGACCTGCAATTGCGTTCTCGGGCTAGACGGAGTGTCGGGCGCGGAACTCGGACGGCTTTTCCCGGAACCGTCCAGCACCGCCGCGCTGCTTCCTCTGCTGCAAGAGTCGGGCATTGAGGGGTTCAGCCTGCGCAGTATCGTCGTCTCAAAAGATGGCGCTCCTATTCTCCTCCTGCCATTGTTTGAAAGCCGTTTTGATTTGTCCACGTTTGCGGAGGGATGGATCAAGAGATCACTGAACGTGGCAGGCCGTCTCGTCCCCACAATTTTCCAGCCGCGTATTCTAGGGGTGGGGCTATTGGTCGGGGAATGGAGTGAAATCGGGATTGATCCTCAGATCGAGGCAGACACCCTCGAGGCGGCATGGACAATGGCCTTGGGCGCCTTGCAAACGCTCGCGACCGAGCTCAGCACCGACATCGTGGCATTCTACAACTTTAATCAGCACGGCAACCTCCCCCCGGCGGTCTTCAAGGGATTCAACCGGGTGCCCGGTCTGCCTTCCGCTCGACTCGCGATTACTTTCGACAGCCTGGAAGAATACCTACGTCGTCTTTCACGGGGGGCGAGAAAAGACCTGCACCGCAAGATGCGCGTCTCGCCGGAAGTCACGGTGATTCGCAGCCGCGATATTGCTCCCTTTCTGGACAGAATCTACCAGCTCTATGTGGACACAGTGGCGCGGTGCCCCATGGCGTTCGGCGTCCACCGCCGCGTATTTCTTGAAAACATCTGTGCGAGGGTTCCCGGAGCCGAGTACACCCTCTATTTTGTGCAAGGAGAGCTGGCCGCGTTCAATCTCCTCGTCGTGAAGCAAGACGCAATGGTGGACAAGTATTTCTGCATGGATCTCGAAGTCGGTCGCAAGTACAACCTCTATTTCTTGTCCTGGCTTGAAAATGTTCGCTACTGTGTGGAGCACAAGATCCCGTTCTATCACGCGGGCCCGGGCGCGGAGAACACCAAGGCGCATCTGGGTGCGACGTCTATCCCGAGCTTCATTTTATTCAAGCACCGCCGGCCGGCGGTTGATCGCTTTCTGATCGCGCAGGGGGCGTTGATCGAGAGGATCCTCCGATACCTCGGGTTCTGGCCAGCCGTCCCCCTCCCGAAGACACATCCTGACGGCCCCGACGACGGCCGGGCGGGGCAGATCACGTGACGAGGCGAGTAACCGGACGAGGATATCGAGCGTGTCTGCTCGCGATGGTGATGTTGGCGAGTGGGAGTGCGGCCGGTTGTGCCGGCCGGCTCCATGCTTCGATGCAGCCCGATGGCTGGAGTGCCCAGCCGATCGTGAGCATGTCGCGCTTTGCTCCCGATGCCGACTTGGACCCCGCGACCGGAACGCCCGTGGGGGACGACGGATATGCCCTGTATATCCTGACCGAAGCGGCCAACTGGGACTTCAGCGATCCGACATCACTGCTCTTGTCAATCTGGCTGCGTCCGTGGGCTCATGCGTGGATCATCCTGGAGAGTCCCCGGAGTCGGCTGGAATTCGGCCACACCGGCGATTTCGGGATTGAGAAACCGCGTTACCATGACGGCGTCTTACAGAGGATGCGGGATGGGGATCCCAATCCAATTGGGTATCTGTGGCAGACGATGTCCGATGGCCAATTCCAGCTCGGCAAGCCTCCTCGCCCCCCCACGTTCGTCTGGAGAATGCCGATTACCGGACGACGGTATCAACAGATGTACGAGCACATGATGCAGCGGACGTACGACCAGTTCGGCGTGAGGACCAACAACTGCACCGATATGGTGGTGGAGACCGCGGCGCTGGCGGGCATCAATCTGAACCACCGCATTCGCCTCACGTCGCCGCCGGAAGTGAAGGTCTGGGGTCGCGCACGGCGCGTTTGGACGGATCCACGATTCCGCATCCTGGAGTTCAGCACGCCCGAAGTTCTGGAGGTGGATCTGCGCCAGCTTGCCCAGATGGGAATCGGGAGTGATGTCACCGAGTGGTACCTCGCGTGGAAACACTGACGATCGCGCGGACGAGACCAAGGTCCAATAGACGGGCGGGATCACCTGGACTACAGTCACGAGCGAGGCAGCGCCTGAGCGCCTCGGAGGGAGCACGAGGGTCATGCAGCGGTGGGTGATGGCGGTCGTCATGACGCTGAGTCTTGGGGGGCACGCGTGGGCGGGTTCGCCGACCGATGAGTTGCGCGCGTACACCGATCAAGTCATGAAGACCTTGCAGAACCCGGGGCTGACGGCCGCGGCGCGCCTGGAGGCGGTACGAGCGGTCGCCGGCCAAGCGTTCGACGTGACGGAAACCGCCAAGCGAGCCCTCGGGCTCCACTGGCAGAAGCGCACGGCGACGGAGCGAGCGGAGTTTGTGCAGCTGTTCCGGAATCTCCTGGAGCGGGGGTACCTGTCCCGGATCGGCGAATACGGCGGCGAGCAGATCAAGTACGTGAGTGAGCAGATCGACGGCGACCACGCGATCGTGCGGGCGCTGATTGTCACCAAGAACGGGACGCAGATACCCGTCGAGTCGCATCTGATGCAGAGGGCGGATCGTTGGCTCATCTATGATGTCCTGGTCGAGCACGTCAGCCTGATCGCGAGCTATCGGTCCCAGTTCGACCGGGTCATCCGGACCACCTCGTACGACGAACTGGTTCGACGGCTCAAGAACCCCGGCACTTCCTGAGCAGAGCAGCCGACGGCCTTCGGCCCCGGCGCCGTTCGTGATCTGGGCCCACCGCTTGACCAGCGAAAGCACCTTCCATAGAGTGAGCCCCCACTATGGCGCAGCGGCTCAGGCTCCTGACGTCACCGCTCTGGATCGTGCTGGCGGCGGGTCTGCTCTTCGGCCCGGTCGCCCACGTTGCCGAGTGCAGTGCCCCGAGGGTCGTGGTGGTCACCGCGACCGCCATGAAGTACTGCATCGACCCGGCATTCAACAGCCTGATCCAGGATCAGGTCCGAACGATCCGCCAGGACATCAAGGCTCAGCAGAGCGCGGGCAAGCTCATCGTCTATGCGAGCACCCCGATCAGCCCGCGCGCGGCGGTGGCCACACCGGCACCAATCTCGAGATCGCGGCGTCGGTCAAGGCCGCGCTCGAGAAGGAATACGGTGGAAGCGTCTGGGTCCTCGATCCGGGCCGATACCAGATGCCCCCTCTCGCGGGAAAGTCGCCGGGGGGCAGCGAGTACATGGCCATGTGGACCGCGGTCCTCGCGGGCGACGACGCGAGCGGTCCGGACTTCGAGATGGTGCACTTCACCGGCCCGGGCAACATGCGCGCCTTCTTCGGGTGCGGCCCGTCCGCCATCGTCGAGTGCATCGAGCGGTACATCACGAAGCGGGCCGCCACCGATGACACGTTCCGTCAGGACGTGGCCGACCGGCCGGCGCGGCGCGGCGAGTTCCTCCGCTACTATGCCCTGCGCGCATCCAGCGCGTACTCACCCGGCGCCCATGATGAATGGAACACGTTCGTGGCGATCAACCGCCGGCGCCCGGTAGGCGGACAGGTCGCCATGTACTTCGACGGTCGACCGCTGTCTCCTGGTGAGATGGAGACGGTGGTCTCGCCGGGCTACGAGTTCCGCTAGGCTGCCTCGCCCGGAACAATCGGCAGTACCACCCGCGACTCTCGTCCCCGCTCATGGAACACGCTATTGTCCGCCACCACCCGCCGCCGCTCCCGCCCGATCGCCTCCCCCGTGTTGGGATTCACGTCAAACCGCGGGAAGTTCGAGCTCGACACGTCCAGCCGGATCCGGTGCCCCGGCATGAACAGGTTGCTCGTCGGATAGAGCGTGAGCGTCACCTGCACGGGCTCGCCCGGCGTGGCGAGCTCGCCCCGCTCGCGGCCGTTCCGATAACGCAGCCGCGCGATGCTGTCGGTGAGGTTCAGGGCATAGCCCTGCGGGTACCACGCACTCGGCGGGTAGACGTCGATCAGCTTGGCCGTGAAGTCGGTGTCCACCGCGGAGGTGGCCACCCACAGGATGACCTCGATGGGGCCGGTCACCTCCGTGGGCTCGCGCAGGGGCTCGGTCTGGAACACGAGGACGTCGGGCCGGGAGCCCAGCGGCAGGTAGGGCGGGCGGCAGCCGTGGAAGCCGGGGGCCTCGCGCTGGTCGAAGCCGCCCGGGCGCATGACGTCCACCGTGCGCTCGCCGCGGCCGGCGTAGCTCGGGTCCGCGAGGCCGGGGGGCAGCGGCAGCACGTCGCGCAGGGACGAGACGTTGCCGCCGATGGACGGCACGGGGCGGGCCGGGTCGAACCGGTAGGTAGTGGCGGAGCGCTCCTCGCGCGGCGGGTCCGTCCTCAACGTCCCGTCGCCATGCAGGTAGAAGCTGGTGAAGCGCGTGCGGGCCAGCGGCCACTCGTGCTCGTCACGCCAGCGGCCGCCGTGCACGAGGCGGCCCGCGCCCGAGCGCCGGCCCGAGCCGCCGCCCATGACGAAGAGGCGCAGCGGGGCCTCGGCGTCGAGGCCGTTGTCCACGCCGCGGAGCCACCGGTCGAACCAGCGCAGGTGCAGCTCGTCGAAGCTCGACAGCGCGGCGTCGGGCCCGAACTCCACGTCGCCGGCATAGGAGAGCTCCATGGTCTTGCCCCCGTGGGTCCACGGGCCGACCAGGGCGCGCACCGGCCGCCGCCCGCCGGCCCCGAGCCCGACGAAGTTCTGGAAGGTGGCGCGCGTGTAGGAGTCGTACCAGCCGCCCACCAAGAGAATGGGCATGTCGGGGAAGCGGTCCCAGTGCGCGCGGGGGTTGACGCTCGGGTGCTTCCAGTAGTCGTCGTAGTCGGCGCGGGTGAGGAGCTCGAGCGCCCACTTCTCGTAGGGCGGCACGAGGGCGAGCTGGGTCTGCCCGGGCCGGATGGGCAGGCGCCCGAGCCAGTCGGAGAAGCGCGGGGCGCCCAGGTTGAGGCCGGGGGTCACGTGGGGCGGCGCGGTGAGGGCGGCCTGCGTGTTGTACGCGGAGTGCCAGAAGGCCCAGGCGAGGAAGCGCAGCTCGAGCGCGCCGCCGTGGCGGACGCTGCTCTCGTGGCCGTCGGCGCCGCTCATGTTGGGCACCATGGTGGCGAGGCCCTCGGGGCCCAGCGCGGCCATGGCGGTCTGGGTCCAGCCGGACCACGAGGTGCCGAAGGCGCCCACGGTGCCGTCGCACCACGGTTGAGCGAGGATCCAGGCGATGGTGTCGGCGCCGTCCTCGGCCTCGGGCACCAGGAAGTTCACGTCGCCCTCGGAGCTGAAGCAGCCGCGGCAGTCCTGGTTCACCACCACGTAGCCGCGCGCGGCGAAGTAGCGGCACTCGCCCGACGTGGCCTCGGTCTCGGTCTTGTTGTAGGGCGTGCGGTGCAGGAGGAC
>WNEZ01008149.1_pt1 | contig 10977 bp, 8 predicted proteins | sample 5400521 | NCBI WGS metagenome assembly WNEZ01 (sample SAMN13153339, study PRJNA577476) | soil metagenome | isolation source: 120 cm saprolite under Douglas fir tree site 2 hole 1 replicate 1 | place: USA:California | collected 2015-04-18
TCGGGATGACTTCACGTGATTGCGGGCTATCGGAGCATGCGAATGACGAGCGTGTTGAGGCGGTCCGAGTCGTGAGCCATGAGATCGAGAAACCAGAACGCGGCGCTTTCGGAGTCGACGCGGACGACGAGCGCCAGGACGTCGATCGGCGGGCCCCCGTCGGGCGGCGTGAACTCGAGCTTGGCCGCCTGACCCGCGCGGAGTCGGCGGCTCACGCGGACTTTCATGCCCGTGGACGAGATCTCCGTGCACGTGCCGTCCAGGGTTCCATTCGGCGCGGCGATCCGGACGCCGAGCTTGAGCGCGGCGCGCGGTGCGGGCCGACGCTCCACCGGGCGCTCGGTCCGCTGCTGCCGGGAGAGCGCGAAGGGTCCGAGGTAGGCCAGGACCTGGCCCAGCCGCTCGAGCGTGACGGGCTTCCGGATGAAGTCGAGCGCGCCGAGCTTGAGACACGCGCGCGCCTCCATCTCGGTCGCGACGCCCGAGACGACGACGATCGGGACCTCGGAATCGCGGACGACCGAGAGGTTCAAGAACTCGACTCCGCTCATGCCCGGCAGGCGCACGTCGAGGAGGATCGTGTCCGGTCGGGCGCTCGTCAGCGCCTCGAGCGCGGCCTCGGCGCTGCCGACGACGATGGGCTGATAGCCGAGCTCGGCGATGAAGTCGCGGAAGATCTCGGCTAGCCGCTCGTCGTCTTCGACGACCAGGATCCGCATGGCGTTCATGGCTCGGCCACGCCCCAGAAGACGGGCTCGGGTGTCAGACGAACGCCGAAGCGTTCCGCGACGACGGTCTGAACACGACGGGCGAAGGCGACGACGTCGCGCGCCCGCGCGCCGTCATGGGCGACGATCGCGAGGGCGTGATTCGTCGAGAGACCGACCGGCCCGTCGGAGCGGCCCCGCGTGTAGCCGGCGCGCTCGATCAGCCACGCGGCGGAGAGTTTCACCCGGCCGTCGGTCAGGGGCCAGCGCGGCATCTTCCGATCGCCGGCGCGTGACTCCACGGCGGCGAGGTCGGCGGCGGGAATGATCGGATTGGTGAAGAACGAGCCGCAGCTCCGGCCGTTCGCGTCCTGGGGATCGAGCACCATCGACTTGGACCGGCGAATCGCGATCACGCTGGCCCGAACGTCGGCGAGCGACGGCTTCTTGATGCCGCGCACGGTCAGGTCTTTCTCGACGTCCGCGTACCGAACGGTCGCCGGCCCGCGGGGCCGCAGCCGGTAGCCCACCGAAAGGATGACGTACCGTCCGGGCTCATCGCTCCGGAACAGACTGTCGCGATAGCTGAAGGCGCACTCGCGATTCTCGAAGGCCATGATGCGGCCGCTTGACGTGTCCAGCGCGCGCACGAGGATCACCGTCTCGCTCACCTCCTGGCCGTAGGCGCCGACGTTTTGCATCGGCGTCGCGCCCACCAGGCCCGGGATGCCGCTCAGGCACTCGAACCCCGCCCAGCCGCGCTCGACGCTCAGTCGCACCAATGCGTCCCAGGGCTCGCCGGCCGCCGCCGTCAGCTCGACCGCGCCGTGCGCCTCGCGCGTGTCGACGCCGCGCAGCGCGATCTTCACCACGAGGCCGTCGATCCCTTCGTCGGCGACGACGAGGTTCGAGCCCCCGCCGAGTACCCGGAGCGGCAGGTGCCGGGCACGCGCCCAGTCGAGGGCCTCGAGCACGGCGGCCTCGTCGCCCGCCTCGACGAAGAACCGGGCGGGCCCCCCGACGCCCAAGGTGCAATGCTCCGCCAGGCGGACGTTCTCGAGCGGCGTCATACCTTTGAGAATATCGCGTCACCCGCCGTGTTCCCTACATGCTGCGCTCCATCCGGGGATCGAGCTGGTCGCGCAGCCAGTCGCCGACCAGGTTGATGCCGAGGACCAGGAGGAGGATGGCGAGCCCCGGGAAGAGCGCGAGCCACCAGCCGGTCGTGAGGTAGTTGCGCCCTTCGTCGAGCATCGCGCCCCAGCTCGGCGCCGGCGGAGGGATGCCGAGGCCGAGGAAGCTCAGCGAGGCTTCGGCGATGATCGTCCGCGCCACCGAGAAGGTCGCCACGACGATGACCGGCGGAAGCACGTTGGGAAGGATGTGCCGCCAGAGGAGATAGCGGTCGGTCGCGCCGAGCGCCCGGGCGGCCTCGACGAACTCGCGTTGCCGGAGCGAGAGCGTCTCGCCCCGCACGATCCGCGCGTACGTGATCCAGCCGGTCACGCCGAGCACGAGGATGACGTTCGCGAGGCTCGCGCCGAGCACGGCGAGCACGGCGACCGCCAGCACGAGGACCGGGAACGCGAGCTGCACGTCGCCCAGCCGCATGAGCGCGTCGTCCGCCCAGCCTCGGTAGTAGCCGGACAGGAGCCCGAGGCCGACGCCCAGCGCACCGGCGACCGCCACCGCCGCGAGACCGACGATCAAGGAAACCCGCGCGCCGTAGAGAAGCCGGCTCGCGACGTCGCGCCCGAGGGTGTCGGTGCCCAGCGGGTGCTTTGCGGTGCCGCCGGCGCTCCACATGGGTGGCGTCAGGCGCTCGATGAGGCTGTTCTTCACCGGATCCACGGGCGCCAGCGCCGGGGCGAGGACGGCCATCAGGACCGTGCCGCCGATGACGATCAGTCCGAGGACCGCGCTGTGGTCGCGCGCGAGGCCGATCACGTGAGGCGCACGCGCGGGTCGACCACCGTGTAGAGGAGATCGACGATCAGGTTGAGGCCTACGAAGATCAGCGCGAACACGAAGACCCCGGCCTGGATGACCGGGAAGTCTCGGCCCGGAACGGCCTGCACGATCAGCCGTCCCATGCCGGGCCAGGAAAAGACGGTCTCGATGATCACGGCGCCGCTCAGCATGAAGCCGAGCGAAAGGCCGGTGACCGTGATGACCGGGATCGCGGCGTTCCGGAGCGCGTGGCGGTAGACCACGAGCCGCTCGGCCAGACCTTTCGCGCGCGCGGTTCGAACATAGTCCTGCTGAAGCACCTCCAGCATTCCGCTTCGGATCAGCCGCACGTTCTGCGCGAGCGGCGCGGCGGCCAAGGTGACCGCCGGGAGGATCAGGTGGCGCACGCTCCCGGATCCAAAAGCAGGTAGGAGCCCGCCGAGCTCGACGGCGAACAGCAAAATGAGCATGAGGCCGAGCCAGAAGCTCGGCATGGATTGAAGAAAGAGCGACGCGAGGCGACTCGCATGGTCGACCGCCCCGTTCTTCTGGGTGGCCGAGGCGACGCCGAGGGGAATCGCGAGAACCGTCGAGATGAAGAGCGCGGCCGCCGCCAGCTCGACGGTCGCCGGCCAGAGGTGCTCGAGCACCATGTGCATTGCCGGGCGCTTCTCGCGGATCGAGGTCCCGAAATCGCCGTGCGGGACCGCCCTCAAGAATTCCAGATACTGGACGTGCAGGGCGCGGTCAAGGCCGAGGCGCCGGCGGGCCTCGGCGATCTCCTGCTGGGTCGCGGTCTGATCTACGAGGAACGGGGTCGGGTCACCGGTGAGGCGGACGAGGAAGAAGACGGCGGTGACGACGCCCCAGAGCACGAAGACCGCATGAAGCGCGCGACGGAGCAGGAAGGCGCGCATCGGGGCCAGGTCATTTCTTCACGGCGACGCCACGGAAGTCCATGTTCAGCTCGGGCAGCGGCGCGAATCGCAGCACGCGCGCGCTGAGCGCGTAGACCTTGACCTCCTGGTACAGCGCCACGACCGGCGCCCAGTCGCGCACCTGCCGCTGGAGGTCGGCGAGGAGCCGCAGGCGCTTCTGGGCGTCGACCTCGCGGCGTGTCGCCGTGTAGAGCGTCATCAGCTCGGGCGGGTACGGTGCCCAGTTGATCATCGCGATGGCAGCCCAGTCGCGCAGGTAGTCGTCGGCGTCGAGATTGTTGCCGGTCCGGCAGGCGGCGAATCCGCCGTTGGGCGGCAAGGTGCCCTTGGTCGCGGTCTGGAGCAACGTGGCGAAGTCGACGGGCTTCAGGGTCACCTGCACGCCGACGTCCTTCAGCATCTCGGCGACCGCCGGCGTCATCTCGTCGAAGCTCTGCCCGTAGTGCTTGGCCGGAAACAAGAGCTGCAGGGTGAGGGGATTGCTGTCGCGCCAGCCGGCTTCGGCGAGGAGCGCCCGGGCCCGCGGCGGATCGTACGGGTAGGGCTCCTGCGCGGCGTAGCCGTACGAGACGGACGCGACGGGCGAGGCGTTGGCCAGGGCGTAACCGTTGAAGATCTTCTTGACGATCGCGTCCTTGTTGACCGCCAGGTTGAGCGCGAGCCGGACTCGTTGATCCGCGAAGAGACCGTCCTTGCCGCCCGAGTCGTACTTGTCCTTCGGGCGGCCGTTGAGATAGAGGCGGCAGGCGAGCTTCTGGGGGCTCGAGACCACCTTGAGCTTCGGATCCTGCGCGAGGGCCGGAGCGTCGAACGGCGGCACGCCCTCGATGAGTCCGACCTGGCCGGCCCGCAGCGCAGCGATACGCGCGGCGCCCTCGGGGATGGTCTGGAATCGCATCCTCCGGAACATCGGCGCCGTGCCCCAGTAGGCGTCGTTGCGCTCGAAGAGCATCGACGTCTTGCGCTTCCACTCCGCCATCTTCCAGGGCCCGGTCCCGACCGGACGCTCGTTGAGCCCGTCCACGCCGTTCTTGAGCGTGTAGGCCTTGGGCACGATGGGCTCGCGGCCGATGAAATCCCAGAGCGTGGGCGCAGGCTCGCTCGTGTGGATCCGGACGGTGTAATCGTCGACCTTCTCCCAGCGCGTGACGAACGGGTACGTCTTCTCGAACGAGGTCGCGGCCAGCACGTCCTTGATGGACCACTTGTCGAGGTTGCGGCGGAAGAAGCGATCCAGGTTGAAGAGCACGGTGTCGGCGTTGAAGGGCTCGCCGTCGTGGAAGGTGACGCCTCGCCGGAGCGCGAACTCCCACGCGAGCTCGCCCACCGGCTTCCACGAGACCGCCAGCCCCGGCACCGGTCGTCCGTGCGTGCCGACGTCGACCAGGCTTTCGAACACCTGGCGGATGTAGTTCGAGCGGATGGAGCCCATGCCGATGCGCGGGTCCATGTTGGTGGTGTCGTCGGCCAGGGCGACCACGAGCTCGGCGTCCGGGTCGATCGCGACGCCGTCCACCGTGCGCGGCGCGGTGGCCGGCTGCCCGGCCGTCGCCAGGGGCCACGTGAGCATCAGCGCAAAGATCAACGACCGGGTCCGACGGATCATCTTCGGCTCCTCTCGCAGAATGCTCATCACTACAAAAGAGCCGGCGGCCTTGTCAACGTGGAGAAATCGCCGACCCGATCGGTCAACCGGCGCGCGGCGTCGCCCGCTCGACGAGTCGGAAGAGCGCCCAGCCGAGGATCGTCGCGGCCATGACGAGCGCAGCGAGCAGGATGGGAGCAGCGGGATTGCCGAAGAAGTCTCGCACGCCGCCGGCCGCGACCTGCACGGCGGCCATCACGACGTAGTACATCGTGTAGTACACGCCGAGCGCCGTCGCCAGACGCTCGCTCGCCACGACCTTGGGCAGGAGCGCCATCAGGGCGCCGGGTGGCGCTCCGATCGCAATGCCCACCAGGCAGAAGGCCAGGAGCGGGTGGGAGAGCGCCGGCAGCAGCATCGTGACGAAGGCGGCGACGAGGCTTCCCGTGACGATGAGAAGGTCGGGCCGGCCGAGACGGTCGGTGAGCAGGCCGCCGAGCGGCACCGAGAGTATCGTGAGCCAGATCGCCAGGCTCACGATGAAGCCGGCGTCGCCGAGCGACGCGCCACGGGCGATCAGCAGACCGGGGCCGAACGCGATGATGGCCACGAGGCTCGCGTTGAAGCAGCCCCATGCGAAGCCCGCGCTCGTCGCGAGCCCGATCTCGCGGCCCGGTAGCCGCGCCCGTCGCTCGGCCGCCTCGGGCGCGCCGCTCGCGGTGCGCGGCGGGTCGCGGTAGGCGAACGCGATCAGCACGAGCCCGAGCGCCGCGACGAGCGCGGTGGCGACGATCGCCGACCGCCACGACGCGCGCGTGGCGAGCGCGCCGAGCGTCGCGGTGGCGATCCCGAGGCCGACCGGCCAGCTCGTCAGCATGACGCCCATCGCCGTCGACATCTCGCGCTCGGCGAACCAGTCGGCGACCATTTTGGCGAGCAGGATATTCATGAGTATGGCGCCGACGCCGCTCAACAGCCGGCCGGCCGCGGCGGCGGCGAAGCCGTGGGCGGCGGCCGTGGCGAGGCCACCGGCGACCATGAGCGAGAGACTCGCGACCACGGTTCGCCGCTCGCCGAACCGGTGGCCGAGCACGCCCCCCGGCAAGGCGAACACGGCGCCGGGCAACATGTAGAGGCCGATCAGCGAGCCGAGCTGCACCCACGTGAGCTGGAGCTCCGCGGCCATCAGCGGCGCCACGGCGGCGACGGACTGGAACTGAAAGCCCATCGATGTGCGCGTGACGAACACGATCGTCAGCGCCGCCCAGCGGTTCGCCATGTGGCGGGGATCATAGCGGACACGGACGGCTCCAGCTTGATCAATCGCGGCAGCCGACATAGAGTCCCGCCCAGAGACGATCGAGCACGAGGGGGAAACGATGGGTGCACCCGAAGCGCCGACCACCATCAGCCGTCGAGATCTGCTCAAGCTCGGAGGCGCCGCCGTCGCCGCCGGAGCCGCGCTCCCGCTCCTCGACCGAGGGCCCGCCGAGGCCCAGGCGCCGAAGCGGGGCGGGGTTTTCCGGATTCGCGGCGAGGACGCCACCACGGGCTTCGATCCGCATCTCTTCTCGAACCATCACCGCATCTCCACGAACCTCTCCTTCACCCACAGCCGTCTCGTGAAGGTGAAGGCCGGGCCCTCGGTCACGCCGGGCACTCTGCCCGTCGAGCCCGACCTGGCCGAGTCGTGGACGCAGCCCAACGACCGGACGTACGTCTTCAAACTCCGGAAGGGCGTGCGCTGGCATCCGAAGCCGCCCGTGAACGGCCGCGAGCTGACCGCGGACGACGTGAAGTACACCTACGAGCGCTTTCTGTCGATCAAGGGAAACCCGAACCGCTCGATGCTGGGCTCCGTCGAGAAGATCGAGGCGGTCGATCGCTACACCGTTCGGTTCACGCTCAGCGAGCCCTTCGGCTGGTTCCTCGATTACCTGGCGAACACCGTAATGTGGATCGTGCCGCGCGAGGCGGTGGAGCAGTTCGGCGATCTCAAGCGGCCCGAGGCGTGCATCGGGACCGGGCCGTGGATGCTCGAGCGGTACGAGCCGAACGTGCGGCTCATCTTCACCCGGAACCCGAACTACTTCCTGCCCGGGCTTCCGTACGCGGATGGAGTCGAGGTGACCGTCGACGAAGATCCGTCCTCTCGGCTCGCTGCCTGGATCTCCAGCCGGTACGATTTCGCGCCCGAATACGGCCAGTGCGTGCGTCGGCTCGATCTCGACGTCGCCAAGCAACGGAAGCCCAACCTCAAGACCCAGGATTTCGTCGTGCTCTTCGGCGGCATCACCATGATGAAGCTCGACCGTGAGCCGTTCAAGGACGTCCGGGTTCGCCGGGCCCTGGCACAGGCGTCGAACTGGAAGGACGTGCTCGAGACCAATGCCTGGTCCCTCGGGCACGGGGTGCCCAACCCGGCGGTTCCCGCCGCGCTGAAGGAGTGGGCGATCCCGATCAACCAGCTGACGCCGGAGGGGCGGCGGCTCTACGAGCAGAACATTCCGGAAGCCAAGCGGCTTCTCGCGCAGGCCGGCTTTCCGACGGGACTCAAGCTCCCGGTCGAGGCGACGCTCGGCTGGAGTCCCGACTACGTGGACAACTTACAAGTGGTCATGCGGAACTGGAAGGACGCCGGGATCGACACCGAGATCCGCGGCAAGGAATTCGGCGCCTTCATGTCGAGCGTGATCTACGGGAAGTTCGAGAAGCTGGCCCACAGCCTCCGCGGCGGGAGCCCGATCGCGGACATCACCCTCTACAGCGGTCATATCCCTGGCGAGGCCTTGAACTCCTCGGGCGTCGACGATCCCAGGCTGACGGAGATGATCCGGCTGCAGCGCCGCACGCTCGATGCGGCCAAGCGGCGCGAGATCGTCTACGACATCCAGCGATACCTGGCCGAGCAGGTGTACTACAGCTACGATCCATCCACGACCACCGTCTCCGCCTGGGAGCCGTACGTAAAGAACTTCGCCCCGAACCTCGGACACGACTACGGCGGACGGCTCATGGCCGCGTGGCTCGACCGCTGAAGGGCCCCGGCTTGACTCGCTCCCGCGGATGTCGCACGATCGCACGGGCTGCCAGGAGGATATGATGGCGTACTCGACTGACTCGAAATCCGCCGCGGTGCGCGCCCAGCTCGACCATCCGGTGATCGACGGCGACGGGCACTGGCTCGAGCCGGTGCCGATCTTCCTCGACTACCTGCGCGAGGTCGCGGGCCCGTCGGTCGCCGAGCGGTTCGTCAAGATGGCCACCGCGCACATCGACCGCGGCTGGTACGACATGACGCCGGCCGACCGGCTCGACCGCCGGCCCACACGCCCGACGTGGTGGGGCGAGCCCGCGAACACGCTGGACCGCGCGACGGCGATGATCCCGAAGCTCTTCTACGAGCGGCTCGACGATTTCGGGATCGACTTCGCGCTCCTCTACACCTCGCTCGGCCTCTTCCACATCGCCAACCCGGACGAGGAGCTGCGCCGGGCCATCGCGCGCGCCGTGAACCGGATGAACGCGGACATGTTCAGGCCGTACGCCCACCGTATTGCGCCGGCGGCGGTCGTTCCGGTGCACACGCCCCAGGAGGCGATCGAAGAGGCGACCTACGCGGTGCGCGAGCTCGGCATGAAGGTCATCATGATCGCCAACCACGTGCGGCGCCCGGTGCCGGCGTTCGCCCGCCAGGCGGCCGACCCGACGCAGGTGCGCCACTTCGTCGACTCGCTCGCGTACGAGAGCCCCTACGACTACGACCCACTCTGGGCCAAATGCGTCGAGCTGAAGGTGGCGGTGACCGCGCACTCCGGCAGCATGGGCTGGATGGGCCGCGAATCGGTCAACAGCTTCACATTCAATCACATCGGCCACTTCGCCGCCGCGAGCCACGCGTTCGCCAAGGCGCTGATCCTCGGCGGGGTCGTGCACCGCTTCCCCTCGCTCCGGTTCGCGATGCTCGAGGGCGGCGTAGGCTGGGCGTGCAACCTCGTGACCGATCTCCTCGGGCACTGGGAGAAGCGCAACGGTCGCGCGATGGAAGCCCACACGCGTCCGACGAACCTGGACAAACAGGCGCTCAAGGAGCTCTTCACCCGCTGGGGCGGGCGCCGAGTTGATGAGCTGTCTGAGCCTCGTGCCCCCGTTCAAGTCGGCCGAGGAAATGACGGAGCGCGAGTACCGCGGAGAGCTCGACGACTTCGCGGCGGCGCACGTCGGCTCGGCGGACGAGCTACGCCGGCAGTTCACCGACCATTTCTACTTCGGGTGCGAGGCCGACGACCCGACGACGGCCTGGGCGTTCGACCGGCACGGCCATCACCGCCTGCACCCGATCTTCAGCTCCGACGTCGGCCACTTCGACGTGACCGACATGTCCGAGGTGCTGGAGGAGGCCCACGAGCTGGTCGAGCACGGCCTGATCGCCACCGACGACTTCCGGGAGTTCGTCTTTACCAACGCCGCGCGGCTTCACACCGCGCTCAACCCCGACTTCTTCAAGGGGACGGTGGTGGAGGACGCGGTGGCGAAGGAGCTCGCGCGCTGATCGACACCGTCCGCAAGTGGATCGACGAGGCCCAGTGCCTCGTGGCGCTCACGGGCGCGGGCATCTCGACGGACTCGGGCATCCCGGACTTCCGGGGACCCCAGGGCGTCTGGACGAAGAATCCAGAGGCCGAGAAGCAGTCGACGTTGCAGAACTACGTCGCCGACCCCGAGGTGCGAAAGCGCGCGTGGCAGAGCCGGCTCACCTCGCCGGCGTGGCAGGCGCAGCCGAACGACGGGCACCGCGCCTTCGTCACCCTGGAGCAGCGTGGCAAGCTCGACACCTTGATCACGCAGAACATCGATGGGCTCCATCTGAAGGCGGGCTCGTCTCCCGATCGCGTCATCGAGATCCACGGCACGATGCACGAGGTCGTGTGCCTGGCCTGCGGTGAGCGGGCGGCCATGGAGCGGGCGCTCGCGCGCGTGCGCGCCGGCGAGGAAGACCCGTCGTGCCGGACGTGCCGCGGCATCCTCAAGTCGGCGACGATCTCGTTCGGCCAGGGGCTCGTCGAGAAAGACCTCGTGCGCGCCCAGCGCGCGGCTGCCGAGTGCGACCTGATGCTCGCCGTCGGCACGAAGCTCTCCGTCTACCCGATCGCCGGGGTCGTGCCCGTCGCCAAGCGGGCCGGCGCGCGCGTGGTGATCCTCAACGCGGAGCCGACGGAGATGGACGAGCTGGCCGACGCCGTCCTGTGCGGCTCGATCTCGGGCCTCTTGCCCCGCCTGGTGGAGAGCGCCGCGTGCCGGTGACCCGGTTCGACGTACGGCTGCGGCGTCCGCTGGGGGGCGGCGCGGCGTTCGGCGACGTCGGCCCGTACGAGGAGCTGAAGGGCACGCTCCGGTTCGCGATCGACCCCAAGCACGCGGCGAACGAGCGCATTACTGACGTCGCGCTGGCGCCGCGCGACCACGCCGGGCGCGTCGAGTTCGAGTCCGACGTGTCGATCCTGGTGCCGGTCGACCGCCGGCGCTCGAGCGGTCGGGTGATGCTCGACGTCGTCAATCGGGGGAACACGGTCGCGGTCCCCAACTTCAACCGCGCGACGCGCCCCACGTTCGTCCCCGGCGCCGACCCCGACCCTCCCGTCGACCCGGGCGACGGCTTCCTGATGCGGCGCGGCTTCGTCGTGATCTCCTGTGGCTGGCAGATCGATCTCCCGGAGGTGCCCGGCCTCTTCGGTCTGCGCGGGCCGGAGGCGCTCGACGCACGGGGCAACCGTCTCACGGGTCGCGTCTACACCCA
>WNEZ01022912.1_pt1 | contig 10975 bp, 5 predicted proteins | sample 5400521 | NCBI WGS metagenome assembly WNEZ01 (sample SAMN13153339, study PRJNA577476) | soil metagenome | isolation source: 120 cm saprolite under Douglas fir tree site 2 hole 1 replicate 1 | place: USA:California | collected 2015-04-18
GGCCTGTTCCTTCCGTGGCTGAAAGACCGGCAGATAAGAGCCTATGGGTATTTCGATGGTGATCGGTTCCTCACAGCCTTCGGAGAGAAAATACTGCAGCAGTTTCTTCCGTAGATGTGAAACCTGGGTCCTGACGATCGTGTCCCCGTCTGAGTTATAGCCGGCCTCGCGCCCGAAGACCTCAATGCCGATCTGCTGTTCCGAAATGAACTCGCCCGGGGCGGTGAGTGCATGCTCACACAAATAGTGAAACAACTGCAGCAATCGCGGCGAGTTCTTCAGTACAGTGCTGGCGCTCACACGCTGCACCAATTGCCAGTAAGGATGTTGAGATACGGGGCCGGTCGCCGGTGTTATTTGAGGTGATTGCGGCATGAAGAGGACTACAAGTTTCGCATGGCCGTGGGCATTGCTGCCTTTTTAGCGGCGCTCATCTGCGAATTTATCGATTATTAACTTTCGTTACCAATCACGAAAATTATAAAGCAACGCTGAGAAGCGCCGCTTACAATCCGGAGAACAAGCGGAGCGACTGATCACGGAAGAGAACCCGACCGATCAGCCCGATCCAGACTTAAAAACAGGAAAAGCCCAGCAGCGCTGATCTACCGGGGTTTTTGCGCTGTTTGTGCTATCCAAAATTCTAAATGCTGCAAATGAGAAAACGTTTGACAGCAACATAAGTATAACATATGTACCGATACATGATTTACAGTCTCGTATTATGAGACAATGTTATCTTTTACAATGTGCAATCCCACTCCAAGACAAGGCCCGCGGCCACGAGCCGTGTCTGGTAATCGGTCGCCGGATTGAGCAAAGCCAGAGGGAACCCTGCCGGTACGGCCGGCGGATTCAAGACCTTCGATGTTCGTCCGGGAGTATTGATGTCAATCAAGCGGATTTACGCGACAGATCGGCCACACCCAGATTCAATGCTTCTCTCACTTTGCTCAGCAGCTCAGTTGGTCCGTACGGTTTTTGCAAGAATGGCAAGTTGTGGATCAGCGTGTCTTCTTGTGCCGCGGGATTATCGATGTAGCCGGAAATAAACATAATGCGCATCTCGGGTTTGAACTTGCGTAATTGTTTGGCCAGTTCCGTCCCCGTCATGCCTGGCATGACAACATCCGTCACCACCAGATCGATGTGATGTGTTTGTTCCTGGCAAATTTGCAGGGCTTCCCTGGCGGTTGATGACTCAATCACTTCATAACCATGGCTTCGCAAGATACCGGCAGTCAAATCGCGTAATGCCGGCTCGTCTTCGACCATCAGGATTGTCTCGCTGCCTCGAAGATTTTGTGGAGGTACGGCACACTTCGGTGCTTCTTCCGGCTGCGTTGTTTGCGGCAGGTAGACATAAAACGTTGTTCCCTGGCTCGCGCGGCTCTCTACCTTGATATAGCCACCGCTGTGCTCCACACTTCCATAGACCGTGGAGAGCCCCAGACCGGTACCGCGCCCCACCTCTTTGGTCGTAAAGAAAGGCTCGAAGATGTGGGCCAAAGTCTCTGTGTCCATCCCATGGCCTGTATCTCTCACCTCGAACAGCACGTATTCTCCTGGCGGAATTCCATTCTGGGTGCCGCTCTCCTCCTGGATCGACACATTACGCGTGGTCAAAGAAAGTTTGCCGCCGTGTGGCATAGCATCACGCGAATTGACACATAGGTTGAGAACCACTTGCTCAACCTGATTGAGATCGGCTTTTACCCTTCCCAATTTGGGATCATAGTCAGTGACCAACTCAACATCCTCGCCCAACAACCGCCGCAACAGTTTCTCGGTGTTACGCAACACCACATTCAGGTCCAGGATTCGCGGCGCCAATACCTGCCGCCGGCTGAAGGCCAGCAACTGCTGGGTAAGCGATGCTCCACGTTCCGCCGCCTTCCTGATTTCTTCCATAGTGCCGCGCTTGCCGTCGGGAAGCTCAGTTTCCTGCAGCAGGAGCTCACTGCATCCTTTAATGATCGTCAGCAAGTTATTGAAGTCATGCGCCACACCACCGGCGAGTCGTCCAATGGCCTCCATCTTCTGCGATTGCCGTAGCTGTTCTTCCAGGTGCTTTTCTTTGCTGATGTCTTCCGCGATTACCCCCACAGTCTCTGACCCGCATTCCAGGCTGGGAACTCGTCGCCCACTCAGCCGCACCAGAATCGGTTTGCCGTCTCTGCGTCTCCAGGTCGCGGTAATTCCTTCCACCCGGCCGCTTTTCTCAAGCTCTGCTTGTAGCTTGATGAATTCTGCTCGATCGGAGTAAACCTGGCTTGCCGGATCGAGCGCCAGCACGTCGCCGGCGGAATCATAACCCAGCAGGGTCACCATGGCCCGATTCACCTCAAGATACCGGCCATTTCTCGCCCGGTAAATTCCATAGACTGCGCTCTCAAAGAGCTCGTAATACTGTGCCTCCGCCTCAAGGCGGCCGGCAAGAGCTTCATTCACGGCGACAAGTTCTCGCTCTCGCCTTTCCAGGCGGCGCGCTTTGATACGCGAGATTCCCCAAAGCAGCAGCAGGGCCATTACGCCGCAGAGCGCGTAGAACCAATAAGTATGATAGAAATGCGGCCGGAGATAGAAAGTGTAAAATGTGCCGTTTTGGTTCCAGACACCATCGTCATTGCTGGCGGTGACGCGAAATGTGTACCATCCTGGCGGAATATTGCTGTAGTAGGCCGCGCGGCGGCCGCCTGCATCCACCCAGTCTTTATCGTAACCTTCCAGTTTGTACTTGAACTTCACCTTCTCAGGAGCAAGAAAACTAAGCCCTGCATAGTGGAAGGCCAGGTCCCCCCGGCCGGGCGGCACTTCGGCCACTCGGTTCGAATCAAAACCACGTTGATCAATGTTGACATCGTAGATATGCACCGCAGGAGCCAAGGTATTGGAAGATAGTTTTTGCGGATCAACCACGCTCAATCCGTTTGCGGTGGCGAACCAGATTTTTCCATCATTGGTTTTGTAAATTCCGGGATTGTACCCCGCCGAAGCCACCGAGCTGCGCAAGCCATCCTCCAGACCGTAGACATACGAAGTGACTGATTTGATCTTTCCATCGGCAAACTCGTTCATCTGCTCTTTGCTGACGCGAAAGATGCCCTTGCTGCAGCTCATCCACAAATAATGCAGGTCGTCTTCGATGATGTGATGGACAAAACTGAAATAAAGCCCGTCGTTCTCCGTATAGTTTGTAAACTTTCCGTTCTTGAATCGGCTCACTCCATTACGAGTTGCGATCCAGAGTGTATTCTCAGCATCGGCGTAGAGTCCCTCAATTCCGTTTTTGACCAGCCCATCTTTTTCAGTGTAGGTAGTGAACGCGCCATCTTTATAGCGCACCAAACCGACCCTGGTGCCAATCCATATGTTTCCTTCGTGGTCTTCTATGAGTGTTTTCACAGAATTCGAAGCGAGCCCATCTGCTGTTGTAAAAATCTTTGTGGTTTTGCCGTCGTATCGAATGACCCCGTTTAGGTTCGTGCCAATCCAAATCACTCCTGATCGATCTTCAACAATGGCTCGTGGATACACTCCGGGAATCGGATTCGGCAGGGCGACAAAACGAGGGACACATTGATTACCGGCACAGTCAACCGGTGACTGGGACCGATATACGCCTCCCTCTACTCCAACCCATAAATGCCTTTTGCTATCCTGAGCGAGTGAGAGGATGTTCATGTTGGGAAAGCCCTGGTTTGCGGGATAACTGTTGAACTTGCCGTTGTGAAGATAGCTCAGGCCGTTCGAGGTCCCGATCCAGAGCGTATCTTTGTCCGTTTGCAGGACTGCATGGATAAACGAGTCGTTCAACCCGTCATCGGCGGTGTAAGTAACAAATGGGCCCGCATGTAAGCGGGTCAACCCGTAGTCGATGAAGCCGACCCAAAGGCTGCCTTCGCTGTCCCAGGCAAAAGCAGTTACGCTTGAAGCGGAAGACTCGTCACCAATTTTGTCAGAGATTAGTTTCCCGTCTCTGTATCTGTTCAGCCCCTTGGAGGTTCCGATCCAAAGAGCTCCACCGGGGTCCTGGTACAAACGAAACACCATGTTGGAGAACAAACCATCTTTCGTGGTGTAGCGGATGGACGTGCCATCTTTTAACGCGAATAGTCCATCGCCTGTGCCGACCCAAAGCACCTGATTTCGATCGCGATAGAGTGAACGTATAGGGGTATAGGACTTCAAACCCTCAACCGCTCGCGAATAAAACCTTCCGTCACGGAAACGGCTAAGGCGCCCTTTATTTGTGCCGATCCAGACATTGTTATCGCGATCGCAATAGAGGGCCCAGATGTAGTTATCAGCCAGGCCGTCTTTGGTCGTATAGTTGGTGATCCTTCCATCCTGGAAGCGGCTCAATCCATTGTTCGTTCCGATCCAGATGCTTCCCATTTTGTCCTTCGACAAAGACGTTACAAAGTTATCTACCAAACCATTTTCCGTAGTGTAGGTTGTAAACTTTCCGTCCTTCAAGCGGGTGAGCCCGCCTCCATAGGTTCCGATCCAGAGGCTGGAATCGTTACCCTCGGCCAGCGCCCAAATTTCGTTCTCTTTGAGCTGGCCCTTCTGGCTGGTGTCGAATGTTGTGAAGTGCATGCCGTCAAATCGTGCCAGGCCCCCTCTTGTCCCCGCCCAGATGTAACCGTCACTCGTCTGGACGATGGCAAGCACGCTGTTCTGCGGCAGCCCTTGTGGTTGCCGCCATACGCCTAAAATGTGCCACGCGGGGTCTGTTCTCTGTTCGAGGGGTTGGCACTGCCCACTCGCCAACACAAGAACGCAGAACAAGAATAGGTGGGTATATCGCATTGGCGTGTACTTCATCATGCCGGACCCTTCCCATCATGGTGGTCGGCTGCCTGAGGTGAACTAAAGCAGTTCGAGGACAGGGAAGCGTGCTACGAGCATCTTGCGCAAGGAGGACAACCGGGGGAGCACAGCGAACTTTTTGCCCGAGGCAAATTGCGCTATTAGGCAAGAGATCGGAGAGAGTACAAATTCAGTGAAGGTCTTCTTGCAGTTACCCTAACTGTCAAGAATACAACTGAACCTGCCAGAACCCAGCGTATCCTGCTTTTCAAAAAAGGCGTTCTGACCTTAGTGCCCGCTTGGGCATTTCTGACCAAGTATATCGAAAACAGCAAGGGAAGAACACAAGTTGGGTGAACTCTTCGTGAGTGCTGTCACGCGCCAACCAGGAGCGAGGATTGTTTTGGCTGCTCAGCCCTTGGAACCAGACAGCCCTAGCGCTCCTGGCTGGCGCTAGGAAATGGTTCAGTTATACTCGTTCAAAACCACATGGCCAATATTCTTTATGGAGTCAACGGGGAAGGTTCAGGTCACTCCACCCGTGCTAAAGAAGTGATCTCCCACCTTCAAGATAAGGGACACACCGTGCACGTGGTGTCGTTTGATCGCGGGCTGCAAAATCTCGCGGGCAGCTTTCGCTCCCAAAGCAGCAAGAAGTTTTCGTCGATTGATGGGACTCGTGGATGAGTGGCAAATTGAACTGGTCATAACCGATTTCGAACCATTGTCCTGTCATGTGGCCCATTGCAAACGCCTGCCCATCATTTCCATCGACAATCAACATTGCCTTACAAATACAGATGTCAGCTATCCCCGGCAGTACAAACGTGATGCCGCGGCGGTGAAGCTGGTGACGCATTTGATGACTCCGCGAGCTGATGCCTACCTGGTCATCTCTTTTTTCCCCGCCCAAGTGCGCCGCGGCGGCACCTTTTTGTTTCCTCCAATCCTGCGAAAAGAAATTCTTCAGACTCAGCCCCACAACAATGAACACGCCCTGGTGTATGTAACGTCTCCGTCCGCCGGCCTGGCAAAGCTGCTCAAAACTATTCGCTGCTCCTTCGTTGCTTACGGGTTTGGTCGTGAAGGTCAGGAAGGCAACATACTTTTCAAAAAACCCTCGCTGGCCAATTTTCTCCAAGACTTGGCAGGCTGCAAGGCGGTAATTGCCAACGCCGGCTTTTCGCTTGTGAGCGAGGCCCTATACTTGGGCAAGCCCTATCTTGCGGTTCCGGTGAAAAACCAGTTTGAACAGATTTTGAATGCTTATTATGTGGACAAGATGGGCTATGGATCGTATTGGGAAGAATTGAACAAAGAGCGAATCGAGTCCTTTCTCTTTAATCTTCCTTTGTACCAGGAAAAATTACGGCTATATCCCCGTCACGATAACTCAGCGCTTCTGGACAAACTGGAATCCCTCATCGATGAGCATTTGTGCTCTTCGGTGCGCGCGGACGCCTTTCGGCAGAGAAAGTGAATCCTGAAAGTAGCCTCCTCAAAGATCGGCTCTCCATCCCATGCAGATGGAAACGTGTCGATCCCATCTGCTGTATAACAACCGACTGTCTAGAATATTCAATTGATGCCTCATATGAGTTCCCCTGTAAGTGATTGTTATTAAAAGAGATAACTAGAAGGCAATTCACGAGGACGAAAAATCCTTGTCTCTGCATTCATTTTGTTTGTAATGATTTCGAAGTTTAAGACATTCAGTAGTGAGAGCCCAATGTGCGGATGTGCAAGCCCCAAGGCTAAGACCAGTGTAGGGCCGTAGCTGGGCGTGCTTTGGCGCACGGGAGAGTGTTTGCGCTTCCGCACGGCTCTTCTTCGATGTTTTTTGTCTCTTGTCGTTGCAGGGAATTTGGTGCGCTTGTTGAGGAAATTCAACCACAATGGTAAATAAGTGCCGGTCGATGGGTAATTGATGTTCTGAACGCTTCTTGTTTTTTGGTGTGCGGAACTTGTTGCAAAGTAGGATACTATTCGTAACAAGTTGACATGAAAAAGCTTAAGTTCCTAGTCTCGCTGACGACCAAGGACAACGACTATCAGCAAGAACAGGCAACGGCGGCCGCTGAGACTGCCCGCCGGCTTGGCGTTGATGTGGATATCGTTGATGCCAACAACGATTCGATCAATCAAAGCCAGCAGTTGTTGAAGCTCATTCAGTCAACCTCGGGAGGGCGTCCTGACGCAATCATTCTCGAGCCGGTTGGTGGAACCGCTCTACCAACTGTGGCCCGGGCCGCGGCGGAGGCTGGAATTGGTTGGGTGGTGCTCAATCGTGAGATTGATTACATCGCCGAGATTCGCAGGATCCGCAATGTTCCTGTGTTTTCCATTACCTCAAATCATGAAGAGATCGGCCGAATCCAGGGAAGGCAATTCGCCGCGCTCCTGCTCCAAGGCGGCTCCATTCTTTATATTGAAGGACCTTCCAACAGTTCTGCTGCGCGACAGCGGACCGCCGGCATGTACGAAACCAAGCCTGCAAATATTCAGATAAGGGCGCTCAGAGGCGAGTGGACTTCAGAAAGCGCTCAGCGTGCCGTTCAGGCCTGGTTGCGTTTATCCACGTCGGCAAAGGCTCCGATTGATCTGATTGGATGCCAGGACGATTCCATGGCCCTGGGCGCCCGCAAAGCATTTCAGGAGTTGGCAAATTCAGCCGAGAAAGAGCGATGGCTCAGCCTGCCCTACACGGGTTGTGATGGTCTTCCCCGAGGTGGCCAAAAATGGGTCCGCGAAGGTTTGCTGGCGGCTACAGTTGTGGTCCCGGCGAATACTGGGCTCGCTGTAGAGATGCTGGTAAAAACTTTTCAAAACAACCTGCAACCACCGGAACAGACATTAACGACGGCCAGTTCCTATCCTCCCATTGACCTTTTGGCTGCGAATGCCAAAAAACAGGCATAGATATCCGAAGAAGTAAATCTTAGGTATCGCCTATTTCACCTGCAGGTTCTGTAACATTTTCTGGTATGTAGGATTCAGTTGAGTGAAGTCCTTCTGCGGGGCGATAAAGACCAAATACAGCAAACCGCCCTGCGAGCGCGGCACGGTTACCAGCCAATCACGCTCGGGTATCGGCTGCCCGTTCTGCTGAATAGGGGAGCTGCTCGCGAGATTCACAGATTTCCCCTGCACTCCATTGACTTGAATATTTTGTGGATTTCCCGAAGCCTGCAGCCCCGGATTGGACTGTTGCAGGTTTTGCACGAGGTCCTGCGTTGCCTGGTCCAGCGAGCCGGCGTTCGCATCCTGCGCTGCGCCGATTACAACGCCATAGGCGATGGCGCCCTGCGAAGCTCCAGCTTGCGGCGCGATGGTAACGTCTGAGTTCTGATCGCCGGAAGCCTGCCAGTTCTCCGGATAGGAAATGTTGAAAGCATTGTGCTGAAATTGGGTGAATTTATTGCTGGGTTTCACCTTCTCCCAGCTCACGTTGGCAATAGAGCCAGCAGAAGTATTCCCTCCATTGCTGTTGGAAGTCGTAGGTACGTTCGGAGGAGTGGCGCCATTTTTTGCATTCTGTTGTGCCCAGACGCCTTGCTTTGCGCCATCGGCAATCTGCTGCGCGGTGTAGGTCTTAACGCTGCTTGCGGCTTGCTTACCGCTCGAGAACTGAGGGCTATCATTTACAAAATTCTTTGGAGGCCAGTCTGCGATCTGTTTTCCAATGGCCGCCTCACGATTGCCCGGGTTAGGGTGATCACTGAGGAATTGTGGGCCGCCCCTTCCACCCTGCTGTTCAAGCTTCTTGAAGAAGTCAGCCATGGCCTTGGGGTTGTAGCCTGCTTTGTAGGTAATGATGGCGCCGCCAGCATCGGCCTGCGCTTCATCTTTGCGCGAGTACTTGAGGGATATGAAGCCGGTGCCTAGCTGGACGCCGAGACGCGCGAGATTACCACCCACGCCTCCGGGCAGGGCGGCGCCCAGCAAGCCTGCCAGCCCCTGGGTCAGCGATTGCTTGGAAGCTTGTTTCGCCGAATGCTGCATATAAACGTGTGTCATCTCGTGCGCCATTACACCTGCAAGCTCGGCTTCGTTGTCTGCGGAATTAATCGTGCCGATATTAATGAAGATGGGCCCGCCGGGAAGGGCGAAGGCGTTGATCTCACTCTGTGGGATGACATGAAATTGATAAGGCCAGGAGTGCTGCTGAGGAATTTGGGCCGTCAGTTTTTTTCCTAGCTGTTGAACGTATTGCGTTACTGGGCTGGAATCCGGCAGCACCGGCATCTGCTTGTAGACCTCGGCCATGGCCTGCAAGCCAACTTGGATTTGTTCATCCTTGGTTATGCCTGAGACCGAGCCAGGGTCAGGCAATTCCGGAGTAGAAGTGGCGGCCAACAACCAATTCGGTTGCGAAATGACTAATGCCAACACTATTGCCAGTACACGCATTAGGGATGAACGTTGTTTCATGAGATTCCTGCTTTCAAAGAGGCGCACCAATACTCTGACGATAACTGCATTGTGAGATGCGATGCCAGATTATTCAGATGCCCTTTGGCAAGGCTCCGGGAACAAAGCAGCTTGAGAGCTGCGGGTTTCCGATTCTCCATCACTCCAGATAAAATCCGTAGGAGCCATGCCCAAGACTCTCAAGAGAATTGCGCGCAAGAACAGCTTCTTGTATGTGCTTTACAATATCCCCCGGTTGCTCAAGGGATACTATCCCATCTTTCTTGATTATCCCTTTGTTCCTGCTCCGCGATACGGCTACGGGAAGCCGCCACACCAAAAGCTCTACCAACTGTTTTCTGCCGGCCGCGCCGGATTCATTGCTACCCTGAAGCAATTTCGTGCTTTCGATTCTCATCTCTTACAAATACCGCTCAGGACGCCGAAAGAATCGGGCGAGCCCTCTTGGATCAACAAATGGCTGGATGGGCTCGACACGCTGGCGCTATATGGCTTCGTGGCCTCAAAAAGGCCTGGACAATATTTGGAAATAGGTTCGGGCTATTCCACCAAAGTCGTACGCCGCGCGATTCAAGATCACAAGCTTCCCACGAAGATCACATCAATCGATCCCTCGCCACGGGCTGAAATTGACGCTCTCTGCGACGAGATAGTCCGCAAACAGCTCCAGGATGTCGATCTGAAGCGCTTCGAATCCCTCAAGCCAGGCGATATCTTATTCATGGATGGTTCACACCGTTGTTTCATGAATTCTGACGTCAGCGTTTTCTTTCTCGATATCCTCCCTAACCTGGCGCCTGGAGTTCTGGTTCATATTCATGATATCGATCTGCCCTACGACTACATGCCTGAAAGGGCGGAGTGGTACTACTCCGAACAGTATTTGCTCGCAACCTCATTGCTGGCCGGCCACAAAAATTTCAAGATCGTGCTGCCTAACGCGTTCATCAGCAGGGAAAATGACTGCCTTCAGCCCCTGGAATCTCTATGGGCAAATCCCGGGCTTGCCGGAGTCCCTCCTAGAGGCGTCTCTTTCTGGCTAGAGACGGTTTGAAATTTTGGAGCAATGTAAGGACGCCGATTCCAAATTGCAAGGTATAACGGCAATTCCTAAGTCTCGGTGCCGCTGTTGCACTGAATTTACAGGGAAGTTACATCTTGGTGACAATTTCAGAATTCCTTCTGCGACATGATTTCAAACGGGTTTAGCGCCGGTTCCTCTCCGGAAACCCGGAAAGATGATTTCAGCTCTTATGTCTACATATGAGGAAGACAAGATGGTTACAGAACCAGAAACGAACTCTGCCCCGGCTTCAAATCCAGCATGCTCTGAAGCGCTCTTTCCGAAGTACAATTACGGCATGGAACGAGTGTTGGTGGTTGAGGATGATCGCGCCGTTCAAAGAGCGCTGAAGCGGCTCTTTGAAGCCAAAGGATATGGCGTCGATGTCGCTGGCAGTGGAACGGCTGCGCTTGAGATGTTTCAGAGTGCGCCGCCGGCGGTAGTTCTTCTCGATCTGCGCCTGCCTGGCGCCTCGGGCAAAGAGGTTTGCCGCGAAATCAAGGCCCGCAGTCCGTGGCTGCCGGTGATTGTGCTCAGTGCGACTACGGACGTTGTAGACAAGGTCTTATTGCTTGAACTCGGCGCCGATGACTACGTGACCAAGCCGTTCAGCCCCCGCGAGTTGCTGGCGCGGGTGCAGGGGGCTATACGGCGTTCCGCGCGCAG